>Ga0208974_1000273_pt1 | contig 22495 bp, 23 predicted proteins | sample GreLakmeER15MSRF_FD_187699 | JGI IMG/M metagenome (GOLD analysis project Ga0208974, IMG submission 187699) | Freshwater lentic microbial communities from great Laurentian Lakes, MI, USA - Great Lakes metaG ER15MSRF (SPAdes) | ecosystem: Environmental > Aquatic > Freshwater > Lake | place: Great... | reverse complement strand
GTTACTTCTTAGCGTATAGATCTACTTCACCACCGGTTGTAACGGTATTGACTGGTTCCTGTGCTTTGAAGTTTACTGATATTGAAATAATATCTTCAATTCCGTGAGTTGGAACGTCAAATACTATTGCAGGCATATTGAGTGCTAGGTATGGAGCAGTAACTCCTCCAACAACTAGGTTTGCATTTGAGAATGCAGTAGGAGCTGGGCGACGATCATTAGCTAGATCACGTAGGAATTGAGCAGAATCTCCGTCTGCACCACGTAGGTAAGCAGTGAATGATCCTGTTACTTCTCTAGAACCCGTGAAGCTACCAATAGGGGTATTGACCTTTGATAGTTCTTCTGGAGTGATGAAGGTGATATTATTGTTATAGTTGAAGGTGAGAGCCGTGATTGGGAAAGTATAAGTTGTTGAAGAACCGCCTGCAGGCTGAAACTTAACAGTTAGGCTTGAAAGTCTATTCTTAATGAAGCTTGCAGTAGAGATTGTTCCTGCTACGTTCCACTGATCCCAAGGTTGATAAGAATGAGTTGCAGTAGTTACGTAAGCATTGCTGTTAGCGTCTATTGTGGTTCCATTATTTAAAATACCACCAAACACAGATACTGCATTATTTCTAGGAGTACCAGTTAGTTCGATTAGGTTAGTGCCAAATCCAGACCAAGTAGTAGTAGCAACTGCGTCAATAGCAGCGTCTACTGCAGCCTGATTAACTGCTGTATTAGATACCTGATATATAACGTTATCAAGTTTAAAATACAGATTATAAGTAGCAGATGTACCGAAATTAGGTGTATGAGCAGCAGTATTACCGCTAGCATTTCTAGCCGCGCTAGCAAATTTTCCGCCTGCCTGCCATACGCTAGTAAGCTTATTGGTAGTATAGGTAGAAGTATTTGACATAAGAGCCTGCCATAGATACCAATCTGAGGTAGGCATTGAATTACCTGACGTGTGAACCAAAGTACCGCCAGTAGTATTTTCAATACCAGTTGGACGGATATATGTTTGGAAATTCCACTCTACAGGGTTCATTGCTGTTTTAAAACGCTTACTAGAGCGATCTGGTGTAGTACCGCTCTCTAAGCTGTTGATGTCCTGAGTAGCTGCAGCCTGTGACATTGCATAACCTGCAAGGATTTCAACCTTCCAAGTATTTGCCGGTGTCATTGCTGATACTGCGTCTCCATCGTTAAGACTTACAGTAGAAAGGAACACTTCACTATTTCTTTGAAGGTTCAATGTTTGTGCCATAATTAACTCCTTAATATAACCCTATGAGTTAGGCGGTCCCTCTTATATTTTATAAGTATAACACCACTTACTATAGGGCGCAAATAATAAAAATTTCAAATGTTAGAATCTTGTATATATACTATTAACGCTCTAATCTCTACTACTCCATAAGGTTCCATTATGCCTTCATCTGTTGATAGAGACTGAACTCTACATTCAGTTACGTTTAGGTCTTTAAAAGTAGAACGATATTTCATAGAATCAATAATATATTGAATATCTTGAGCTAAATCAGCTGCTTTTTCTATAGGATTATCGTCGCTATAGACATAACCTCTGACTTCTAAAATAAAACTAGAAAAAACTTGTGCATCTCCTATTCTAGCTCTAGTTTCGGAACTAATAGGATAACAACAAATACTAGGAAAGTCGTTTAAAGTTGATAAATATTCTTGTTTTGCAAAAACGTTTGTAAATACATTAGTACAAAAAGTATACGGACTACGAGGGCTGTTAGGTAGGGTCTCTGTAGTTCCGTCTATTAGTTTGAGCGCCGAAACTATTTCATTCATAATCTGTCTACGTTTGCTACTCATCAATCATCCACATCATACTGAACCGTAATCATTATTTCTCCTAACCCATAGGGATCTAGTAAACCGGAGTCCGTGTCTATAGACGCAATTTCGGCAGATATGATCTTGTGACTTTGGTCATATTTAACACGCTCTAAAACATGAGTAATATCATCCACAAGATCTTCTAGTTTATACAGACTATGCTCTTCGTGTGCATAAATTCTAATCATAATAGTCATAAAAGCTTCTGTATTTGTTTTAGAATTATATCTATAGAGTTCTTCTCCTGCTTGAATATAAATAGCAGGAAAATCATTTATCTGATCTATATATTTAAGACCTTTAAACACGTTCTGTGATAAGTTGGTTTTAAACTGATATCCATATTGGCTCGTAGAGCCGTTTATAGTTTTCAGTTGTGTGATAAGATAGTTAACTATCTCTCTACGTCTACTTGTTGCCATTATTCTAAACTCTGATTAGCTTTTATTAGGTTAAACCTCTTACCAAACAGACTTCTAGTTACAGAGTTGAGGGAAGAACCAATAAGATCTTTTGGATTTCTAGAAGTAGCTTCGTGAACCCAGTAGTTAGGATCATAATAATATTGCATATTCTGTGTTCTTATATTAGCCATTACCTGTAGGCTATTTACAAATCTACCTGTGCGATAGGTTAATACTCTAGAAGACTTAGGAGGTCCTCCCACAGGACCGATAGGCATACGACGAAGCATCTCTCTTTTAGTTAGAGCAGTTATAGTGTCGTCGGTGATGAAATCACCCATAGTTTTAGTAGACCCTCTAGTCTCTCTTAAAATAGATACAATAGAATTAATTCTACTTTGAAAAGCTGCTTTATTTATACGAGGTATATAATTGTTTGGGTATTTAACTGTAGAAATAGGTATAGAGCCTCCGGAAGGTACTAATATTTGAGTAGTTACAGTAGGTGGAGCCAACAATAGGTCTTTGATATCTGTATCTTTAATTATTTTATCTACAGCTTGTCCTGATTTAGTTTGAATAGCTGTTTTTAGTCTTTCCAAAACTTTATTTTCATATGCAGTTGTATATGCTATATATAAACTAGAACTCTGCACCTGTAAGTTGGTGTTCTGTACTTTAAAACTCTCTGGTAAATAGGCTGAATATGACTTAACAGTTGCGCCAGATCTTATTACATACTGCATCCATAGATTCTGACCCTTAGCTCTGATTTGTTTAACTGCAACTGAATTTTTAAAATATAATAATTTAGGATCAGTCCCAGAATATTCTCCAGTAATAGCGCTATGTAAATTATCTTTTGCCCTGTCAAAAAAATCTTTAATAGTACGAGCAAGACGTTTAGCTTCTACTTTACTAGTATCTATAGAAGTGACTATCGGTATAACTAAACTAGATCCTTCAGGTTTTACTCCTCCTAAAATACTTTTTATATTTATCTGTCTACCTGTTAATCCTCTAGGAGTTTTTCTACTAATTTTTAAAGAATCGTCACTACCACCTAATAAGTCTATACCGAAAGAACCTTTAATTTCAATACCTCCTATAGTTTGTAATAAAGATAATCTTCTATTAGGGTCTTTTTCTGTGTTAGCAGCATTAACAAAGGCTTCTCTTAAAGATTGAAAATCTACTCCTTCTTCTAATTTTGCTAAATTCTGTCTTAATTCATCAAGAAAACTAAATATGGTGCTATCTTCTGTTTGATTATTTTCAAGAAGTTTATCTACATCAGCTTTAGTGATAGGTATGTCAGGTCTAGTATCTGAACTTGAAGTTCTAGGAAGTATAGTTCCAAATAACTGTCCTACATATGTTTCATAAGCTTTAGCATAAGAAGATTCCTGATCTTTAGATAATTTATTATCTCTTTTATAATACTTAGCAGTGAGTTCTTGGAATCCTGTGTTTTCAATAAAAACTATAGGCTTATCAACCATTACATCACAATCCTATAAAGATCCAACACGCGACGAATATGCGGAGCAAACCCACCTGTAAATTCAAAGGACGAAATACTTTCTCCTTGTAGAGAAACCGCTCTATTTTCTAACCCTTTATGTAATTCTTTAATATAGTCTAAAGTAACTAGTTTAACATCAGAAGGTATAGTATCATAACCACCGTTATAAGTAATTTTTACACCATGCGTATAGTTATAAAACTGTTTAACACCTAAGATACTAAGAGTCTCTCTACCTGTGTCTTGCCCAACGTGTTTAGTTATTTCTCCAGTAGCTCCATACCATGTATACTGTTCTCTATTTAAAGATGAATCATAGGTAGTAATAGCATCTTTAGAACCGTTAAAATGCATTAATAACGTAGTGTTTGTATCTGTTGAATATGTGTAGGTTTGTGGCACAAAATTAGCATTGGCTCTGTAGCTATTTAGAGACATTCTTATCTCATCTAACTGACCTGAGAAATACTGTTTATCTGTTAAATTTTGTCTTCCTATCTCTACGGGTGCGGATAGGTTAGGGAATACATTAGATACTGTTACTACAGGACTTACTAAAGATCCGCCTTTAAATATTCTGCAACCGTTATTCTCATCTCTAGAAAACATAACATGGACATATTGATTAGCAGTATAGCCAGTAGTAGAACCATTAGCTACATAGGCAATTTGAGTTCCGCCTTGCTTAGCTTCAAAAACTAGTCCTTGTGTGTTGCTAAAACCAAACTTCCAATAGTTATTACTGTCTTCTACTTGTGAGAAAAGGGTCTGAGAGCTGACTAAAGTATTAAATCTAAACCAGCCTTCAACCGCAAAAGGTAAGCTATCAAACCAGAAATCATCGTCGTCTGTTAAAGATAAATATCCTCCAGAACCGTTTAACTGACCGGATGAAATTCCATATTTTACAAATCTAGTTTGAAGACTAAACCCTGTATTAGAAGTAACTGTTTTATTTACTCTAGAAGCGTCAACTATCGAACTGTCTATTGTAGGACCGTCTAAAACTTGATACTGTCTGCCATCATATTCTAAAACCTGATGAACATTATTTACGGGTATGTTTTTAACAAATAAGCTAGAGGTTCCGCCATCAAATATCTCAGTATATGAATTAGAAGAGAAAACTCGCCCACAATAACTCTCTATCACAGAGCAGCCATAGGTAATTAGATTTGCTAATCTACCATCATGCTCTGTGCTGTTAATCTTAAGATAGTTTTTAACTTCTGCTAGAGTTACATAGTTTGCCATATTTTCCTCTAAAAAAAAGAGGTAGCCATTATTTCTAACAGCTACCTCTCACTTGATTATCAGTAGACTAATCTTATGAAATTAGTGCTGATACTGTTTCAACCGTATTACCAGTATTTGATCCGCCACTCTGGCTAGCAATTACTTGAACTGCTTTTAGGGTAGCGTTTGCTCCAGTGAAATATGCATTTGAAGAGGCATTTAGAACACTGAAACGAACGTTTGCAGATACTACTGCATTAGAACGGATTGCTCTGTCTACTGCACGTGCATCGCAACGATCAACTACTAGAGCTACTAGAGCTTGGTTATCAATACCAAGGTCTCCATTTGTGAAGGTTACGTTTTCAAACCTTACAGTTCCTGTAGCACCGTTGGTAATAAATACGCTACGGCCTGTGCTAGCAGCTACACCGCTATTTCCGCTTAGTGTTACATTACGGAAAATATTAGTGTTTGCAGATGCGCCACCTATAACTAGGTTTGCTAGTACTACGTCTGCTGGGTTGCCGATGCCTTCGAAAGTTAAACTATCTAGATTGATAGTTCCCATTTCGTAAACACCAGGCATAAATCTAATTGTTGATCCGAAGTTTAAAGCGTGTGATGGAATTTCATCAAAAGTCTTAAACTGAGCATTGTAGCTTAGATCGGCATCAACGATATGTAGGAATTTTTGTCCGGCTCCTGCCATTTTGTTTCTCCTTATGGGTAGTAGGTAGTATCTCTACTACCTACTCCCGTGCCTAAACTACTATTATGCTCCAGAACGGATTACTGATGCCATTGAATACTTGGTTGCATCAAGGGCAGCACTTGAGTTAGTTGTTAGTGCCTTCATGTCTAGGCGTGTGCTCATGTAGATTGCAGTTAGCTGACGACGTGGATCGTATTCGCTCTCAATCTCCATTGCACGGCGCTCAGCTACTAGGAACCCTGGCTTGTATACTAGTAGACCGATGTGACGATCTGCACCGCCTACAACGTCTAGGAACTCAGTGATCATAACTGGAATTCCGTATACAGCTCCAAGAGCACCTGTTAGATAGGTTGCGTTTGGACCGAACTTATCAACTGTGCGGAAGTCTGAATTTGATACTAGCTCGTTATATCCTTCAATAGTTGTTAGATATACTAGGTGATCTCCTAGCTGTAGACCGTATTTACCTAATACGGCACGTGCGCTAGCAATGTTAGCTGGGGTAGCCTTGGTTGAGTTACCGCCGGTCTGAACACGGAGACCAGAGATATCATTGGCTAGGGTTGCAATTCCCTTGAATACTGCAGCATAACCAGTTCCTGCTGTGATAGCATTAGTTGGTGAAGCAGTGAACCCGCTTAGTGAACCGTCACCGCGTAGTAGAGCCTTGTCGATTGCACGGCCCATACGACGCATAGAAGCGGTACGTAGGAAGTCTAGTAGAGGAAGAATTGTATCTTCTTCTTCGTCCTTAGCTAGGTGTGTTGTAGCCATGAACTTGTGAGGTGTGAAGTCTACAGACTTGATTGTGCTCTGGTTTGAAGTTGGCACGTTGGTAGCGTCGGCAATACCTGTGGTATATGTTCCGCTAGCGAACTGTGCTACATCACCATCGGTGTCTTCGTCAGCAACTGGGACTCTGAAAGTCTTTGCGTCTACTGACATACGACGTAGCATTTTAGCAACAACTAGTTCCTGCTGTAGTTCAGTATAAACATCTGAGCTAAAGTTTGATAGGAACTGATCTACAGTTGTTACTGCCTTCATACGAGCACCTAGCTTGGTGTCGAATACAGATTCCTTGCGAAGTGCCTTAGATAGTAGGTAGGCATTAGCAAGTTCACGCTGAGTGAACTGAGAAGCACGTGACTGCTCCTGGAATACCATCTTGCTGTTCTGTAGTGCAGCAATTTCGTCTTTGTACTTCTTGATCTGAGCCTGAAGTTCAGCAGCCTTTTCAGATTCACGAGGAGTATACTCACCGTACTTATCCTTTGCGTCTGCTTCCTTGATGATAGCTTCACCAGTCTTTTCAACTAGCTCAGCAACACGAGGCTCGGCAACCTTAGCTGTGGCAGTAGCCTCAGCCTTGGTTTCAGCAGTAGAACCAATAACAACTGGTTCGTCAACAGCCTGAGTAGCCATATTTAATTTCTCCTTTGTTTGAGCTTCTAAATGACCGTGAAGCTTTAGCATTATTTGTCGCATAGATGCTTCACTGTGCTCAATTTCTTTCAATTTATGAATAACTTGACAAATTCTATTTGCGACTACAAAGTCAGAATCAGTCCAGTTTTTAGTAGATACTAAGTTTATTGTTTTGTTTAGTTTTTCTTGTAGAGTTGGGTTAGTTTTTACTAGGTTGTCTGTTTTGAGATCATATAGATCTTTTTCGGTTACGTTATTTAAGTTTTTAAAGTTTGTTAGGATAGTCTGTTTTGTATCTTCATCTAGACTGAGTTCTTCGATCTCTGCTAGCTGAATATCAAAATTTGTTCCTACATCCCATATATTTAACACTTCTAGGGAAGTAGCGTCAATGTTTAAAATTTTATCAAGATGCTGTCCCTGTAAATCTACTTGTTTAAACTGGAAACTTGGACTATCCGAAGTAGCAATCTTAGTAATTACATACCTCTCACCTTTTAGCTGAACAAATTGTCCATTAGCTAGTGCTCCAGTGCTTGCGCTTAATAGATTTACAAAAGGAATTGGCTCGTAAGGATCTGTTTCTTCTACAGTATCTTCTTCGGCTTGTTCAGAATCTTTTGTCTCTACTGTTTTCTGCACAGTATCTTCTGTTCCACTCATTAAAAAGATATTAGGAACGCTTTCCTCTTCTTCGTCTTCTTGCTCTGCGTGAACCGCGGTAGTAAGAATTCTGTGAGTGTGGCCTTCTGCAGCCTGAATTTGGCCATTAATTATCTGATGAACGTGCTCTCTAGAATCAGAGCCGAAAATAGTAGCGCCATCGTCTGTATCTGTCATTTGGAAAATATGATAGTGTCCCATATCACGAGTAGTTATACCAATTCTATATGGGCCTTCGTTTTCTAAGATAGCTTTCTCTTCTGAAGTCATAGAAGCTTTAATCTCTTCTTCTTCTTTTGCATCTTGAACTGGAAAAGACTTTTTAAAGGTCTCATACTCTTCTTGATTTTCAAAATTCTTCTTTACAGAGAAAAGACTTTCCTGGTTAGCAGGAACACTTACAACGCTGATTTCTAGTAGTTCAACATCAGATATAACGAATGTATCGTTAGCCTTATCTAGTTTTCCGTCTTTTACTAGAAAACCTACGCTAAAACTTTTTAGGGCTCCGTCTTTTATGAGACTATGAACCCCGTGTAATTTTTCAGCAGCTTCACTAACGGAAGCCTCAATGAACATACCTTTTTTATCAACAGTTACTTTGTCTACTCTGCCGATCGGATTTTCGTGTTTGTGCTGATATAATAAAACAGGATTCTTACGAAACCTGTCTATTCCCTTAGCCCATGCTGCTGGAAGTACAACATCACCTGCGCGATCCTTATCTACAGTATTAGCATAGCCAGCAATTTTTAAACTTTTGCTACCTGTTTTCTTCTGTACAGAATTCGCTTCAAATGAGGCACTTAAGTAAAATTTCTTATCCATTAGTCGATCCTTGTGTGTTTGTATCCTCTAAGGGAGTAACTGTTGTAGGCTCTGTTCTATCTTCTTCTACTGGTCTACCGCCCTGAGAAGGGTCTGTAGCACTACCTACTATATTTTGAGGCACTCTTATCTTATCCATTTCTGGATCTGTAGATCTTGATAGTCTTAAACCTTCTCTAGCTTCGTTAGGAGATATGATACCTCCATTTACTAGAGTAGTATAATACATAGCCTGAGTTTTATTATCTGGTTGTAAAGCAGAGATCGTATACTTATCTGGATATATTTTTACATCTCCCGCAAAGTATAACTGAAAGGCGCTACAATAACTATGTAGTATAGGTAGAACAACGTGATTATATAGAAGTCTTTCGTTTACTTCTATGTTAGCATTATTACCGCTTTTTAGTAAGACATAAGGTACACCTAACGCCTTACACATATCTTGCTGTAATCTATCAACTGAGGCTTCGAAATCTAGTTCTCTGAAGTTGATGTTACTAAACTTTTCAATTTTCAAACCACCGTCTAGGATGGCTGGACTTCTAGCTCCCTGAAATACGTTAGAATAAGTATTTCTCCAGGCTTCTAGTAGTCTTTCTTTTACCTTCTGACTTAGTACAGAATCTGTCTGTAAAACCATGCCAGGTATTGCATTATTTTTGAAGAACTGTCTTTGGAAGTCTGTTAAAGCATAATACAGCTCTATCAGTCTTCTAAGAGGCTTTAACCTAGAGGAACCTCTAAAGATTGAATCTTCATTATCTGATTTTACATGGATAATCTCATCCGGGTCAAAGTTTATATTATTAACTTTTGGCTTATCAAAACCGTAAAGAACCGAACCACTTCTGAGTTGATATTGATAATTTTTAACGAAAGTCTTTTCATCTGGCTGAATAGCTACTTCGTTAGCAGGTAATGCATATAGAGATGTTCCATCATAGTAAAAAAAGGCATTACCATCTAGCATAAAATCTAGGAAAGATCTGCGAAATATTCTATTTCTATCTTCAAAAGGATTAGGAGTTATATTTAAAAGTTTATTTAGTTTTTTAGGAGCCGCACCGCCATCTATGGTCAATGGCACATTTGCACAAGCGTTGATAATAATGTCTACAGCGCGACGTATTACTTCTACGTCACGATAAGCTCTTTCATAATCAACTATTGTTTCAGGTACTTGATAACCAGCGTCTCTAGCGATAGAGGGCTGAACTGGATTTAGCTTTTCAGCCACCCATGCTCTAGTACGTCCTAAAAATGTATCACTCAAGGTTATACCTCATACAATATGATAACAGTGTATAATATTGTTGTCTAAACTTTTTTATTTACTTTGTCTTATCCGTAGATACTTACTTTATTTTTAGCGTGTGTATAGATAGCGTATCTAAGTGCATCACAACAATGAGAAGCCCAATCGTGTAGAGGTTTTTCTTTCTCACCTCTATCATTCCATCTGTATGCACACATAGACTGATAGGTTTTAGGAACCGTAGTACTAAAAACTAATCTATTATGTTCAAGTAAAACTTGTAAATGCGTTATACCTTCATTTTGATACTTATTAGCGTTTTCGCAGTAAATATCATATTCATATGCAAGGTCTGCTTTCATTTGCTGAGCCGCACTATCTATGTAGATAGAATTAACTCCCCAATGATCTATAAGTTCTCTAAAATGTTCTGCATGAGTAGAGGTAGTAGCTTCTTTACTAATATACTCATCTACTACATAGAAATTCTCACCATCTGTAGCCACTACTAAGAATACGGTTTCGTCTCTATATCCAAGGTCTAATCCACCGATAAAATCAAATCGACTATCTTTAGGTTGTATATCAGACAGGTCTAATAAATGTCTAGTCTCATCCACTGCATATATCTGACCTTCGAAAGTAGACCACTCACATTCATACTCTTGTTTAAAGAGCTGTTCAGACATAATACTACGAGCTTCTTCGATATCCGTTATTGAAAGACGTGGATTAGCTCTCCAAGTATATAGAGAACTACCCCACTCAGAATAGCGCTCGTCAGGACCACGATTAAAATACTCATAGATGTAATTGTTTTTTCCGCGAGGAGTAGTAATAAAGAGAGCCCTAGAATCATTAAAGGTAGAAAGAGCAGGGCGTAAGTCTCTGGTAAAATACTCATCATCATCTATGACTGCTGCCTCGTCTACAATTAAAAAATTAGCTGCTCTACCAACAAGAGAGTCTCTATTGTTAGCAGAAAGCAGCCTAAACGTAGAACCATTAATAAGTTTTATTACTTTATCTTTTTGATTGAAACGATCACATTCTATCTTAAGTTCTTGTATTAAATCTGTTACATAATCCCAAATAATAGAACTTAGGGTAAAGTTAGGAGCCACTACGATAACTTGTTGATTAGGCTCAAGTAGTTTAGCTAGTGCAAGGATAGATGCGCCAAAGCTCTTACCTGTACGACGCGCAGCAATATGCACCCAAAATCGGTGTTCTTCAAGGCCTTTAAAAAGACCCCATTGAGAATCGTTAAATATTACTTTTTCATCTCTAGCATACCTAGAGGGTATTTTTTCAAGTAACTTCTGAATATTAAGTTTAAAAAACGGCATTAAATAAGTCTAAATGTTTTGAGTATAAAAATGAAGAACGTAAACGCTCCTGCTCCTGCTCCTAATAACCAAACTGTAGTAGAGATAGATGTTTTACTTTGCACGGCTATAGTAGACAATGTTTCTAGTTTAGCGGCAAGAGCGGCTATCTGACTATTACTAAATTCTAATTTTTCTAAAATCTGTTCATATCTTAAAGTGCATAGAGCCTCGTGAGTCTCTAATCTAGCCTTATTATTATAGGTAATTTCTTTAATCTTATCTACATCATCACTCATTGTAAATGCCTCATAAGTTCTTTGACAAGATGGCTTCTAACAACATCATCTTGATAAAAACGTACTATTGATACGCTGGCACAATTAGACAATCGTCTAACTGCCCACTCTAATCCATTATCATGTCTAAGATCGCTTTGATCGAGATCTCCCGTAATAGCTACTTTTACACCTTCACCAAACCTAGTTAAAAACATCATCATCTGATCTCGGGTGCTATTTTGAGCCTCGTCTAGGATGACAAAGCTCTTATTAAAAGTTCTACCACGCATGAATGCTAGCGGAGCTAGTTCTATTTCGCCAGACTGTATCATCGAATCTAGCTTCTTAACGCCAAACCTCTGTTCAAGGCAATCGAACAGAGGTCGCATATAAGGATCTAATTTTTCTTCAAGAGTTCCAGGTAGAAAGCCAAAACTCTCATTGGTAACTGCAGGTCTTACTAGGATAATCTTATCTACTAGGCCTCGCTCGTATTCCCAAGCTGCTTGATAGGCTGCTATATATGTTTTACCGCTTCCGGCGCTGCCTAATCCGATGGTAATCGGATAGTCTTGTAAGCTGCTGTAGTATCTTCTTTGATTTTCTGTTTTAGGTATAAGACTTTTTTGATACCTAGGTTGTTCTTCAGGTTGTTGCTTGTACTTTTTAGACATTAAAGATATAATAACTTTCTTATTTATAACTGTAAAATGTTAATTATTTAATTAAGTAAAACATATATAGACTATGTGATAAATTTATTCATAACATTTTATTTATAATCTATTGTTTTTTACCCAGTTACCAAAAATTACAACGTGTTTCTCAAGTTCATTTATTGATTTCGTATATGGTACATAAGGTACCCTTTGTTTTTCACTCGCTTTGACATCTTCTAAAAATACCTCTTCAATCTTGTTAAATGTTGTTCTTTCTTCTTCTGGAACTCTAGGATCAAAATATATCTGTGTCATCCAATTATATCCCCACTCACTATTTTTATCTTTAGGAAAAACAGAATTAATAGAAAGACAACCAGGAGACCATTCGACAAAAATATGAGGAAAAATAAACAACCAAAATCCGCTATGAACTTTTTGATAAACCCAGCTGGTTTTATCATCAAATTTTACATCTTCATTGCTATATTGACTAGACAACCAGGGGTGTATTCCGTCTTTCCTCACGTGCAGTATATCGGTTTCGAGTTCAGATAGCCATAACCAACTGCCATTACTTTGACCTGTGTAGCAATGACTATATTCTAAATTTGTTTCACTAGCAATACAAGCGACCCACTCATGGTCCGGTTCAGCGAAATTTCTGAAAACTAATCCTGACATTCCTAAATTGTAGCTAGAACAATTCAATTTAAATGGATGATCGTTTACAGCCGCTCCCATACTGTCATATTCAAATCCATGAAGTTTGCATGTGATGTTATTTGTTGGTCCTAATTGTTCTCCAATTGGATAAAATCTGTGAGGGCAGGTCCTATTAAAAAGATTTATGGTATTATCAACTTTTGTCATGATATATTCATATCCAATAAATGGTTTATTCTTACACGAAGAAATGTGACCTATTATTTGAGGTATTTGCTTAAACATTCCAAGAATTCATTTCCTTTATAATCAAATCTCTGTGACCAAAAATGTGATTGTAATCAGGTCTATCATGTATTTTTACTTTACGGTAAAAGCCATCATTATATATCGGTTTTATTTTTGGTCTAAATGGTATATCGTACAAAATATGTTTAAGTTCATTCATGGATGAACCGTTTATAGCATCTATCATGCTGTAAGCGATAGACGGGTTATGTGCAAAGAAAGTGATATTATCTTCATTGCAAAAAATCTTTGAATACGAATCCCATTCGGGATGATCTACATACCAGCAGCAGTCTCCGTCTTCGATAAGATGATTACCGTCTACAAACAAACCACCCTGTTTTTGTGCATAAAAACCTGCCAGAATACTAGAAACAGAATTTAGCCCTATACCGTTAAGTTTGTCTGCGATTAGATTGTTGAATAACATCACATACTCATTTTCAGAAATTGTCAAGACTATGGGTATTACATTCAATTTTTTGCATAAGTGAAAGGCGTAGGCAGTTTCATAGTCATTGCCGTGTGTTTTCACAATAATTGGCACGATATCAATCTTATTTCTATGAAAACATAAAAAGGCATATTCGGAATCCATACCTCCGCTTAAACCCAAATATAAAGGAACATTTAACTCTGCAATCTGTTTTGTAGTGTAATCAGCAGCTTCGTGAAAAGACATTACCTCAAATTTTCGAGGATTGAACCACGCTTTGTATTTTATTGTTTTGTCTAATAAACGATCTTTTACGTTTGTATCTAACCAGTTTTTATACATTATATCGCCATAAAATTATTTTCCGTATACAGTAAAAGTTCTATAATAATTTGTTATCTTATCAAAATATTTTTTAGAAAAAACAACTTTAAAATTAAAATCATACGGACTACGAGAATCTATAATTAAAAATTGTGTTGAATTATATATTTGCTCAACATATTTAGTTTCAACAAACGGAATAACTCCAAATAAAGTTGCTATTTTATATTTCTTATTAAAATCAAATGACGAATTCTTAATTTCAAGATTTGGAAATAAATTTTTACATGCAGTGTACGCTTCTAAGTTCGGTTCATATCCAATTATGTTTGCTTCTTTTATAAGAAAATAATTTGAATGTATTCCAATTCCAGAACCAATGTCCACAATATCACAATTTTTTAAATTAAAGTTTTCAAAAAAAATAAGTTGTTGATATATTCTTGTTAAAATATTTTCATAATTTTGTTGATTATATATCAATGAAATATTAGTATCAAGTATATTTTTGTTTTTTAATAAAAAAGTTATGTAATCTATTAGTGACATATTTTTTCTCCTGTAATCGTCATAATATACCTATTTTCATACCCTAAATTTGCTGCGGAATGTAATTCATTTTTATCCCAAGTTACAATAGTCCCTTGATCGAGCCAATATAAAGCTTTGTTCTCAATAATTAATACATGACCAAATTTTGGTTCTGTCAAACTTATCCAAATTCGTATGAAATAATTATTTATCTGTATTTCAGTATTTTCATTGAAATTATAGACGCTTTCATTTGTCAATCCGTGACTATAGTTTGCATAATAATCTTTATGAGGTATGTGAAGCTTTCCAGGTAAAAATTCTTTAATCTCAATTTTACATTTTAATTTTTCAAGATTAAAATATTCAAAAATATAATCAGGTATTATATTTTCAATTTTTTTTGAAGTATAATTTATATACCCAGATTCTTTATGTTGTTTATATTTTTCTAGTATAGTATATTCTTTCTCGGTTGTAATAAAACCTTTTCTAGATCCAGGCTCTCTAACTCTTGTTTCAATTGTACTATCAGTTTTTATTAATTTCAACAAATTATCACATATACTTTTTGATAATTTTATGTCATGCACTTTCATTTAAATAACCAGTAATTCTCATTATGAATCTATCTTCATAGCCAACATTTGCTGCTGAATGTAATTCTTGAATATCCCAAGTAACAATACTGCCCTGTTCTAACCAATATAATACTTTGTCTTCAATCATTAACACATGGCCAAATTTTGGTTCTGTTAAACTTATCCAAAGTCTAACTATATTTTTTGGTTGTAAAATTTCTTTTGACAACGTCTTCATTTTCTCTAGTCTATCTTTTAATTCTAATGCATTTTTTGGAGGCGCCTCCCATTCAGAATATGAAAGATTAAAATAATAATCTTTATGAGGTACGTGTAGTTTCCCAGGAAAAAATCTTCTTACGTCTATAACACATTTATTTTTATCTATATTAAAGTAATCAAAAATATTTTCTGGAACTTGTTCATCAATTTTTTTTGATTTATAAATAATTTGCTGAACTTCTTTATTATCTTTCCACGTTTTCCAAACCTCTAGCTCACGAAGATCAGTTACGCAACAAGGAGTGTAGCCTTCTGTTTTTCCCACCATAGTTTCTATTTTATTTTTATCTGTTGAATTTTGTATCATATTTAAGATATTATTACAATTTTCTTGTGGTAATTTTATAGTATGAACGACTACCATTTTTTCTCCTAAAAGTGTGACTATGGTTGAACCATAGTCACACATATTTGATTACTTTCTTTCAAAAGTGTTTGACAAAAATACTTTTCTCTCATCATCGGAAATTACAGATTGAAGTTTTCTTTTCTCTTTCCAAATTTTAATTTCTGGTAGATTGATAAATTCATTCACAACAGATTTAAGTGAAACATCTTCATATAGAATACCTATAAGAGACGTATACATGTCTCCATACGAATGCTCAATTACCGGCAACTGTTCAAAAGGTGTGACTGCCATAAAACACTTTAGCGGCGAAGACATTGCAGTACCTTGTCCTATTAGAGCTATATCAATTTCACCTGATACAGCTCCTTGGACCTGTTGACCGCCATTCAAATATGGAACTTTAGTAACTCTACCATAGTTCTTTTCAAATGCATCATAAATCCCTGTTAGAGGAGCACTTGCCTGCCAACCAATTTTTAGATTTTTGTTTGATAGATTTACTTCTTTCATTGAGCAAAATAATTGTGTTGCTTTAGATAAAATATTGATTTGACTTGCTTGTGGGTTACATTCACTAGAATCTGACCAAGAAATATATAGGGGGGACTTGTATTGTTTCCAATTAGATGTAGCAGAACGGCAATTATCTAATGCAACTGTAGTATGTGCAATATTTTTTGAATTAAGATGGTTCGACATAATTGAATATAGTTCAATTGCTAAACTACCGCCTTTATATGGGTTCAAGAGTTCTACCGCATTTGCCGTAGTTGATATCATTAAAAATAAGACTAGACTTAGAATTTTCACTTTGTATCCTTTCAAATATAATTATAAATTCTTAATACTCTGATAACATTTTGTTCTATTTGATCTCCCATTAAAAATGTCAAAACTATGGGTAATGTGTCGAATTTTCTTAAGACAAAACCAAGTCCAAAAAATAGAAAAAACAACAACATCTCATATTGAATATCATTTGCATTTATTATCAAGGATAAAATTAATAACAATGATATGAATATATTTATTTTAGGTATTTTTCTCCAAATCGTCAACCATTTTATACAATAATATGAAATAAAACCGAGAAAAACATTTATTATAATTATTGGAATAATTGTAGACGAAAACCATCCGGATGCAATGGTTGTATTCCAATTAAATTGAAATCCTTTATTATTGCACAAATCTAGAATGATTGCTTCAGAACTTACGATTGGAACTGACAACAACAACAAGGGAATAATCATGCTATATGCACTTGCATTATTAGCTGTTTCTGCCGCCAGCAGTCTTTTTAAAGAATCACCGGATATTTTATTTTCTACAATCCAAGCCAACTTTGGTCCTATAATATAAGATATTCCGGGAACAAGTCCGCCAAGATATCCTAGAATAGTAGATCTAACTGTTATCCAGAAATTAAAATAAAATTTTACATTAGTTGAGTTTAAAGATACCTTACTATTATCTTCAAATAATTTTGGGATAATTAATACACCTAAAATTACAGGATACCAAGGTATTCCGCCTACTAATTTTTCAATACCAAAAGTTCTTTCAACTCCAAAAGGAGATATACCTACTAGAGACAAACAAAATCCTATAATTGAAAAAACCAAACTTATTATCAATTTATTATCCGAAAAATAAATAAAAGCACATAAAGACAATAAAAGAATAATCGCTTTTACATCAGATCTAAACATATAAGGAACCATAGGTTCTAACAATGGGAGAATTGACCACGTTAAAATTATTGCTCCGGCGCCCCCAACTACACTACCGATAGCACAAGCCCCTAATGCTTGATCTGTTTTTCCTTGTTTATCTAGAATTTTAGATTCTTTTAAAGCAAAAACACTGTTTGCTTCGCCAGGAATTTTTAAAACTATTGCGGAAATGCTACCCGTATACTGACTAGCTGCGGCCATTGAAATGTAAAAAATTATTATATTAGATACATCTAATGTTTTAAGGTATGGATATATTAAAACAAGGCCAGAAAATAAACCTAGCCCAGGTAATAAGCCGGTAAATATTCCAAAAAAACATCCCAAAATTAATGAAGTTATCAAAAGTTATTTTCCCAAATAGTAATTATGGACTTTAAAATTTATATCTTTATATAGTTGTTTTTTTTCATTCAATTTAAAAATAGGTTGAGAAAGATAAAAACGAACGTAATCAAAGTAATCTTTTAATAAAGTGGGATTGGAATTATAAAATCCTTTGATTCTCAACATTTCTTTCTTGTTTATTGATCCGTATTTAACATAAAAAGTGTTTGGAGATTTTGGGAGAGTTATACCAAAATCTGTATAATCTCTACATGCATTTTCTATGAATGATTCCATAGAAGTTCCATCTTCGAAAACATTTGCTTCAGTCACATAAATTGGAGAAATATATGAACTCTTTATAAGATCTGGTTTTTCTTTTTTAATTTTATTTTTCAATAAATGACATTGTTTTATATGTAGTTGTGGTAAATCTGGCGATGTGAAGAAATTCTCAATGTTTTCTACTGTTTTTCCAATTATATCATGAACGTAATATAAACTAAAATTTGAATAAAATTTACCACAATCTATAAAAACATACGCCTTATTATCGCCCGCTACATCTATAAAAAGTTTATCTAATGTTAATTCATTTTTTAAAATGCTTAAATTAAACCTTGAAGGAACAACCCCTACTAAATTATTATTATTCTCATCAAGCATTGCTTTTACATCAGTAGAAGTTATTTTTTTAATAGTTATTTTTGTTTTTGATGATTTTTTTATGAATTCTTTTATATTTGGTAAAAATAAAGTATTATGTTCCTGTTCAAGTTCAGTTAAATTATTTTCCCACATAGAGACATAATTTATAATTTCATCAATAAAAATGTTATTATTTACAAAAGCATTTACCATCGTGCCAGAGTCTGAACCAAAACTGACATATAGTCTAATATAGTTATGTTTTTGTCTTATTTGTTGTGCTCTTATTTTTTTCAACTCTTCAAAACTTTCAACAGGTTCTTTTGACCAGTCATACTGCTGAAAAACATCATCATAAAAATTAAAATATGCGTTTTTATAATTGGATTTAAGGTTATCTAAAACATCTCTAAGAGAAAAAAATATTTGATCTTGATATTGAAAATACCAAGTAGTTTTTAAGTCTATCATATTTTCAAGCCACTATTAATAACATTTTTAAATAATCAATTGTTAAATTCATTTAGTTTATCATTCCAAAATTGTTTAGCAGAAATATCGGACATGGAATGACCAACAAGTTTTAATTTCTCATCATCAAAATATTTATGTAAACTTTTAATTATCTTTTCAATTTCATCTTTATGTAATCCTTTATGAAATAAACCATGCCAATTATCTTTTTCTATTTGAATTCCTAATTCATAAGAACTAGGAACATTTGGTAAAAAAGAACTTCTTTTTTTGGACATAATCATCAAGGGCTTAACAGTTTCCATTCCAAGAAGATTTGTTGATATTAAACTTGAAAAAATATCAAGTCTACCTGCATATAAATCAAGAGTTGCGTCGCCGCCAGATTTATAACTAACTCGTCTACAATTATTCAAAATTTTATTTTTATTACACAATATGTCATACATTGTAAAACTACCGGAACCCGGAGCAGCTGCTCCAACTAATATATCTCTAGCTTTTGATGTTTCTATCAAACTAAAAACATCGTTAAAACGAGTATTTGCATATACAACATAAGGAGAATTTGTAAAAAAATGTATAGGTAAAGCCATATCTATTATTTCATTTGGATAAGAATCTGGAAAAATATTCTTATTAGTAATAATTGTTTCTGTAGCCAAGAATAAACTTCTATTTTTTTGTACAAAAGATCGCATTCCTATAATACCAGAAGCACCACCTTGATTAAATACAACCACAGATAAATCTGAATTTGTTTCTATTGCAACTTCAATATGCCTTGCAAGAATATCCGTTGCTCCACCAGCACTAAACGGTACAATAATAGTTATTGGATTTGTTGTCCAAGTAAAACCTGTCAAAAAAATGAATGATAAAAAAGAAAATAATAAATTAATCATTCTAGATAATATCTCCTACTGTATATGTCTTTTGTTGAAATAGTTTTAATTTTTTCTAATCCTTGTATATAATTTTTATAAATTAAAGACTCTTTAAAATCAGTAAATTTTAATGCATAATTATCTCTCAGCGACAATAGTCTTGTTGCACTTTTAGGACTATTAAAAGTTAAAGGATTATTTACAGGATAGATAATTTTATTTAAAATATATTTGTTATTATCATATATTTGTTTATGAAGAACACCATTAGATAATAAATTTTTGTATACTGAGAGTAACATATGGCTTTGTTTTATTAAAATATTAGATGCTTCTGGATCCCAATAAAAATTAATTCTACTAATATTATTCAATTTTTTACTTATTTTATTAACGTTCATCCCATACTGAAATAAACATATGTCTAAAAAATTAAAATATCCTCTATCTTTTTTGTCAAAAAATACTATAGGCTTATCTATACCAAATACTATTGCTGTTTTTTTATTTTGATCAAATCTTTTTTCGATATCATACCAAAACCAATTATGAAAACTAAAAACAGATCCTACTTTTTTATACCAATCATCTTCTTTTGCCAATGAACAATTTTTTATATCTTCTGTATAATCATATAGAGTTATTTTAGTTTTAGATAAATCTAACTGTTTCATAGTCTCGAAACAATTGTGATATATTTCTCCATTATGATTTTCATCAACACCACTTTTAGAATCTCTTTTAAATGCACCAACAATCAATATTTCATCTATATGAATATTATTGTAATAAAAAGATTCTAAAACATTTGTCGAATCTATACCTCCAGAATACGCAATAATAACATGATCGTATTCATCTCTTATTTGCTGTGCTCTAATTTTGTAAAGAGTGCTCAAAGTGTCTGAAGGTTCTCTTTTCCAATTTTGATTTATAAAATAGTCATCATGGTAATATAGATAAACATCTTGTGAATCATTTAAAGCATCAACTTTTGAAAAGTATTTGCTTCCCTTTTTGTCATAAAAAAAACAATTCATTTTTATATCTTAAATTGATAAGTTAACCCAATAGTTTTTAAAAAATAATTCATAATTAAAAAACTTTTTAAATTTGAATTTTTGGTTATGTGAGTTATAAACTCGTCTTGAAATGACACAACTAATGTGTCATTATTCAAAATAGAAGTAATATTTTTTGTTATGTGTTTGTCTTGATGTTCATCCCAAAAATGAAAATATTTTGGTTTTATTTTTTTGTATAATATATTTTCTGGAATAAGATAGCAATAAAATAAAAATTCTGAAAAAGAATTTTGTTTACAAAAAAAAGAAACTAATGTATCTATATCTTCCACACTAGAAATTATTTTTTTATGTATAAAAAATGGAACATCGCTTCTGAGAGTAACTTTCAAAGGTTTTTTATTAAAATATAAGGCATATTTATTTGATAATTCTTTCGCAGCAATATCACTAAGCCCTGAAATATTTTTAAAATCCACTACTACATTACATCCTATAGTTTTTTCCCAATCTTTAATATTTGTTTTTCTTATAAAAAAACACTCTGAATCTAAAATAAGATAATTATCTTTAATTTTATCACTTATCAACAATTTTAATGCTTGTTGTCTTTCCCAACCATTATTAAGATTTAAAATTAATTCATAGGATTTATAAGAACTAAAATCTTCTAACGTTAAAATATTTACTTTATGTAAAGTGCCTGAATAATATTGATTTATTGTTTTTTTACATGCATTAAGTTCTTCTTCAACAAGAAACTTGTTGTGTATTACAATCCAATGAGTGCATTTTTCTACAAATTTTACAATAGACTCAAGTTGAAGCTTTAAAATTTCGTAATGTTTTGGACAGGTAATTGTTACTATATTCATATCTTACCGAAAAACCAACCAGAACGCAATAAAATGTTTAAAGTAAATACCTTATTACTAGAACGGGTCATGTGCGGAGAAAATATTTCTGAGACAATTAATGTAAGAGTTGCAATTAAACTCATCATATTATTTCATACCTTTTTTCAAAAGCCACCAGTCCATCAGGATTTTTACTATTAGATATAAAAGGCTTACAAGTTCTAGCTACGTAAAGTAGACCTTTTTTCCATAAAAGATATTCTAAAGTATTTTTATAGTTTTCAATGAACCAGGCATCAAAATGAGAATGCCAATCAAACATGGCCTTATCTGCTTGAAACCATTCAGATTTCCAAGTAGTATATATGAGAGGTCTTAGAATACGTTCGGAGATAACCCTTGATACTGGATTACTTAAAAAATACTTTTGAAAACTAGGATTTTGTTTCAACCAATTAATAATTGTGTGAGCTTGCTTACATAAGAGATCACAAGCATCTGGAGACCAATAGAAATATTCTATAGTCGTATTGGTATAGTCTTTGACATATTCTCCTATCGGTGTTATATTAGCCAATCTATCTCTAAAACATAAGTAAAACTTGTTATAAGTCTCGTCGAGTTTTACAATAGGTTTATCTACTCCTAAAACTATAGCTATTTTTTTATTAAAATCTAATTGTGTTTTAAATTCTGAAAACTGTAAATAGTTATATCTAGAAGCGTCAATAGGATTTAGTTCTTCTCTGACATTAAACACCCAACTCTCATCCATGTGTCTAGAAAAAGCTTTAAATACAGATTCGCTAACATCAAAAATACGTATTTTAGTAGTTGGAGATAGTAGTCTAATCTCTTCTAACCTAGGTAAAGTCTGTAAATGGTATTCTGAA
>Ga0208974_1000272_pt1 | contig 22508 bp, 37 predicted proteins | sample GreLakmeER15MSRF_FD_187699 | JGI IMG/M metagenome (GOLD analysis project Ga0208974, IMG submission 187699) | Freshwater lentic microbial communities from great Laurentian Lakes, MI, USA - Great Lakes metaG ER15MSRF (SPAdes) | ecosystem: Environmental > Aquatic > Freshwater > Lake | place: Great... | reverse complement strand
CTCTGGGTTATCAAGTGCAACTACTGGCTCTGGCTCCATTGTGTTGGCTACCAGCCCAACGATCACAACCCCTGTAATCTCAAGTATTGTCAACACGGGTACTCTGACCCTACCAACATCGACAGATACTTTGGTTGGTCGTGCAACAACTGATACGCTGACCAACAAAACCCTGACAAACCCAACAGTAACTAACTATGTTGAAACTGTGGTGGCTATTGGTAACTCAGGAACTTCACAAACTCTGTCGCTGACCAACGGCACGGTGCAGACTGTCACGATGACAGGCAACTGTACGTTCACCATGCCCACAGCAACGGCAGGCAAGTCATTTATTCTGATTTGCACACAAGATGGCACAGGCTCACGCACTGCGGTGTTTACATCGGTCAAGTTCCCTAGTGGAACAGCACCAACGCTGACCACTACAGCAACCACAGGCGTTGACATACTGACCTTTGTGGCTAACGGCACAAGCTGGTTTGGTACAGCAGCACAGGCGTTTGCATAATGTTTGCAGCTAAAGACACTCTCCTTACCCGCCCTAGTGGCTATCAAATCAGCCGTAGTGTGCGAGTGCGTCAATCTGCTTCGGCGTATTTAAATAGAACTCCAGCAAGTGCAACCAATCGCAAAACATGGACTTGGAGTGGTTGGGTTAAGATAGGAAAAGCCTCAACTACGGGTTTATTTGTAGCCTCAACTTCTGGCTCTAATTACTACACCATTCAATTAGATGTGGGTGGTCAACTTCTTGTATATGCTTATATTGGTACTTATCCATATTTTAGGCTTACCTCGGCAGTTTTTAGAGATTATTCTGCTTGGTATCATTTTGTAGTTGCGTTTGATAGCACTCAAGCAACTGATACAGACAGAATAAAAATTTATGCTAATGGCGTTCTTCAATCAACAACATCGGGGTCAGGTTCCGGCTGGCCTACTCTAAATTATGATGGTGGAGTAAACAATACAATCAATCACCAATTTTCTAATAATGTTGGTGGGTCTTCTTACTTTGACGGCTACCTCGCTGAGGTCAACTTTGTCGATGGACAGCAATTAACACCATCATCCTTTGGTGAAACCAATGCTGTTACAGGTGTGTGGCAACCTAAAAAATATGCTGGTACATACGGCACTAACGGTTTCTATCTAAACTTCAATGACAACAGCGCAGCCACCGCAGCTGCCATTGGCAAAGATAGTTCAGGTAACGGCAATAACTTTACACCTTCTGCGGGTATCAGCGTGACCGCTGGTGTGACATATGACTCAATGTTGGATGTGCCTACACCTTATGCTGATGGTGGAAATGGGCGGGGAAATTATTGCGTTTTAAATCCTACTGCATATACTTCTGTTGCAACTAGAACAAGCACTTCCAACGGCAATTTAAGTTTCAGTGATGCTACAACCGCTAATACAGGCGTAATTGGAACAATGGGGTCAGCGTCTGGTAAATATTATTTTGAACTTACTTCATCAAGCACTGGAGTTTATTCTGTTGGTTTAATAGATTTCATAACAAAGAGCAGTTCTTTTTATAGAAACAATGGGTCTTATTCTTCATCATTTGGAGGTGGGGGTACAACCGGCTATTCATCTTGGACAACTGGGGATGTAATTGGTGTTGCGTGGGATGCTGACGCAGGAAAAATTTGGTTTGCCAAAAACAATACATTTCAATCGGGCAGTCCTTCTGCTGGAACAAGCCCAACCAATACTTTCACTGCAAATCTTGTTTTGACCGCAAGTATTGAGACAGACAACAGTGCGGGTACAAAATCTGGCTCAATTAACTTCGGTCAACGCCCCTTCACCTACACACCACCTACAGGCTTTGTTGCACTGAACACGCAGAACCTACCAGCACCTACTATTAGCAATGGTGCTAATTACATGGCGGCTACGCTGTATACAGGTACTAATTCAGCACAGACCATCACAAACTCTGGAGGTTTTCAGCCTGACTTCGTGTGGGCTAAATCTAGAAGTAACGCAACAGGCCATGTATTAGTTGATTCTGTTCGTGGTATTGGCAATGTACTTTCTACTAATAATACAAACGACGCATCTCAAGAAGCGGCAGGATATGGATTAACGGCATTTAATTCAAATGGATTTTCTGTTGGCATTGACAATGCTGGACAAGGGTCAATTAACGCAAGCACATACACCTACGTTGCGTGGCAATGGAAAGCTGGCGGCACTGCTGTATCCAACACATCAGGCTCTATCACATCAACTGTAAGTGCAGGTGCTACGCAAGGCTTTAGCGTGGTGACGTATACAGGCAATGGTTCAACAGGAACAGTTGGTCATGGGTTGGGTGTTGCACCTAAGATGCTGATTGTCAAAAAACGCAATTCAGCAACAAGCAGTAACTGGATGGTTTGGCACATATCAATAGGAACTGGGTTTGCTTTAAATCTGAATACTACTGGTTCGTCTGGCGCAACATATTGGAACAATACAGCACCGACATCCACAGTATTTTCTTTGGACAGTAATGCAAACTACAACAGCAATACAGACACTTTTGTTGCTTACTGCTTTGCCGCAGTAGCTGGCTATTCAGCATTTGGTAGCTACACAGGCAATAACTCAGCAGATGGGCCATTTGTTTATCTTGGGTTTAGACCAAGATGGATCATGTTTAAAGACTCATCATCTGTTGCTGTTTGGATGATTATGGATACCGCTAGAAATACAATCAATGCTTTGGATGATGGATTAGCTCCAAACAATGCCAATGCAGAATCAACATACAGCAACATAGAGCAAGTAGATTTCTTGTCAAACGGGTTCAAAATTCGTGCAACAAATGCAAACCAATATTGGGCTAATGTATCTGGCAATACATACATTTACGCCGCCTTTGCCGAAAACCCATTTAAAAATTCTTTAGCGAGGTAACACATGTTTTTACTTAACGGCAACCCATTACCACTTGACACACCATTTAAGATAGATGGAACGTCATACCCTGCCAACTGGCTGCGCCTGACAAGCATTGCAGAGAAGAACGCTGTTGGCATCACAGAGGTGGCAGATACACAAGTCACATACGATGACCGCTTCTATTGGGGTGTAGACAATCCCAAACTGTTGAACGACAGAGAAGAATCTGACAAAGATGGCAATCCCATGTATGTGCAAGTCTATGACTCTACTGTGGGTGAGTTTGGAAGCATGGTTAACACCACAGAGCGTTTGGTCACCAAAGGACTCAAGCACCAGTGGACTGCCACAGTTAAAGACACCGCCAACAAGCTGTTGTTTCAGTCTGACTGGATGGTGATTCGCAAGGTAGAACGCAATGTGGCTATTTCTGCTGATACTGTCATTTACAGGGCGGCAGTGATTACCGAATGCACAAGGCTTGTCACAGCCATTGCTGGCGCTGCCGATGTACCTGCTTTGATTGCTGTGGTGACTGCACAAGGATGGCCAGCATGACACCAACAGAAGCCCGGCTTGATACGCACGAACAGGTGTGCGAGATTCGCTACTACAGTATCAACGCTCGCTTGAAACGCATTGAGCACATCCTGATCGGCAGTTGCGCAGCCATCATTAGCATGTTATTGGCGTTGGTGCTGAAGCTGTGATGTGGATCCGATCACTATTTGCATGGCCGCAGCAACTCTGGTTAAGAGTATCAGAGCTGCGGCTGAGATGTTCGCTTCAGCTCACGAAAGCTTGGTTGAAATCAAAGACACAGTTGGGCAAATTGTTGAGGCTGGCCAAGAAATAAAAGGGTTCTGGCAAACAGTTGCAAGCTGGTTTGTCAAAGAAAAGAAACAAGTTAAGGAACAGGCCAAGTCAACCGTAGTTCATAAGAAAAAAAAGACATGGCAAACAATTGACCAAACGCAAATAAAAATAGATCTGGTCAATTACCTCGGAGAATTTTTTGTATTGCAAGAGCAATTAGCCACTGAAATTCGCAGGCAAGAGATTGAAAGTCAGACAGTAGTTAGTAACGAAAATTTGATGACTGCAAGTTTGAAGCGCGTCATGGCAGAGCAACAAATGATAGAGCTCAATCAGCAAATCACAGAGATCCTGGTCTACGAAACACCCGGTCTTGGCGACCTGTATGCGCAGACCATGAAGATGAGAGAAACAATCAAACGTGAACAGCAAGGTGCAAGGGAGAAGCTTGAACAAGAGCACAGGTACAAGGCATGGCAACAACGCGAAGCCCAACGAAACGTCAAGGCAAAGCAAGCGTGGCTCCTTGGGACAGCGGGGTGCCTCCTTTACCTGTGGGTGTTTCTTATTCTCCTCAACCGTTTGCCGAAGAGCTGATGGGCTACGTCGCCGCGCTGGTACTCGTTGCGCTGATGCTGCCGCTGGGATCAATGCTTTATATAGACACGCTGCTTTTGCAAAAAGAGGTTGCCGAGGAAACAAAGAAGTTAAGACAACTGCGCAGGGAAATTGAACAACAACAGCGAAAGGAGAAGAGGAATGACAAAGCAACTTGAGAGTAATTCTGAATTCAATAAATTTGATTCTGACCATGATGGCGTAGTAACTGACGCTGAATTGGCGCGGTCAGAACGAATGCTGATGATCGACAACATGGATCGGCTCGCGGATCAACAGAGATACATGGCATGGGTTGCAATGGGTTTACCTTTTGCAATTGTTATTTTTCTTTGTTTGCCATACATCACCGACTCGCGGGTGCAGATTGTCATGGGCTTGGCCACAACCTTTGCCGCAGCGATGGGCACCATCGTTGTCGCCTTCATGGCTGCTACTGCCTACATTCGCGGCAAGATGAATGATGCTTAAGCTGGCTATTGCTGCGGTCATGCTGGCTGCTGCCTTCGCCTCTGGCTTTGCTGTGCAGGGCTGGCGCAAGGATGCGCAGATTGCAGAGATCGAAGCCGCCAACTCCCAGGCTCAGGCCCAAGCCGCTGCCCAGGCAGCAGCCGACACTGCACGCATGCAAAAGGACAAAGACAATGCACTACGACAAGCCACCATTAAAGCCGCTCAGAACGCCATTGCTGCCAACTCTGCTCGCACTGAGCTTGATCGGGTGCGCAAGCAGCAGGACGCCTCCAGCGCCGCAATGTCCGACGCTACCTGCACTTCCGTCCGAGAGCACGCCGCAGCCCTTAATGCCGTATTCGGAGAGTGTGTTTCAACTCTTGAAGGGCTGGCGAGAAAAGCTGATGGACACGCCCTTGATCAACGAACACTAAGCGAATCATTTCCAAGGAGTAAACAATGAACTTGTCAGAACATTTCACGCTCGAGGAGCTCACGCATACAGACCACAGAGAATTTGACAACACACCAAACGAGGCCGAGCTGGCCAACCTGGTGCGCTTGGCCAACTTCTTGGAAGAGGTTAAGGTAGTGTTAGGCGGTAAACCTATCATGATCAACAGCGCCTACCGCTCCGCCGAGGTCAATAAAGCAGTCGGTTCTAAAACTGACAAATCTCAGCATCGACTAGGCTGTGCGGCTGATTTTCGTGTGCCAGGAATGACACCTCACCAGGTTGTCAGCGCCATCATTGATGCAGGATTAGCTTACGACCAGGTGATCCGCGAGTTTGATCGTTGGACTCATGTGTCAATCCCAAACACCGAAGACGCTGACCCAAGGGCCATGGCTTTGATCATCGACAAGGCGGGCGCGCGGGCTTTTGCTTAACAATTCCTGTTTACTAGCATTGCTACCAAAACAATTCCTGTTTACTAGCATTGCTACCGGGTATTTTAAATACGCGCTGCGATCTGATCGGCTCGTTCTCGGTAATAGACATTATTTAATAGGCTCAAATCTTTGTGGCGACTGATCTTTGCGAGGGTGAGCACATCGACCTTGCGTGAAAGGTGGGTGAGGGCGGTTGCTCTAGAGTCATGGAATGTCAAGCCTTCAATTAGGAGTTCCCTGCACAGCTTGCTAAAGAGGACGCTGCCCTCATTGGCGCCGACGGTAAAAGGTTCACGATCCAGCAACTTAGCGGCAAGGCGCCCAATGGGGATTTGTGCCCTGGCCTCGGTCTTTGTCTTGATTGTCACCACCCGGCGCCGGGCATCAAACGCGGCTGGTGCTGCCAGCGATTCTTGTAGCCGCATGCCGGTGCGCAGGGCTATGTGAAAGGCTGCTTGCATCTCCGCGGTCTTACCCACCCGGGGCGCGCGCAGGACTTTTTTGATAAGTTGCCAGGTCCATAAAGCGTGACGTGGTGGGTTTTCCTTGGGAAGTTTTACTCCCACGAAGGGGTTATGATCCATCCATTGCCATTCGTTTTTTGCAATAAGAAACAAATTGCGCAGCAACTTGGACTCGCGCAGCACGGTGCCGCCGGTGACTACCTTCAGCCTGGCGTCACGCCATGCCGAAATAGTTGGGGCTTCAATCTCTAATAAGGGTACGTTCCCAAAGTGCTTCAACATAACTTGCAACCTTCTCAGCTCCCAGACGCAGCCTGCTTTGTTGGTGCTGATTGTTTGGCTGTAGCGCTGGACGGCGTCCTCAAAAAACTTATTGCCCCCGGCTCTGGATCGCTTGGCCATGGCTTCTTGCTCCATGGCCCAGGTCTGGGCTTCGCGCTTGGTCTCACACACTTTGCTGGAGCGGATGCCGTTGGCCTGGATTTCGGCGCGCCAGCCGTTGGTGAGTTTTCGGATGTAGGCCATGCGGGACTTCCATGCGGGATTTCCGTGCGGGATTCCATGCGGGATATTCGTGCGGGATCTCGTGCGGGATTTGTGCGGGGAGCTACTGGAAACAAAAAAGCCTCCAGAGGGGAGGCTTGTAGTGTATCTGTAGCGTCTTGTCTCGTAAACTCACATAATTGGTGCCCAGGAAGGGACTCGAAGTCAGGCGCGAGACTCTTCAAATGCGGGATTTTTGCGGGAATTTGTAGATTTTCTATGAAGAAAAGCCCGCACTTCGGTGCGCAGCCAAAGCGGGTTGCGGGAAGATGAACCAGGTGCAATATCTGGAAAGCCGATTAGCTTGGTAAGCGAATCCCTGGCATGCCGACGCGAGCATTTGTACATCGCGGCTAGGTCATCAAGGCTCATTAATTCATCGCTCATATTGTTGCTCCTTCAAAAAAATACTGCTTAATCTCTGGGTACTTGGCTGCGAAATTCACAACGATCTTGTTTGGCTTAAGAAGGTCGTGGGACATGCGCAGGGCTTGGTCAATCAAAATGGGGGCGGGCTGGCGGCAGCGTTTACTCCACCAGGCCGACGCCTTGGAGCGGGCATAGCCATCGTGCTCTAGGCACACATATTCGCTAAAGGCTCGGATGCCGCAGTAGTAGGTCACGCGCATGGAGGAGACGCCGGACTTGCTGAAGTGGCGGGCGTACTCGACCTGGTTAACAGTAAGGTGCACTGGCGGCACTTGGTTGCTAAGCATGGCGCCTGCGTATTCTTTGACCTCGGCTTCGCGAGGAGCCACGGGAAATTTAAACTCGCACTCAGGACATACATGAACCATAATCGGGACGTGGCTCGCGCACTGCGGGCAAACCTTCACCGGTGCAATTCCGGGAGGACCTTTTTTACCCTTGCGCGGGGGCACTACCTGATCTATGAATCCGTGGCGCCGCACGTTCCCACCAAAATCCAGCACCAAGCAATTGGTCTTGCTCTCATGCAAGCGTAGACCGCGGCCCACCATCTGCACATACAGACCAGGCGACAGGGTTGGGCGCAGCATCACAATGGCATCAATGGCTGGGTAGTCAAAGCCGGTGGTCAGCACTTGGCAATTGACCAGGGCTTGGAGCTCACCGGCCTTGAAGCTGTTGATGTATTCGTCGCGCTCGGTGTTGGACATGTCGCCGCTGACATAGGCCGCTTTGATGTTGCGTCTTAAAAGAGCTGCGGTCATTTGGCTGGCGTGCTCGATGGTCACGCAAAAGACCAACCACGAGTGACGATCCACGCAGCGCTCAACAATCAGGTTTGCGTGGCGCTCGACAAGGGCGATGGCGCTCATGCGCTCGGATAGCTCACCCAGGTTGTATTCACCGGCGGTGACTTTGACGCCTGCCAGGTCGGGATCTTCACCGTGCTTGGAGACAAGCGTTGACAGGAAGCTTTGCTCGATCAGGTCGGCCACGTTGGCTTCATAGCTGATGCCATCAAACAAAGCGCCCTCACCCTCATGAAGCAAGCCGCTGTCGAGCCGGTACGGTGTGGCGGTCAGGCCGATGAGCTTGGTATAGGGGTTGGCAGCTAAGGACGCGTCCAGGAGTTTCCTGTACATGCCGCTGGTTTTGTGGGGGATAAGGTGAGCTTCATCGATGATGATCAGATCGAAGCGGCCATGGAACTCGGTGCGTTTGTAGATCGATTGAATGGAGGCGACAGTAATATTTTTGAGCTGGCGCTTACCCAGGCCAGCGGAGTAGATACCGATGGACGCATGTGGCCACACTGTCTTGATAGCCCTCGCATCTTGCTCAACCAGCTCCTTAACGTGAGTCACGACCAGGATGCGAGTGTCGGGGTGCTCGGTGCAGGCCCGGCGAATAAAGTCAGCCAGGATGACCGACTTGCCCGAGCCCGTGGGGGTGACGATCAGCGGGGCATTCTTGCCCGCGCTGAACCACGAGTAGATAGACTCGATGGCGTCGGTTTGGTATTGGCGAAGCTTCATTGATCGGGTGTTGATGTGCTGTGTTTGTGATACATCTCGCCAGCAATAGCGATGTAGGCCAGACTTTCAACAAACACTTCCTTGGCTGGAAGAACTTGGGCGTGGGCCATTTTCATGAGCGCGACCATGGCGGGTATATCGAGCGAGCAAAGCTCAAATTCTTGGCCCAGCTCTTTGGTCAAATAGATTGACCAGTACTGCGCAATCAAATCAAACATTTGGTCAGATTTGCAGTGGTCTAGTGCCTCTGATTGGGATATAGCGCTTTGAAAAAATTCGATTCGTTTCATGGTTGTCCCTTTTTTTTATTGCACCGGTTCAGTAATTTTGGAGCTCAGGATTCGCGAGCCTGGATAGGCTTTTTGCACCTGCGATATAAACGGGTCGTTGACCATGGGGCGCACACTCACAGGAAGTTCTGCGCTGGTCAAGATGACCTTCACGTCCGCAGGCATCAGCGGATCAAAGGGGTCGGTGTCTTCGCACACATTTGCAAAAATAAGCCCGCTGTCCCGGTCTTGGTACTTCACCCAGTCGGCGCCAGCGTCCAAGGGCTCGGCCCAGTTGATGAGGGGTGGAATAAATAGATGCGAGCGGCAACCCAGGCGCTGCTCTTCAAAGGGCAGCAGTCTTTTTTGCTGCGCACAGGACCAGTGGGCGTCCTCGACGGGGGTTGAATGCAGGCAGGTGCGGCAGTTCTTTTGCGGGATCTGGTCGGTGTGGCAAACCGCGTGGTGGTCGCACATCTTGCATTGGTACCAGGCTGGGTCGGTGCTGACTCCTAGCGGGGGTTCATCGGCATCGATGATGAGTTGCGCTTTGGCCTGGAGCTTTTCAAACTCTGATGCATCAAACGTCACCCACTCGCTGTAGAGCTCGTCGGTGTTTTTGTTGACGCTTAAATAAAGGGCACGCTCGAGCTCGGCAAACCCCATGTAGAGCTGGAGCTGTGCGTAGTGTTCGGGCTTGGCTTCTTGTACTTTTTTCTTTACCAAGTCGGTGAAGCTTTTGTCGCCGTGGGTTTTGAATTCGATGATGGCCCAAGTCTTTGGTGCCTCTGGCAGGCCGCGGCCAATCGCGTCACATGAGCCTGCGAGGTGGCCTTTGTAGCCGGTGAAGCGGTGCTGGCGCTGAGTCTCTGGGTCCACTTCATGGACCTCGGCACCGATACCGCGCAGCTCTTCTAGGAAGCGTGCCTCTTCGCGAAAGCCGGTGCTAAAGAGGCGCTTGATCCTGCCTGGAAATTTTTTGTTTGACGCCCAGCGAAAGCTGTACCACAGGGCGCGCTTGCATTCTTTGCCAAGCTCGGAGCAGCCCAGGTGGGGCCTGGGCGCTTCCGTTTTCTTTTCGTACCACTGGACGATCTGTTCAGAGGTGGTGTTGATGGGAGCAGGTAGTTTGGCCATGTCGTTTCCCGGATCAGTTAGGCATAAAAATTTTGCTGTTCCCACCCGTCATCACGATGGGCGAGGTCTCTTCAAGGGCTCCGTGTATTGCGTTCAATGCGATGGCACCCATGCGCTGGGCCTGGGTGAAGTCGGTTTGACCAGGAGACACAAAAGGCTCGCTGTGCATGCGCACGTCAATTGAGCCCTCTGGCGTGTCTTGAACGGTGATGATGATGATTGCCATGGGGGGGATGAGCTTTCAAAAGTGGTTAGTGAATTTAGGTGCGCAAGAGACATCGGCCACAACGTCGGACTTGACGCCGTTGATGCGCCGCTTGGCGTAGACCACCACGGCACGCAGGCCCGAGGTCTCGCACTCTTTGACGGCCACGATGATTTCGTTCCTGCTCATGGGCTGCACTTCCTTTTCGACAATGAGTTTGGTGTCGGTGTCGCTGGAGGAGGGGTTGCCCAGGCTTGCGTTCCAAGATGAGCCAGCCGCGCATGCGGTGAGCAGTGTGATGAGTGCCACCGAGGACACAAGTGCAATAAGCTTTTTCATAATTGATCTCCTGTTTAAGTTAAGGGGCAGGCAGGCTGATCAGGCCGCTGCGGATTTTTTTTGCTTCCACACGGGCGTTGCCGCACTGGTGGACGGTTGAGCTGCTGACTCGACACTTGCGTGTGTTTGCACAGGCGCTGGAGCGGCGCTTGTTTTGTTGGCCGGGTGGTAGGACTTGACGCGGTTTTGTGCGTCATAGCCGTCTTTGCCGTCTTCAATGCTGATGTCGAGCAGCACCGGGCGGTCGTGCAGTTGTTCGGAGTCGGTCAAGTGGTGCATGTTGGTGGCCAGGCAAAGCGCGTTCAAAGACTCCATTGCAATCTTCTCGGCCACTTTGTTGGTGTTGCGAATATTTAAGCGGTCAAAAATTTTGCGACCTTTGTGTGGGCCGTCCATCACTTCGAAGGTGATTTGCAGGTAGGAGCCGGTCTTTTTGGAGTTGTCCTTCATCTCTGAGGCAATGGCCATGGCGAGGTACTTGCCCTTGGGCAAGAGGTCGTAGCTGTTGACAGCTTGGTTGGGGTCGGCTTGGAAGTTAAGTTGTGCCATGGTTTTTACTCCTTAGTTGGCGGTGGTTGAAGAAATTGCATTTGAAAAATTACTCCATGCCAGCGGCATGCTGTCGGGTAAGCCGTACCTGTTCTTGGCCAGGTAAGCTGGTTTCTCGTTGGTGTAGATCAGGCGCTCGCCTGTGGTGATGCCGCGGCGCACTTCCTTGTTAAAGCCCACGTCGGTCTCTTTGGTGACGACTCTGTAGTTGCAAAAAAGAACCGCGTCACACCACTCCTGCACGATGGCCGAGGAGCGGGCCTGGAGCTTGGGTTGGTAGCGCTCGTAGGGCTCGGTCTCGGGCGAGTCAAAGCGTTTGATCTCGGTGTGGGCGACCAGCACCACGGCCATGCCGTGCTCATCGCGCAGGGCGCTTAGGCCGTCAAGAATGCCTCTCCAGTACTCGGCAGCGATCACGGCACCTTTGCCGTAGGCCAGGTCTTTGGCGTCATGGCTGGCGTTGATGTCAACCCAGATCAGGTTGTCTAACCAATCGAGCGAGTCGATGACGACAGAGCCAAAGTTGTGGTCCTCCTGGTAGAGCGTGCCGATGGCGTCCATCACGTCGGTGTAGGACGTGGCCAGCGGAAAGTGGTCGACCTCCAGCAGCCCCAAGCCGTCCTCGGTCAGGATGAAGATGGGGTTAGGTGCACCTGCGGCAAAGGTGGTTTTGCCCAGGCCGTGGGGGCCGTAGAGCATGACGCGGGGCGCTTTGATGCCGCTTGAGCGTTTGATGGATTTCAGATCGATAGCCATGAGGTTGCTTTCATTAGGTTTAAAGGTGCCAGACCAATAGGCCAAGCAGATTAGTTGTTATCCGGCAAGTCTGTTGAGGATTTCCCCCTGCTTTTCGGACAAATACATGCGAGCACCGTACTGTTCCCACTTATCGCGAATGTCGGAAACAAACTGCTCTTCCCAGCCGTTGGTGGCGCTAGAAGCGGCGGCGTCGAGCAGGTCTTCAAACTCGCTGTCTTCGTACTTGTCAGCAACGGTACTCACGCCTTCACCTCAACGCTTGGCTTGGCATCCTTGATGGTGATGGCGAGGGAGAGCTGCGCCCAGATGGCGGGCTCATTGGCGCGAAGGAACTTGGCGCCGGTCTCATCGAGCTTGATTTCGGTTTTAATCGGGCGCATTTCAAGCGGGAGTTTTGCGCAGATGGCTTGCAGCTTTTCCATGTCGGCTTTGTAGGACAGCTTGCCGGTGATGGTGACTTTGAGCCCGTTGGCCAGGTCATGGGTTTGGGAGCCTTCTTGGCGCTTGCCGAGCAAGTTAATGAGTTGCTCTTCCAGGGCGACGCGGGCCCTGTTGGCCTGGGCTTCGGCGTGCTTGGCTTTGACGAGCTCGTTGACGATTTGCTCGGGGGTGACGACCAGGGAGAGGGCGGCAACTGTGTTCATAGGGGTGCTCCTTTTAGTTGGTTGAAACGGATTCTTGAAAGTCAATGAATTTGTTGATGTCAAAGCCATCGGTGTACTCACCCAAGCGGGTGCCCAGTAACTCGCCGCGTTGTTGGCTGGGGTAATAGACGGCGATGCAGTCTTGCTCCAGGAGCTCGGCCAAATCAAAGATGGTTTTGCGGGCCAGGTCTTTGGGTAACTTGCAGTTGTCGATGCGCACGAGCAGGAGCTGGTGAAGGTCAAGCCGGTCGATGTACTCGTTCTCGACTTGCAGGTCCAGGCGGCGACCATGGACTTCACCAAAAGCGATGTGCAGCAAGTCCAAGGCGTCGATAGCGCGGCGGGTGCACTCGGCGATGCTGTTGTTGCCGGCGTGGGTGTCAAGGCGGATGTTGAGTTCAATGATCATGAGAATTCACTTATGAAAAGTAACGTGTTTTGGGGTATGCCCCGGGGTATCCCCCCAATTGGGGTAGGGGGGAGGGTTGTGGGGGAGGAGGGTTGAGGGCGTGGCGCAAAAGGGCGCAGCGCTTCTTGAAAGATGGGGGGTAAGTTGTTCAAGACGACCACCACTTCACAAGGAGAGAGGCCAAGGCAACGCCAATGACCAGGGCGAGCAACAGGTCTGCTGCGGCCATGGAGCGGCGCTCGAGGCGCCGGTGCAATTCACTGATCCGTTCTTCACGGGTCAGCAGGGTATGTTGTGTGTATCTACACATGTTTAGATTACCTCATCATTGCTGGCGCAAAAAGAGATGACATAGCCCACAGTGTTACCGTGAGAGTCAGAGATGTTTTGGGGGAAGTCGCCGGTGCTGCGTAGGACCAGGGCGAGAGACTCAAAGATGCTGGGCAGCTCGTCTGGATCGTTGAATACGTCCAGGTCGGTGCGAATAAAGAGGCGGGTGGTCACGGCGGGGGTCCTTTCGTAGTTGCATGGCGTCGGTTGCCACAAACGAAATATATCACCATGTTGCGATATTCTCAATAAATATTAGATATATAAACCCTTGGGACTTTTGTTTGCAATATGAAAAAGGTTAGCTAGGTTGTATCCAAAGAATTCTGGATGCCCACTTGATCTCTTTATTCTCGAAGACTTGGTCCTGGTTGGAGAAGTCGAGGCAGTTGTAGAGATCTTTTTTGTAGCCTTTGTGGACGACGGCCACGATCATGGAGCCATCGGACATGGCCACTACGCAGGCTTTGTCGAGTGCGTCCTCGGGGGTCACATTCACGCCGCTTACAAAGTAAAGCCACCCATCGCGACTTGAGTTGACGTTGCGCATTTGCAGCGCGTATGACCCACGGGGTGTGTCCGCGGGGGCGTGGACCATGTCGTGTGTGCCGGGTGGGAGGAGGGAGACCAGGCTTCCCTTGGTGATGTAACCAGCGATGGGTATTTGGCCCATGTCGTCGGTGACGTTGATACCGGCGCGGCGCATGACCTCGGTGACGTTGACGTTCAAGTAGCCAGCGATCTCTTTGGCCTCGCCCATGGACATGTTGCGTTTACCTCGGAGCATGTAGCTGACGGAGGCGGGGTCGACGCCCATCATTTTGGCAAGCTGGCGCTGAGACAGCTTGAGCGATCTCAACTTATCTACAAACCACAAATGATCGATGATGTTATTCACAAGAGCTTCTACATCGTTACAGACTGCCTGGCCCGTGACTTGCTGGGGGGGGGGGTGATAAATTGAGGATAGAATATCATACTGTTGCGACCTTCTCAACATATTTGTTGTCGTAAGACTCAACAACTTTTGCTCGGAATGATTTTTAACATGTGTAACAGATATGTCATAAAGGGTTTGTATGTATAAAAATGAAAATATTGGTCTAAATAACAATATTGAAAATAAAATGATTACCAACAACATCAAACACAATGCGCAGCCTGCGCGAAGCGTGGTGGATTCCTTTGGTGGGTGCCGTAAATTGGCGGGTATTTTGAACCTCAACCCGGGCACTGTGTCACGCTGGACGACCTCGGCTGCTGCGAATGGCACGGGCGGCAGGATTCCACAGAAGTATTGGGGCCCATTAATTGTTGCTGCGCAGGACCAGGGTCACACCTTGACAGTTTTTGATCTGTCTGGAATGTAGAGATTATCTCAACACGGTGTTATATTCCAACCGCCAGCGCTGGACCTTATTGCTGATCCCAATTGGGTGTTGATCTCCTGTCCCAACGTCAGCGCTGGCACCTTTTGACTCTTTGGGCAGGGTAAAAATGAAGGACGGGTGCGCATGGAAATATCGGCTGAAGCGATTGCCCGAAACCTGGGAGGTGCCAGACTCTCGGGGGATAACTGGTCATGCCGGTGTCCAGCGCACGAGGACGCGCACGCCAGTTTGTCGATCACGGACAAGAGCGGAAAGATGCTGGTTCATTGCCACGCGGGGTGTGACCCGGTGGAGGTAATCAGCTACCTGCGCATGCAGGGCTTGTGGCCAACGAGCACCGAGCCTTACAAAGCGCCTACACCCGTCATCATTGATTTGCCCACGGTTGGCCAACCTAAAACCATCGTGGCCACCTACGACTATGTGGACGAAGAGGGCGAGCTGCTTTACCAAGCAGTGCGGTATGAGCCGAAAGATTTTAGACAGCGCAGGCCCCTCACAGAGAACACCTGGGACTGGTCCATCAAGGGGGCCAGGCGCGTGTTGTACCGCCTACCCGAGGTGCTCGAGGGCATTGCCAACAAAAAAACAATCTACATCTGCGAGGGCGAAAAGGACGTAGAGGTCGCCCGCTCCCTTGGCTTGGTCGCGACCTGCAACGCGATGGGTGCGGACAACGGCACCGGCAACAAGTGGGCCCGTGAGTTTGGGGATGTGTTTAAGGGTGCTGATGTTGTCGTGATCCCTGACCAGGATGTGTCGGGCGAGCGCCACTCTGCTTGGGTGTTGCAGACATTGCAGGGCAAGGCGCAAAGTATTAAGACATTGAAGCCCTTGGTCGGCAAGGACCTGGCCGACTGGGTGGCCGCGGGTGCTGGGCTTAAAGAGATCCGGGCTAATGCGGTCGAGGCATTCGACAGTGACGAAGACGAAGACGACGATGATTTTGATTTTATCGATGTGCATGACCTGATCAAAGACATCAAGCAGATCGATTGGTCGGTGCGCGATTATTTTGAGCGCGACTCGATTGCGTTGGTGTATGGCCAGCCGGGGTGTGGGAAGAGTTTCTTTGCGGTTGACATCGCAAGCTCTATCGCGCTTAACACCCCGTGGTTTGGCCATAAAACAAAACCGGGCTCTGTGTTCTACATCGCAGGCGAGGGCCACAACGGGCTGGCCAGGCGCTTTAAGGCGTGGGAGCTGGCGCGTGGGGTGGTGGTGCCCAGGGACAAGATTTACAAATCCGCGGGTGCGTTGTCCATTCTGGATGAAGCCCAGGTGTTGAAGATGGTGAGAAAGATCGAGCGACGCTACAAGGTCACGGGTGAGTGGCCAGCGGCTGTGATGGTCGATACCTTAGCGCGTAACTTTGGTGCCGGGGACGAGAACTCCACCGAGGACATGAGCAAATTTATCCACCACCTGGACAAGCACATCCGTCAGCGGTGGAACTGTCTAGTGCTGATCGTTCATCACTCTGGGCACAGCATGGAGCGCGCGCGGGGGAGCTCTGCACTGCGCGCTGCGGTTGACTCAGAGGTTGAGATCACCAAGGACGCGGCGGGCGTTGTCACCATTCGCGTGACCAAGATGAAGGACGCCGACATACCGCCCGAGATGGTGATGTCTTTAAAGGGTGTGGACCTCGGTTTGCTGGACGACGAAGGCTTGCCCGTCACCAGTGCGGTGCTTGAGCACGCGGGCAACTTGGCACTGCAAGTAGTGGCCCATCGTGACGACAAGACGAGTATTTATGCCCACGAGATTTTGAGCGTTTTGAATGAACAGGGCGCTATCTCTGAGGCGAAGTTAGAAAAAGAGGTGGTGTGCTCGCACCGACAAATGCGCAAAGCCTTGGCGACCTTGGCCAGCTACAAGTTCATTGATGGCAAAAAGCTCACCCCCGAGGGCCTGTCTGCTTTGTCCAGGTTGGGCGCTGGGCTGAAGGTGGACGCAAAGCCTGGGCTACCTGGTAGGCCCGCAGGTGTGAAGTTCTATCACGAGCCCAAAGGAGATTACGAATGACAGGTGGAGCAAGAGCGGGGTCGGGCCGTAAGCCCATCCAGATCGATGAGAGACGGGCATTCAGCTTGCATGAGCAGGGGTTCAGCAAGTTGGAAATATCCAAACGGTTCGGTGTTGCCTACAAGTCGTTGCTGACGATATTTCGCAAGGCGGGGAAATTCAAAGAAAGCACAAAAAGGAAATAGGAGCTTGAGATGAGCCAACCATTCAACAAACCCACCATGGCACAAAGTGCGCCGGGCTTTAAGTACAAGAAGCTGCGACACGCCGAGTTTGAAAACGCGGTCGATGTGTCCTACGACGCTGGTTATTTGTCCGGCTGGAACGATGCCCTGGAGCATGTGGTGAGTTCATTTGAGCGCGATTTTGAGAAGTCATTCGGCAAGGACACCTTGGCCGGGTTTTGTATTTACATGAAAGGACAAAAGCGATGACTAAACCAAAGATGTACGCATTTCCATGCAATGAATTTATTGGTATGGAGCTTCGAGATTATTTTGCAGCTAAGGTTATGCAGGCAATGATAGAGGCCAAGGAGTGGATCGATGATATTGATTGATCTCCTCACAAGAGCCAGAGGTGAAGCATGAATCAACTGACATTTGATGAATTCTGCGAACTGCGCTTTGAGTACAGGATGGGAATAACCAATGATACTGGCGCACAACGTATGTATCGCAACGACAAGCACAGCATTCAAGTTGAGGTGTACACCGACCGAAACAAACGGACTGGCAAATGGGGTACAGGGAAGCGATATTGGTTTGTTGATGGTGATTCAAGAGCATTTGAAACACCTGACCAATGCTATGTGGCTTACATGGAAAAAATTTGCGGGGTGAAGTCATGATTGATCTCCTGGTCGGCTGTGCGCTGCTGACGTTGGGGCTACTCATTGTGGTGTTTGTAATCTTGTTTGCCCTGGCATGCGTGATGTGGTTCTTTGAGATCAAATGAATCACAAAGAGTTACACCAAGTCAGTCCGTTTAAGCGGACTAGCCTGTTTTTTAGGCAGCGGACTGTTTGCGGACTGCTTTTCAAAAACACCCTGCTAACCCTTATAAATGCTCACTTTTTCCGGTCCGCAAAAGCGGACTGCAAAAAAGTTATCCACCAGTCCGCCAGTCCACCACTTTACAAGTGGACTGGAGTGGACGGGCATAAATCACCACTAGTCTGAAAGTACTCATAGCCTAAATGAACCTTGTTATCCCATACCCACCGATATCGGGCAACCACATGTACAGGCACACCAAGGGTGGGCGCCATTACCTGGTCAAGGGGGTGGTTGAGTACTACGCCGCGGTGGCCCATGCCTGCCGGTTTCAGGGTGCCTGCATGGGGTTGGAGCAGGCGCTGGTCATTGAGGTTCTTTTATCCCCCCCGGACAAGCGGGTCAGAGACATGGACAACGCGTGGAAGGTGATTGGCGACGCGCTGACCAAGGCCAACGTATGGCGGGACGACTCGCAGATCCGGTCCAAGCACATCATTTGGGCCGAGCCTGCAAAGCCTGGGAGGGTAGTTGTTTACATCAGAGTGTTTACATAAACGCAACGTGTTGAGATTATATTAATACAATGTTAATATCTTCGGCCATAGAGACAACTATGGACATGCTTATGGCCAGGCACAAGATGTTTGCATACAACGCGGACGGCAAGCGCATTGGGGAGGACCACCCCAACGCCCGGCTCACCGATGAGCAGATCGACAGGATACGGGACTTGCACGAGGACCATGATTTGAAATACTCACAGCTCGCAGAGATGTACGGGGTCTCCAAAAGCATGATTGCCGGGGTCTGTCAGTACCGCCGACGGGCGCAGACGCCATTCGGTTGGAAGAGACTCGAGGTGGATGAATGAGCAAGACAGACGTCAAAAAAGTAGAGACATTTACTGATATCACAGACATTGCGCTGGACGCAACACCGGCTCGAGCGCTTACCAGCCGTGAGCGGTCGTTGGCCAACCTGCGAATGGGGCAGGGACGCACTAAAGGTGAGCCCAACAAGATGAACAAGCAGATCAAGGACATGATCATTGGCGCCTTGCACGACGCCGGTGGCCAGGTGTACTTGACCGAGCAGGCCAAGGCCAACCCAGGGGCCTTTATGGGGCTGATCGGTAAAGTCTTACCCACCGAGTTGAAGGGCAACATAGAGGGTGGCATCACGATCAACGTGATCACGGGCATTACCCGTGACTGAGAAAGATGTGGGCCTGGGCTATTTCCCACGCGACTGGCAAAAGCAGTGCCATCGCTCGCGTAAGCGCTTCACGGTGCTGGCGCTGCACAGGCGTGCCGGCAAGACGGAGCTGGCCATCATGGAGCTCTTGCACGAGGCACTCAAATTTAAGCTTGACCTGGGCCTGTTCTTCTACGTTGCACCGTTCTTAAAGCAGGCCAAGGCCATTGCTTGGGCACGCCTCAAAGCACGCTTGGAGCCCATGCGCCAGCACTCAGCGGTGGAGATCAACGAGAGCGAGCTCAGTGTGCGCTTCCTTCACAACGGTGCCATCGTGCGCATCTTTGGCGCCGACAACGGGGAAGCCATGCGCGGCGTCCGCCTTGACGGCTGCGTGATCGATGAGGTGGCACAGATCAAGCCCGCGGTGTGGAACGATGTCTTACAACCTGCGTTATCAGACCGCAAGGGCTGGGCACTTTTCATAGGCACACCGGCTGGGGTCAACCTGTTCTCTGAGCTCTACTTCAGAGCTGCTCAATACGATGACTGGCACTCAGCCAAGTACACGGTCTATGACACGCACTCGATTGACCCTGATGAGGTGAGCAGGTTAAAGCGCGACATGAGCGAGACCTCGTTCCAGCGTGAGTACCTCTGCGACTTCAGTGCAGCCGGTGACGACCAGTTGATATCCCTCTCCGATGTGGAGTCAGCAGCACAGCGTGAGGTGACACCGGTTGAGGTCGAGTATGCACCGCGTATCCTGGGCGTGGACCCGGCACGCTTTGGAGACGACCGCAGCGTGATCTTCCCCAGGCAGGGCATTGGTGCCTTGGCTCCCATCATCTACCGCGGCATTGACAACATGGACTTGGCTGCACGAGTGGCAGCAAAGATCGACGAGTGGAAGCCGGACGCCACCTTCATCGACTCTGGCCAGGGGGGAGGGGTGATTGACCGGTTGCGCCAGCTCGGCTATGACCCGATTGAGGTGCACTTTGGGGGACGGCCCACCGACCCGATGTACTTGAACAAACGAGCCGAGATGTGGTTCGAGATGCGTGAGTGGTTGCGCATGGGGGGCGCGATACCGAACCTGGTGGACCTCAAACAAGACTTGGCTGCACCCATTTACTGGTACGACGCGATGGGTCGGTTGCAGCTCGAGCCCAAGGACGACATCAAGAAGCGGGGCCTGCCCAGCCCTGACCTGGGGGACGCGCTGGCGCTCACCTTTGCATTCCCTGTGTATAAGAAGACCATGCTCGAGGTCTATGGTGGTGGGCGTGCAGCGAAGAAGGAATACAACCCGTATGAGGGTTTGAGATAGGGCGGTGCGCGTCACACAGCATTGCGCTTTTATAGTCGCGCAACACTGTTGGAGTACTGCGTGTGAATACTGTCGCAAGCGTTTTAAAAGCTATGCCAAGCGTGGAGCGGGTGCGTGAGCTCGAAGCCGAGCTGATCAAACAACCCCAGGTCGACTTGAGCACAACGCACGTCGTGCATGGTGGCATGTGTGCACGCACCATCTTCATACCAGCGGGCACCGTCTTAACCGGTGCGCTCACCAACTGCGACAACATTTGCATCATCCATGGCGACATCACCGTCACGACCGATGAGGGCACCAAGAGGCTGGAAGGCTTTAACGTGCTACCAGCGCAAGCAGGTTTTAAGCGAGCGGGCTGGACCCATGCAGACACGCACTGGACGACTGTCTTCGCAACCGAGAAGACAGAGATAGCGGACATCGAGCGCGAGATGACGGATGAGGACTACATGCTGCAAACCCAGCGTGACGGCATCACCTACTTCAAAGTTGCCAAGGCAATAGAAGTTACTGACGACTTTCAAATGTTCTTAAAAGAGCTCAACATCAATGTCGAGATGATGAATGCAATGATGCAATACACCGGCGACTTGGTGGTGACTGATGAGTGCTTGATTCATTTAGAAAAGCGTGCATCAAGCATTCATGGTACGGGCGTGTTTGCTAGACATAACTTGCATGAGGGCATGCGCATTGCGCCAGCCCAGACCAATCAAATGCGTGCAGTGGCAGGGCGCTTTACCAACCATTCCCCCGATCCAAACGCTTACTTCCTCAAAACAGACGAGGGAATAGATATGCACGCTTTGCGCGATATCGAGATGGGTGAAGAAATCACTATCAATTACAGGCAGGCAGCAAGTGTCAACACAGCCGCACACCTGTTTCAAGGAGAAACAATATGAGCTTTGGAGTATCGGCAGCAACTTGGGCCATGATTGGCGTAGGCACATTGGCCGCGGGCACGATTGCAGCCAACGAGCAGGCCAAGAAGTCCAACGCGCTGCAAAAGCAGGCGATGGATAACGCGCAGACCAATGCAAACAAGCAATTTGCGCAGCAAGAACAAGCCTACAACAAAGCCAACGCCAAGTCTCCTGACGTAGCGGCCATCATGTCGCAGCAGTCCAACTCGGCGCGCGGGGGCCAGTCGGGCACCATGCTCACTGGTCCTGCCGGTATTGATCCGACGTCTTTGTCCTTGTCCAAAAGCACATTGCTGGGCGGCTAAGACGTGGCTACCAAGCAATCAGTGCCAACACCAGCGCCAGCAAGCCAAGCCATGGACCAGTCTATGGACCAGTCCATGGACACGATGGCCGAGAAGGGGCGGGGCACGGATGATGTGATGGGGCACTTGACGACGGGTGAGATCGTGGTGCCCTTGCCCATCGCACAAAACCAGCAAGCGCTGGCCATGCTGACCATGATGTTTGAGCTCGCCGGTGCTGACATCGAAGAGTTCACCGTAGGTAACGCTAAGAACAAGATCAACCCAGAGACCGGTCACCCAGAATTTTTAGGTGGTTTCTTTGGCAACATTATTAAGGGCGCAGGTAATGCCCTCAACTCGACCTGGAACACGGCGAGAGCGGTGGGCACAGACATTTTAAAACTTGACCCAGGTAAAGCTCTCCAAGATTTAGGCCAAGGTGCCAAAAGCATTGTGGGCGACGTCGTTAAAACAGCCATGACCGCGGCCACAGACCTGGGCCTGGCGCCTAAGCCCAACCAACCCTCTACGCAGGCAACGTCTGCTGAGTCAACGCTGACGCAAAACCAAGAGTCTAAAAACACCTCCCTGACTGACCCGGCTGCAACCGGTGGTGGCGGTGTGAGCTCTACGTCATCGCGCACCGTCGCCGGGCCGGACAACGAATACAAGCTCAACAAAAACACAATGATTGGAGTTTAAATGAGCGAATACACTTCGGACGCACAGTCCAACAGCAAGCTGCCCAAACGCGACAAGCTCTTTACACGCTGGGGCGCTTTGAAGTCTGAGCGCGCTACCTGGCTCTCTCATTGGAAAGAGATCTCGGACTACATGCTCCCGCGCTCGGGGCGCTTCTTTATCCAAGACCGCGACAAGGGCTGGCGTCGACACAACAACATCTACGACTCGACCGGTACGCGTGCACTGCGCGTGCTGGCCGCGGGCATGATGAGTGGCATGACGAGTCCTGCGCGTCCTTGGTTCCGTTTAGGTGTCTCTGACCCTGACCTCATGAAGAGTCCGGCAGTCAAGGTCTGGTTACACCAAA
>Ga0208974_1000269_pt1 | contig 22583 bp, 42 predicted proteins | sample GreLakmeER15MSRF_FD_187699 | JGI IMG/M metagenome (GOLD analysis project Ga0208974, IMG submission 187699) | Freshwater lentic microbial communities from great Laurentian Lakes, MI, USA - Great Lakes metaG ER15MSRF (SPAdes) | ecosystem: Environmental > Aquatic > Freshwater > Lake | place: Great... | reverse complement strand
GGTTTATTTGATATATTGTTATACCTCGCAATTGCCGTTGTGATGGGGGTGATTAGTTATTACATATGGGACGCAAAAGATGGTAGAACAATTAAACGTGGTGATGAGTGGGACCAATAAATAAAGGAGGTGATAAATGAATGAGACAAATAAAAATATTAAGTATACTCTCCCCGCGTCCTTTTATAATGACTCTGATAATCTCGGTAATCTTTTCGAGGTCTATTTTATGGGGCAAAGAATTAAGATACGACAACTAATGGGGGGTAATGATGGTATACATAAAGTTAGGGAGGTAGTGGCAGAATAAATTCATCTTTTCGATCAGAATTCGTAAACGGAAACCGACTCCGTCGGATATTTCCCTTTTTTTTCGACCGACGGTCCCCGACCGACTTCGTCGGTTCGGTCCTTGTCCTTTCATGATAACCTCCTCGTTGGATCCCTCTAAAACAATCGGGTCGGAATATTTATTTTATAATGAAAAATCTGATTAGAACTATATTGAAAGAATACATAAGTAATGAAAAACTTATGGATGCTTATATTTCTGAGTTTATCCGAGATTTGAAAAATAATGTTCCAGATGTATATGCCGATGTTGACTACTCATATGGAGGTAAAAGACATAGTTCTTCAATTGTTGAAATTTTAAAATATGATGAACAAAAATATAGTGCCGTAATTACAAAGATTATAAGAAAATGGAAGGAAAAACTTTTGAATTATGGTATTGTAGTTGGGTCGCAGGAATCCAATTCAAACAGGGATGAGTATGGTGGTAAAATGTTTTATGTTTCATTCAAAAATATGACCACAAAAAGGATTAAACCAAACAGATTTGTCTTTCATGCTTCAGAGGTTGAACCATCCATTATTTATAGTGAAGGGTTGAAACCCAAATCATCAGATGACGGTAAATGGACCCATCATAATTTAGCTTATCCATCCGCAGTGTTTGCAGGAAATACATATGATAATGTTTGGGGAGGTAAAAACATTTATATTATTGACACCACGAAAGCTTCTAATTCATGGTGGTATGACTTGAATGAATTCAGGGAAGATAATTTGGATTATGGTAAAAAGTTAATTATGACTTTTGATCCCGTGTCCCCCGATGCAATAGTTGGAAAAATGACTTCGAGAGAATTCTTTAATATTATTAAAACAAGTGTAGACCAGGGAGACTCAAAAAAAGAGATCGAATCCAAAATTGAAGACTTTTTGCAATCATCTTAAACAATCGGGTCGGTATATTTATTGTTGATGAACTTACACGAAAACATACATAGGATTAAAGAGGTAATGGGTTTAAATGAGAATATCAGTGAATATGGTATAACTGCGTATCATAGAAGTGATGTGGACTTTGATTCATTTGATATGAGTAAGACGGAATCAGGGTTTGGAATGAATAGACTTGGTTGGGGAATGTATTTCTCTGAGCAAAGTGATTTGAACCCAAAATATGGTAATATTTTATATGAGGTTAAATTGGTATTACCCAAAGATAAGAAATGGTTGAATGATTATATTACATACGATGAGGTAGTTGAACTGTTAGGAGCTATTAGTTCTGATACAGATGAGATTAATAATCTCTTTAACGAATTTGAAAAACAGAGAGGTAAGAAATTAACATATGATGTTATACGTTATTTTGTAACCAAATACTTCGATAATAACACATATGGGGATTTTGGTAAGGATTTTGCTTTGTTTCTTATGAATCAGGGTTATGTCGGTCGTAGGGTGGAGTTTTGTGAGAATGGGAAAGATACATGCTTAATCGTGTTTGACGCCAGCATAATCCACATAATGGATAAAAGATAATAACAGATAAAATATTGACCCTCTTCAATTACGAAGGGGGTTTTTTATTTCCATTAAACAATCGGGTCGGTATATTTATTGTTGATGAATTTGAACGAAAATATATTGAGAATTAAAGAGATGATGGGATTGGAAGAAACTATCGATGTTCCATCAGATTCTTACATCACCATGAATATCAAAAACTTCCCCACATATAAGAAGGAGATATCAAATTTATTGCAAAATAAATTGCAATTATCTAATGGGGATTTTGTTAAGTTTAAAAATTCAGTTGTAACTAATAAGGACCCATTTGCAAATACCCCAATATTATCTAAGGATTTACAAAACGTAGATAACAAATATTTGAACTACATGATTTCTATGGGGTCAAAACAATTCAACTCGTTGTTATATTCAATATTTACGGACTATTATGGTTTGGATCAAAAACAAAAACCAAAATCTGAAATTACAGATTGCGACCCTTCCAATTTCAAAATTATCGGTCCTTTGGTTGCCCAAGATGAAAAATCTCTTATGAATTATTGGGTTAGTCAAAAGGGTGGTAGGGTTTATAGAATTAAATTACCTGATGAATGTGCCGAACAATTGGATGTTAAAGATAGAACAACTTATGTGACCGTCGAACCTGTGGAAAATAGAATACATTTCCCTAAAGGAGTACCTGAAAAATTAAGAGGAAAAAAATTGGGGACCTTGATTTATTTGGCCATGATTAGAAAGCTTGGATATATTACAAGTAGTATGGGAAGTTCAGCAGAGATAAAAATGATTTATCAAGATTTATTGTCAAATCCCAATTATAATCTGATGTCCTTACTATTACAACAACAAGTATTGGTTATAGATAAAAACACCACTGAGGATGTGAAAAAAATCTTTAATGATTTTGTGTCCAACAAATATACTGATAAAAAATCAGTTAGAGTTTCTCCTGAATTGAAAGAAATGTTAGGTGAAACTTTTACCACTTGGTATGAAAGTTTGGAGGAAAATCCTGAGTTGACTACTGATGAAAAAATAAAAAAATATGAAGGATTGGAACCTAAAGGTGGAGATACAGTAGTTGATACTTCTACGGGAAAGATTTATTCTTTTTATGGAGAATGGGAATATGAAGGGAAGAAAAGATTTCAAGTTGGTAATGACAAGTTTGAAAAAATGGAATTACCTATAGAGGATAAGAAAAGGTTTAAGGTTATCTATAGAAGTGAAAAGTAATATGAACTTGATGAGGGTTTGAATTATCATCTTTTAAAACAAATGGGTCGGTATATTTATATTTTATGAAAAAAACAATAAGACTTACAGAATCTGACTTAGTTAGATTAGTAAAAAAAGTAATCAAGGAGCAAGAAAACGACAGTGGTTATATGGAACTTGTTTCAGGTCAAACATATGAGTTTTTTCCAGTATTTCCTGAAGAGGATATATTAAGAATTAATACTGACACTTTGAATAAAGATTTATTCAAGATGAAAATTTTATCGTATTCAAATAAAGTTCTTGAAGGAATGGTGGGTAAAACTAAAATGGTTTATAATGAAAAATTTATTACACCCAAAAGTACGGCACCACAAAGATATTTTTGTGAAAAAAACAATCCCAAAAAATGTATCACCGATACTGATATGGGATATACAAAATTAGGAAAAAGAGATTTATCCAAAAAAATTGGTACCTTCATGAATCCAGACAAAAGCCAAAGTTTGTTTTCTGAAGTGACAGATAATAATTTTGATTCTTTGGTTTTAAAATCAACGGTTCCATTTATTGTTGATTTTAGTGCGGTATGGTGCGCACCTTGTAGAATGGCGGCAAAGACCTTGACTGAAATCAAACGTGAATATGGTGATAAATTTGAGATGGGTAAATTGGATATTGATGTTGAAAAGAAAACAAGAGAAAAGTATAACATAATAAGTATACCTGTTATTATGATTTTTAAGAACGGGAAAATGGTTAAAAAAATTGAAGGTAACAAACCAATAGAAGAATATAAAAAAGAAATTGATAGTATCCTATAATTGAATCCCTCTTCCGAAACGAAGGGGGTTTTTTATTTCTATTAAACAAATGGGTCGGTATATTTATAATAAACATTTATTATGTCGAAGATAGTAAGACTTGCTGAAGGAGATTTGATTAACTTAATTAGACGTGTTCTTTCGGAAGAAAAAAACGAAGCATCAAGTCCCGCTCAACAAGCTGCAATTGCAATCAATATGAAGAAGAAAGGCAAAAAACCAAAGGTTATTGCCGTAACTGAAGAACAGTTTGAAAGATTATTTGAATATAATGTAGATATCCCTATTTTAATGTATGAAGATGAGTTTGGTTCAGTTGAAGAAACTGAATTTGAGGGAGGTGTATTAAATGAAGCTGAATATCAAGGACGTAAGGTTCAACTTGGAAAGATTATGCAAGGTGATGTGAAGAAGTTCAAGGTATATGTTAAAAATGATAAGGGTAAAGTTGTAAAAGTTAATTTTGGTTTTGGTGGAAAATCTGCTAAAGGTAAAAGAATGGTTATTAAGAAAAATAATCCTGAACGTAGAAAAAATTTTAGAGCAAGACATAATTGTGATAATCCTGGACCAAGATGGAAGCCACGTTATTGGGCGTGTCGTACTTGGTAAGTAATATTTATTATCATGAAATACATAGTTTCTGAATTACAGTATATTTATTTGAAGGAAGAGTTGGACGTTGATCCATGTTTTGAAAAATCTGTAAAATTCTATCAGTCAAAAGAAGGTAGAGAGTTATTGGATCTAATGAGAAAACAAATTGACGAAAAAATAAAACTAACCAAAGATGAAAGAAAAAGATTAAAATATCTTGTACGCCTCACACCAAAATGTTAAAAAATGAATAGAAGTTACAGTAAAATTAGACACATACAAGAATCAAATCAAAGACTTGAGAAAAGATTTCTTGTTGAAGAATCAGATCAAAAAATTGAGAATAAATTTATTTCTGAACAATATAACGTCCCATTATTAACCGTCTTGGCAACCCCTGCATTAATTAGTATGGGTGCTCAAAATGGTTCGAGTGTTATTTATCTTACACAAAGAGACGCCAAAGGTCAGGTTATTCCAAACTCAAAGTATTCATATCAAGTGAAAGGAAAATATGGTATTTTTCCATCGTTTGATATCACACTTTATAATCTTAAAAGAGAAAATAACGGAGATTTGGTTGGTTTAGCATGGCCAACAAGTAAAACAATTCAGGCAACACTTAAGACTTTAGTTCCAAATAAAAACTTTGATCCTACAACTGGTTATCTTAGACTTAGAATTCCAAATGCAAAAATTAATGAAGCTATTGTTAAATTAAGAGCGAATAAAGGTTCTACTGCGAGAATAGACGCTGGAAACGGAGTTGATGTTATTTTAACTTTAATTCCTTAATTTATTTTTTTAATAAAATTTTTTGTCGTAGTTTTGTGTTTCAAAAATACAAATATATGAAATCTAAAATTTTACTAATCCTTGTAACCGTATTTTCATCATTAACGGTTTTTGCTTCACCACTAGTTTCTGACACAATAATAGAAAGAAAAAATTGTGGTCCAAATGATACAATTGTTGTACGTGCTGTTATGTATAACGGTGAACTTGTACCTTTCCGTGAACTTGAGGATGTTTGGGTTTCCAACTTGCCTCCAAGAAAACTTGAAAAATCGAAAAGAGAATATTATAGACTCAGAAATGCAGTGTATGTTACTTATCCTTATGCCATACAAGCAGGTAAGGTTATCACTGAGATCAATTTGGAATTGGCAGATAAAAATACCAGAAAATCCCGTAAAGAGGTTATCAACTCAAGAGAAGAGGATCTACGTGCTAAATTTACCCAACCTCTTACCAATTTATCAGTTTATCAAGGTAAAGTCCTAATGAAGATTTTAAACCGTCAGACAGGTAACAACTGTTATGATATTATCAAAGAATATAAGGGTGGATTCAATGCACGCGTTTATCAGACTGTTGCCTTCTTCTTTGGAAGTAGTTTGAAACAAGATTGGGATTTGACCTCAAACTCAACAGATAGAGATATCAATAACATAATTAAAGAAATACATTTCAAATGGTACGGAACTTATTCTGATTAATAGTCAAAACCCCTCCCATAAAGAGGGGTTTTTTATTAACGTATGTATTTATTGTAATATGAAGTACATTATCACAGAATCTCAATTGAAGACCATCATGATGGAACAAGGGTCTTCAACAGATTATGAAAGACGTGAATTAAAGAAAGTCGATAATCAAATCGGTGCTCAGAATAAATTGGGTAAGGTGGTAAATAAATTGGGTCCAAATTTAGATGCTGATGATTATGCCGATATTGTTTCAGGTTTGGTTGATGCTGTACCAGGAATTGGTAATCTAATATCAGCAGGTATCGATGTTACACATGGTCTCACATATGTTGTTAGATATTTCTTCGCAAAGACAACGGAAGAAAAAATTGAAATGTCTTTATTGGCAATTGTTACATTTGCTACTTCACTGATTCCTGTTGGAGGTAATGCGGCAAACGTTGCTGCGAGAATGGAAGTAAAATCTTTATTAAAAAAGACTCCTTATGAACTTCGTTTGATTATGAAAAACTTGGGTATACTAAAATCTGCGGGTTTCAACTTAGCAAAAGAACCTTGGAAATATTCCTTCGTGATTGCACTTGTAAAAATATTCAAATCAAAAGCAGCAGATGCTCTTGCCACTGTTTCAAACAAACTCGTAGGTTTATCAAACAAATCAAAAGAGTTGAAACCTTACATTGATAACTTCAATACACAAATGAAAGAGGTTCAAACAATGTTGGCATAGTAAAAACAATTATATTTATTACTTATGAGTTGGTATGAATTTTATGATGAATCCGAAATAATTGCAGATCACACAAAAAGTCTGTCGAAAATTTGGGATAATCTCATGCCATCAACATATCCTCATATCTTGGAATTTAAAACCAAAAAGGCTGTCGAAGTTAATAAGGTTCAAAAAATGGGTCCTTACAGTATAACTGAGAGATTTATTGATTATGATTGTTATGTTTTAATCGATAAAGAACCATTGGTTAGAATTGGTTGGGAAGGTGGTACCATATCAGAAGAAATGACTTATGAAGCATATGGGGAACATTATTTTTTAAATATGAGAAGACATATGGTTGATTTGTCAAAATATACTGGACTCAAAATAAATTCATCATTTGATTTTGGTGGTAACTTGGACGCAAACGTTAAAGATTAAGTATGAAGTATATTATAACAGAACAAAAAATAACTTCAGTAATTAGTAACTATCTTGACAAATCTTATGGTGATTTGAATTGGGAATACATTGATGCCGATTATGAAGAAGAAGAGGATACAGATTGTGGTGTAGTATTTTATAAAGGTGATTACTCCGATTTGAAAAAGAAATTTAGATTATATGAAGAATGTTGGTGGGTTGAAGGTGAATATGATAGAATGGATAAATCTCCTATTCTGATATTTGAAAACCCAAGTGAATATGAATCACTTGAAAATTATTTTGGAAATAGATGGAAGTCAGTTTTAAAAGATTGGTTTTTCGAAAAATTTGGATTTGAGATCAAAACAATAGAAGGTTAAGAATGAAATATATTATATCAGAAAATAGAATGGATAGAGTCATAACATCCGTATTTGATAAGGATCTTACTCCTGTGGGTGGATGGTGGTCTCATTCAAAAATCAAAAGAGAATTGAGAGGGTTTGAGGAGGCTTTCCCCATTTATTATGATAAAGATTTTTATACTGACTTGGCGGATAATGATTCCCCCAAGTTTATGAACTATTTAAAGAAATATAATATTGTTGAACTTGAAGACCAATTGTATTACAAGTATGAAAGTATGTTTGAGGACTTGTGGAAACCAGTATTTCTTAAATGGTTCAATCAACATTCGGGTCTTCCCATAGACCGTGTTCAATACGGATATTACTAATGAAATACATAATCACACATAAACAATATCAATTATTAAAAGAACAAACAGAGGAGGTTCTAAGACTTCCTAATGTTGATTACTTTGGTGGTTGGGATAATCTACAACAATATTTGGCTGGAAAAAACAATCCTCCTTACTCAATTGATGGTGAACTTGATTTATCCGATAGTGATGTAACCTCTCTTGGTAATTTGGTTTCAGTTAAAGGTACCCTTCATTTAAATGGTTCCAAGATTGAATCTCTTGGAAATTTGACTCATGTTGGTGGTGATTTGGTTTTATCATGGACAAGACTTAAATCTCTTGGAAATTTGACTTATATTGGTAAAAATGCAGATTTAACAGAGTGTAAAATTGAATCTCTTGGGAATTTGACCACGGTCGGACGTGATTTTTTGGCATATGACACAAAAAAATTAAAATCTCTTGGGAATTTGACCACAGTCGGAGGAGATTTATTATTACAATCATCCAATGTAAAATCCCTCGGTAATCTAACTGAGGTTGGAGGTAAGGCGGAATTATATTTGACAAAGATTAAGAGTCTTGATAATTTGACTTCTGTTGGTGGTAATTTAACTGCTTATAGTTCTGGGCACTTAGAGAGTTTGGGTAACTTAACTTCTGTTGGTGGTAATTTAGAATTGGGATTGACAAGTGTTGAAAACTTTGGTAATCTAAAAAAGGTTGGCGGTAATTTGAGTTTAGCGGGTTGTAATATTTTATTACACTACAAATCCCCAAAGAAAATAAGAAGTATGGTAGATGTCGGAGGAATGATTAAGACAAAATTTTAGATGAAAGATTTAATCAAACGTATATTGAGAGAACAGAATGATGATTCTGTATATGATACCATATCAGACGTGATGAATAACTATGTTCATAAGAAAATAAAAAGATACCCACATTCTTTTTTCATGGTTGATGGAGACAACGTTATAAATCTTGAATTGGATAAAAACAGGTTTCTGTGGGTTAGTAATTATCTAATGAAACAATTAACAAAGAAATTATCTTTATCTTCTGAAGACACCAAACGAGAATTAAAAAAATGGATTATAAAAAATTATAAATAATAGATATTTATCAAAAAATAAGTTTAGTATGGCGAAAATAGTTAAATTGACTGAATCAGATTTAGTAAGATTAGTTAAAAAAATAGTTGAAGAAAATGAAATTAATGAAGGACCATTAGATGCCATTGGTGATTTATACAGAGGAGTTAAAGGTGTGAAAAGAGGGTATGGAATGGATTATTTTCAAAACATGTCGGCTCTTGATAGATTGATTAAAAAACTTAAAAAACTTGATGAACCTAACATACAGGTTATGAATGAGTTAGCTGCATTGAATGCTAAGGTATCTAATTTGAATATGCCACAACAAAGAAAACAGGCCTTAACATCGTTGATTGAAAATTCACTCTACCATTTCAACGCATATTATAGAATTAATGATCAAATCATTAATCAAATCAAAACTCTCAATTTAGATAGTTGGAAGTAAATTTCTTAAGTATATTAACCCACCCATAAGGTGGGTTTTTTTTATCACCACAGGTATTTATTATTGATGAAATACGTAATCACAGAAAGACAATATAAAACTATTACCGAACAGTGGTGGAATGACCCAAAACACCCTGAATGGAAAGTATATGCACCTACTGATTACGAAAAAAGAGAATTAAAAAAAGGTGAAACGTTTTTGAACAATTTGAACAATTTGAATCCTCACACTTTGATGACAATAGCTCAGATAGGTACTGCGTTCATTCCATTAGTCGGACCTTTCATTTCTATGGGAATCGGTTTAGCGGATGCTGCCATGTATTGGAACGAAGGAGATAAAAAAACTGCAGGACTGATCGGTGTTTTTTCAATGATTCCTGGAGTAGGGGGATTGGCTGCTAAGATGGGGTTAAGTAAATGGACAGCAAAGGCTTTGGGTGAAATTGGAAAAAAAATATCTCTTGGATCAAAACTTTCACCTCTTGAAACACAAGTTGCAAACAAAGTTGCTCAATATAGACAATTAATCCAAAGTGAAATGGCAAAGATTGGTGAAACTGCAACAATAAAGGCAGGATCCAAAGTGGTTAAAGATAAATTAATTGCTCAGGCGGAAAAACAAGCCATCAAAAATACAGGTAAAACAATTGCAGGATATGGGGCAGCAGGTGTCGGATATTCCAAAGGTTATGATTATGTCCAAAAGGACACACCAAAAACTAAATCACAATCTGAAGGATATGATTGGAATTTCGTAAGAACATCATTTGGTAGTTCAGGTACTAAAGAAGAAAACGAATTATTAAATAAAGCTTGGTCTAAAGGGTGGAGACCTGGTCAAGTGGTCCCTCAAGAATTTCAAACAAAACAATATCAAAATGTTTATGCACAAGAAACTCAAAATTTGAATGCACTAGAACAATTAATTGCTCAAGCAGAAAATAAAAAATAAAAGAGATGTCAAAATTAGTAATAACAGAAGAAGAAAAAAAATCGATCTTAAACAAATATTTTCAAGATCGAGTTTTGAATGAACAAAAAGAATTTTTAGCTAAATTGTTCGGTTCTTCAGTGGATGATATTTTTAAAAACTTTGGAGATGATGCGGTAAAAACCATGGATGATTTATTTGCAAAAGTTTTTACTAAGCCAGGAAATATGGTAACAAAAGGAACCCAACAGTTTGTAAAATCCGCCAGTGGTAGTGAAGTTCCAATGAAACAAATACAGGATGCTATCAGATTGGTTGGAGAAGGAAAACTCCAAGTGAGCCAAGTTGTAAATTATTTACCAAGAAATTTGGCTGATGGTACTGAATTTAGAAGTGTTTTCCAACAAGCACTTGAATCTAAGGGATCTTCAAAAGTAGCAGCACAAGGTGCATCACAAGCAGCAAAATCTTTGGGACAATTTGAAACAAAAAATTTATTGAAAAAATGTTTCAATCCAAATTATTGTGACACAAAATCAATCATAGATGATTTTTACAGAAAACTTGGTGGAGTTGCAAAATTACCTAAATTTGACCCATCAAAAGTAAAAGTTTTAGAAAAATCAAATGTTGCTGGTAGAGAAATTGTAGACGTTTCTTTAGAAGATGGATCAAGAGTTTTATTTTATAAATCAAGTGGTGCAAATGTCGCAACTACAGGTAAACAAGCAGGGGAGTGGTTTGTTATTCCAGGATTTGCAGAAAATGGATGGTTTTTTAAAACTAAAGAAACTATCAATCTAACCAAAGGTGCAAATAAATATTTAACTGAAATGGCTGAGTTTTTGAAGCAAAATGGTCCAAGTAAATTAGGAACGACGATTAAATAAATTATATTAACCCACCCTTTAAAGGTGGGTTTTTTTATGTTAAAAAGTTTTTGTATCTTTGTGCTATGCAAAAAATTGTTAATAAACTTATAACTTCTTCTATTAAGGGTGTGGATGTTTATCGGTGGAAGAATGCCACATGGTTGATCTTTACCGATGAGGTGAGGTGGGTTCTTGAGTTGACCGATGAGGGGACCTTATGGTATAACTATAGTTTCTTCAACAATGTATTCAAATACGTCTCAATGGATTTGGGTCAACAAACTGAGAAGTATATTATTGGATGGGCTAATGAGCATTTCTTCAAGGTTTCTGCTCTCCGTTCAATTGCCAATAATCCTGACAAAGATAGATGTGAGACGGAGAAGGTTCTTGAGAATGGAATTAAGGAGACTAAAGAACGTGGTAAGAATCATGGTGATGAATTTGAATGGCATACTCGTGCTGTGGTGAATAAAGGTATTAAGGAGGTAAATGATTCAAGTAGTATTCATAGACAGATGAGAGCCGAGAATTTGGTGGGTAGGATCATTAGGGATGTCAAACCGAATCTTGTAGATGTTCTTTTTGAAGAGCAAATAAGATGTTATCATGACCCCACATGTAATGCAAACAATACCATGATAACTGATATTATTGAAGAGGGTATAAAGAATACCTATCCTGATATGATTCCTGGTGATTATAATTGGCAAGATGAATTTGATGCTGATAAGGTTATTGAGGGAGGTGTTAAATTATAGTGTATGAATAGTATTTATTTACATGGACAATATTGAACAGGATGTTAAGGTATTAAAGAGAGTTTTGAATAGTGAGTTATTCTTGGGTAAGTACCCCTTGATTAGTCGTGTATGGGTTGAGGAGCATGGAAATAGTAGGATTGATATTGTTCTTAATGTTAAAGAACCTTATAGTGAGTATTCCCCCTTTAGAGATGAGATTAAATCTTATATTTGGAATATTGCAAAGATGACTGGTGTTACATCTAGATTTAACATATACCCTTAATTAGATCCCTCCAAAACGGAGAGTTTTTCATTTCCATTAAACAATTGGGTTGATATATTTATTGTAGATGAAATACGTTTTAACAGAATCACAACTTGGGAGAATCAAAGAATATTTTGATCCCCTTCTTTATCTTAAAAAGATAATGAGTGATGCTCCAAAATATATTAGAGATCCTGAGACTCTAAAATATGATGTAGCCTTCCAAAAAGTAGTCGATGTTATTTTCAAATACTCGATTAAATATTCCCCTGTTGATAACCTCAAAGGTCTTAAAGTTACTAAAGTAACTCCGATGGGATGGGGTGGTGATTTTACATCTGATGAATCCAAAGGTACCCATACTGAATGGACTGTAGTTCTTGAAACAGTTTTACCGAAATGGTTTAATCCTGATAACAGTAATTATAAATCACAAATGGTAGAATTCAGAAAACAATTTGCATCAATAGCGAATGCGATGGGACTGACTTCATCAAGTCCTCTATCACAAGAAGGATTTCCTTTTGATAAAGTAAGATTTAATATCCCTAAAGACTAATGAGATACATTTTAACAGAATCACAATATAACCGTATTATAGAATCGAAAAAACATATTCAAACTTTACAAGATTTAATTGACAGAAAGATGGAATATATTCGTAGGGTATGTGACATGGGTGCGGAAGATTATGAGGGAGATGTTGGTGACGAATCTTGTAAACAAATAGACCAAGTTGAAAACGTTAAAGTCACTGACGCAGATTGGGTTACAATTAAGCACAGTAATAGACCACAGGAAGAAAAATACATGCATGTAAAAATCATGGTATACTATACTTCAAATTCCCAATATGGTAATTTCGATGCGGATGATTTAACTTATGATTTAGAACAAATGATACGTAAGTCCACGGGGATGCCATTCATATTAAACTACGAATCAACAAACACAAACAAACACTTTGACTGGTAATATGAAATACATTATAACAGAAAGTAAATTAGATATGTTGATGACCCGTTATTTGAATTCATGGGTGGACTCAAAAAAAATTATTGAATTCGATAGGTTTATTGTACTTGAAGATCCTTATGGAGAACCAGAAAATGACATTGACATGGAATATGATGGTGAAGATGGTAGATTATGGGTTAGACAATCACTTTTTGATCTTTTGATGGATCTATTTGGTAAAAGCGATGTTGAAACATTGGATTTTATTGGAAAGTACTTTGAATATAAATTTGGTGTTGAAGTAAATAAAGTTGAGTAAATGAAATACGTTATAACAGAAAATAGATTGGTTGATTTTGTTGACAAATATTTTGAAAATAATATTGGAAGACTAAGTGTATTTCCGCTTACACACATAAATGCAAGAGATGGTGACTTTGAACTTGTCACAGATAATGGTGAAACAATTTTTACTTACTTTGATTACCATTTAGGAGTTGAAGAACATTTATTTTACAAAATGATCTCATTATTCAATTTAGAAAAAAGGGAATTAGAAAAACTATTGGAAAAGTGGTTCAACAAACATTATCCTGATAGTATGGTAATTACAGCATACCCTATGGTAGAATAAGAAAAATTAAACTATTTATAATAAAAATAAAATATGAAACATATATTGAATAACATTTCTGAAGAAGAAAAAAATGCAATCCGCGAACAACACACAGGAGGAATGAAACTTAATACTGAAAAGTTTAAAAAATTGCTTGAAACAAAGCAAGGAGACGCCAAACCATTGGTTAGTGAACAAACCAAACCTACCACAGGTACACAAATTCAACCAATTCAAATTAAAATTGGTGAATTTTTAGTTAATTTAACTACGATGGAAAAAACTGGTCAAGGGTCTAAGTTTTATGGTCAGATAAGAGGAGATAAAGAGTATCAAGAAATACTTTTCTCTTGTGGAAGAAATAAAGTATCAATGAAAAAATTAGGAGATAACACAGTCAAATTCAAAGATTCACTAATTTCTCCTGAGGGTTTGAAATTATTAAATAAAGCAGCAGGATGTGATAGTTATGTAAAAAACCAAGGAACATCATCTGCTATGGTATAAAAAAATTAAAACATCATATAATAATAACCCCACTCACAAGGTGGGGTTTTTTTATGATTACAATCATTTTGTTTTTTTAATATTTTCAACTATTATTATGTTATGGAAAAAAATATAACAATAGACGGAATGGAATACCTTGTCACTGACGAGGAAACTATTCGTCAGGGTGATGAACTAATCTTCGAAATAAAAACAATTAGAGATACGGATCCCACCTTTGTTGTAGGATTGTGGGATGACCTTCTTGGTAGACCCATAACGAAAGTATGGAAAATATTGAATAATAAACTACATCACGATGATTCTTACGACATTGGTGGTAGTGAATAATTATTAAGCCCCTACCCTCAAAGGAGGGTTTTTATTTGAGTGGTTGAATCGTATAGATGGTCGGCGTCCTTTTGTTTATGACATAAGTTATTTATTATCAAACAAAATATTATGAAAAAAATCTTATTTGCCGCTTTACTGATGATTACATCTATCGCAGCGTTCTCACAACAAAAACCAGTTCTACACAATCAATTTTCTGATTACGTTCAATTTAAAAAAGACCACCAAAGACCTGAATTCAATCGTCACCACAGACCTGAGTTTGGACCTCAACATTTCCCAATGCAACCAAGACCCTTGAGTGTAACGGTTAAAGGAGATAAGGTCATTGTAATCTTCAAGAAAGAAGATTATAATAAACTAAGACCAATCGTTAATCAAAGAATTATGTGGAAAGAAAGACCTCGTAGTAGAACACAACAAATGTTTATTGAAAAAATGGAACATTAAAATATTAACCCACCCCTTAAAGGTGGGTTTTTTAGTTTTATTTGTATTTATTGTTAATGAAAAAGGTTATTAAACTTTCTGAGGAAAAATTGGGTGAAATTATTTCTCTAATTATGGAGCAGGTCAAATTAGAAGACTACGAAGAAGAAGATTTCATCGAGGGGTTTTTAATCACATTTAGACAATGGATAACAGAAAAATTGGGTGACGAGTCAAAGAAATATCCTTTATCATATCTTTTGAGGAAATACGGAAGTGATTTTGAAAAAGATATGGGTATTCAATCGTATGGAACATCCCCAAGTTTTAGTCATTATAGGTTATTAAATTCTGGAAAAAGACTAGCTGAGAAGGAAAAATATTCGTTACCGAGTATGAATGCAGGTATTAAATTCACCGAAAAATACTCCAAACTTTTATCACTTTTTATTGAGAGAATTGAATTACCTGATTATGTATCCATTTCTTTGGATGAAAGAGTTCCAAATAAGGTCGAGGTAACATTTGATGTAGATTTTCCTAAAATGATTATGTCCCAAGAATACAAGGCACTCTCATCGGGTAATTTGTTGTTCAGTTTGAAAAAATATTTAGAAAATTTTGGTGGTGTTGAATTCGGTAACCCTAATTATGGTCAGGTACAGATGAATGGAAAGAAACTTAATTATGTTGGTTTGGATGAGTGGGTAAAGAATGTTTTGAATAAGAAACTTAAGAAGGAAATTAAATTGTTGTCTCCATATTCCAAATACATACATTCAATAAGATTTGATGTTGATGGAGGAAGAGCCGACATGAAAATTATATTCAAAGATGAGTTTCGATGGAACTTGAGAAAAGAGGTTGTTTCCGGAATAAGAGAATATTTGACAAACTTGGGTTATAACACTAACATTCTTAGAGTAGATTCATAATATGGACAAAGAAAGAGTAGAAATAATATTAGATAAATTGCTTCCAGTTATAATACCTGAAGAAGTGGTTGATATCGTTTTCGATGTTCATCACACGTCGCCTAATGAATTTACTTTGCATGCGGTGTTTGTGGTTCCTGATGAATTGTGGAATAGCTATGATCCTATAAATCGGGCGGCTCTTGAACATACCATTAAAGTTAAGTTGAGACAAAAAGTTAAAGCGTATACGGATATAAATGTTGTATTTGATAAAATTAACACGAGGGTTGTAAAACAAAGCGATTTCGAAAGATAGTATGAAATACATTATAACAGAACGACAATATAATATCATTAAAGAAATCGAAAGAGAATCAGGTCATTTTGAATTTGAACCACTTGACAGTTTTTTTGAGTATATGGATAACAAAGTATCAAAAAAACAAAAAATCAAACTATTCAAAGATTTTTTTAGAGAAAAAATGGGTTTTGGTGTTGAAGAAGATGATTTTCTTGTTAGTGATATTATGGATTATTTCGAAAGTCCATTTAGTAGTGAGTGGGGTGATATATTTAAGTCCAAAGATGCACGTTCAGGGTTTGCTCATTTTGTTGCTAAAAAGTATTTTGGTCTTAACGAAAAATTTGGGTTGTCTTACATGGTAAACAAAATCTTAGGAGACCATACCCGTATCTACTATTTCTTTGACCCAATATTTAAAATATTTGTTGGTCGTTTTGTGATTGAAAAATCCAAACGAAAAAAAATGTTTAAAGTTGATTTAAGTGCTGCGGATGAGGAATTGATTGGAACAGGATATGGTACAAGAATGTATTTGACAGTAATAGATGATGTTGATTATTTAGCTTCCGATACAATTTTATACAGTGGGTCATATAGAATATGGAAACATGTTTTACCAAAATATGTGAACGTTTGGGGGTTGATAGAAAATGATTTAGGTTTGCCTAACACGGTGATTAAAATGGATGAAAAAGGAAAAAAATCTACAAAAAGGTTTGATTATTTTGTTGCCTCATCCAAAAACAATAAATTATAATGGAGTACATTATAACAGAAGATCAACACAATAAACTGATTGATATAATCTTACGATATCTTGATAGTAATCTTGTGCCACAAGGTGGATGGAAAGACAAAAAATACTATCAGAAGGAAATAGAAAGTAGTTATGAATTGTTTTTTATGTTTAATACCGAAGAGGAAGATTTCGGTTGGGGTGAGTCTGATCATATGTATTATACTCAATGTGATAACCCAAATTTGGACTCACCTATACGTGAAGATAAATGTCCTTTAATTAGTATCGATAGTAACAAGTACGATTCCCTTGATGGATATTTTGGTCCGAGATGGCAAGAACTATTTAAAAGATGGTTTACAAAAAATACAGGATTACCTGTGGTTTACGTAGATCGTCAAGATTGGTAATATTTATTAACTATGAAAAAGACAATAAGACTTACAGAATCGGACTTAATAAAGTTAGTCCAAAAGATTGTTAAAGAACAAGAATTATATGATGATGATACAGAAAATGTATTTGAGGAACATATGATGACTTTAGATCATATTGCAAATCATTTTAACCAAAATACAACTGAAGAAGAATTGGACTTTATGATCAATCAAATTGAATACGAAGTTGAATCGGCAATTAGAGGAGATGAATTAACTGACGATCAACTAGATGAACTTACAACATACGCCGATTTTTTGGTGGATGAATTGGTATCTGAATTCAGACTTGGTAGTGGGTTAAATGAAGGAACCAAGGCTAAAAAGACAAAGGCAATTAGAAGTAGAAGATCAGGTATTAAAACAGCCACTCAAATTAAAAAAAATTCAGAAGTTTTGAGAAATCTCTCATCTAAGTAATGAAATACGTCATAACAGAATCACAAATAAAGTTTTTGACTGAGAATGACTCAATGTTTTGGGTTAAGAGAAGAGTGAACCAAGAATTCATGGAACACTACATTTGGAATTCTGAACAGAATTACCCAATGCTTTGTGATGATTTTGGTGATGAGTTTGACTATGCTGATAATGTTATTGAAGGAGCGGTAAACAATTTTTTAACCGCACAAGAAGAAACTTTTATAGACGATCGATACGATGAAATTCATGATATATTAATTGAGAAATGCAAAGATTGGTTCGGAGAATATCTATTTGAAATATATCGAATGACCTGCGAAGAAAATTAATTAATCCCCCACCTCAGTATTTATTACTATGAAGTTTATTCTAACAGAAAGTCAATTAAATAGACTTAATAAAAGTAGCCAAGGTATTACGAATACTATTATCAAATATATGGACAAATATATTTCTAATGGTGAAAGAAAGATTACTAAGAAATCTCGTAATTACGGAAATCTTCGTGAGGATTGGTGTATTAATGGAAAAGAAACTATCAGTGCATTTTATTATTTTGAAAAAGGTGAATTTGAAAGAGGAAGTTTGTCAATTTCAAAAAAAATAGTAGAAAGTCTTTCCAATTTATTAAGTATAAGACGTTCCTATGTTGTACATGTCATCGAAGAATGGTATGATGATACTATGGTTCCGAAATTTGAAGAAATTAGTGGTGAATCGGGTTTATCAATTGATGACGTAGATGTATGGGATAAAGAACATCCTTGTAGAACTGAACCTGTTAAACCTGAAGGAATTACAGACGAAGAAATGATTGATTTTATTACCAACAACACTTTGTATACAAAAGATGAAGTTATCGAAAAAATTGAGTCAGGAGAAAGAGATCTTGAGGACTTTTACTTGGATATTGTTGATACAGTTAAACGTAAAGAAGAATTAGGATTTTAATATGAAAATCATTATAAAGGAACAACAGTTAGAAGGATTGGCATCTCGTTTCGCTTTGGAAAAGTTAAACGGTATGGACTTCAAACTTAAAAAATATAACGAGTTTTCTTTTTTCCCAAAAGGAGAAGGTAGAAAAGATGCTGATCATGGTATTGAGGCTGATTGGGTAAAAGGAGAAGGATATTCTATTTTAGTCGGTAATTCGTTATGGAGAAGTGTGAGAGATTTATTTGGTCTTACTGATGACCAAACACAAACAGCCTTCATTAAAGCCTTTATCGAAAAAGGTATACGTAAAATTTCCGAAGTCACAACAATCGATTTTGCTGGTGTTGAATTTCCGGTTATCGAAGAACAAGTTTCAAATGAAATTTTATCTTCGATGCTCGAGGATATGTTTAAGGGATATGAAATTAAATTTGAAGGTGATCTTAGAAACGTTTATGTTGATAATAAACTTATGGCACAATTGGGTCCATCGAGTGGTGTTGTTTCCTTAGATGCGTTTAATCAATTAAAAGATAATTTATTCTTCAGTTCTGATAAAGATTTAAGGGAAGAGGTTTCCAATTGGGTAAGAAATGAATTTAAATCCAAAAATAATATTGGAAAATATGGAATTTCATTTAAGAAATTACATGGACAAGAAAGAGATTTACCAAAAAAAATAAGAAAGCCTCATCACGCTACACGTCAAGATAAATTAGAGCCAGGATTTGATTTACAAGGATTTAAGAAAAGAACAACTGATATTGAAACAAGATTGAAAAATAAGGAAGATTTGATTCGTGTTGCAATGGAGAAACAAAATCCTGATAGTTTTGCGAATTGGATGAAGAGAGAAGCAAAAAAGGATATTGAAAGGGAAAAACAAAAGAAAGAAGAAATGAATTTAACTAAAGCTCTCGAAGCAATTAGAAACGCCAAGAAGAAATGAAATACATAATCACAGAATCAAAGTTGGAAGAAAGTATCTTATATTACATCAATGAACTTTTTGATGTTAATAATATTAATTCTACCAACCCTCTTGAATATGATGAAGAAACAGGTGAAGAGTGGGACGATAACAATAGAGTTGTATTTTATGTTGGAGACTATAATGGAGAAGATGAGGGATGTTTTTATTGGTATGCCTGTGATTATTTTACACCACATAGTACGGCCAGCAGAAATTGTCCAATCGTTACTGTTGAGAACGAATATAAAAATCAGTTAGACGGATATTTTGGTAATATGTGGCATGGACCGTTCAAAAAATGGTTTAAAGAACATTTTGAATTACCGGTTAAAACAATAGAATAGGTATTATGAAATATATCATTACAGAATCAAAAATTAACGAATTTATTTCCACTTACTTGAATGGACAAAACTGGCATACTTGGGATATGGGAGACGACGAATTTAATGTTGCTGACGGCCAATACGGGAAAGACATATTTAAGTATAGAATTCAATATTCATCCATAGTCCCTGATCATTTGTTTGAAGTTATTTATTTGAATGAAATCTTAATAAAAAAAATAAGTAAAATATTTTCAACATCTCCACACGCTTCCATTAAATCGATAATTGGTTGGTTCAATCAAAAATATAACAAAAATCTAACCGTTGAAAATTTAGAATTATTTGAAGATGAGGGTGATATAGACGACGAAGAAGATTAATAGGAATTTTATTTGTTTATTTAAATTTTTTACCCTATAGTTGTAAAAAAACAAAATATGTCAAAAGTAAAAATTTCAACTGCAAAAGGTGATATGATTGCCGAGTTATACGATCAAGAAACACCGATCACCGTAAACAACTTTTTAAAACTTATTGGAGAAGGATTCTATAATGGATTGAATTTCCATAGAGTTATCCCTGGATTTGTAATTCAAGGTGGTTGTCCAAATGGTGTTGGTAATGGTGGACCAGGTTATTCTATTGAGTGCGAGGTTAGTGCACCAAAACAATTTCATGATAGAGGAGTTCTTTCTATGGCTCATGCTGGAAAAAACACTGGTGGATCACAATTCTTTGTTTGTTATAATAGACAAAATACACAACACCTTGACGGTAATCATACTTGTTTTGGTAAAGTGGCGGAAGGAATTGACATCATAGACCAAATAGCGGCAGGAGATAAGATTAACTCAATCGAAGTTATTTAATAAAAAACCCCTCGTAATTGAGGGGTTTTTTAGTATTTATAAGATATGAAAAATAAAGTAATTAAGATTTTAATCGCCACCATATTTTTAATTGTAATAATTTTTTTACTTTTAAGAATAAAGGGAACTAACAAACAATTTAGAAATGTAGTTTTATCTGAAAAAAACTTGATAAGTAATTTTGTTAATCCATCTTATTATGATACGATATTGATGGTTGGTCTGGATTTAATGAAAATAGAAAACCAATCGGTTGTGATTCGTAAATTATCTGAATCGGCTAAAGGTCAATTTGATGGGGAATTGCAAGCCCATTTAAAATATCATGAGGGTGTATTTTATTTATTCATGAATGAGCACGATAGAGGAGAGTCAATTAAAATACTTGCTCACGAAATAATTCATATTCAACAATACAGTTCAGGTGATTTGAAGTACGAAAAAGGATTAATAACTTGGATGGGAAATACAACTGAGTTAAATAGCCAACCTTATGAAATGAGACCTTGGGAAAATGATGCATTTGATAGAGCAAGAGCCCTATCAAATAACATCGAATCTGTTTTGGTGGAAAATAACTAAATGTTGTAGTATTTTTTGATTGCTTCTAACTTGTCATCAGAATCAACTAACATTTGAAGTGCTTCCTCGGCGTTTTTGAAGAAATCTTCTGTAGAGTGGTCACCAATACCAACAGCCTTATTTGTTAGTAAATCCAAACTCAATAAAGCCTTTGCTTTAGTAGCTTCGGCAGATTTTTTCAACATTTCAATAACTAATGAATTATTCATAATATCTTTTTTTTAAAAATAGAAAAAATATACTTATAAATCAAATGTCAGAGACAAAAGAGTTCATACAAAAAATAATAAATTCCTTTACACCCAACACACCATTAAAAGTTAAAGAGTTCGTTCACACTGACGATCATTATTTGGTTTTTGTTACCTTGTATTACGGACACAAAGTTCCAAGTTGGAAATCGGAGATGATTAATTACTTACAACAGAAAATTTTGGAGTATACACAAGTACCGACATACATTTCAGTTAATAAAAAAGACTTTGATAAGTTAAAGGTAAGACATGGTGTTGGAGATATTAATAATGATGATTCTATTTATAATGATATAAAGTAATGGCAGAAGAATTTCAAATAAAAGGATTAGAAAGATTAATTAATGCAAGTTTAGTCAAGGATATCTATCCTATGGTTGACCATATTAAGATTCATTACGATAAATATTTTATTACACAAAGAGGGAATAGTCGTATTGATGTCGATATTTTTCTGAATGACCCAACGATCACCAAAGAAAATATGTATGATAAAGAATTTGATCCTCATTACTTAACCGAATACCACATAAAAAGTTACTTTCCCTATTTTGACTTAAAAAATTTGGCAATTGATTATGTTGTGTGGGGACCTGATGAAAATATTGTTTACAGTTGGAAAAACAATTGATATTTATTTCATTCTGATCAATGAAAGTACTCCATTTCACATCTTGGTTGTTTAAAGACATATTTTGGTCTCTTAAGTGGACTTGGATGGCAACTTTTATGGTAATTCCCACTATTTTCTTCACCATTTACTTCTTAGTTAAGGAAAAAGACCAAAAAATGGAAAATTGGACCATAT
>Ga0208974_1000267_pt1 | contig 22619 bp, 11 predicted proteins | sample GreLakmeER15MSRF_FD_187699 | JGI IMG/M metagenome (GOLD analysis project Ga0208974, IMG submission 187699) | Freshwater lentic microbial communities from great Laurentian Lakes, MI, USA - Great Lakes metaG ER15MSRF (SPAdes) | ecosystem: Environmental > Aquatic > Freshwater > Lake | place: Great... | reverse complement strand
CAGTTAAAATGAATGGCGAACCATCAGCTTGATCCAAAGAAATGGACGTATTAAAGTTTGAACCTTGTTCTAGAAATAATTCTTGGTAACCAGCTGGCATTATTTAACCCCTTTTGAAGGTATTTATTACTTATACGGTTCGCATCCAGACATATAATGGATCAATGTCTGGTGTTGTATTGGCTGTGGTAAAGGCTGTGTTGGTAACTGATACCCAGGTACCAAAACCTAATAATGTTCCTGGATTTGCACTGTTCAGTCCGTTCATGTATATAGAACCAATTGGATAACCAGTGGACAGTGTGTTTATGACCGTTGGAATGGATGGTTTATCTGACAAATCAAAGTATGATCCTGATGTTGCTACAGCAGCAAGTCCTGAAACTGAACCTGCACCAATTAATATTGGTATACTATTTGCGGAAGTGATTCTACCGTAGGTATCAACAGTGAATCTTGCGGATTGTGATTGTGAACCTTGTGAACCTGCCGTTACACCAGATGCAGCCAATCTAGCTGAAGGTAAAGTACCAGAAGAAATGTTAGATGCAACAGTTGTATCAGTTGTTGCTGATGCGGCCAATCCAGTTACTTGTGATGGTATAATTTGAATCGTAACGTTTGCGGAAGATGTGATTCTACCAAAAGAATCAACTACAAATCTTGAATATGATGTACCTGCTGATGATCCGTATGTACCAATTGTTACTGCTGTTGTTGGTAATCTGGCCGCAGGTAATGTACCTGATGTAATGTTGTCAGCATTAGTCGTATCTGTCGTTGCTGATGTTGCAAAGGTTGGATAACCAGTAATCTGTGAAGTTGCAATTTGAATCGCAGTGTTAACTACACCAGTAATTCTACCTTTTGCATCCACATTAAACTTCGGAACAGAACTTGCTGTACCATAACCTGTTGCTGCTACACCAGTATTAATGAATCTAGCATCAGCAAATGTACCAGATGATACTTGACTTGTGGTTATTGAAACAGCCTGTTGTGATGCCGATGTAATTCTACCTTGTGCATCAGTGACAATTGTTGGTATTTGTGAGGCGTCACCATATGTGCCAGCAGTTACTGCTGTGTTTGCCAGTACTGATGGTGTTATCTTTGTTGTCATTTAATCTGTCCTTTTAATACTTCAATCTCTGATTTAAGTTCTTTAATTGCTTCAATCAAAACACCAACAATATTACCATAAGATACTGACATAAATTCTTCATCACTTGCGGCCTCCATCACAACTTCAGGTAAAACTTCTTTCATTTCTTGTGCAATGACACCAACACCTTTTGTACCAGAATCAATTCGTTCATAAGTAACACCACGCATTTTTGATACTGTGTCTAAAGCATTTGTAATTGTTTCAACATTTGTTTTCAATCTTGCATCAGAATATGCAGTAACGTTGTTTCTGAATACAGCATTACCATTAGTGTCTAATGTCATTCTATAGGTATTTAAACCATCGTTCCATCCACCAATTCTAAAGATGTTATCATTATCTAGACCCATGTTAATAGCATATGAACCTGGTCTATGGAAAGACATTGTGGCCTGATTCTGACCAGCACTTGCTGTGTTGCCTATAACCGTCAAGGTTCCGGATTGACTAGCTGTACCTGTAGGAAGACTTGAGAGATGGTTGCGGTTGCCATTAATATCGAAACTACCAGATGTATTTAATACAGTAGATCCATTTACTACCAATTCTTGGCCAGGTAATGAATATGTTGAACCATCATTATAAAGACCTCTTGTCTTTGCTTTGTTCAAATATATGGCACCAGATGTTTCACCATCTCTATAAGCAGTAATGTCACCATTTGTAGCCAATGTAATTGTTGCTGGTGTTGCTCCTGCTAAAGCTGAAACGCTTGTTGCTCCTGTAAAAGCAGCACCAGTTAACTTGGCATAACTAAATGGTAGTCTACCTTCAGGTAATGTACCCGATGTAATGTTGGTCGCATTTGTTGTATCAGTTGATGCTGATGCAGCAAAGGTTGGAAAGTCTGATACTTGAGATTTCATGATAGAAATTTGTACATCGGCCGCAGCAGTAATAAGTCCTTTTGAATTTACTGTATAAGTAGGAATTTTAGCTGCGCCACCATATGAACCGGCAGTTAGACCAACTTGATTTCCTAATCTTCCATTGTCCAGTGTACCTGAGGTAATATTGCCTGCATTAGAATAGTCTGTAAAGGTTGGAAAATCCGTAATCTGAGATTTAGTGATGGCAATATTAACATTACTTGCTGATATAACTCGGCCTTTAGCATCCACATTCACTTTCACTACCTGTGATCCTGATCCATAATGTCCTGCCAAATTTGCGATATCAGCAAACCGAGCATCAGCAATTGTACCAGTAAGTTTTGATGATGCGAGTGTGTTCAACCAATTTGGATTATCATATGTAACACTTGAATACAAACCGTTTGTTACTGAACCTGCATTGCCAGTAATGCTATGTGAAAGTGTGTAACCTGAATTTGCGTGATTAGTCACATATAAACCTGTTGCAAACACTGTGTTGGATGCCGCAGACAATGGCATCGTTAGTCCCTCAACACGGTCTGTGAATGTGCCACCAATTTTTGGCATCTTTCTAGATTCTAGGTTGTCAATTGCGGCCTGAATTGTTGCACCAACCATATCACCTGATGCAGGACCATATACAATATTGTTTGCAAAGTATTCGTATATCATATAACCGTCAACTTCAACTAATATTTTATCGCCAGTGACTGGTGCATTTATAAATTGAATAGTTGAATTGCCAGTAAAACCATAATATTCAGATTCTAATTGACGAACGCCGTTAATGTATGCACGTAATTGTGTGCCTGCACTGAATGTTGGTGTGGTAAATTTAGTGGTAGTATCATCACCAGAATAAGATAAACGAGTTGATGTGATTCTAGAACCTGGTTGTGTACCGCCGCCGTCACCGCCGGTGCCAGCAGTTACCCAAGAATAAGTTCTTGCACCATCTGTACTAAGTACTTTACCTACTCCACCGGCACCCGCTGCGGCAAATATTGCTAAGTCAAATAGTGATGCATGTGAAGTAGTTGCAGTACCACCTTGGCCAACTGGTAATGGAGTTGTTAAGGACAGTCCAGCAAATGTTGGTGATGCTGATGTTCTTAGGTCTTGTGATGTACTAATTGAAAGTGTGTTACCTGTACTGTTATCATTTGTTGCAAATATAACGATACCATTATTACTCTTTAATGTAACACTGGCCAAACTTGCTGCAACTGCACCTGTTGTTCCTTTGATTGAAGATATAACACTATTTGCTTTTTCGAAAGATGCATTTGCATGTGCATATGCTGGTGCTACCTGAGGCGCAACGTTGTTTGCTGAATCATATGCAGCATTGGCATGTCTGAATGCAGCATTAGCAAATGATGCTGTTATGTTCTGAGATGTATAAGAAGAATTGGCTCTTAAGAAAGCACCGTTAGCAAAACTTTCAGCTGAAGTAACACGAGCTTTTAAGTATGTGTTTGCTGTTGCAATGTTATTGTTGACAGTATTGGCCGCAGCTGACGTTGCAACAACCAATGAACTAGTCGATTCTACCGAGTCACTTAGATGTTCATTGGTTAAAATTCTATAATAATCACCACTGCTTGTTTTAAGTATGTCCCATATACCTGAAGTTTCATTCCAACGAATTGCTGCATTTGCACCAGTCACCCCTCTGTTAACTGTAAAACTACTAATCAGACCTTCATTTGAACCTGCGTTTATTGTAAAGACATTTGAATTATATATTGTTGCACCATTGATAACAAAATTACCGCCAACAGATAATTGATTTGTCACTTGCAATGAACCCACAAATGCCGCAGCATTGTTGGCATCAATTTTATCTGCCACAAACATTGTTGCTGTGTTAACTGATGTGTTGGCCTGTACTCTGTTTGTTATTGTATTACCAGTTACACTTATAACGGCCGTATTAACAGAACTATTTGCTTGTAATTTATCCACAAGTGCAGTAGTAGATACACTTAAAATTTGTGTATTTACGGATGTATTAGCCTGTACTTGGTCAATCAAAGCCCGTTGAGTAACAGATATGGTTTCTGTATTGGCTGAAGTGTTGGCCTGTAAAGTATTTGTATGTGTCTTACCTGTTGAATTTAAACCAGCAGTTGTGACTAATGTGTTTGCTACCAAATATTTGGTGTAACTTGTATTAACAACACTTGAATTGGATGTATTTGTAGAGGAATTTGCTTGTATAGTATTTGTAAATGTACCATTGGTCACACTTATTGTTGGTGTGGTTATTTGGTTATTTGAAACAAAATCGTTACTATAAGTTTTACCTGAAACATACATCTCGGCCGTTTTTACATTTACTGTTGATTCTAATGATATTGTAGTTATTGTGTTTGACATTAAACCATCAGTCACATTGGCTGTATTTGCAGAAAATAAATTGGCACTCATTCTATTCAATATACTAATATCAAATGACTGTATCGTTGTATTCGCTATAATAACGTCTGTTATTAATGTGTTGGCAAGGACAGCATCAAAACCTCCAATGAAAGTATTGGCTATTAAATTCTTTGTGTAAACTGTACCAGTTACTGATGCATTTGCTGTGTTGGTAGATACATTTGCTTGCACAACATTTGCATACAATGTATAAACAATAGAAGCATTGGCTGTATTAACAGTTGAATTGGCCTGTAGTATATTACTATAAATTCCTGTTGTTGCAGAAACAGAACCAGTGTTTATAACTGAGTTTGCCTGTATACGTTCTGTTGTTAAAAAATTGTTTGCTTGTAATCTATTTGTGTAGATGTTGGTGTTTGAGGTAATAACATCACCCAAAATTTCATTATTAGCTATTAATTTTTTTACAGAAGATGTTCCTGTAACTGATATGGTTGCTGTATTAATATAATTTCTGGTTTCTAATGTATCTAATATCAATTGTCCACCAACAGACAAATCACCACCAATACTAGCATTATTGGATACCTTTAGTCCATATCCAGAACCAAGAACATGTAATACATTTGCGATGTTTGCACTACCTGATGTTGACAAACTCAGGCCGGTATTGGTAAATAAACCTTGGCGTTTTACTGTGATATCGTTATCAATTGTTGTAGACGAACCTGCACCAGTAACAGAGAATGCTTTCTGAACAATAACGTTACCATTTGATTGTAAAGCGGTCAATGTTCCTTCTGAAAGATAGATTGTTCCAGAATCCTTTACATAATTATCTGTTGCCAATGTATTATTTTCAGAAATCAATGCACTGGTTGCGGCCAACCAATGTCCGAATGTATTGGCATTACTTAATGAGGTAACTGTATTAGCCATTTTAACCTTTTTCTAATAGTTTTTGTAACAAACTTTTAATGTCTGTCAAATCTTGTTTCATTTCGTCCATATCGGACTTTACCTTATTTATTTCTTCCCTCTGAGACTCCATACCACGGCGTTTGGCTAAGTATTCTTCTAGACCAGCCCTGTCTTGGTTTATAATGGCCCCAGTTCTTGGGTCCCTCACCAATTTAGTGCCTTGAACTTTTAATAAATGCATATTTAAAATACAGTATTAGTGTTTGGTGGTAATGCAATACATCTCATGTCAGAAAGATATGGAATAAGTGTATTATCTGTTGTTGTCAATACAATTTTGATAGCAAATTGACTAAATGTATAGTATGTTTGGCCATTATTACTTAGGTAAGAAATAAAACCTTGGTCTTTACCAACAGTTCCTGGTGAAAATGTATATTCACGCACATCTTCTCTTGTTTGTGAATATGTTCCATCAGAACTGTTAGTCTTAGTCATTAATTGCCAGTAACCATCATCAAATGCTTGTGTATCATTTCTACTCAAGACTTTATAATATACATTAATATCTGTGCCAACGGGACGATATGCGGACAGATACACATTCAAATCACCTGAATCAAATCCAGCATCCAACACAACCTTTTTGGTAATGTATTTTGTTGCGGCAGGTCCACCTTTGACTGAAGTCTCACCAGAAATAGTTGCAGTTGCACCGGTTCCTGGTGTATTGTTTGCATCAACGATGGTAACTGTTGGTGTTTCAATATAACCTGCGCCTGGAGTGGTAACATAGATGTAATCAATTACACCACCAACCACATTGGCTGTTGCGTAAACTTGTTCACCATTCTTACCTGTTGGTGAAGAAATGGTAACTGATGTACATGATGCATTGTAACCACTACCACCGGCCGTGATTGAAATTAAACTGTTTGATATAGGGCAGTTATTAATATCATATTGTATTGTAAAGACTGAGGTACCTGCATCTGAAATAACAGGAGATACTGCATCATCAGCTGATTCTAAGTAACCATACATTGAGAATGATGTGCTAGAATTTGATTTTAAAATTCTTTCACCTTTGTTATCATTCAAATAGATATGTTCATACATTGTGGTACCATATTTACCTGGATTAATATTAACTTCAGGTGTTGCTGTTCCACTTTGCAATGTTGCTGTGTATGTATATGTAATGGCCGTAGACGATGGAACAAAATCGGTTGTTGTTAAATTAAATGCGTCAACTAACTGGTCATCGTTTGAAGTTGTGCCAACATTGTTTGTCATGGTATTGGCATTTGTAAAATATTGAATCTTATTTTCTACCAATGTACGTTGTGGTAATTTCTTAGGAACAATCATTCTGATAGATGGTGTTTTTGTTATATCAAATTTTGCACGTTCCATTGTAAACATTAAACTTTGATTTTGATCCACAGTCCATGTTTGTGCATTTTGTGATAGGAATAAACCACCAACATATGGTGCAGAAGAAATCTTTGTGATTGAACTTGGATAAGGATCAGTTGCAAGGTTCTTAACAGATGAAGGCAATGCATTATCACCATTGGCCGCTGTCCACAAAGTATATTCATTTGATGTTGACTGGGCAATAAAAGCATATAGTGTATCTGATTGTATATAAACCGGTGAATTAAAAACAAACTCTGTATATGTGGTTGAGTCTAAATTCTGTGGTGAACTAGATGTATTAATTCTGTATGTAGGTAATGTAACGATGGAATTATCTAATGTGGATCCATTTGGATAACCATTTAATGTTCCAACAATAGACAAAGTTACTGGTGCTGAATCTGTTGCTGGTTTTGAAGCAAAGAATAATCTAACACTAGAAATAAATGCACCATTTGGAAAATTATCTTTGTCTATGATGAATGTTTGTGCAACAGGATCATAACGAGTATAGTATACACTCTTAGCTACAGTTGTTCCTGTTGTTTGTGTTACCACATCTCTTGTATTTACTTGTGTGAATGTATCTTTTGCACCAGATGGTGATGCACCAAAATCTATGCTCTGACTATTGGTTTGTAAGCCTTGTGCATAAAATGTACCTTCAGCAAAAGTTGTTACTGAATCTTCATTGTTATTAATACGATTGTCCATACGGAACACTCTTGTACCTGTGTGAAAAGTATTTTCTGGTAAAGTAAATATACCAAAGAAACTACCCTCTTCATTTGTGGTAAAGATACCAATAGAGTATATGTCATTCACAGAACAAGAGATTGCTGTGATTAGAGTTACAACTTTTGTTGATCCATTGTATGCAGAAATCTCAGCAGATTGTCCTTTGCCTGTTCCTGATGTTATGTATATTCTTTTACCAACATAATTCGTATCATTGTTTGTTGCAGAAGCAAGAGTTGATAGTGTTAAAGATGTTGTGCTATCAACAGTTTTTATTTGGCCACCAAAATGTGTTTGGTTACTAAATGTTCCTTGTGCTGTACTGGTTTGATACGTACCTTCGGCATTAAAGAATGCATTTTGTAATGTTAGACTGTTGTTATATGTGGTTGTTGCACCATCACCAGCAACATACAATCTCATATTTTCTGAATTTGGATAATCATATACACCAATAATTATACCAGTTGGCACGAATGTTCCCGCTGAATAATAACCAATGATATCATTTTCACCAAAAGTTCCAAATGTATTTGTCAGTTCAATTATGTTTGTTTTTCTTATGTAATTGTCCACACTAATTGTGTCAAAGAAACCATGTACTTGCGTTTTATATAATAATCCTGTTGATTTGACAGCAATTTCTTGCGCTCTCATCCATGGAAGAATAGTGATATCAGTAATGTATCCATTGTTATCTGCATATGTGTTGTCGATTTGACTATATGCACCCAACAAGTTTGTTTGTTGTTGGTTATTCACAATCTCATATGTTGAGGTGGTTGTGACTGATGTTATGTTTTCTGTGTAACCAACATTTCGACCAAATGGACCATCAAATCGGCCATGATTTGCGTGATTAACCTGGCTAAAAGATGATGAAGTGGCTTGTGATAATAAGGTCGATGTGCCTGATACTGTCTGCCAATCACCAGCAATTAATGTGTTGATTGTATTTGAACCTTGATAGATGTGTAGGTTTGGATTAGTAATTAATAATGATGGTGAATATGTGGTGTCTACCCAGTTATCAATGTTTGGTGATAATGTTACCAAACCTTTTGCTGATGTGACAGAGAACGGATTAATGTTGACCGTTCTACTTGCCAATTTTTGTGCAACCATATTGGTTGATGTGTATGGCAACATGAAGTAATTTGTAGAACCATCCGTTGTTCTAGAAAAATTTGCAGACGATATGGTGCCAACACTTGCACGACCCATATTGTAGGACAAAGCTAAGCTTTTTAATGGGAAATTTTTGACAGTTTGTGTGGCTGTCATTTGTTTTGTTCTACGATTAATAGAAGCATTAAAATCTTCTATGCCTGCCTCAGCAGCCGAGTAACCCGAAAAATCATCTACCATAATACCGTTTTTGAATCTATTCAATCCGTATGCATCAGAAATTTGCAATGAGTTTGCGTTTTGTTCTAATGCATTTAGTGCAGTGTAGTATTCAATACGATTAATTCTGGTATCTAATCCAGCAATGTCCGCCATTGTATAACGGCGGTGTTGTGTGGATTCAAGTGAAAGGTCTGATAGACCTGTGGTCAATTCAGTAGGAACATAACCTGTATATGGTTTATGTGTAATGTTTGCAAGAACTAATGATCCGTTAGGTTCATTTGGTGAAATTGGATTTAATGAAGGTGAACCTTCTATAATTTGTATTGATTTATCCTTGGTCATAACCAATTTATCTTTACGTCCGAGATAGTATGAGTAATCACAAATGAAGGTTGTCAAATCGGCCGGTTGCAATATACCCAATCTTGTTGAAGATGGATTTGAATAACGGAAAGTAAATAGTGCTTGTGCATTAAGTCTTGCGGGTCTAAAATCAATACAATCTCTTAATGCATATGATGCACCATGTTTACTGATGTAAACTGGAATTTGTCTATAATCTTCTGGTGAACTTGAGTTATCAACGTAAGACATTTTACTAAAGTAACCATCACCACCAGCGTGTTGATAGTAATCTAACAATACAAGTATGTTACCAATTGGTTTTGCTGCACCAGGTCTTAGTGAAATGGATGCATGGTCATAATAATTATCTTTTTGGCCATTGTCGAATGTGTATCTATTGGTAACATCATATGAACTATTGGTTAACATTGCTACTGTTGGTAATGTAGCAGAAGATTTGGTGTCAATAATTTTTATGATTCGTTTAACGTCAGACAAATATAATGATTGGTTTTGTCCTGAAGGTAGAACACCATCAGCCCTGATGTATACATGGCCTTTTGAACTTGCTGAATCATCAACAAATGTATTTGTGTTTACAGTTGTTACATATCCGGAACTATTACTTGTCACAGCAGTTGTATTTGCAGCAACTAAATTTTTAATTCTTAACACATGACTTGTGTTTGTTCCATCAACAACAAAAACTTTTGCAACAATTGTTGCAGTGAATGCTGTTAAGTCACTTGTTGGACAAGAAAGTGTTGCAACTGATCCATCATTATTTAAAGTAACACTTCTACTTCCTGTTGTCCAAGGAATAATTTGGCCATTGGTGATGGTACTATTGGACAATCTGTCAGTAACAATAATACTATAACACTGTTCAACAACATCACTAGACAATGTTGTGCCTTCATTACCTAAATGTTTTATAATACCAGCATAACTACCTGTATAAGATAATTGTGCCGACAATGTAGAACCAGAAACGTTGAAAGCTACACCTGTAAATTCTTGGTATGTGGTGTACGATGGTGAAACAACACTTGAAACATATGGATTACCAATAGGGTAAATCATTTCAGGTATGTTTGGATTATTAAATTGTGCATCACCAGAGGCCAAGTTACCTACCTTACCCGTATTATCAATTTCTGCACTGGCATATCTAACTCTTGGATATGTTCCATCACTATTCGTAAACACCATAGATTCAATATCTGGTGTATCAAAGTTTAAAACATAAACAGATGAAGTATCTGGTGTCACACTCCATGATTGACTTACTGTTGCTTTTCTTGTTGTACCATTGTAGTTGGAAATGGTTCTAGTTTCACCTGCGTTTGTGCCTGTAACAATTGTAACATCAACACCTTCATATGCAGCATCAACCGAAGATGTTTTACCATTCACATTTGGTAATTCAATACATGTTGAGTTAGCGGTGATAACATTGGCTGTGATTGATTTGTTTACTAGGTCATAGATGTGTGCCTTGTAAATGTATGTACTAGCAGTTCCGTTTGTTGGACTGCTTTCAAATTGCAAACCACGTAGATATGCTGTTGCAACCAATGTGGAATTGTATGTGAATGCATTAGCACTATTGATATTGGTGTTGGCCACACAGTGAAAATCTACCGTGTTGGCGGTTGTAACTGGAAATGTGGATGTTCCTATACCAGCAACGTTGCTGACCAAGAAATAACTACCATAATCTATGAAAGATGGTTCATTATTCTGTGATGATATTGTTCTTGCACGATTGGAAATAATATTCAATGGTGCAGGATTCTCTGCACGATAACCATGCACGTATGCTAAACCTTTACCTACACTAAGTGTATATTTGTCTGCATCATCTGCATATGTTTTTGGTGTAAATTTGAAATCGTTGATGATGTAATCACCGTTGGTTTCATAATCTCTTTTCGCAAAGTAATCATCAATGGTTGCATAGACTGAACCGTCCACCATTTTAAAAACACTACCGTTTTCCACACGAACCAGTTCAATAAACAACGCATCATCACCAAAGAATAGTGGTCTTGATGATAGTTGTAGACTGATAACATATCGGTCCGCACCAGGTGCTTGGTAGTTTGATGCGCCAACGGCCGGATCCAATAATGAACTGTCGTTTGCATAATCAAAAATTGTTTCTGTGATTTCCAAACCAACACGTTTAGAAGGTGTGTTACTATATTTGTCTAGAATGATGGTTTGTGGTGTGACTTGTACAAAATTACCTAAAACGTAAAATACACCTTGTGCAATTGATACAACAGAAGAAACTCCTGTTGCGTTACTTGGCATAGCTTGACAAACTAAATTTGAACCCGAATCATAGATGATATCATTGTCTGTAAACTCAGTACCTGTTTTGTAAACAACAACCATTGTTGCTGGATCACCTTCACCTACTGTGCCTGTTGCAACAGCTGTTGTTAATACTCTTGCAACAATTGTTCCGTCAGCATTTCTAATTAATTTATTATCAAACTGTTCAATGTCGATTGCAGCACCATCATAAGTTGATTGTATTTTAATATGTTTTACATCAAAATTTGTTGTTACTTGTCCACCAGTTACAGGAGAATTTTGTTTAAAAATATTATCCGCAAAACTAGTAATTTGATTTTGTAGTATTGTTTGTGCCTGTGTTAATTCTCTGGCCTGTACTGCAACACCAGGTTTAAACAATATACGATGAAAGTTTTTTGTTCCATCGAAATCGTCAAAGTACGGATCAACGTTAAAATTTAAAGCCATTTTTTTCCCTTAGAAACCTAATACGAATCTGAATTGTTCTATGCCATCAGTACTTCTTTGAACAGCGGATCTATTTTCTACATAAATCATGTAACCCGAATTAACTGCAAAATTTGGAGTGCTATATGATAACAATGTTCTTGTGGTTGTAGATGATTGTCCAAATATAGGACTATTATTTCCCGGAACTCCTGAAGTATTTATCAGCTTAATTAGGTTGGTACCAGCATCAAAACTCAAAACAGTTGCATAAAAGGATGGATTTTCCAATGTTCCTTGATAAATGAATTCGTCTGGTGTGTATCCAGAATCTGAACCTGGTGCAACAACTACATTCGTTGTTGTACTGTATATAATACCGTTAGCTGGATTAGGACTATTTTGTCTTGTAGTTGGATTAACTACTAGTCCAACTTGATGGTAGTCTATGTCTGTCGGCACATAACCATTTTCATCACCATCAAATTGTGTGGTCAACATAATATGTTCAGCGCCTAACTCAGCAACCGGATCAAAACCGTGGCCGCCAATTGGTGAGGTTGCCCATGTGACGTTTGCATTAGCACCAATTGTGGAAGTTACTGCAACGTTTGCATAGGTATAATTACTACCGGGATTAACAACAATAATGTCCTGAACTTGGCCGCCAGTTGCGAGTGAGGACACGTTGGCTGTTGCAGCCGCACCAGTTCCATCACCAGTTATTGTAACATAGACCACCGCATTGGTGGTGTCGTATCCTGAACCACTATTGAGTATATTGATAACATCTATACTACCTGCACCTGCGGTAGTAATCAATGGGTTCGGTGTGTTGGTACCAATTTGCACTGGCATCCATTCTTTGTCCATGAATTTAAGTTTTAGTCCGGTGTCAATGGTATACATAAACTTCCATTTATATCCATCATCACCTTGAAAAATTCTATTGGCTGAATATGTTCCTGGTTCAAAGTATGGTTCTCTTGTTGATGCACCACCATTATTGTTCCATAGGCACTTGAATACTTGGTCGTATTTGTTCTTTGCATAAAACTTTTTAGTTATAAAACCATTAATGTCTTTACCTAACATATCAACATCATCACGGTAATAATCATAAATTGTTCCTGTGGTCCAATTCACTCGTTGAATGACCGGTGAAATGTCACTAGATTTAATTTGTTTTGCGACAAAAATATTCTTTTGAATTTGTTTGATGGATTTTACGTCAGCTCCTGGAACTGGTGGATTATTATTATCTGGCCATGGTGTTGGTTTGGATAAGAAACAATAGTAAGTATGAATAGGTACCGATACTTCAGGTGGTACAACAGAGACCGGTGCAAAATACATCAGGTCTATCAGTGATATTTTCGAAGCGTTTGTGAGTAGATTTTGTGCCATGATTTATTTATTAACTGTATGATATGGATGCATAGGTATTTGCAAGGTTATCACCAAAACTAAAGTACCTTAAAGAACAACTTCTTGTTGCCGCCAAATTAAATGTTGTTGCACCTACTGAAGAATTAATTGCAGTGGCACCATGTGTTATTGTTCTTTGCTGACCTGAAGTGTTAGTAACAATTACATCTACAGATTTTCCTGGAATGTAATCACTTAAAGATATAGTTAAATTTGCCTCAATATTTGCTTTGGCCATTGCTGAACCTATAAATGAAATTGTCATTGCAGTTTGTGAACTTGGGAAAATTAGTGGTACTATTATTGTGTTGGCAGAATAAAAAGGCCCCGTAACTGTTAATGAACCTGGCACCAATAGGTCGGTGTTAACAACAATATTAGATGTATTTTGTAGTGCTGTGTTTGCTACACCGTATCCTGAATTGGCTCTTACAAATGCACCGTTAGCAAAAGATGCGGTAGTATTTTGTGATGCATAAGAAGCATTAGCAGTTACAAAGGCACCATTAGCGAATGAGGCACTAGAGTTTGCTTGACCATAACCAGAGTTGGCTCTTAAGAAAGATGCATTAGCAAACGTTGCAGTAGTATTCTGTGATGCATAAGAAGCATTAGCGGTTACATACGCACCGTTGGCAAATGCCGCAGTTGTATTCTGTGATGCATAAGAGGCATTGGCTCTATCGAATGATCCGTTAGCAAAGGTCGCACCAGAATTTGCAGCAAGAAATGCACCGTTAGCAAAATTGCCAGCAGAGTTTGCAACACTGGATGGTGTATTTGCCTTTAAGAAAGCCGCCTGTGCATATGCATTCGACAGACTGAAGATATCATCCAACGAGTATGTACTAGTTACACTTGTTTGTTTATTGACACCAATAACTATGGTGTTGGCTGTGTTTGTGGTAGGACTACCCTGCGGCAGTGCTGATATTTTTACTGTTGACATTGATTACCCCAATAGGATTGTTGTTTCATCTTCTGTTGTTATTGAATCGCCATCTTCCGTGGCAAGTTCCGGTATATATGCGGTACCATTTGGACCATATATCTTAATTTGGCTTGATGTTGGTGTACTGTTGGCCACAAAAGTTCTCTTTACAGAAAGATATGAATTGGCCGCCGAAGATAGATTGCTCGTTAGATAAATCTTTCCGTTTGTATAATCTACTGTGTTGACTACCATACTGCTATTGTTGTCAACAAGTATAACATCACCTTTATATACAATATCTCTTATTGGATATTCATTATCACTATAGTCACCATTGTTAATCAAGTCATATCGGCCAGTCAATGATGTAATATTTAGTGCATTAGAACCAGAATTACCAGTTACTACCGCCACATTTGCATATGTTAACCAAACATTGCTTGCAATTGTGATTGTGTTTGCTACTGAGTTGACCGAAACCACTTCTGAGAAAACATTAGGTCCATTTTTACTCTGAATAAAGATACTACTTTGACCTGGAAAAATAAAGTCAGCCAAATTTACACCAAGTAAATTATTAAATCTAATTATGTTGTTACTCTTATTGGTGAAATCTGTTACGATTGTGATTGCATCCGACACATGTTCACCTATGTGATAGTGTAGTTTGCTAGCAGAATATTCTGCGGTATAAACGTGTTGGTTTACACTGTTACTTGATTTTAAACCATAACGACCCAACACATTTGTGCCTAACGGATGCAAGAGACCTAAAAGAACATCTCTATACTTTGAAATTTCTTTATCGACTGTAATCAAATATGTAAAGTTGTTGTACCTATCATCCTGCATAACATCAAATGAACTTGGTTGACCTTGTGTGGTCAAATATTGGCCGTCACCAATAACTAATCCGTTTAAGAAGGTTGCGTTGGCTTTTCCGGAACCATCACCATAGGTTATGTAACCTTCTTTGTTATATTTTCTTGTGTATACAGTTCTATTACCTACTGCATCAAAATATGTGTATGATTTATCAAACTGTGGAAATGCGGAATTGGCCATCAATAAATTGATGTTTCTACCTTCTCCGTCTATTTTTAATACTAAGTTTGTATTTGGATTTCCGTTGTTGTTAAACACCTGCAAATTGTATAATGACAATTGTGAGTTTGCATCAGGAGCCAATAGGGAAACCGAATTAACTCTAGCAATATATGATGCTAAGTTAATTGTTGGACCTTGGTAAATATACTCACCTTTAATTGGTAAGTTTTGAATCGCAACATTTGATACAATAATGTCTTGTACTTTTAATGATACATTAGGTTGTGATTCATAATCTTCACCATAATTTTCAACATTAATCGTGGTGACCGCACCAACTCTATCAACAACTAATGAAAATTCTGCACCAGTTCCTAAAATTCCAGGCACCGTAAGTACTGCACCAGATGCGGTTGCGTTTGCTGATTGTACATCTACCGCCGGAAGAAAATCTGTTTTGTAACCAGTACCACCCAAAGGATACATTTTAACTGTTTCTAATGGATTATAAACATAGGATAAACCTGTAATTGTTCCGTTTGCACCAACAGAAGTTACATTTGCGTATGCACCTCGGCCCGAACCACCACTGAAAACAATTTTATCATTCGCTTGATACCAACCACCACCTCTAACGATTTGTATTGGTGCCAATATACCCAACGGCACAATATCGGCTCGTTGACCTTCATAGTCGTTGCCTGTATCTTCAGTCAGTATGGTGGACTTAATTTCAATATTGGGTATAGAAGAAATACCTCCACCACCATCATCCACAACCATACTATAAATTGAACTCGTTTCGAGTGTGACAAAAGAAAATGCATCAATCAATCTAGTATTTGCATTTGCTGAGGCCATATTGGCAAAATAATAACTACTGTTACTAATTATAATATTTTCTTTAAAAGCAATAACATCTGTTGGTATATAAGTTGCATTCGCTCTTGCATTTCCGGGTGCTGAAGATGTTGTTATTACTGCGCCTGCTGCCAATGGATTAGAAGATTGTATTGTAGCTGTCAGACTCAATATTGCCTGTGCATTCACTGAAGGCAAATATTTTATACTTGTTATAGAACCTGTTGAGGAAACACCATTAACATATGCAAATGCAGAATCAACATCGTTAACTCTATCATTAATTCTGTAACCTGAACCACCGGATACAATAGTATAAGGTGGTGGTAAAAAATTAGTCAATTGATATACGTTTGCTTTTGCGGCACCACCATTTTGTATAGTTACTATTGTGTTTGGTTTTAATGAATATCCAAAACCACCAGAAACAACATTGATACGATTTAAAGAACCTTTGGTTGTTTCACCAACAATAGCTGTTGCACCAACACCTGTGAGTACATCATCCAATCCATCATATACAACCACTGGATCACCAGGTTGATATAATGAACCTCTCTTAATTGGATTGATTTTAATTTGACTAATTTGGCCAACAATTTTTGCTGTAAGTATTTGGCCGCCAAATAAAACATCTTGGTTATTCGAATCAATAATTTTAACAAACTCACCAGACTGGAACAAACGTTCTATGTTTGATATGAATATCTCGGTCTTACCACCAATAAGAACTGCGGCCTCAATTGTTGCAATTGATTTTGATTCTAGGCCAAATACTCTGAGGTTTTTGGTGTTAAGAAAGTTTCTATTGCTTGATGCAAGTTTTAAACTCTTAGAAACATACCATGTACCAGCAGAAGCCTTGAATACGGCCTCTTTGGTATTGAATACTTCAAAGTCTGAGTTGAAAAGAATACGGAAAAGAAACTCGTATGATGCAGGTGTACCTTTGGTTTGATACAACTGTCGTGCAACCTTAATTGTTTCTTCTTTGTCTAGTAGTGTTTCTTTTGGAAAGAATGGTAAGAAATCGTTTGTAAAGTAATCTAAAAATTCTGTTGTCGTATCATCAACATCTTTGTATGACAATAGATTTTGAGTTCGTTCAGTAACTTTACCTGTTTGTTCCATCCATTCATAGTATGCCTTGAGAAAGGCGTGAAACTTTACATACTGGTCATTGTCACGAATGTGTTCGGGTAATTGGTCTTTGACCAATAGTGAGGTTAAATGTCCGTTATCTATCATGTTGATTTAGCTGTTACATTGACAACGATTGATTGTGGATCAAATTCGTCTACTGTAATGATTCTATTGTAGGAAGATGATACGATAGTTGTTGTTGGACTTGCAGTCATAGTCAATTGTCCTAAAGGATTGTCAATTGTTATAGGTGCAAATGCATTTAGTGTAATGATACCTTCATTATAATCTACTGTACCAATGTTGCCATCAAATATGGTTTTAACATTCAGTGTGTCATTGAAATATGTTCTTAATGTACCATATCTACCCTCAAGTGATACTGTACCTGCACCCAACACACCTGTTGTATCACTGGAAGAATTAGTAATTTTTAAAATTGCTGAAGTGTATCCTGTACCTGGAGTTAACACTTTGATTTCTCTAATAATACCATTAACTATTACAGCTTGTGCAGTTGCACCAGTACCATCTCCTAGTATAGTAACTGTTGGTGGATATTGATATCCGAAACCTGGATTGGTAACTGTTATAGATTCTACACCACCTGTAGATGATGGAACTTCTTCAACATAAAGTCCTTGAATCAATTGGGCCAAGTTTAATGGGTTTCTGAATACAACTGTTGGTGAACTCAATATGCCACTTAAAAACATTCCTTTTTTCAGAGGTGCACCATAATATAATTTATATGTTGTTGGTGTACTTAAATTTGGAAAGAATTTCTTTTGTAACTTAATAGAAATTTCATTGGTGATAATGGAAGAATCTAATGCATTGATTCTGTTATTAAAATCAGATGACTTGAATGTGGAATTAAATGTGTTTAATGTTGTTTTTGCATAAGAATTGATTGCACTTCTAACTGCGGCCTTAATCTGTGTTGCAGTTGATGTTGTTTTCTTTGGATCATATAGAACATTGGCTGTAATCTGTATATACGTATAATCTGGATCAACAATGGTTGGTTCGACCGTCATTATTGAGATTGGCTTCAGTACATCTGTAATCAATTTTAATTTTTGATTCTCTGTGATTGTATATGCACCAGTTGGTTTCATACAAACAAATACTCTGCCATACACAGGAGGATCATTCAGTTGACCACCCCAAACATTCACTGCATCAAAAGAATAACCTAAGTTGTTTTGTTGAATCGCTGTGATGTAATCATCTTTGGTAACTGCACGACCTTGTGCCGCATATGCTTTTGGTGCTTGAAATTTAATTGAATCAATAGATTCTTTCACTGCACCTTGTGTTGATGAAGTTATTGGAGATATGACAGTGTTTCCATACCCACCAACTGTACCCATTATTACGAAATTGTTTGCACCAGTAGAACCTGTTCCTTTTGTTACAACATATGATACTCTAACAATGTTACCGTTGTTTAAAGATTTGCCCAATACATTGTTACCAAAATAAATTTCATAATAACCATTCATACCTTCTTGTAGAAAATATACAAGTGAATTATTATTCAACGTCAAATAATCCGAAGATAAAGAGTATGTTGTTGTGTAATTATTTGAAGAAGATTCTTGTACTGAAACAAGAAGTGTGGTTGTATCAATACCAATTTCAGGTAATTTGAAAAGAGATTTTGGATTATCGGTTTTATTAACAGTAAAAGCATAAGTCGTTGCTTGGCCTTGTTTTAATGTTATGTCGTTGAACTGTGCAACACCGTTCACAACGTTTACTGTTTCTGAATCTGTGTTGACGAAATTATAATTGATTCCATCAATAGATTCAGAAAGAAAGTTTGTATATTTTGGTAACGTTAATGATGCATCAGTGACTTGATTTACTCTCAAATTGATTGTGGCTGAAGGTGCGATTGCAGATGTTGGTACATAATTTAATAGTTTTGCTTGAGAAACAACAGAGTTTCTTTGTAATGCGGTATCCATAAACATTTCATTTGCGACCATGTTTAGATAGTATGCATTATATTGTGTATTGTATGCCAAAACATCCAACAAAGTGGATATAGCAGAACCTTCATAATCATAATCTTGAAGAACACCGTTGTCCTTCATATAGTTTTTTAAACTAGTTTTTATTGAACTGAAATCCAATTCAGTGATGTTGAAATTTGAGTTAGCACCTGCCATTTTATCTGTTTCTCTCTAAAAAAACTGTTACAGTAGTTGGTTGTGTTGCATTTGCTATAAAAAATGTCATGGTAACATCATATGCATTTTTATCTGGATATGGTTGTACTGTGACATTCTTCAGATTTATTCTAGGTTCATAGTTGGTTATTGCAACAGTAATTTCTTTTTCCAAGGCCGATGCAGCCATAAATGAGATGTTTTCAAATAAAAGTGCATCAACATTTGATCCGAAGTCTGGATTCCAAGGTTTTTCAAATTTCTTAGTCAATAATATGTTTCTGACTGAACGTATGATTGCTTGACTATCATAACTCAATGCAATATCATTCACAGCTGGACGCTTGGCCAATGTGAAGTCTATGTCGGAGTAAAGTTTTTGTATGGTTGCCATCTTTTATTTATGTGTAGGAGTAAAACGCTTTTTTGGACTTTCGAAGCTGTGGGAGAAAATTCTTAGGCCGGAACGCAAAAATTCGAAATTCTGGTAATTATCCAATTCTTGATTTGGCCTTTTCTGTGCCGATTAAATTGTTCATCAGGTAATTTCCAGTCTCTCCTAAATTAGTGAGTTTCTTTGTTTTATTGTATCCATCAACGAAATTCTTAACTTGAATATAAAAATTGATATCAGAAGTTCTTCTAAGGTTCATATAATCAGTTAAATTTGTCATATGTGTATTAATTGTTGTTATTAGTGTACCACTCATATTTGATGTTGCATTAATAATACCTGTGTCTACATTGGCTGTCAAAACTATGCTGTTCACAACATTGGATTTATATGTTATTAATATATTACTGTTAGCCGAAAGTTGTGGTTCTATCAATAAACTAGTAAGACTGCCCATAATTGGTGCGTTATTTACAACACCATCTGTTTGATATGTGATGTACATTGCTGTTCTGCCACCACCTAAAACCATATCCAAATAAGGATTATTCGTATCTGTGCCATCAAAAGGGGTTACACCCGAAATTCTGTTGGTGTGAGCTAACATATAACGTGCTGAATTTGCAAGTGCCAGTGCGGAACTTCGAACATTGGCCATATTAGTCACACCGTTAGCAGTATTGGCGGCTGCATATATCAAGTTGGCTGTTAATTCTATTGATACCACTACACTTTGTATTGGATTTTTATGATATCCACCAAAATCATTATTTTTGATATCTTGTACCTGCCATTCCTCAACAAAGGCCGGCATTGAATTCATATGTTCTTGTGTATCTAATGATAACTCTTGTATATGACCGTTCGGATCATCAAAATTATAACCAAAAGTTTGCCAGAGTCCTGTTGAGTTTGCTATTGTTGTCATATTATATTCTTATACAAATGGGCCAGTAATTGGTGGTGTTGTTGGTGATCCATTATTTCCATTTCCATGTTGATGTATGGCAAATACTGAACTGTTTACTACGTCTGACATTAATACCGACTGCATAACACCAATATTACCTAAAGAAAAATTGGCTATTGGTGCATTTACTGATATAACTGCATTAATTGTTCCAAGAGCATTTATTTGACCAGGTATTGCGAGTGGTGAGGCCGGTGTTGGAAATGCTGCAGATACACCACCTGATGTTGTGAATCCATCTAATCCAGCATATACACCACCACCCAATGCATTACCAGCAGTTACTCTGGACTCAGCAACAACAACGTCCGCAGTTATTAAACCAGCAACATCTAGGTCTGATGATATTGCAATATGGTCAGCGGCACTTAGATACATTGTTCCACCAAACTTTTCGGATGCTGATAGTTCCACATCACCATCACCAGATATAACCATTTTACCTATTGTCCTAAGTTGAGTTTCTCCGGCAACTAACATATCGAAATTACCACCAACTTGAATTCCTAAATTACCACCAACAGCAAAATTACAATTACCCTCTATGTCTATGTTGCAATTGCCTGATATTTTAATATTGTTATTTTGCACAATAATTGTGTAACCGTTACCAAAGACTTTGTGAACCTCACTGCCATCAGGATGCATCTCAATGAATGTTCCTACACGATGTGATAAACGAATACGTTCTCTGGTTGGAGTATCATCCATTTCCAATTTGTGACCAGCTTCTGTTGCAGTAACATTATTGTATGGATATATTGGTTGATAGTCGGTGTTGGCCGCAGATTCTGGTTCTGTCCATGCACCTTCAACAAAAGGCATTTCATCTGAGTATATTGTTGTCATAATTTAAGGAGTTGAGTTACTAATTTGTTTGGGTATTATACTTGCCGCAACACTCTCAGCTGATGGTACTGTTGCTTCATATGCGGTGATTGTTTTGTTTGCATTATCAAGGTCCGCTTGTGAAACAGGAACTGCAAGTCCGGCGGTAGCATAACCCGCAATTGCAACTGCACCTACGGCTACAGCTGTTGCTGCTTTAACTGTAGTAACTGCTTCGTTCACCGTTTTTCTTGTTTCTGTAATAAGTTCACTTACGCCTGTTGGATCTGTACCTGTTCCTAATTCCTTTAAGAAATCGGTGAATACATTTTTTACCAATTTTAAAAATTTGGCTAAACATTCAGCCAAAAGTTTTAATAACTTTGCAGGAAGGCTTATAATCCATTGAATAATTGCTCTAATTTTTGTTATGTATGCAAGAACATATTTTTCAAAATCGAGAATCTTTTTCAAATAGTATTGAACAGTTTGTAACGATTTTTGAATTTTCTTCAATGTGGCCACAGTTGCAGCAAAAAAGCCAGTTTTATCGGTGAATCCTAATGTTTGCATAACTTTTCGTATGCCTTCTCTGATTGCACCTGCACTAGCTTTTATAAAATCTTGTAAATACACATTCTTACGCATCTCATCAATGAAACCACAAACGTGTGTTCTTTTTGTGTTCGTATACTGTGTTGATGTTCCGGTTATTTTACCTCTTGCGGCCGCCGAAATTGATGGTGCACCGGAAATTCGGCCTTCATTACCAAATCTGCCTGGAGGACTTAAATTTGCTTCAGCACACTGCGCTGGCAAATCTTTAGGAGAATCTTTTGGATATGTAAATTGTGATTGTGAAATGATATA
>Ga0208974_1000266_pt1 | contig 22624 bp, 33 predicted proteins | sample GreLakmeER15MSRF_FD_187699 | JGI IMG/M metagenome (GOLD analysis project Ga0208974, IMG submission 187699) | Freshwater lentic microbial communities from great Laurentian Lakes, MI, USA - Great Lakes metaG ER15MSRF (SPAdes) | ecosystem: Environmental > Aquatic > Freshwater > Lake | place: Great... | reverse complement strand
ATCACGAAGAAGGTTCGTGATTTTTATGGGAATATAGCTTAATGGTTAGAGCGGCCTGCTTATAACGGGTTAGTCTGGGTTCAACTCCCAGTATTCCTATTGGAGGTTTCGTGCCTGTGAAGAGGAAACTCTGAGGCTGTGTAAATCCTCCTTTAACTCATAATTTAAATAAATAGTTATGAGTTATTTACAATTTAATATGCCCAGAAAAAGAAAAACTTCTGCTGATTGTGATGTGATACGAGAGTATCAACGTAATTGGTTAAGAGATAAACTTAAAAACGACCCAGAATACAAAGCACGTCATTACGCAAACAGACAAAACAGAGCAAAACAAAACAAAGAAAATCTTACAAATTTAAAAGAAAATATTTGTTGCTCTGCTTGTGGTGAATATCATCCATCGTGTTGTATGGACTATCATCATTTAGATCCAAACATAAAGGAAAAAGGCGTGTCTCAAATGATACAAGCAAATTCTTGGAAAAAAATTCAAGAAGAAATTGATAAGTGTATTTTAGTTTGTTCTAATTGTCACCGAAAAATTCACGAAGGACTTATCACGCTCGTCTAGCCATCTGGTCTGAAGGCAGCGAACTCATAATTCGCCGTAGGGTTGGGTTCGATTCCCCCGACGAGCACTTGACAGAATCCCTGTCAAACCTGTATAATACATAGGTCAACATTCAAAACAATGACTCTTACAGAAAAATTCAAGAAAGACGTTCAAACCCTTCGTGGAGCAGCAAACGGAGATTTTTATCTTGATGTAAAGAATCCGAAACTTTACAAAAAAGTTCGCCGTTATTATGAAAACGAGGGTGTAGTATTTTCTGGTGATCCTCTGGATGATTATGAGATTCTTATGGAATATGTTCTTGCCGATCTTGAAACTGTTGAGGTTGCTTAATGAAAGTTCTTCTTGAACGCAGTGGATACCGTTTTATTCAAGATGGTATTCTCGAAATCAATGGAAAACCAGATTATCGTATGCAAAAGAAAAATGAATGGACTAAACGTTGGAACGACATTTATCTTTTTGATAACCAAATGCAGTGTCTAACTGCTATGGAGGATCACCAATATGCACGTTGGTTAGATTCTGATAATCCTGGTGCCTATCGTCATTATACATAGTCACGGATGGACTTTAACAGCACTGGTCGGGAGCAAACCCCTTATGTCTAAAATAGGTATCTTAAGATATCTTGGAAATCTTCTTCTCATTATTGGTTATCAAACTATGTTATGGGGAGATTTTAAGTATGGTTTGTTAGTTAAATGTATTGGAGGTTTACTGACAGTTCCTTTTGCTATCAAACTTAAACTTTGGGATGTATTATTCCTGTGTGCTTTTTTTGGTATTTCCGAGATATCAAAAGTAGTACAACTTTTCCTAGTTCAGTCAAACTAGGTGGTGGAGTCAAAATGACCCCTTATGAGTTTACGGCATCTCTCAAATGACGTTGGTGCGGATGGGACTCTCTCCCGCCTGGTTTCTTATTTCCAGTCAAAGAATAAGTGGCGAGCCTGAGTTACTTGGGAGGTTGACAATAACCTCCTTTTTTTGTATGATATAAAAAAATATCTAAACTATGATTGGATTTAATGCATTGGGGCAACTTGGAAGACTTGGAAATCAAATGTTTCAGTTTGCCTCGTTGAAAGGTATTGCAAGAAATCGTGGATTGGAATATTGTATCCCACCGTCAAAAAATGAAAATGAATGGACGGATCATCAACTGTTTAATCCATTTAAATTAACAAATGTAAATCAGTTAAATATTCAATACATTGATTTGGATAGACCGACAATTGTAGAGCAATCCTTTTCTTTTGATGAAAAGTTATTTAATGAATGTCCTAATTGGGTTTCTATTCAAGGATATTTTCAAACAGAAAGATATTTTAAACATATAGAAAAAGAAATTAAAGAAGATTTTGAGTTTATAGACGAAATTTTTAATCCTTGCAAAGAAATGATATCGGGTTTTGATAATCCAATATCGTTACATATTCGAAGAACTGATTATGTGACTAATCCGAATCACACTACTTTAAGTCTTGGATATTATGAAAAAGCACTTAAAGAATTTGATAGAGATTCTACAGTCCTTATTTTTTCAGATGACTCAGAATGGTGTAACCAGCAAGAACTTTTTTCTGACGATAGATTTTTAGTCGCTGAAGGAAATTCTAATTATGTAGATCTTTGTTTAATGACTCTTTGTTCTGGACACATTATTGCTAATTCATCATTTTCTTGGTGGGGTGCTTGGTTGGCAAACACTAAAAAAGTAATTGCTCCAGATGGATGGTTTAAAGGGTCTGATAATGAACACCTAGATACTAATGATATAATCCCAGAGAATTGGGTGGTGATTTGATGAAAGTTGCAATTTGTTTTATTGGAACGGGAAAGTACTTAAACTTCCTTCCAAAGTATTATGAAAATATTCAAGAGTATTTTCTTCCAGGAGTAGAAAAAACATTTTTAGTTTTTACTGATGGAGAAGGTGATTTTCCTGAAGATATAAAAATCTATCAACAAGAACACCTTGATTGGCCATATATTACACTTAAAAGATTTGAAATCATTCAAAAAGCAAAAGAGGAAATAGAAAAAAACGATTGGTTTGTTTTTATTGATGCTGATGCATTGGTGATTGATACTATTCATACAGAAGAATTTTTTGATGAAACTAAACCTTTTTTTGGAGTTCATCATCCCTGCCACTTTTTACAGATGCCTCCACATAATGAATATCCTGGAGCATTTGAAACTAATCCATTATCCCTTTCACATATAACCAAAACTGATGATCTATCTATATATTATCAGGGTTGTTTATGGGGAGGTAAAGTCCCTGACGTTCTTGGATTAATTGATGAACTTAGTAATAGAGTCAATCAAGATTTAAAAAATAATGTGATTGCAGTCTGGCACGATGAAAGTCACTTGAACAAATTTTTTATTGAAAGAAAAGAATCTGTTCGCACCTTGGGACCAGAATTTGCATATCCAGAAGTTTTTTCTGAATATTGCAATTTTTCTAAAAAAATAGTACACTTATCTAAAGACAATTCAAAATACCAAGTATGATTAAATTAGTAATTCTTGATGTTGATGGTGTGATGACAGATGGCACCAAGTATTATGATAGAGATGGTAAAGTTGTTCTAAAGTTGTTTTGCGACAAAGACTGGACAGCAATAAAAAGATTTCGTGCTATTGATATCCCTGTTGTGTTTATAACTGGAGATCCTTATAACGAGATGATTCTTAAAAATAGAAATCTCCCTGTAGTAGTTAATAGGGGAGATGGATTTCATAGGGATAAAGTTAATTTCTTAGATGAAGTTTTAAATGAATACAATTGTGAAAGGGAAAATGTAGTTTATTTGGGTGATGATTTATTTGATTATGGAATTATGAATAAAGTTGGGTATCCATATTGTGTTTCTAATTCACCAAGAACTCTTAAGCAAATTTCTGATGTTCTCCAATGTAATGGGGGAGAAAATGCAGTAATGTATTTATTTGAAGAACTTGAAGATAAAAATCTTATCCCTATAGTTTCATATGATACAGTGATGGAAAAAATTTATGATTTAGATTTGAAGGAAAAATTTTAATGAAAGATATTTCTCTTTACGGTCATTTGACTATTGATACAATTTTAGATGGAAGACAAGAGAAAAAAACTCTTGGATCAATGGCAAATGTTTGGAAAGCACTCGTTAACTTGGATTCTTCTTTGGATATTGGACTATCTCCAATTGATATTGGGGAAGCCTTAATTTATACAGATCTTGAGTCATCTAAAAGATATTCAAAAGCTTCTTTGAATATCAAACAATATGAACCAAAAATATTTTCTTCAAAAATACACCATTTAATTTATATAAATGAGATGTCAAAACTTGACTTTATATCAAGTTTAAATGGTATAATAACAGCAGATGTTTGTTCTGGGAAAAAATTAAATAAAGATATTCTTAGATTTGTTGACTATCTTTTTATATCTGATGAAGATATTGATGATTTTTCTTCTTTAGTTGATTCTACAAAAGGTTGGGTAATATTGCATAGATCTGATGGTAGTGTTTTTTCTAATGGAGAGGAAGAATATTTTTTTGATATTCCAAAAGAAAAAATTTTGAAAAATGTAAATGTTTTAGGATCTGGTGATATATTTGCTTCTTGTTTTCTTTATAAATTACTAGGAGAGAACGGAACGATCAGAGATTGGATTGAATTTTCTCATAACAAAACAACTGAAATTCTTAGAGATTCTATATGAAACCAAATATTCTTGTTCCCATGGCTGGTCTTGGGAGTCGTTTTATTAAAGAGGGATTTAAAGTTCCTAAACAATTAATCAATATTAAAGATAAACATCTTATTGATATTTCTTTAGATTGTCTTAATTACAAAGATTGTAATTTAATTTTTGTTGTTAGAGATGATACTGTTTATAATTTTCATATAGATGAATTACTCAAAAAGAAATTTGGTGAAGATATTAAAATAGTAGTCCTCGATGAATTGACAGAAGGATCTGTTTGTAGCTGCTTGTATGCTGAGAAATATATTGATAATGATGCGCCATTGATTATTCATACATTGGATATTGAGTTTCGTCCTGTGTATAATCCACATGATATGAATACTCTTAATGCTGATGGTCTTATCTTAACCTTTAAATCCAACTCTTCAAACTATAGTTATGCTGATGTTGATGAAAATGGATTTGTTAAAAGAACAGCAGAGAAAAAAGCAATCAGTTCTAACGCTTGTGTTGGAATCTACGGATTTAAGAGAGGATCTGATTTTTGCAAATATGCAAAAGATATGATTCAAAGAGATTTGAGAACTAACAACGAATTCTATATTTCTCCTCTTTATAATCTACTAGTAGAAGATGGAAAAAATATTCTCACAAAAGATGTTGATAAAATGCATGTGTTTGGAACTCCAGAAGAGTTTCATTTTTACAAAGATAATGTAATACGCAAAATTGGAGATAAACCAATCGCCATTTGCTCAGATCATTCTGGATTTGGTGCAAAAGAACAATTTAAAATTGTTTTAGATAAACACAACTTAGAATATATTGATTTTGGTACTATCTTAAATAAGGATTGTGATTATAGAGACTACATTGCACAAGCAGTAAAAGCAATTGCTGAAAGAGATTGTGATTATGGATTTGGATTTTGTCGAACAGGACAGGGTGTAAATATTTGTGCTAATAAAAATAAAGGAATCAGGTCTGCATTGATTTACGATGAATTTTCTATGGAAATGGCTATTAGACATAACTGTGCAAACTTCTTTGCAATTCCTGCGAAAGATGTTAATATTGATATATTAGATAAGTATCTAGAAATTTGTTCTAGTCATACATTTGATGGTGGAAGACACCAAGTAAGAATTCAAGAATTGGAAAAATGATAGAGGCAAACATTAAACAATTTAAGGGTGGATGGTTTGTTGGTGATTTTGATCCATCATTATTTAAAAATCCTTTCTTTGAGGTCGCACATCATAAACATACTAAAGGTCAAGAGACATTTCCACATTATCATAAAGTAACCAATGAATTAAATTATATTGTAAAAGGTGAATTGATGGTTTCTGGAAAACATTTAAAGACTGGTGATATGTGGATTTATGAACCAAACGAAGTTTCTGATGTTGAATTTCTAGATGATACCGAACTTATAATAGTAAGGTGGCCTTCTATTCCTTCCGATAAGTATAATGTATGAAAATAGCTTTATGTTTTTCTGGTCAACCTAGATTTGTAAATGAGTGTTCTGATTTAATTTTGAATAACGTTATTCAAAATTATGATGTCGATGTTTTCGCTCATCTTTGGTTTGATGAAGATCTTCAAACTAAACCATATAAGTATGGAGGATCGGGTGGATGGAAAGATCAAAGAATACCTAGTACTTCAATAGATGATTTTAAAAAAATTTACAATCCGATTCAAATTTTGATAGAATCAAGTAAAAGTTTTGGGGATCAAAATCTAGATATTGATTTTGAATTATCTGAAAAAAAATATTGGTCTGGTGGATTAAAAACAGAACCTGATTATAAAAGACGACAAATTAACAATAGTTTGTCATATTTTTATAGTTTGAGTGAGGTGAATAGGATAAGAAAATTATATGAATATGATAAAAAGATTCAGTATGATTATGTAATTAGATGCAGAACCGACACCCAGGTTAATAATTTAATTCCATTTGAACTGTTTGATCCAAATGCTTTGCACTGCACTTCTTTAATGCAACAACCACCGTTTATTAATGACTGGTTTAATTTTGGTGGATCTGAAGTAATGGAGAGTTTTATGGGAGTATTTCCTCTTTTGAAACATTTGATGAATAAAACAAAACTAAGAAGAGAAGGAACATGGTGTATAGAGTTAGTTCATGCTGAATTGTTGGATAGAATGGATGTTACTGTGCAGAGACATCCATTCTCAGTTTCTCTTCCCAGATTTTAATTTTAGATATGAAACTCATAGCACATAGGGGAAATATTAATGGACCAAATCCTTCTCAGGAAAATAATCCAAATTATATCGATCAAGCAATTCAATCTGGATTTGATGTTGAAATTGATCTTAGATATGTTAATAAAGAGTTTTACTTGGGACATGATGATTCGCAGTATCAGGTTTCTATAGAATGGTTAGTTGAGAAAAATAATTTTCTTTGGATACATTGTAAGGATTTTAATTCACTTGAAATTTTATCTAATATCTCAGTTGATTTTAATTATTTTTGGCATGAACGTGACAAATATGCTTTGACAAGTCAAGGATATATTTGGTCTTATCCTGGTCAACAATACAGTTCTAAAACAGTTGTTGTTATGCCAGAAAAAAATGACTCGCTTAAATTTTATTCTACTGAAGAGAATATGCATATGAGTAACTATGAATGTTTTGCGATTTGTAGTGATTTTGTAAATAAAATAAAATGAATTCTGTAATAGCAAAAGCACCACTAAGGTTAGGGTTGTCTGGGGGAGGGACAGACCTTGAACCATATTGTAGTGAGTATGGTGGAGTCGTTTTAAGTGCTACCATAGATCAATATGCATATTGTAAAGTAGAACCTGATGATGACTGGATTTTTAAAAGTATTGATTTAGATCTAGAAGAAAGATTTGAATTCTTACCGAATGATTATATTGAGGATCATCCACTTAAACTTTTAATTAACACATATTTCTATTTGGTTAATAAGAGTGTTTTTAAAAGTCCAGTTAAAATAACAACGTATTGTGAAACACCTCCAGGAAGTGGATTGGGTAGTTCTAGTGCAGTTGTTGTTTCTTTGATTGCTGCTCTTTCAGAATATCTTGGTGTTCCTATGGGAGAATATGATATTGCTAAATCTGCTTTTGAAATTGAAAGAAATATTTGCAAACTCCCTGGAGGCAAACAAGATCAATTTGCTGCTGCTTTTGGTGGATTTAATTATATTGAATTTTTCAAAGGAGATCAAACAATTGTAAATCCTCTTCGGTTAAATTACAAAGTACAAAATATGTTAGAAATGAACACTGTTTTGTATTACGTTGGAAAACCAAGAAAAGATGCAAGAGTCATTGAAACAAATATGAATAACTTAAAGACGGATTTGAAATCCATTCAAGCTACACATGAAATTAAAAAGGCTTGTGAAGATTTTAAAGTTCGACTTTTAACTGGTGATGTTAAAGGTATATCTCAACTTATGAATGATTATTGGAGTTTAAAATTAAAAACAAGTGATAAGATCGGATCAGACGAATTGATGGAAGTTTATGATTTTGCTTTGCAAAATGGTGCCACTGCTGCTAAAATATCAGGGGCAGGTGGTGGAGGTCATATGATATTATTCACAGAATTTGAAAATAGACATAGACTTATATCTTCCTTAAATAAAAGAAACACTGGAAAGGTAGTTCCTTTTAAATTTGTAAAGCATGGGGTTGATGTATGGAGACCATAGAATTTCACCCAAAAGGATGGGGATTTGAAAAATGGATTGTAAACTGTGAAGAGTATTGTGGAAAATTACTTTATTTTATAAAAGATAGAAAATGTTCTTGGCATTATCACAAACTTAAAGATGAAGTATTCTACGTTCAGAGTGGAAAGATTGCTGTAAAATATTCGGAAAAGGATGACATTGATAAAGCTAAAGTTATTGTTTTATGTAAAGGAGATAGGTTTCATGTTCATAGGGGACTTAGACATCAAATGATTGCCCTTGAGGACACAGAATTATTTGAGTTTTCTACACAACATTTTGAAGATGATAGTTACAGAGTTATCAAGGGGGATTAAGTTATATTTGTTAGTTGGGGGAAGAGGTACTAGGCTTTCTTCAATTACTAATGGACTTCCAAAACCATTGGTGGATGTTAATGGTAAATCATTCATTGAACGTGTATTAGAAAATATTTCTGGATTTGATATAACACTTGTTTGTTCTGATTTGAATTATAAATTTTTCCAAAATCTTGGAGTCGATGTTCTTAATGAAGGACAACTTTCAGGGACTGGAGGATTTCTTTCTAAGATTGATTTGCCAGAATCATTCTATGTGATGAATGGAGATACATTTTATTCTGGAAATCTCAATTTGGATTGTGATAAAACAACAATTTTTGTAAGTAGGGAAAAAACAACAGGTGATGAGGGATATATTCTTGGTAAAGATGGTAAAGTAAATACTTATATTGAAAAAAATATATTTTCATCTGGAGAAACACATCTAGTCAATCTTGGAATTTACAAATTTTATAAGAAAGATTTGTTGTTACCTGACAGATTGCCTATTAGCATAGAGTATGATATACTGAATTATATTGATTTATCCTATCAAGTCATAGAAACAAATAGATTTGATATTGGAACACCTGAACGTTTGGAGAGATTTAAAAAATGGTGTGTTTGATTACTGGCACTGCTGGTATGATGGGGTCTCATTTATATGAGAATTTATTGAAGCACAATTACAATGTTGTACCAACATATTTTAACCCAACAATTGACTCTAAGGATAAAATACTTGATAATTTCAATGTTATTTTGGATGTTTTGAACAGAGATAATATTCGTTCTGTTCTTTTAAAATATAAACCATCTGTAATTTATCATTTAGCCGCGCAGAGTAGACCTGATATTTCATTTAGAGATCCAGTTCATACAATTAATACAAATGTAATTGGAACAACGAATCTTCTTGATTGTTGTGTTGATCTGGGAATCAACCCATTATTCATTAATGCATCATCATCTGCTGTGTATGGCGATATTAATTGGTCTGTACCTCCTGATGAAAATAGAAATTGCAATCCTCTTTCTCCATATGGAACTTCTAAATTAACTCAAGAGCATATTGTAAAAAATTATTATCAAATGCATGGTATTGAATATGTGAATGTGAGAATTTTTAATTGCACTGGTCCTAGAAAAATTAACGATTTTGTGTCTGATATATGTCAGAGAGTTGTAAAAAAACAATTCCCATTGAGAGTTGGAAATTTAACTGGAGTTAGGTCTATTGTTGATGTAAGAGATTTGACGGAAGGATTAGTTCTTTGCCAAAATATTAGGAATGAGACTATTAATCTTGGATCTAATGTTGCGTTAAATATTTCTGATGTTTTTAAAATGATCGTGGGTGATAATAATTACTATATTGATGATCAATTGTTTAGACCAACTGATGAACCTATTATCATTGGAAACATAAATAAGGCAAAGAAAATCTTAGGGTGGAAACCTAAAATATCTTTACAAAAAACCATTTCTGATACACTTGATTATTGGAGAAATTTATGAAAATTGTTATTTGGGGATATAAATCAAACTCACACACTCACCACTATACTCATTCTGCTTTTTATAAAGCCTTCCAACATTTGGAATATGAAACTTATTGGTTTGATGATTTAGATTATCCTGAAAATTTTAATTGGGATGATTGTATTTTTTGGACAGAAGGATTTGCTGATAAAAATATTCCCCTAAACAAAAAAAGTGTCTACTTCGTTCATGTGTGTCCTGATCCTGCAAAATACATAAACGCTGGTGTTAAAAAATTTATTGATGTTAGAGCTAGTGGTATCTGGCAAAAAGATCATGTATATGATTTTACTTTGGATAAAACTAAAGTAAAAAAAGTAGGTCCTTGTTGCTATCTCCAAGAGAAAAAAGAACGTAGAGTTCAGGTTTTAAATCAATATCATAAGTACTGGATTCAGGATTATGATAAGTTGTATATTTCTTGGGCTACAAACATGTTGCCAGAAGAATTTAATTTTGAAGATATTTACTATCCAAGAGAAAATAAAATATATTTTTGCGGAAACCTTTCTGATCAAGGAGTGTGTGAAAATTATAGTACTTTTAAACCATTTATTGAAGAGTGTTTTAATAATGGTATAGAATTCATACATAATAATCCATTTGCCAATCCTCTCAGTCAAGATGAGGTAATACTCAGAACTAAAAAGTCAATCCTTGGAATTGACATTCGAGGACCAGAGCATCTTCGCAATGGGTACATTCCATGTAGAATGTTTAAATCTATTAGTTGGGGTCATTTGGGAACTACTAACTCTGAAGAAGTATATAAAGAATCGGAAGGTCATTGCATTTATCAACCAAACACATCTCAACTTTTTTATGATGCAATGGAGAAGCGTTTAGATTATGAGTTTATAAAAAAATCCATGATGTATGTTAAAGAAAATCATACATTTGTGAATCGCGTAAAATCTATTATGGAGTTAGTATGAGAGAAGTAACAATTGTATCTGCTCTTTTTAATATTGAAAGAGAGGGAATGGATGGAAGAACATGGGAAGAATATTTAAAGTGGTTTGATATCACCTTAAAATTAAAGTGCCCAATGGTTCTTTTTATTACAGAGGACATTAGAGAATTTGTTGAATCTAGAAGAACACAAATTCCCACAGAAATTATAGTTCAAAGTGTTGATGATATTCCATATTATCACCTCAAAGATAAAATTCAATCAGTTTTAGATTCTGATGAATATATTAAGAAGATTTCAGATCCTGAGAGAATAGAATGTAAACATGCGTTGTATTCTATAATTCAATATTCTAAATTTAAGTGGATGAAACAGGCTGCGGAAGAAAATCCACATGGATCTGAATTTTTTCTGTGGTTAGATGCGGGAGCATCAAGATTCTTTGGTGATTATGATTTATCTAAAGAATATCCAAGTCAATCAGCAAAAGAATCTTTACTGGGAATAGGAGAAAGTTTTTTATTTCAAATGAACTGTGATTATTATCCAGATCTTTTCAATGCCGATAAATTACCTCTAGAATATCTTTACGATAACCGCTCTTATGTGCTAGGATCCATGTTTGGAGCACATAAAAGTTCTATCCCAAAATTGTGTGATATGGTAGAGAATATTTTTGTAAATGAAATGATTGAGACTGGGAGCGTTAATAATGAACAAATTGCTTTAGGATATCTTGTTAAAAAATATTCTGATGACTTTGCATTGTATTCCAGAACAAATGGAAAACATTTGGATATTTTTTCTGAATTGGGTAAGCAATGAGAATCGCAATAGTTGGTCCAGGTATCATGCCAATCCCTCCTACTGGGTGGGGTGCTGTTGAGATTCTTATTTGGGATCAGAAACAAGCACTGGAAAAATTGGGTCATGAGGTGTACATTATTAATACTCAAAATCCAGTAGAAATTATACAACAAATTAATTCATACAAACCTGATTTCGTTCATGTTCAGTATGATGATTTTGTTGAAGTAGTCCCTTATATACAATATCCATGTGCGATCACAAGTCATTTTGGATATCTAGAGCAACCAAATAGGTGGGATTATTATGGACCTAAAGTAGCACAGAAGTTTTCTCAAATTAAACCAAGAACCTTTTGTTTGTCTCCAGGAATCAAAAAAATCTATCAAGAGATGATGGAATTTCCATCTGATAAATTATTTGTTACTCCGAATGGAGTTAATCTTGAAAATTTCAAAGTAACAAATAATCCAGAGTGCCCTGACAAATCAATTTATCTTGCTAAGATTGATTACCGTAAGAGACAGTTTATGTTTCAATCTATTAGCAGTGTTTGGTATGCTGGTAATAATGCGGATCCAAGATTCAATACCAATACAAATTATCTTGGTGAATGGTCGAAAGAACATCTTTACAAAAATCTCACCGAGTTTGGTAATTTGATTCTTTTGAGTGATGGAGAGGCACATCCTTTAGTTTGTTTGGAAGCATTTGCTGCAGGTCTTGGAGTTGTTGTAAGTCAGTGGGCTGCTGCTAATTTGGATACTAGTAAGGGATTCATTACAGTAATACCAGAATCAGAGATTGGTAATATCAAACATGTAGAATCTAAGATTATTGAGAACAGAGAGTACTCTGTAAACAATAGGGATGAGATTCTAGAGTATGCTAATCAATTTGAATGGTCTAATGTAGTTGAAAAATACTATGTTCCAGCAATGAAAAAAATTATTGAGAGTTATCAATGAAAAACTTAGTCAGCATCTTTGCAGGTCATGATGCAAATATCTCATTCTATAATGCCAAAGAGGATAAGTATTATACGATTGAGATTGAAAGACTTGTAAAGAAGAGATACTTCCGTTTGCATGTAGATAATGATGAGCAAACTGTCCGGGACATTCTATTCGAATGTAGAAACATTGCTGCTACAGAATGGGACATCACTAATGATTATGAAGCAGTTTTAATTTCTTCCGATGGTTGGATTAATCCTCCATCAATTGTCAGAGAAGTGTTTAATACTGAATCAGTAAAGACTCTTGCAAGGCATCATGATACTCATGCTGCAGCAGCATTCTACAAGTCTCCATTTGATGAGGCACTGATCATCTCTTATGATGGTGGTGGTGATGATGGTTTCTTTAACATTTATTATGGTGGTCCTAATGGCATTGAGTTTTTTGAGAAGATTCAAGCAGACTTTGGTGGAGCATATCTTCTGTGTGGTTCACTGATTCGTGAGGTCGCAGAGAAGAGTAAGCATCAACTTGCTTTGTCTGGTAAGTTGATGGGTCTTTGTGCATACGGAAAGGTCATTGATGAGTATGTTCCTGCATTTAAAGAGTTCTTTTTTGATAAGGACTATCGCAAGCTTGCAGAAACAACTGGACTGCCTCTTAAGAACATTGACGATCCATGGGCAAATCCTTTAGAGAACTGGGTCTTTGGGGGTCAAGAGGCATATGATATTGCTGCCACTGCACAGGCTGCATTTGAGGATGCGTTCTTTACTATTCTAGAGCGTTATGATCCTGAACTTCCATTAGTCCTTACTGGTGGTTGTGCATTGAATGTTCTGGTCAATGAAAAGATCAAGACATGCACTAAGAGAAAGTTGTATATACCACCCGATCCTCATGATGGAAGTCTTTCTTTGGGTCATCTTTTCTTGTATCGTAAACCATCCAAGAAAGTTGAAATTGCATATTCTGGACTTCCGTTACTTGATCGTCATACACTCAAGAAAAGAATCAAAGAGTATGATGCAAAGAAGATCTCCAAGGCAGATGCTGCTCAACTGTTGAAGGATGGCAACATCATTGGATTTGTGTATGGCGACTCTGAGGTAGGCCCAAGAGCACTTGGTAATAGATCTATCGTATGTGATCCTAATATCAGAGAGATGAAGGACATTCTCAACGCAAAAGTTAAGTTTAGAGAATGGTATCGTCCCTTTGCACCCTTCTGTAAGAAGGAGGAAGCGCACAAGTATTTTGATTCAAGAGACTTTGAGAATCTTGAGTATATGGGTTATGCCCCTAAGGTCCGCGATGAATATGTAGAAAAACTTCCTTCTATTACTCATGCAGATAACACTGCAAGACTTCAAACAGTAACTGAGGAATCACATGCTCACTTCTATGAGTTACTTACAGAGTTTGGCAAGATCTCTGAGACAAATGTTCTTTTGAATACTTCATTTAACATCCGAGGATATCCTATTCTGTCTACAATAGAGGATGCACTGTATGCTCTAAATAACACTGAAATGGATTATGTTGTGATTGAAGATTATCTTTTTAGTAAAGCAGTATGAAATTTGAAATAGGTAACTACACTCTTGAGTGTGATATTGATCCCACAGTAGAAAACAACGCAAGTGACAAAAAGATTCCAATCGAAAGTATTGGATTTGTCTATAACTGTTTGTTCAAACAAAAGAGAGCATTTGAACATTCGGTAGAAGCAATCAGAGAAGTATATCCAGATGCAAAAATCTATGCTGTCTCTGATGGTGGATTGGATTACTCTTATCTTGAAGATGAGAACTTTAAGTTTTCTATGGAAGAGGATACTGTTTCTGGATTGAAAGATATTAATGGTGAGAACTTTTTACAAGAAGAATACCAGCAAACAATCAAGAAAGGTATGGCTGCAACCATAGACAGGTTAGAGCGTAGTATTGAATACTGTGGAAATCCTGAATGGATTTGTATGACTGAACCTGATGTTCTGATTAGAGGTAAGTTGAGTTATCCTGAAAATGGAAAATTACTTGGATCCAGAATTAATTGTGGGTGGAGAACTTCTAAATCATTAGAACAAATTATGGGATTAAATGAAATCATTTCCAAATTTGATAGTTCTGTTCCTGTTTTACGTTGGGGTGCAGTTCCTGTAGTATTTCATACAAAAACTTTTCTAAAAGCACTTAGAATCTATAAAGATAATTTCGAAATTGTAGGCAAGTTTTCTGAAAAGCATTATGCTCCAGGAACATTCGATCTTTTTATTTGTTTAATTTTTGCTTTAATTGGTGAACCTGAAGTTTACAATTCAGAAGTAACTGAATGCCTAAGAAATCCAAATTGGGAAACATCCGATCATCCTATTGTTCATCAATATAGGGAATATTATCAACAGTCTGATTTTTATTAAGGAGATGAAAAATGAATAGAATAACTGACTATCCTTTACTTAGGGATAGAATTGTTGACTGGTTGAAAGAATATGCAATTCGAAATAATATAAAGTCTTTTGTGGTTGGAGTTTCTGGAGGTATTGACTCTGCAGTTACTTCAACCTTAGCAGCACATACAGGCATACCAACTTATGCTCTGGGAATGCCTATTCATCAGAACAAAGACCAAGAAAATCTTTCCGATACTCATCTTAAGTGGTTGAGTTCTGCATACGAAAATGTTACTACACTTAAGTATGATCTAACTGGAGTTTTTGATACATTTAAACAAACTATGAATGGTTATGGTGAGAATACTCACGCTCTTGCAAATAGTAGATCACGCCTTCGTATGGTGACTCTATATCAAGTTGCTGGATCTGTTGGTGGAATTGTGGTAGGCACTGGTAATAAAGTCGAAGATTATGGTGTAGGGTTTTATACTAAATATGGTGACGGAGGAGTTGATATTGCTCCTATCGCAGATCTCTATAAGACAGAAGTATGGGAACTTGGAAAATTCTTTGGTATTGATCAGAGAATTATTGAAGCATCTCCAACAGATGGTCTTTGGGACGATGGAAGAACGGATGAGGATCAACTTGGTGTCTCTTATGCTGAATTGGAAGAAGCTATGGAAACTGGTGGTGGACCAGGACTAGAGCCTCTTCTTAGATTTTCTTCTATGAATCAACACAAAATGCACCCTATTCCCACATTTAAACTATGACAGTTACGATTGAAGAAGTACGGCAGTTCTGGAATGCTAGACCTTGTAACGTAAGACATTCAAAAAAAGAAGTTGGATCTAAAGAATATTTTGATGAGGTAGAAAGAAAAAGATATACGGCAGAACCTCACATTAAGAAATTTGCTGACTTTGAAAGTTGGAATGGAAAAAAAGTTTTAGAGATTGGTTGCGGTCTTGCTACTGAGGGAATTAATTTTTCTAGGAATGGTGCAGAATATTCCGCTACGGATTTGTCAATTGAATCTCTTAACCTTGCAAAAAAGAGATTTGATGTGTATAATGAAAGAGGAAGTTTTTATCTTGGGAATTCTGAGGAACTATCTTCTTTTGTTCCTATTGAAACTTATGATCTGATCTATTCCTTTGGTGTCATTCATCACAGTCCTCACCCAGAAAAAATTATTTCTGAGATCAAAAATTATATGGATACAAATAGTGTGCTTAAAATTATGCTATATGCCTCAGAATCTTGGAAGAATTATATGATTGAGGCAGGACTTGATCAACCAGAAGCGCAGTATGGATGTCCTATTGCAAATACTTATACTAAAGAGGAAGTAAAAACTCTTCTGGATGGATTTGAAGTCATTAGTATAGAGCAAGATCATATTTTCCCATATCAAATTAAACCCTATAAAGAAGGTAGATTTGAAAAAGAACCTTGGTTTGAATCTATGTCAGACCAAATGTTTAATACACTAAAGAAAAATCTTGGATGGCACTTACTTATTACAGCAAAATTAAAGGAGAATTGATATGACGAGGAAGTTATCTACTAAAGTTGCGATGATTGGAGTTGGAAAACTGGGACAAGCTTGTGCTGAAGTGATGGCAGAATCGTATCCAGTTGTTGGTTATGATGTTTCTCCCAGAAATCCCAGAAATTTTAGAATGGTAGATACCGTTCAGGAAGCAGTTGATTTTGGTGATATTATTTTTATCGCTGCTCCAACACCACACGATCCAGCATATGATGGGCGTCAACCAACACATCATCTTCCCAATAAAGATTTTGATTATTCAATCGTCAAGAGTATTCTTTCTGACGTAAATCAATATACAGACAAGTCAAAACTTGTTGTTTTAATCTCTACTGTTCTGCCAGGAACCACACGAAGAGAACTTGAACCTCTTATTACAAACGCTAGGTTTGTCTATAACCCTTATTTGATTGCTATGGGCACAGTTGGTTGGGATTTTTCCAATCCAGAAATGGTTATGATTGGAACAGAAGATGGTTTTGAAACTGGCGACGCAAAAGAACTTATTCAGTTCTATCGTCCGATGATGAATAATGATCCACGTTATGTTGTCGGAACTTGGGATGAGTGTGAATGTATTAAGATTTTCTACAATACTTTCATTTCTGCGAAGTTAAGTCTTGTGAATATGATTCAAGATGTGGCAGAAAGACAGGGCAACATTAATGTTGATGTTGTAACTGATGCACTCAAGAATTCTGATCAGAGAATTATGGGTCCTCGTTATATGAAAGCAGGTATGGGTGATGGTGGTGCTTGTCATCCTAGAGACAATATTGCTCTCCGTTGGATGTCCGATAACTTGAATCTTGGATATGACTTGTTTGATGCCATTATGGAAGCAAGAGAGATTCAAGCAAAGAATCTTGCCGAAAAACTTGTTGAACCGAGTCTTCCTGTTGTAATTATTGGTAAGGCATACAAACCCCACGTTCATTATGAGGATGGTTCTTACAGCATTCTTGTTGGTCATTATGTAGAAGAACTTGGTGGAACCGTTTATTATGATGACGATTATACGGGAGACAAACCACCCGCAAATCTTGGACCAGCATCCTATCTTTTAGGACACGATCCAGAAACGACATTTTTGGGGTGCTTAGATCCTGATCCCGACAAACAAGAAAATTCTATTTTCCCTGCAGGTTCTGTTATTGTGGATCCTTGGAGAAAGTGTCCAAATATTTCTGGGTGTACAGTTATTCATTATGGAAACACTAGACTGAAAAAATAATGATTATTATTGACAATAACAAGTCTGCGTTTAAATTAAAGAACTTTAGTCCCGTATATTGTATTAATCTGGATGATCAACTGGATAGGTGGCAATATATGGAGGATCAATTTAAGTATTGGGAAGTAGAAAACTACACACGCATTTCTGCTTATGATGGGCGTGAGGATGATCTGAGTGATATTATCACTGGTAGATATCCAGAAATGATGTCATCCGGTGAAATTGGTTGTATTGCATCACACCTTAAAGCAATCAAATATTGGTATGAGACTTCGGATAGTCCGTATGCAATTATTATGGAAGATGATTGCAACTTAGATCTAGTCAAGTATTGGAATTTTAGTTGGAATGATTTTTACGCACACATTCCTTATGATTGGGATGTTGTTCAAATTGCAATTATTTGTACCGGAGATATTCACGTTAAACTTCATAAAAGATTTGTGAATGATTTTTCTACTGCTTGTTACTTGATCACTCGTCATCACGCAGAAAAACTTCTGAAGTTTCACGTAAAAGGAAATAAGTATCGTCTTGATAATGGCGTCAAACCACGCCCAGTTGCTGATGATTTAATCTATAATTCAGGAAACACTTATTCTATTCCTCTTCTTTTATATAAAATTGAACTGGGGTCATCTATTCATCCGGAACATATTGATGCTTTCCACAGAGGAAATCACAATGCATTAACCAATTTCTGGCAACAAAATGGCGCTTCTATTGATATTAAAGATTATATGAATTATGACCCTTACCTTGGTCGAATAACTGAAAATTCTGCTGCTCAGCAAAACTCTTGACATCAGAAAAGATACGTATTATACTAAATAGGTACTTAAGAATTCTGTTGTAATTCTTAACATTTAAATGTCGTTTAGTACTAAAAAACAAAATTTATGATTACTCGTTCAATTCTTGCTGCTAGTGTTGCTGCTGCTTCTCTCGCAGCTCCTGCTATGGCACAAGTCACTAACGTGACTCAACTCAAGGATGTGCAACCTACCGATTGGTCTTATCAGGCGCTTTCCAACCTGATTTCACGTTACGGTTGTGTTGCTGGTTATCCCAATGGCACTTTCCAGCCTGGTCAACCCGCCTCCCGTGCTGAGCTTGCTGCTCTCACTAATGCTTGCCTTGACCGTATTGGTGAATATCAGAGTGCTGCTGATGCTGCTCTCGCTGCTGCTCTTCGTGCTCAATTCTCCAAGGAAATCGCTGCTACTAACACCCGCGTGAGCGCCCTTGAGGTTGCTGCTGCTCAGAAGGCACAAGGCGTTGGTAACTACCTGGGTGTTGGCGTTCTTCTCAATCAGCAAGGCACTGCTGGTAATGGTTTCAGTGCTCAGCGTACTATCTCTGGTGCTACCGTTCAAGCACGTTATGCTGTGAAGAACTTTACCAACCTGAATGCTGTTTCGGTTCGTCCTTATGCTAGCTTCGTAGGTACTCCTGCTGGTCAACTGGGTTCTGGTGGTGGTGCTCTGGTGTCTTATGACTGGAGCATCTCTCGTGCCAAGTCTGGTGTGAGCCGTGCTAACGTTTACACTGGCGTTGGTTACCAGATCCCCTTCGTGAACAACACTGCTGCTAACTATCAGTCTGCCGTTGGTAATCGTGGTCAATTCGTGCTTGCCGTTGGCGTTGAAGGTCGTATCACCAACTCACTGGTTGGTTTTGCTGATCTGAAGTTCCCCACCACCAATGCTGCTAATAGCTACGGTGCTACCAACGGAACTTATTCGCCTGTGTTCACCACTGGACTTGGTTTCAAGTTCTGATACACTACTCATAAGTTGAGTGAAACCACCCCTTTCTGGGGTGGTTTTTTATGAATTGAAAACACAGGGACTTGACACCTCTTTATTTTTTCTATATAATTGTGTAACAATTCGTAATAAAACGAAAATGACCGTAACAACTAATGAACGTGGTCAGCAAAATATGTTTGCGAAAGAACCACAAATGTACATCTCCCAATCCGATGCAGAGCGTTATGCACTTCAAACACATGCTGAACGTGCCGAACTTGCAAATTCACGCTGGGCAATGGTCGGCATTATTGCTGGTGCTATTTCTTATGCTCTCACTGGCAAACTCTTCTTCGGAATCTTCTGATGACTGAACTTATTTGGATAGTAACCACTGTTGCTTTTTTTGTGACTTTGGGTTATGCTGTGGAGAAACTTGCTGAAACTTATTGATGCTTGGAAATCTTGAACCTGAAGAATCTGTGATGTCTAGAGGTGGTTGGTTGGGAAAACTCTCAATTGCTATCCAAGAACTTCAAGAATCTGGTGCTTGGGATATAGATGATGAACTTAAAGTTTGTATCGCAGGCACTTTACCTAAAGATAAATTTATTGTAATTCAAAATACTACTAAGAGGACACAAAAATGAAATTCGGATGGACTGAACAAAACGAAAAACTAAATGGAAGACTGGCAATGTTAGGATTTGTTATTGCAGTTGGCACTTATCTCACAACTGGTCAGGTAGTGCCAGGAATCTGGTGAAATAAGAGGAGGGATAAACCCCTCCTTTTTTCATAAATATAACGCAGAGTTGCTACAAATATATGTTAGTAGATCTTCATAACTTTTTTAAACATTACGATGAAAAGAATCCAAAGCACGTTGCTGCTGTAGAAAAACTTGAAAAAGACTTGTTTCTAAAATCTCAAGACTTGATTCAAGATGAATCTGAATGGGTAAAAATTTTTAGATCAAAACCAGAAGCACCAAAATCAAATATCTTAACCGTTCCATTTTATCCACAAACAGATAACTACAGAGATGCTAATCGCACCTGTAACTCATCTGCTTGTGCTATGTGTTTAGAATACTTTAAACCCGGCACACTTAAAGGAGCAAAAGGTGATGATGCTTATGTCCAAAAAGTATTTGCAATTGGCGATACGACAGATCACGTCGTTCAAACCCGTGTTCTGGCATCTTATGGAATTAAGTCACATTTTAGTTATAGTTTATCTTTTAATGACCTTGACCGTGAGCTTGCTGCTGGCAGACCCGTGGTTATTGGCATTCTCCACCGTGGTCCTTTATCTGCTCCTACTGGTGGCCACATGGTTCCCGTGATTGGCAAAACTCCTGGTGGAGATTATGTGGTTAACGATCCTTATGGGTCATTAAACGATGGATATACAAGTGCCGTAACCAATGGTAAAGGTGCTGTGTATAAGAGATCTGATCTTTCTCGTAGATGGTGTCCTAAAGGAAATGATGGATGGGGAAGAGTTTTTGATGCAAAAAAGTCATGAAAATTCCAACATCAGGAATTAAATTAATTAGAGAATTTGAGGGGTGTCATTTAAAGGCATATCCAGATCCTCTGACTGGCGGACTTCCAATCACAATTGGTTGGGGAAGTACAAGAGACTTTGATTATACTCCATTTAAAAGAGATAGATCTATCACTCAAGAATATGCAGATCGTCTTTTAGAGCACGATGTATTGAATCGTTTCCTTCCTAAACTTTCCAAAATTCCTTATTGGAATGAAATGAATGATAATCAAAAGGGAGCATTACTTTCTTTTGCATATAATCTTGGTTCTGATTTTTATAATGCTCCCGGTTTTAATACAATTACTAGAAAATTAAAAGAAAAAGATTGGAAAGGAATTCCTGCGACTCTTGAAATGTATCGTAACCCTGGCAGTAAAGTTGAAGCAGGATTGCTTAGAAGAAGAAAAGCAGAAGGAAAACTTTGGAATTCCTAGTCTTCTACTTTAGTTCTCAAAGCAATCACTGTAGTTAAGATTGCAAGTAAAGTTTCATATCCTCTTCTCTCAGATTCTTTGCAATCTAAGGGTGGAGGATTTTTTAGTGTTCCTAGTGCATTTGCCGCATTAATTGAACCAGGGAGCATAAAGTTGCAGGCAATGAAATTAAGACCAACAAATCCAACTGCTGATACACAAACTATAAAAATAAGTTTGTTTAGATTGAGTTTCATCTTCCTTCCTGTTTATGAATCCAGATTTTCAGATCTTTTACATACTTTCTTAATACTTCTGCTTGTGATAAGTGCCACTCATCTCCCGTTTTAGTGTAATTTTTAATGTGCTCGTCAACTGCATCAAGGCATTTTTTGATGACGGGATTCCAAGGTTCCCGAATTGGAGTATTCCATTCCCGTGGCATTTTGGGAAAGCAATTTTAAATATTTATTGAAATTAAGTCGTTTTACCTATTGACAGGATTTCCTGACAATGTTATGATAAATACATCAACAAGTTAAGGAATGTAACAAATCCTTAATGTTGTCCTCTACCTAACCGAGACCTATGGGGAGGTTAAACACAGTCTCTCATATCCCGCCTGAGGGTGGTGTAGGAATACTGTACTTGTTCAGCATAAATAAGATATAAATGAAATTTATAAAATGTCTCTATCCACTAATACTGTTTATAGACTTTTTGTAGAAAAACTTGGTGGTGCTAATCCAACTACCTTTGTGGGGGATGAAGGTGAAGTATTTTATAATCCAAATGATGGTGTTCTAAAAATATCAGATGGTTCTACTCCAACTGGAATAGTTATGAACCCATTAATGCCAGTTGGTTTTTTTACACCACCAGACAATCACTGGTATGTAAATCCAGCTAGAACTGATACATACACTTCAACTGGTTCTGTTGCCACTCCTTATAAAACTGTTGGTGCAGCATTAAGTGCAATTCAAAATGCTCTACAAACTGGAATTGTATCTTTTACTGATAATGGAGATAGTATTGCAAATCCACAATTTATTATTCTTCAAAGTTCTACAACAGAGAATATAGGACTTACAACAGGACACATTTATATTCAAGGAGATACTACAAGTGGTTCTCAAATGCC
>Ga0208974_1000263_pt1 | contig 22819 bp, 22 predicted proteins | sample GreLakmeER15MSRF_FD_187699 | JGI IMG/M metagenome (GOLD analysis project Ga0208974, IMG submission 187699) | Freshwater lentic microbial communities from great Laurentian Lakes, MI, USA - Great Lakes metaG ER15MSRF (SPAdes) | ecosystem: Environmental > Aquatic > Freshwater > Lake | place: Great... | reverse complement strand
TTTATAAATTCCTAAATAAATAAAGTTATGTACTCAAATTATTCTTTTCATTTTTCAATTATTCTTAGTTTCTATTGAATCCTTCAAAGGGTCGCCCACGCCATAGGCGTGCCTCAAGAGGCCTCTCAAGATATATATTATTATTATTTTCTAAAAATTATAAAAAGTATTATAGAATCCATCAAAAGGTCGCCCACGCCATAGGCGTGTGCCTCAAGAGGCCTCTCTTGAACCTTCAAGAATCCTAACCAAATATTCTTTAAAATCCAAAATAGGATTTTGAGTACATAACTTTTTATTTTCTAAATTTTCTAAACTTTTTTATAAATTCCTAAATAAATAAAGTTATGTACTCAAATTATTATCTTTACATACAATAGTTATATAAAATATATGAACGTCCAACCACCTGTATGCACTTCATACGGAGCAGCTCATGGCAACGAGGTTCATTTCGCGCCGAATCCAATTCTAAGTAATGATTATAGACAAGCTATAAATGATGTTATTGTATATAATACTAATAATTTAAAAGGATTATATAATATGTATGTAAATAGAGGATTAAATCATGCATTTACATCATGTATTCAAGAATTTAATCGTAGCGAAAATATTTTATTAAGACTTATATATAAATTTTATAATTATGATAATGCTAATATACTCGCTCATATAACACCTGAAGAAATTGAAATGTTGAAACTTTTAATACAGCATATACAAGCAGACCAAGCACACGATTTTAACGATACAAGATGTTTAGGACGTCTTAATCTTTGTTTTAATGCCATACCACATAATGAAAACACAATATTAAACGATGTAATTAACACTTATCACGGAAATATTCACAAATTATCTGTTTCTGGTGATGGAAATCATATTGAACATTTGAGATACTTTTTACAAGATACTGGTTTACAAGGTATGGCGCAAACACTTTTTGATACGAAAGATTCAAATGAACAAACACTAACAAAACAGTATAGAACAATAGCAAATATTATGGATCCTGCAGGGTGTGCAGGTGTTACAACTGACCATGTAATTGATATGATTGATATGAATATAGAATTAATTGTCTATAATATAGGTTTAGTATTTTATCAATCCTTCTTTTTATCAATGCGCACTCAAAATAGTTTTGTATATATACATACTAACATTACTAGTAAATTAAACTTTATACAAGCAAAATATTATAAAATGTATTTATATAATATAGCAAACCAAATTACTACAGGTAATGGTACTATAGCAGAAACAGGCAATTTAATAGCTGGTAAGAACGGGGATTTTGCTGTTAGAAAAATATGTGACATTCTTGCCTGTATGGACCATAAATGCACCGCACAGCCTACACCAGCAACACATGGAATATTATTGGGAAACTTTATAAATCTTTCTTTGCCTCTTGATCGTATGTTACCAATTTATATGTTAATGAAGGGTTATGGTGATTTTGGTCAAATTTTTTATACAATTTATATAAATTATACCGATAATATAAATGTGGGGAGTCAGCATTCGGATTCTATAAATAGTAAAATATTTGAAGAAGCTGAAAACGAAATAGCGAAAGCAATTGAAGCAGGCACCATAGACCCAAATGACCATAATCAAATTGATAATATTAGAGAAGAGAAGATTACAGAGAAGAGAAAGAATCATCCGCGTCAGATGACAGATTTTAAGGGAAATAGTTGTTTAACAACAATTGATAGGCTTTTAGCTTGTATAGCTATAATAGTTGATTGTCCGGTTATATTAGGTACTAAAAACATTTCTTTATGTGCATTAAATACAGATTATAGGTATAAAAATCAAACATTTAAAGATGTTTATGACAATTATATTGGAGGAGGATTAAAAATATTATACGATCGTGATATGGTTGAGACACACCAACGTTCAATAATACATTGGTACAGACAATATGATGCGAATGGTACGCAATTTAGAACACATATATCTCTTACTGGCGCCTCATTAGTAATTGCACCAATTATGAATACATTTATGATTGGTGCAATTACTAATGAGCAATGGGAAAAAATAGGACTTGCTGTGCGAGTACGTGTTACTGGAAATCATAAATATTATATAAAACTATGGAAAAAAGCCCAAGATATATTGGCTTTAAGTAGAAAATACCATCTAAGCTATATTAAATCAAGATTTTTTATATCTTGTGAAGTTATAGTTGATACTCCTCCTGTATACAAACTGTATGAATTTAATGTAAATTCAGAACCTATAGAACGCTCTAGTTTTAACGAATTTATATATCGTTACGATGCTATATTTCCAGATTGTACTGATGAAAATTTTAATTATTATGATTTGAATAATAATACGAAAACCCCCAGCGATGCTGGAATGAGTATTTTTGGTCTTAGACGTTATAATGATATAATTACATGTATAAAACTTTTGAAAGAACTTTGTGGAAAATATATGATACCATCTGTTGCTATTCCTGCCATTCAGCATTTAGATAGTATAGAAACTGGTAGTGCTAGTATTACTGTTAAGAATTTTATTGAAGATGTAATACCGTGGATCACAACAAATATACAAGAAATTATAAAATTCAATATCGCAACAACATACGGTATTGATAATCCGGAAGTACAGAGTGATTTTACTTCAGTGAGAAATTTATCTAATGATATTATGTCATTAGTTTATAGTAATATATCAAAAGATTCGATTGTGTTTAAGAATATGAAAGAAAATATTAAACTAAATAAACATTTTACAAATTATATTAATTTAAGATATTATATAAATTTTATCCAAGATAATTTTGTATATAGCAACTTAACCAATGAATATCCACAAGAAAATGAAAATACATATCTTCGTTATATAAGAAAACATTTATTGGTGACTATGTACATAGAAACAATGAATAGATTTAGGGCGAAACAACCCACCATCGACGCTGAGCAGAATTCAAGATCTGGAGCAAATACGCGTAGTACGCGAATAGATGAAAATTCACCGATTATACGAATAGATTTAAGACGAATATGGGATTGGGAACATGCGGAAGGATTAGCAGGAGCATTTTATCAAGGGAATATTAAAAGACTCACACAAACAATGGAACGCGCGGAAAATTTTATTGCTGATTTCTATAATCTTTTTGAAAATGCTAATAATCTAGTAAAAACATATTTAAATGAATTTCAAGAAGGGTACAATATTATGAATACATACCTTAACGACCTTAACGATAGTGATCGTTTACGTAGTATTGTTTTGGATGAAGAATATTATATGGAACTTGCAGAATCGTTAAAAAATCTGTCAGATTTATTTATACACGACGTTCATCGCTTAATAAAATATCTTAACATTATTGATTATATGACATTAAGAATTTATAACGTTAAGAATGTATATTTGAAACCTAATACATTCTATTCGACTTTGATAAATTATTCGTCTACGTATAACAATATTGAAGATTTTACGGCGGCGAACAATGCCGAAACCGAAGAACATATCAACGAATTACACGCATGTATAGATACTTGGCGGGTAAAACTTCGTAGCAATGAAGATTATTTAAACAAATTGGAAAAAATACGCGAATATTTAGTAAAATTAATGAGATATAAGCAAGATGTTACTGAAACGATATTACGATTTTCATTATATACGAAATTACTAACTGATATAGGTGGTTTCGTGGGTCAGCTTGATATGAGTGAAGAATATGAGCAAATGCCACTCTGGCCTGATATTCTATGTACTTATGATATATGTGACCCAGACCTAAAAACTGAATTAAGGACGATCATGCGGGAATGGCAGCAGCATGGTGGCAAGCACAATAAGTTCATCAAGCGCAACAAGTGCATCAAGAGCAATAAGTGCATCAAGAGCAACAAGTGCATCAAGCGCAACAAGTGCATCAAGTACGGGGGAGATATAAATACTATTTTAGTAAAAGTTAATAATTTATCAGATGAAAATTTTGAAAAAAGAGAAAATTATTTCACACATTATAGAGTATTTGAAGAAGATTTCTATGTAGAAACTTACAGAACAGTAATGATGGAGCAGATAATAACAGCTTTCATCCTCGATAACAAGGATAGTCTTGTTCCAATTCTGAGAACTATATATAGTAATGGAGACCTCATCAACGGTCTTTACGGTTACAATTATGATAAAGAAAAAACTATAGAAGGTATAATATCTAAATCTAATATGTCAAATATTATAGGAAGATATATTGATAGTGGTCGTATTCAGTTATTTGATGGTAATTATGATGTAAAATTAGAAAAAAAAGAAATACCAGATCCTCTTATATATAATACACCACTCGATATGATATGGTTAGAATTTTATGAAATCAAAATGGATTTAACGTATTTTAATAGATTGAAGACACATTACGCACATCCATTATTTGAACTTGTACAAAATTGGAAAAAAATTTATTGGAAAGAACTTATTTTAATAAAACGATTGAAACAAAATCAATTAGAAAGTTTTTTACAACAACGTACTATGCTAAAACTATTTATTACTTTCAGCAACGCAGGTGAAAACGATGTTACTAATATTACTGTTGACACTCTTTGCAACAATTTTTTACTTCAATATAATCATATGTATGGCAAGGATATGGAAATATACCCGCTGAAAAAATACTACAGCCTTACTATAGATGCGGATATATATTTATCTGCTGGAGGTGCAATTAAATTTAAAATAGGGAAAACATATAAAAAAATAATTTTAGGAAAAGAAAGGAGTATATACACTATGAAAGGTTCAAAAAAAGAATATGTTAAATATAAACGTGAATATTTAACTGTTAAAGAGTTTATTAAATTAAAATCAATAGTACATAAAAAAACTACAAAGAAAACACCAGAACCTACAAAGAAAACTAAAGAACCTACAAAGAAAACTAAAGAACCTACAAAGAAAACACAAGAACCTACAAAGAAAACACCAGAACCTACAAAGAAAACACCAGAACCTACACCGAAATCTAAAGAACCTACAAAGAAAACACCAGAACCTACAAAGAAAACTAAAGAACCAACAAAGAAAACACCAGAACCTACAAAGAAAACACCAGAACCTACAAAGAAAACTAAAGAACCTACAAAGAAAACTAAAGAACCTACAAAGAAAACTAAAGAACCTACGAAGAAAACTGAAGAACCTACAAAGAAAACTAAAGAACCTACAAAGAAAACTAAAGAACCTACAAAGAAAACTGAAGAACCTACAAAGAAAACTAAAGAACCTACAAAGAAAACTAAAGAACCATCAAAGAAAACACCAGAACCTACAAAGAAAACACCAGAACCATCAAAGAAAACTAAAGAACCTACAAAGAAAACTAAAGAACCTATAAAGAAAACTAAAGAATCTATAAAGAAAACTAAAGAATCTATAAAGAAAACTAAATAACCTATCTTAAAAATACCTTTTAAATTTGATTTACGCAAGCATATTACCTTTATTTTTTTTAAAGTTTTAAAAATATTTCAACTTCGTATAATTCTGTAAACGCAATATACCCCTTTGTATAAACATAAAAAAATGATATTTAAATTTCTATATTTTATAATTAAAGACAAAAGCAAAAAATCTAATGTCCTCAACACCGAGATGGATGATGGAATCAGAATTTGAAAATTTTGAATACGAATATGAAGATTATAACGAAGACGCATCATATTACAAAAACCACTGTGATGTATGTGACGGAGGTAGTTTCATAAATAAAATTTATATTGAATACGACGAAGAATACTATAGCGATGATTATGATTACTAAAAGCAAGTATACGTGTTATTTATCAAAGATATTATCCGTTTTGAAAAATGTATATATCATCCTTTACACGTTCATACTTCTTATTTAAAAATGTAGGATCTACGGTATCTCTATCATATACTTGAATAAATCCTTGAGACTCTAAATATACTCTCATATTATAAGTTGTATTGTTATTAGCACCATCATATTGCCGATGTTCTGGTTCGGCAGTTATATATACAACTCTTTCTTTTAGATATTCTCCAGCACCTAATAATATATTATAATCTGATCCTTGAGCATCTATTTTTATATATTCAATATATGGAAATCTATCCCAATCAAATATATCAAAAAAATTCTTTAATGAATATAATCTAGTCTTTACTATAGTATCTATTGGCCCCAAATTATTATCTAGAGGAGCATATATACTCGATGTTCCACAATCATTCTTCATTTGATAAAAATTAACTTCTGTTATCCCTTCCTCTAATTTTGGATTACCTAATGCTACAGGTATTAAACAAAAATTATTTTTTAAATTTATATCACTTATAGGCTCTCCGTGTCCATCATGTTTCTTCTTTATATTGCCCTCTTTTATTGTTCTTACACATTCGCTATTAGGTTCAAATCCAAATACATATAAATTTTTATCATTTTCTATCCAATTATGTGAATGCGAGCAGTTATATGATAATCCTATATCTATCTTTATTTTTCTTATGTTATCTGGTATATTACTAAATGATATGTAGTTATTCATTATTTTCTTGTAGAATTAATTCTTTATATAATGAAATGGTAAATAAATAGCAAGTCTTTCTATACATGTAAAATAAAAAATGATTATCTTTAATCCTTATGAAAAATTAAAGGATGACTTCTTTTGCGTATGAGTATGAAAAATATTTATGTGATGCTACCAGTGTCAAAGAAACTGTTATTAAATACGGTGTTGCTATATGTCCCATATTAGACAGTGACGAATGTGATAATATGATAAAAAACAAATGGGATATTTTAGAATATTTAACAAGTAATTTTGAAGTTCCTATTGATAGACAAAAAAAAGAGACTTACAAGCAGATTACAGAATTATTTCCAAATCATAAGATGTTGATACAGCATTGGAAAATAGGACATTCTAGATTAGTATGGGAAGTAAGACAGAATAAGAAGGTAATAGACGTTTATAAAAAAATTTGGAATACTGAGGATTTAATTGTTAGTTTTGATGGGGTGAGTATCTATATTTTGGATAAACCTACGCGCGAATCTAATTCTTGGTTTCATGTAGATCAGAGTTATACGAGAAATGGATTTGAATGTATTCAGAGTTGGATAAATGGATATGATACAAAAGAAGGAGATGCTACATTGGTAATATTAGAAAATAGCAATTCGTATCATGAAGATTTTCAGAAAGAGTTTAATATAACTGATAAAAAGGATTGGTATAAATTGGCGAACAAGGAACAATATGATTTCTATATTACAAAAGGATGTCGCGAAGTTGCTATAAAATGTCCCAGGGGATATGGAGTATTTTGGGATAGCAGAACATTACATTACGGAAATCCTGTTCAAAAAACTGCGACAGATGATTATAATTATAGATGTGTAGTATATATTTGTATGGTTCCGCGAAATTTTGCGAAAAAAAAAGACTTGGATAAAAGAGTTGATATATTTAATGAACTTAGAATGACTTCGCATTGGCCTCATAAACCTAAACTGTTTCCTAAAGTTCCACAAACATATGGAAAACCCATTAAAAAAATCTGCGATATCACGATGGACGAAGTAAGCAACTATATAACTATCAACGGAATGCGCCTAATTTAATCTATTTAATGCATTTTATTTCTTAATATTATAGTATAATGAATAAAGAATATTTAAAAAATATATTTTTAGATGTATTAATAGAATTAAAAAATTTAAAAGAATTAAAAAAATTAAATGAATTAAATGAATTAAATAAAGAAATACAAAAATCAAGAAATATAAAAAATGTAGAAGAATTAAGAGAATTAAAATCAAAATTACCAAAATTAAAAGAATCAATAAAAGAAAACCCTATAATCTATAAGAATAAGGAATATAAATTTAAAAGTGAAGATGATATCATAGTATACTATAATATATACGATGATAATATAAATGATTCTTATGATCTTGCAATAAAATCCCCCGTAACCGCTGATAACAATAATTTATACTTGGATATTTATAATGAAATTAAAAAAAATCATATTAAAAAAGTGATAAATAAAGAAGATGAAAAATATAAAAAAATTCTACAAAAAATGAATGATGAATCTTTTAAATTAAGAGAGAAAACATTATCAGAAGTAGATAAAGCACAAAATCTAATAGATAATATAAAAGAAGATGATTACAAAGATTTCATAATTCTAAATGCACTAAATAATCTTTTTGAAGTAGCAAAAATATTAATAAAATTACAAATTAAAAGTAATGATCGTAATTATATATTATATAATAATAAAAAATATATATTTAATTCTACAAGCGTTGACAAGTATAAATCAAGTATATATAAATTAAAAACATCAATAGATTATATTGAGAGTGGACAAACATTGGAAATAAAAAATGCAATATATATAATAAGCATATTTAATGTTTTATCTTCTGAATCACCTAATAATTTATATGACGATGTTTTAAAATCTGTAATAGACAAGGTTGCAAATGCAGAAATGTGTAAAGCGTACGCGGCAAAAGAAGAAGTAGTAGTAGAATATAAAGATGAAAAAAAAGAAGGAGAAGAAGAAATAAAAAATCTTATTGAAGTAGCAAAAATATTAATATCATTAAAAATTAAAAATGATAAAATTAAAAATGATAAAATTAAAAATGATGGTGATTATGATGGTGATTATGATGGTGATTATGATGGTGATGATGATGGCGATGGTGACGGTGATGGTGAAAGTGAAAAAAGTGAAAGTTATATATTATATAATAATATAAAATATAAATTTTATTATAAAGAAAATTTAGAAAAATATAATTCAAGTATAAATGAATTAAATGAATCAATAGATTATATTGATTTACTTAATTCAAGTATAAATGAATTAAGTAAATCAATACATTATAATGATAGTGGAGAAACATTTGAAAAAATAAGAAAAATATTTGGAGAACTTAATTCACCAAATTATTATCCTGAGCATATTTATTTTACTTCACCTAATAATTTATATGACGATGTTTTAAAATCTGTAAAAGAAAAAGTTAATAAAGAAGCATTTTGTAAAGCGTACGCAGCAGAAGAAGCAGCAGGCCAGGAAGGAGGAAAACGAAAATCAAAAGGCAATAGCAAAAAGGTAGCCAAAAAACCTGTCGTATCTCAAAAGAAGCAAAGTATATATAAGGAGATTTTTGGGAAACAAATGAAAATCTATAAAATGCCTGATTCTCGTAAGGAATATGTCAAATATAAGGGTGAATTACTCCACATATCAGACTACAAGGACCTAATGAAACAAAAAGCAAAACCCAAGACCAAGGTAACGAAGGTAACGCAACAAAAATCAAAATCAAAAGCAAAAGCAAAATCCAAAACCAAGAAATAAATATAACACGCTGTATTACATAACTCTCATTATTTTTTTAACTCATGGGCAATAACAGAGAATAATCTAATCTATAGTAGGTAAGGTAATACACAAATACACGAGATAATAAGGGGGATATATAAATATAAAGAGCTCGCATATTGCTAATAATTATATGGAAATATGTAAAAATATCAGCAATATAATAACAAAATATTTAATAAAATATAGGAAAAGCAAATAAATACAGCCCAATAACTCTCATAACATATAAAAAGATATATGGTTATTATAGAACATTAAGAAAAAAAACGAAGAGAAATGCCAAAATTGTCAGAATTACAATTTGATGTTTATTTAAATAAACTAAAAGACGAAGTAGCCGACGAAAGCGACAAGGTGGAAGGTATGTTTCAAGTTTATGAATATAATGGTGAATCACATTGCACCTCAGGAGGACGAGGAGGACGTTTATAAAGAGGACGAAGACAAAGCAAAAGATATTGCTTTTTTTGCTTCTATAATTTCTAGTGATTCCGCTGGGAAAGCAAAAAAAGCAGCAAAAGAAGCACAAGCATTAGCAGATGAATATCCACTATACCTTGAGCAGCGATACATGGAAGCCAAATTTAATGCTATAGACAAATCAGCGAAGAAAGTCGAAAGCATGGCGCGAGATATATTAGGTATTCTCCTTGAAATAGAAAATATATCTTCCAACGGAAAAGGAGAAGAAGGGATATATTACAAAGAAGCATTAAAAAAATTCAATGCTACAATAGCAGGAGGAAAACGAAAAACAAAAGACAAAAACAAAAAGGACGCTAAAAAACCTGTTGTATCTCAAAAGAAGCAAAGTATATATAAGGAGATTCTTAGGAAACAAATGAAAATCTATAAAATGCCAGATTCTTGCAAGGAATATGTCAAATATAAGGGAGAATTACTCCACATATCAGACTACAAGAGCCTAATGAAACAAAAAGCAATGGCGAAACCAAAAGCAAAACCCAAGAAATAAAATATAAAAATATACATACACATAATTATATCAATCATATAACCATCATATTCATTTTTTACTCATCAGCCTCCTTCTTGGGCTTCTTAGGAGCTTTAGCTGCTTTAGCAGCTTTCGGTTCCTTATTCTTCTTCTTAGCCTTATCCTCTTCATCTTCAGATATATTGGTAATCTCTGTATCCGTAGCCTCACCAGCGTCGCCAGTAGCCTCATCTCCGACTTCTCCAGTCTCGCCAGCGTCTTCCGCATCCTCAAGAGTAGCCTTGTAAGCCTTCCACTCTTCTGCCAACTTGGAGAACCTTTCGGTATTTGAAAGCTCGGGAAACTCATCTCGAATCCTTTGTTGATTGTCCCTGATATACTGCTGATACTTGGTGAGAGCCCTCTTAGGCTTCTCATTTCCGTCCTCGTCCAGATTGTTCTTCTTCTTTTTCTTTTCATCCTTCTTCTTTTCGGCTTTCTCAACCTTGTTATTCTTGGCTTCTTCCTTGATTTCCTTGGTAATCTTCTTGGAATACTCGTCAATATCCTTCTTAGCGTTGAGCTCATCAGGCATATTCATCATACGCTCCTTGTAAATGACAGCGAAGGTCTGAGTTGTCTGAGCGGCGGCGGACATTCTTCTAAAACTGTTCTTTGGGTAAAACTTAGAAAGGCTTTTTGAAGTTTGATAGGCTTAGACTTGTTGCGAGACTGGTAAGACTTGCTAGACTGGTAAGACTCGTGAGACTTGAGAGACTTGCGAGACTGGTAAGACTTGCGAGACTGGTAAGACTCGTGAGACTTGAGAGACTTGCGAGACTTTGACTGCGATAGTAATATTATTGGTTAGTTTTGGTATCAATTTTTTTCTAAAAGTTTTTAAATTGGAACATTTTAATCCCAGGTAATCTCGGGTATTCCAGGATAATCACGGGAAGGGAGGTGGGCTATTTATTGAGATATAGGTTAATGATATATATGATATAGAGTATTATGCCGTTTATATTTAGCATATATATGATGTTAAGTATATGTAAATTGTTTATTTTATTAAAGCTATTATATTTTTTAGAGAATATGATTCTTTTTCGGGAAGTAAGTGATGAGGTAAGATGAAAGGGTAAATAAAGTTCGCTTATAATTTTTTCTTTATAGCAATAGCTTTCTTTAATAATATCTGAGATTTCGCTTGTATGAACTATGAGACCTCTTATAATATCTTTATTTTTATCAATTATATAGGTATCTAATAATATTCTAAAGAATCCTGATAAGTGTTTTTGAGATATTATAGAGTTGTATGCTTTACATTGAACGAGGTATATGTGATTATCTGTTGTAGTAAAAACAATATCTATTCCTGTATCCAAAAGTATATTTGAGTTCCTCTTATATTTATTCCTTCTATATTTTCCCTTGATAATATCTAGATCATCGCTTTGTATTATTCCGGAAATTATCAATAAATCGTCAGGAACTTCTTCCCACATATAGATTTCAGCGATATCATAGTAATCCCTAAGCTTTTTCTTAACATATAGCTCGTATTCATATCCCTTTACGCAATTAAAGTTGATATAACAGTTTTTATTTTCATAATATTCATATTTTATCATAGCATATAATATATTTCGCTATTGTTTTAAGTAATAACAGGACTGCTCTATATAATGGCGTCTCCTTCTCAGTATTATTCAGCAAAATCCAAGTCTTCTGCTACCGCGAGTCCCACGAGTCCCACGAGTTCTAAATATTATTCGGTAGAATCCGCAACATCATCAAAATAGATATGTTAGTAGTATATTACAAATATATTCATATATATTGTAATATATTGTAAAAATAAATTATGACACCCTCAGCGGGACTCGAACCCGCGACCACTTGGTTAAAAGCCAAGCGCTCTACCGACTGAGCTATGAGAGCACAGAGTAAAAGTAGCGAGCATCATAGCTCGCCCACATATATATTATAGATATTCCTTATATATCTTTCGTAAATAGAATGAACCAATTTTGCTGTTCCCAAGATATCGTATATTTTACATTTATATTTTTTGCCAATTCGCGAATACTTTTGTAATCATGAATATAATAGAATCTCTTAATAATATTTTCTCTATCAAGTTTCCAGGTAACATAATTAGGACCCGATACAAAATCTCTACAATCGCTTTTACTTCTTACATCAGGAACTATCAAGGCCTGGGAGTCCTGGGAGTCCTGGCCGTCTTGGCCGTCTTTGCGATATTCTTTGATGTCTTCTAAGGTTTTTTCTTTTGACCAAAAAGAAACAAGAAGTTTACCATTATTATCTAGACAATCGCACAAATTTTTGATGGCCGCTATTTGTTCTTCAAGTGTTTGTAGATGATGTAGGACTGCTATTGAAATAATCTTATTATATTTATTGTTATTTTTTAGATTCAAAACATCCTGATAATATACATTAAGGCCTTTATTTTTACAGATATCCAATAAATTGTTAGAAATATCAAAACCAACACAATGATATCCCAGAGATTGTGCGTATATCATATTTTTACCATTACCGCAACCACAATCTAATAAAGTATTAGTATTATCTATGTTGTTATGTTTAATTTTTATGTTATCTTTATCAAGGAGAAATTGTTTGACATTGTTCCATATTCTTACACGAGAATTGTCAAATACTTTTGAGATAATGTTATATTGGGATGCTATAAGTTTATTATGATTATTCATTTTTCATTACAAATAATATATAATATTATCTATTTATATATATAGCAAAATGTTGTTATTATATTATTTATTTGTAAATATCATATGGGGTATTTCACCGATATTTGAAAAATATTTATTAAGAAAGATAAACATCCTTTCTTTTATCATAATAGGTTCTGGTATCCAATTTTTGGCAGCATTACTTTTAATGTTATACTATGATAATGCGTATATTATTAAGGATGTAACTATATTGATTAATGATAGTACCATAATAACAGGAATATTTTTTATAACTATCTTGTTATTTATTTCAAAATATCTATATCTATATATTGTAAATAATGATAAATCAATTGCCATTGTTGCCATATTAACCTCAATATATCCCGTGCTAACTCTAATATTCGGCTATCTGTATCTAAATGAGTCAATAACGGGCGAAGAGTTACTCGGCTTTATTCTAATATTACTTGGAATATTCCTAATAAATTACTCTAGTAGCAATAAACTACTTATGATATCCAAAGATGTATAAAATATCTAAGAAATACAAGCAATAGTATTACTAAATCATAGACAAGACATATTATGATATTGAAATATTTAGCATTCTCATTTCATTATATGTTTGTCATCTATACGATTTATCCTTATTCACCCTATAATACTCATATAGCAATTGTCGTATATATATCGTGGCTGTTGAATAATAATTATTGTATATTATCACAGATAGAGTATAGACTTTTTGGTGAAACTTACATATCTAAAAAAATAAAACCAGTTAGCAACAAAGAGAAACTATTATTGGCAATGTCGCAACTATATCGTTATATATCATAAATTAATTTATTTTATCTTAATTTAACATATTTTTTGAAGAGTTTTTTATAATCAGATACTGGTATCAGCTCTCCTTTATATTTAACATGTTCTTTGCGATAACCCTTAATTTTATAGATTCTTCTCCTCTTTCCCAAAATCTCTTTATACTGTTTATTATTACCACCTTTTATATCTTTTAAACTTGTAAGTTGTTGGTCAACAGGTATGCTATTATTTAATACCTGCATTGTTTGTTGATCACTTATATATTGTTGCTGTTGTTTGTTTTCTTTTTGTTGTCGTTGTTGGTTTACTCTCAGTTCAGTTATATTTATTATTTTCAAAGCAGGGTCTTTTATATTATTACACCGACCGAAAAGAAAAATGAGACAAGACTATTATAATAATATAATAATTCTGTTATTCATTTTTCTATCGGTGTAAATGATCGCATTTAAGCGACTAACTACAATTTGACGGCACTGTAGCGGTTTGTAGTTTTTGTAAATCAACGCTTCTCTTATATCTTTCTGGTCGTTCATCATATTCTATATAATGATTAAATACTTTTTGAATATTTTTACAACCATTTTTATCACGATTAATGCAACCATTCCGTTTATTTTCCATTTTATATGTTAGGATAGAATGCATCTTTCGTTCTTTATTTTTCTTATCAGGTAGATAAAGGTTTTTACATAGTTCTTCTGTCTTGTAATTTAGACATGAAGTTCTATATTCATCAATATCATAAACCTTAAAACGCTCTTGTAATTTTCTCTTTAATGATAGATTAGGTGTAGAAATAAAGTTTTTCATTTGCTTACCTATACTCCAATCACCAATTATAATAATACTATCTTTTGTATATGTCTTTTCAATTTTATTAAGCATATTATCTTCTGTTCGTTTTTTATTTATAAAAGCATACCATTTATATTGTCTAAACTTATTATTTTGATATAACTTATATAATACTTCATTAGTGTTTATTTTTTTACTTATAAAATCATTAAAATTAGTAATATTACAACTTTTAGAATTATATGATGATAATTCATTATCTTTTGATGTAATTTCTAATTCATCTCTATATTTTTTAAGAATGTTTTGATATTTTAATCTTTTGGTTTCATTTACTCTTTGCTTATTAGTATAAGAGTAAAACCTACCATCATCATTCATCATAGTAAATAAACTTCTTTTACCAGGATCAATAAAAATATGTTTTCCTTCTAAATCTACTTTTTCAACATCATCAATATAGGAAAATTCTTGTATTTTTTCAATCTTTTTAGGTTTATCCTTTTGTTTTAATTTATTTAACTCTTTCTTTTCATCTTGTAATATTTTTTTATCCAATTTCTTTTTTTCCTTATATTCTTCAGTCATTTCTTTAGCATCCTTTCGCCCTTTCTTCATCTTTTCCTTTTTTATCTTTTCGCCTTCAATATAATCATTATGAATAAATCTTAAAGAAGTTGCATAACCATCAGTAATAATAGAATTATCAAACTTATAATCTTTTATTTTTTGAGTTATATTAAAGAATTTGTCCCATAAGAACTCTTTGTTTAATTCTACATTATCTAAATATTGCTTTTTTTCTTTATCTACTAAAAGTTCTATTATTGCTTTAGTATCAATTTGTATATGATTAGGAATTATAGATGATTGTAAGGGAAAGAATTGATACATTTTACCTTCTATTTTTTCTAATTCAATATTCATAAAAATCATGTATTTAAGATACTTTTGAGGTGTCGCTTTAACATCATAATAATAATTGATTTCAAATTCTTCTGGAACTATATTGAAACGATTTTCATTTATCCAATTATGGAACTTAACATTTGCTTTCAAAGTACCATTTAGTATATCATTTTTAACAACATATAAATCTTTGAATAATTGTTTTTTAAAGTCTTTATTAGTAATTTCATTTTTATAAAAAACTTTAAAATAAGAGTTTATAAAACGATTTACATAATCAAAAAAATGCATTTTAATATTGGTTTCAATAGAAGTTAAAATTGTAATAGCATAATAATCTAAAATAGAAGATAAATTAACACCATTTTCTAAAGTAAAATTATGTAAGTTTTTAAACTCATTTAAAAGTATTAGATTATTATTTTTAGGTTTAGGACCACTCGATGGTAATAGTATTGATTTCATACACATTTTAATAGTATTTTCAGTAATTAATGGTATATCAATACCATTATGGTATTTTTCTAAACACCATAATCTCAATAACAAACTTGTTTTTGTAGTAATATAATTTGTTCTATAAACAGCATCTTGAATGGTATTAAATATTTTTTGGTTTTCCTCATTATTATTAAGAATAGAAGTAATAGGTAATTTAATACATTTATACTTATCAGGTGGTTTCTTCATTATGTATATTTCTATATAGTATATATTTAGATATTCTTATATGGTTTTTTACACAATTTTAAATAATCTTTTCTTATCATTACACATAAAGCAACATTCCATACAACTATTATAAATACCATCGCTCCAACATGATATTCCACTACCATTACAAGCATCGCAATCTCTTAATGGTTTAATAAACATACCATCGTGATTATCAACATACCCCTTTTTCATATCTTTTTCAATATCTAATATTTTTTCTTTTATTTTGTTTAAATTTTGACGCCCTTCTAAATTTTGTTGTCCTTTCCATTGAACCTTATTTTTTGCTTCAACCCATATATTTCGAAAATGTTCACAAATATTGCTTGTATATGTATCTTTTACACTGTATAAAGAACTATCAAGAATATCTCTATATTTAATACCATCAACATAAAATTTATTTACATTATTACTATATACAATAATAAGATCATCGTAATTATAGTCTTCCTTGAGATTTTTATCACTATCGTACATTTTCCAATTAGTTTGATATAATTTTCCTATATTTATAACATTCCTACCACTAAGATCATCTGATATTTTATATACGCTTCCTAATATTCCAAATTGTCCTTTCCAACCCGACTTTAAAATTTTATCTATATGAGGTTTATATACTTCTTCTTTCCATATATTAGTATCTCCTTTTATTTCTATCAATATCTCATCTTCATCAAACTTGATAATAAAGTCAGGAATATATCCTTGTAAATCTATTGGTTCGTATTCCCAATCCCATCCTAACTTTTCAAAAATATAAGCCCATTGTGCTTCAATTCTACTTCTAAATTGAATACCTCTTACACCGATAGTTGGAATACCTTTGTTATTTGACATTATTTTATATATAATTATATTTATAAATCAAACATATATCATTTTTTATTATTTATAACATGACTTCTTTTAACTTATTCTTATTCTTTAGATAAGCAGTTCTTCTGTATTCTTTTAATTTTTCAGGATTTTCCTCTTTCAATTTTTTAAGATAGTTTGCACCACCTTCTTTTACTCTTTCTTTATTTTTTTCATAATATCTTTTATGTGTATTACCATAAGTATATTTCTTTAATTGTTCCTTTAATTCTATAATTTCAGTTTTAAGATTTTCATTTTCTTCTATCAGTTTAGTAATATCCATAATGTTATATATTATTATGTGATTTATTTTTAAATACATTTAATATAATTAGATAAAATGGTAGAACAACATAGCAAAGATTATAAATTAACCGCTATAAAATATTATTTAACACATAATAAAACTATGAGATATGTATGTAATAAAATATTTAATTGTAAATATCAATCTTTATCTAAATGGAAAATAAGATATAATAAAGATGGTAATATTGATAGACAGAAAAGAATTAATAAACCTTTAAAAATAACACCAGAAATATCAACATTTGTTAAACAATATGTTAAATTATATCCTACAACTACATTATGGGAATTTTCTAAATTAATAAACATCAAATACAAAGTAAAATTATCAGACCATACTATCTATAATATATTACAATCTAACAAAATCACAAGAAAGAAATTAAGAAGTAAATATTATCCTGAAAAGAAAGAAGGACAGGAGAAAGAAGATTTAGAAGTTTTTTATAATAAATTAAAGGGGTTTAGGTACGACAAAACTATATGTTTAGATGAAACTTCTATTTATCTAAATATGAAACCATCGTATGGAAGAAGTAAAAGCGGATCAAGAGTAATAGATAAAACATATAAGTATCCTTATAAAAGATATAATTTATTATTTGCTATTAGTGCTAATAAAATAGTTGATTATGTATTATACAAAGACATAAAAGAAGGGTTAAAAACAACTAATATAATAGATTTTTATAACAATAGTATTAAAGATAAATATAAAAACTATTTAATTATAATGGATAATGCTGTTATACATAGGTCAAAAATAATAAGACAAATAATAGAAGAAGGTAATAATAAATTATTATATAGTGTCCCATATCATCCAGAAACAAATGCAATAGAAGAATTTTTCAGTCAATTAAAACATTATATAAAAAAGCAAAGTCCTAATACATACGAAGATATAGAAAGAGTAATAAAAGATATAATAACTACCAAAATAAAGAGAGAGCATTTAACAAATTACCTAAAACATAGTTTTAAGATATATAAAATTAAATAATCTTGTCTCATTTTTCTTTTCGGTCGGTGTAATATAGTCTAAATAATTACCTATCACCGTTATGTAATTAGTATTAGGTAGATATATCTTATGTTTATCATCTCTTATTTTTTCGATAATAAAATAAATTAATTTATCAAGATTATTTTGTTTATTATTATTCGTTAATATATAGTCTTTATAGTCATTTGATGTTAATTTTTTAGTTGTAATTATACCTTCATTATATAGCTGTGTTAAATATTCTAAATTATAATCTTTAGAAACATGTATCAAGATATATAAATATTCTAAAAAACTTTCAATACTCTTTGCAATAACGCATCAACCATTATCATCATATTTTAGAGTATATTTTCGAATTAAATTAAATATAGCATTGATATTTTCTTGACGTTCGTTATTAGCTTGTTGTTCTTTAGAACGAAAGATATTTCAGAAAAATGCATTCATTCTTAAAAACTATTTATAATATACCTATATATAAAAATTAAAATAAATAAATAATTTAGTGAGGAGAATGATTGTTAGTAGGGTTATTTCTTGCTTTTTGGTTTTGCCAATGCTTTTTGCTTCATTAGGCTCTTGTACTCAGATATGGGATGCAATTTGCCCTTATATTTGACATATTCCTTTCTAGAATCAGGCATTTTATAGATTTTCATTTGTTTTCCAAGAATCTCCTTGTATATACTTTGCTTATTTTGAGATACGACAGGTTTTTTAGCTACCTTTTTGCTCTTACCTTTTGATATTCTTTTTCCACCATCCATATCTTCTTGGTATCCTTGTTGTGGTTCTCCTGGTTGTGGTTCTCCTTGTTGTGGTTCTCCTTGTTCTTGGAATATAGGTGGTGCTTCTTCTTCTAATACGTATTTGTAATAAGTTTTTATTTTTTCGTATCCTTCTTTGTCGAAGATTACGGGATATAGTTTTAGTGCCTCCCTCGCCATTAGCAGAGCGGTACTTTGTGATTTTTTTGCTTCTTGAACGTGTTCGTAGTTTTCTTGCTGCTGGTTAGTGCTTTTAACGCCTATCATGTTTGCCTGAATTAATACGGTGTTAGATTCTCTAAGTTGGCTTTTTTGTCTTCTTTCGTCGTACTCGCTTTTATCCGGGGTTTTATTTTTAAGGCTTTCCATTATTTCCAGATTAATTGTATAATATTCATGTGCTTCGTCTGCTGCTTTTTTTGCTTCCCCAGCGAAATAAATACAATTATTAGAAGCATTAAAAGCAATATCAGTTATTATGTCTGCTATTTCTACCAGGTTTTCCTGTTTCATAATTTCCGAAATTATAACCAATAATTTCATAGATCCCTCCGCCCCGGCGCTATATGCGGCTGCTTCTCTTTTTTTTTTAAGTAAAATTTCAACTTTAAAAGATGTTTCATCTGACATAGTAATGTATCTATATAATTCTATATTTTTTTTCTTTAACAATTTTAATTCTGTATTTAACAAATCAATTTCTTTTTCTTTATTAGATTCATTATTAGGTTTTGACTTATTTTTACTTAAAAAATAAGAAATCATTATACTCGTTATAAATTATTTCTAATATATATATATATATATAAAAATTATAAAATAAAATAATTAAGTATTAAAGGATAATGATTGTTAATAGGATTATTTCTGGATATGCTTATAATATTATAAAAAGAATATTGCCTAAAATATCAGAAACTGAAAAAAGCGGCTTTAAATTCTGGAAATGTTTCCATAGATGGTGATATTTTTAATGGATATCTTGATATATCAAGAATTGTTTCTAAATACAAGATATTATTAAAAGATGATGAAAAGGCATTTTTACATAAAGAAACTAATGAATTGTGTCATATAATAGATAATCATGAAATAGAAAAGAAACAGAATCTATCGCCTGATACTTGGGAATATATTAAGAAAAATAATTTTATGGGATTAGTAATATCTAAACAATTTAATGGAAAGGGATTCAGTCCGCATGCGCATTCTTTGATTGTTGAAAAAATTGCTGGACGCAATATTGCGGCCGCTGTATCTGTAATGGTTCCCAATTCATTAGGTCCAGGTGAATTATTATATCATTACGGAACAGAAGAACAGAAGAATTATTATTTGCCTAAATTGGCTGACGGTACTCATATTCCTTACTTTGGTTTAACTACTGAGACATCGGGTTCTGATGCGGTAAATATCATTACAAGTATTGAAAATAATGATAAGAAAGGTTTTGGAGAAAACTTTAATAAAATAATATATCACACATTTTATAATTTAGTTAAATCTGTATATTATGGAATATATCTAAAACTATATAGAAATAAAAATGAAATATCACAATATCATGAAATACAATTAAATAGACATGTTGCTAATTTTGCTTTTATTGCCAATATGGGATTATTGATGGGTGGAAAAATAAAGACGGTCGAATATATATCTGGAAGATATGCTGATATATTGTCGGACATATATATGTCATATGCTTGTTTATGGTATTACATACAAAACAAATAAATAAAAGATATTGATAAACTATTAAATTATTCTCTTAATGATTATTATAATAATATAGAAAATAATATATATAACATATCTAGTAATTTCCCCATATCTATAATTGGAAAACTTATGAAAATTATAACTTACCCATTAGGAAGACAATATAGCAGAAATGATGATAAACTAACAACTATAGTTTCAAATATTATAACTACGCCTACAGAATTAAGAAAAGTTCTAACAAATAATATCTATATTTCAAGTAATAAAGAAGATAGAATAAGAAAAATAAGTGACGCCTTTGAATAATGTTACGAAGTAGATAAAACTATTAAAAATAGAAACGAGTGTGATATGCTTAAAATAAATAAATCTAATGAATAGCGAGAAAAATAATAAAGGTAAATGAATACAAAAAAGAAGAATTCTAAATATTATTTACCAAACCTCATTTTTTAAATCTTTATATCTATTAATTTTTTTAAGTTCATATAATATATATTCTTGATTATCAAGACATCTTTTAATATTACCTTCCGTATTTGCTATATGATTTTTAAGTAATAAAAATTATAATATCATTTTTATTACTTTTTTTTGTAAAAAATGTTAAATAAAATCGTATTCTTCTAAATAATTCATCTATAATAATCATAATATATATATATCAATAAATTTCTTATAACTCTTATTAAATTATTTGCAAAAATGCAAAAATATAAAAATACAAAAATATAAAAATATAAAAATATACACTACACTACTTGCTATCTACTATATAATTTACTCGTCAGCCTTCTTAAGCTTCTTTGCTGCCTTCTTAGGCTTCTTCTCCTTTTCCTCTGTAATCTCCTCTTCATCTTTCGGCTGTTCTTTTTCTTCCTTGTCTTCATCCGAAGGTTCTTCCTTATCTACAAGAGTCGCCTTGAACTTGTTCCATTCCTCAGCGAGTTTAGTAAATCTTTCAGTATTAGAGAGTTCAGGAAACTCTTCCTTAATCCTTTCCTGATTATCCTTGATGAACTGCTGATATTTATTGAGAGGCTTCTTGGGCTTCTCATTGCCGTCTTCATCAAGGTTATCCTTCTTTTTCTTCTTATCATTATTCTTCTTTTCGGCTTTCTCAATCTTGTTATTCTTGGCTTCTTCCTTAATTTCCTTCTTTGCTGTCTTGTAATACTCGTCGATTTCCTTAATCGTTTTGAGTTCATCAGACATATCCATCATACGCTCCTTGAGAGCGACAGCGAAAGTAATCTCAGCAGCAGCGGTCATTCTTCTTAAAAGTGTTCTTTGTAAAACTGAGAAACTGCTTCGAGAAGACTAATTACTGGTTGAAAACTTTGGTAAACTTTGGTAATCTGTAGTTGCTTTTGACTATAATAGTGATAATTATGTATAATTTTGGTATCAATTTTTATCTAAAAATTTAAAAAATATAACATATTTATTCTAAAGTAATACTTTGTTACAAAAGTAATACTTTTAACAATTATAAGTATTTGCAAAAATATAAAAATATAAAAATATAAAAATATAAAAATATAAAAATATAAAAATACAAAAATATAAAAATATAAAAATATACACTACACTACTTGCTACCTACTTATATAATTTACTCATCAGCCTTCTTCTTAGGCTTCTTTGCTTCCTTCTTAGGCTTCTTCTCCTTTTCCTCTGTAATCTCCTCTTCATCTTTCGGCTGTTCTTTTTCTTCCTTGTCTTCATCCGAAGGTTCTTCCTTATCTACAAGAGTCGCCTTGAACTTGTTCCATTC
>Ga0208974_1000262_pt1 | contig 22834 bp, 15 predicted proteins | sample GreLakmeER15MSRF_FD_187699 | JGI IMG/M metagenome (GOLD analysis project Ga0208974, IMG submission 187699) | Freshwater lentic microbial communities from great Laurentian Lakes, MI, USA - Great Lakes metaG ER15MSRF (SPAdes) | ecosystem: Environmental > Aquatic > Freshwater > Lake | place: Great... | reverse complement strand
TGACCCGACAGGTTCCGTGGTGCACTTTGACCCGACAGGTTCCGTGGTGCACTTTGACCCGACAGGTTCCGTGGTGCACGTTGACCCGACAGGTTCCATGGTGCATGCCGTGCATGTTGACCCAAAGGGTTCCGTGGTGCACGTTGACCCAAAGAGGCGTGGACCTCTTTTCAGACCAAAGTTATTCCTATATGCAAAATAACGACTTTTATATAAAAAATCGGTCCGATAGACTTGGGGTATTCCGTGGTGCAAGTTGACGAGAGGGTCCTTGATGCACGTTGACCCCGATAATCCCTGTCAAGCCCGACAATCCCCGTCATGCCCGACAATCCCCGTCATTCCCGACAATCCCCGTCAGGCCCGACAAGCCATGCGAAGCCATCCCGTCAAGCCCGACAATCCCCGTCAAGCCCGACAAGCCATGCGAAGCCATCCCGTCATGCCCGACAATCCCGTCAAGCCCGACAATCGACAAAAAGAAGCTCATGCCCGGCGGGCCCCGCGGAGCGGACAGAGATCGCGCAGCAATAGCGGGGCACGGCATGTCAACTTCGTTTTACACGCCAGTGCTACCAAAGCCACCCTCGCCACGCGTCGAAGTGGCCATAACGGCCTCGAGGGCACCCTCCTCGGCCTGGGTCCACGTCTGCATGTAGATGCGCTCCACGATGATCTGAGCAATGCGGTCGCCCTTGGTCACCACAAAGTCCTCGGTGCCGTTGTTGATCACGAGCGCATGTACAATGCCCGTGTATCCCGCATCGACGACGCCCGCACCAATATCAATACCATGCTTACAGCTCAGGCCGGAACGTGGAGCGACGCGAACGTAGCTGTCATCGGGGATCTCGAGCGTCAGGCCGGTCGACACAAGACCGCGCTTGCCTGCAGGAATCACCTTGTCCTCTACTGCGTGCACGTCACACCCTGCATCTTTGGACGTGGCGCGTTTGGGCATGATGGCATCGGGGTGGCGAAGGTGGACCTTGAACTTAGATGAGGACGCCATGGGGAAGAACGAGCTTGGCGTGGCTACGGGTGGTTGAGGTGGCGAAGCAATCAAAGGAGCCACGCTCGGTCCCTTCATTGGTACGTTATGGGCACACACCTCTAAGTCCATTTTGCCGCCTAGGTGATCGACAATGGACATTTGCTTGGGCGTACTGATCGGGCCTTTGACTTTTGAATTGCCATTGCCACCCCCTGCACCTGCGGCACCAAGCACAAACCATTCGTCCGGCCCGCTCTTCTTCGTAGGATCGTCGAGCGCCGCATTGCACAGGGCATCCGCAGCCGAGTTACGTTCACGTGGGATCCATCGGCTCTGAATGGTCCTGAAGCCACTTGCTTTCAGGTCATTCACAAGGTCCTTGGCCGCGCCAGCTAGTGCCTTCATACGGGCATCCTTGCACTTCCAGGACCCGAATACTTGCTCGATCACGAGCTTGCTGTCGCCCTCTACGATGAGCGCAGCACCGCCAATGCCCGGCATTGAGCTTTGCATAGAGCACAAGAGACGCAGCCCCGCCAAGAGTCCTGTATACTCGGCCTCGTTGTTGGTGACCTTGCCCTCGAGACGTCGGTATGCCTGGCCAATGCATGTACCTGTGCCGTCGAACAGGACGGCGGCTGAAGAGCCCTTGCCCGGGTTGCCACGACTGGCGCCGTCAAAGCGAAGGGTGAGGGTGGTCATTACACGTGAGCTCTAGCCCAGGGCTTGCCGCACCAACTGGATCAAGCGAGGGTCGCTCACTGCTGCAATATGGGAACAATCTAGAATGTGTGTGTGAAACGTATCGGCACCGACAAAGAGGTCATGGGCGACCCTTAAACTGCGCGCCGCCACTTGGCCGTCTCCGGGCTCGTAGGCGACGTCCTCGGCCTCGCCTGTGGTGCGCATCCGAAAGGTCTGCAAAGTGTCGATATTTCCGGTCGTGACGATGTGGGCAGGGACATCGATTGGCGTCATGATGGCGGGGAGGTGCGGTGCGTAGAGGTCACGCCATGCCGTCGCCGTCTTCTTCAACGTATGGCACCCAATGTAGCTCGAGTCCAATCCAGCAAACCTCGACTCTAGAACACCCAAGATCTCGTCGGGCCGATAGGCGTACTCGTTGGGCAAGCACATCAAGATGCCGCTGTTGAGCTGCAGCCCGGCCTGAAACTGCTTGGCGAAGATCGGTATGAAGTACTCGCCGTTGTACAGGGCCTTGAGGGCGACCGTCGTGCCCCCAAACGGTGCATTCACACAGATGAAGCGGTCAATGTGCTTGTGGGCCCATTCGGCCGAGACGTGCGTGCTCAGGAACCACTTGAAAAGGACGGCGCCGAGGCTGTGACAGAGAACGACGCACTTGCTGGTGCCTTTGGATCCATTGCCCTCAATCGCAATCTGCAGGTCATTGAACCAAGATAGTCGGTACGTCGGATCGAGGATGGCCCGAAAGTCATACGGTGCCGCGCACAAGTCAACATCCTCGACATAGCCGTCGTCTTTAAGTGCCCGGACTAGGTGGCCAAAGTACTTGTAGTTGAAGTTGAGATCGAGCCAATCTTGGTGTGTCGTGGTCAGGAGCTCGAACTCGGGCACCATGTCTATAATGCCGCGAATGCCCTCGAGCGGACGTATGGACATGTCGAACTCGAGGCCTTGGATTGTGCGCCGTCCCGTCATGTCGGCATTCCATTGGTCCATGCGCCGCGGCGACAAGGGGGCGATGTTGAGCCATCGGTTGTCGAGGATTCGCTTCTGCTTGGCAAAGACCCGCTTACGCTCCATTCCGGTTTTGACGAGGATTGAGCCCCCAAATCCCGGCACGATCAAGAGGGGCTTGCGACTGCCTTGACTGCTGCCTTGACTGCCCTGACTGCCCCAACTGCCTTGGCTGGGATTGCTTTGGAATGTTAGGCTTGATGGGTTCTCGTTGCTGACGAGGGTCGATGCGCTGTCGAACTTGTGAGGGATGGGACTGGTGTTCTCTACTTCCTCTGGGTGAGCCCGGAGAATCGTACACGTCCTGGCGGTTGAATGCCTGCGAAAAGTCCTGACGGTTGTAGTCCTCATTGTAGTCCTGTGAGTAATCCTCCAAGGTGTCGTTGGAATACCCATAGTCATGCTCGGGCTCCTCAGGCTGAGCGGTGCACTCCGTGTCCTCATAGAAGTCATCTTCTTGATTCTTACGAATCGACAGCTTTTTAATATCGGGAGGCCGAACGCTGTCTTGCTGTTGTGAAGAGGCCGCGCGCATTCCTATGCCTTTTGCTCTCGGTACCATATCCCACACCTCGGCCCGTTTGTCGGCACCGCACATGAGGCTTGCGCCCATAGGGGCCGTGGACTCGCTCATGGATGTAGCAACCGTCTCGGGTGTCTTACACGTCACGTGCTTCCATATGTCAAGGGCGTGCGTGTCCACCCAATCAAGGACGGCTTGGTCGCTCGGTGCAATGGCTGTGGTTGGCTTCCCAAATGCCGCCCGTGGCACAGCCAGCAAGCTTCGGCATCCGTACAGCAGGCCGATGCGATCCATGCGCAGCGTCTTACGATACGTATGCGTGTACAGCTTCCACAAGGGTGTAGCCCATTCGCCAAAGACGCAGAGCCATGCCCCCCATAGGAACCAGATCATGTCGCCCTTGTCGCTTTCCTCGAGGGATGGGTAAGGCCATAGCGTAGCGTTGCCAGGCATGTGTAACACGAGCTGCTTCTTACGTACTAGGTACTCCATGCACGCCCGTATGATGGGGCTGCTGCCGCCGCCTTCCTCCCATAGCTGCATGAGGCCTACGAGGATGCGCTCTGCAAAGGCACGTTCGGGGGAAGGTTCGCTCTCTTGTTGACCAGGTCCAGTCATCTCTTCTGTCAAGAGTCGTTCAAAGAGAGACGCGCCACGTGGTGTGAGACGTACCTTTTCGGGAAATCGGGCCAGTACGACCGATCGCAACTGCGCCATGGTCGACGGACGCGGCGGACGTACCGACCCGAGGCCATGAATGAGAAGCAAGATCTTGGCCGTGGCCATCAACGCGTCCTTGGGCCGAAGGGCCTCGGAGTCGCAACAGTCCAGGACGTCGACACACGTGTCCCACCACCGCTTGGCCGCCACTGCATCGATGATCGCGTCGCCCGCACGTGCCAGGCAGGCGATCCAGGCGTCCTCGACCTCGGCGAAGGCGCCGGCTTTGAGAGCTGTTGCGGTCTTTTGAAGTGCGGGTTCGAGACGTCCGGTGATGACGTCTTCGAACAGGCCGCCTTGGCTCTCGCTTTCGATTTGGCTTTCACTCATCCTCTTACCATGTCATTGTCACAAATCTTGGGCACGTCTATACGCAGTTGGGAAACCGCGAGTGCATGCGTATAAGTGCCTCTCTTTTTCTGTTGTTATAGGAAATGGTACAGGAAAGATTCGCCATTCAGCTTACGAAACCCAAAGCACCAGTGGCACCAGCGGCACCAGCGGCACCAGCGGCGCAACTTGACAAAACGTGGATACGTGTATCGAAAGACACGGGCCTCATTTACGTCAACGTGGGCCACCATGGGCGATTTTACGCGGATCTTTCCAAGAACGTGATCCATGTTACAAAAAGTACAGTTGGTTCCTACAAGGTAAGCTACACAGGTCCATGGGAAACGGAACAAGGGAAGCTCGTGGGTACTGCCGTCACCAAGACCTACTATTTCACTGTGAGCGCACGTGATCAAGCGGCTTTTGAAAAGGCCTTTGGGCTTTCGTAACTGTGTAGTCTTCATTGCCCACTTCTTTTGGTTTAGCCCTTTTTCCTCCAAAAAAGGTAATAAGGGGTAAGTAGACATGAGTGCAGGCAAGGGTACACGTCAGGGTACGCTTACGACAACTCCAACGAAGCAATCGGTATGTACCGACCTACGTGCTTTATTGCGTCATATGGGAAGCATAGACTTCGAGGACGTGGTTATGGACGTTCAGGCCGTGCTTGGCGTCAAGTTGCAAAAAGGAGTCGGGGAACGGACACGAACACGTGGGTCGCGTGCTTCACGTACGTCGCCCACGTTAGGCTCTGCATCAGGCTTCGCGTCAGCCTCCGCGTCAGGCTTCGCATCCCCCGCGTCTCCAACCCATCCCCTCCGTACGTCTCTAACAACCCTATGCAAGCACGTCACCGACGCTAACGCCATCGGTGTAGCACGTGCCTTACGTCCGTACATGCGTGCCATGGAGTTGTCCAAGATGCCTAATGACCCGCGCATGTTCCTTACGTCCGTGTACATGGATCACGTACGTAACCCTGACAACTTGGCGCAATTGTACCCCGAGATGGCCGAAGAGAAGGCGATGCGTCGCATGATCATGCTACGTCAACGGACGCTACATCAAACCCTTGGCCCGCATGTACAGAACCCCAACCCAACTACGCGGGCTTTGAGCCAAGGGAGCGCCGCTTGATCCGTGGTGCACGTAGGCTGGCATGGTCATTCGCTTAAGCCTGACTTGTTCAAGTTCCACGTCACACGTCGCGTTCCACGTCACACGGCACGTCACACGTCGCGTTACACGTCACACGTCGCACGTAAAGCTCAACGCGTCGCCAACGTAAGATGGCGTCCCCGCCCAAGGCCTTCTTCCCCGTCGCGTACGTCAAGCCTTGGTTCGCCAAGGACGCGGACGCGGACGCAGACGCCAACATGGACGTCGCCATGGACTCCGACGTCGAGGACAGCATGAGCAAGAACGGCCACGTCACCATGAACGGGGACGTGGAGACCACGGCCACCACCAAGCAGCATGGCCCCGTGGGCATTCCCGACGTCGTGACCTTCAATGCTGTTCCTATCAAGAAGACGTCTGCATTTGCTTCCAAGCCGAGGGCCCACGTCGCCTTCATGAAGAGCGCCACGGCGCAGCTGATGCTTGACGAGCCGGGCCTGCGCAAGGCCGACTACCAGCAGAAGGCCCGCGTCATGTGGCGCGACCACAAGGCCGCCAAGCGCGCTGCCAAGCCCCGTGCTCCGACGGCCTACAACATGTACATCAAGAACAAGATCGTGGAGCTCAAGACCATGTACCCCGGCAAGGTCCACCAGGAGTACTTCATGGACGCGATCGAGGCGTACCGTCAGATGCGCCGGGAGCAAGTGCCTTCGGTGCCTTCGGTGCCTTCGGTGCCTACGTCGGTGCCTGTGCCTACGTCGGTGCCAATGACGACGCTGACGCCAATCACGCTGGCTGACGTTGGTAACATCAACGCCGTGCACGTCGATATACTGAACAAGCTGACGCCGGTCGCCATGCCGCGTACGCCCTGATCGCCTTAACGGCTAGCAACGTACAGCTCATCGTTCGGCATCTGCACGATGACGGTCTCCAGGGGATACGACTTGGCTTGAGGGGCACGCGCGACTTGAATAACGTTGGTTGGCGCGTTGGCCGCCTGTGTAACCGCAATCTTATGAACGATGCACATGTGCCCGATGCAACATACGCCGCACGCGGACAGTATGATGCTTATAAAGATCACGACGATCACGACGGAGCTCAGGTTGTCGAAAGACATCGTGCGGTTATGTTGTGGGTTGCACACGTTGACTCGAGGGGTCGCGTCGATTCTTTTTGTTGCTTACACTCTTAAGTCTGTAGCACACGTACAAAAAATGATCGGAAACGTTGAACGCTCGGTTGCTCGCCTAGAAGTCATCGGCATTCGTATCGATCGCCAGCGCGCCGTCCGAGTTGTACGTCGTGGTCACGCTGGCCTTGGCGTACGAGGACTCGCGCGTCTCGAAGAAGTTGGAGCGGCCGTCGATGTGGGCGCCCTCCACAAACTGGAACGGGTTCTTTTTGTCGTACAGAGAGTCGTAGCCGAGCATCAGCAGAAGGCGATCCGCGATGTACATGATGTACTCTTTCATGAGCTCGGCGTTCATACCGATCATGTGACAGGGAATGCTCTCCGTGATGAAGCGGATCTCGATGTCCACGGCGCCCTTGAACATGTCGTGCACGACGTCCTGAGGGACACGGTTGACGAGCTTCGAGTATAGCAGGCACGCAAACTGGGCGTGGAGGCTCTCGTCGCGCGAGATCAGCTGGTTGGCGAAGGACAGACCGGGCAGCAGGCCGCGCTCACGGAGCCAGAAGATGGCGCAGAAGCTGGCCGAGAAGAAGAGGCCCTCGACGATGGCAAAGGCAATGAGGCGATGTGCGAAGGCGACGTCCTTGTTCTCGATCCACTGCATGGCCCATTGCGCCTTTTCCCGAATGGCCGGAAAGTGATCGACGGCGTTGAAGAGGCGGTCCTTCTCTTGCGGGTCCTTCACGTACGTGTCGATCAGGAGCGAGTACGTCTCGCTGTGCACCATCTCCATGGCGTTCTGGAAGGCGTAGAAGGCACGCACCTCTGGCTTGGGCACGTCCTTGCTGAAGCGCTCGCTCAGGTTCTCGCTGACGATGCCGTCCGATGCAGCGAAGAAGGCCAGAATATGCGTAATGAAGTGCTTCTCGTTCGGAGACAGCTTCTCGAGGTCATTCACGTCGGCTTGAAAGTTGATCTCGTCGGCGACCCAGTAGGCGCTGGAGGACCGCTTGTACATGTCGAAGATGTCGGGGTACTCGACGGGAAACATGACGTGACGGGACTTGGTCTCGGTGAGGAGGGGCTCGGGGTTTGGGGAAGCCATGGTTGGGGTTGAGTTCGGGTGGGGGTGTCGATATGTAATGGGCCTAATTCTTTAAGTAGATTTTAGTTGGTCTATTCGTCTTATAAGCTATGTATGAATGTGTAGAAACGCATTAAGTAATACTGTTTTTTAATTGGGTAAAGAGTAGAGGGCTTGGCTTCGGTTGGCATCGTTTGGCTTCGTTGGTCTTCGGTTGTCTTCGCATGTCGTCGTATCTTGAGGCAACCACGGACCTAGTCCGCATTAAGCGGGACTTGGCCGTTGAGGGCGCCGTGCAGGCAACGAGTGCTTCGCTATCAACACTCACGGCCAGCAACGTCGTCGTGAACGGCACAATCCAGTCCACGAGTACCATTGCTACGACCGATTCGATTCGTTCGCACTGTCTCCCAAGCGATGCCATGATTCTCATTGATGCAAATGGCATATTCCCGGCAAACCAGAACCAAGGGAGTTATGCGATGAATGAAGTTGTCACTGGCAATATTCCTGTGATCACGGGCTCCGTACCCGTTACAACGCAATCACCATTCGCGGATTTGTACAAGGAAGGCAGTGCATGGTTTAACGGCACCGCAGGCAACTACATCACTACCAGTCTCACAGGGTACGCACCTAGTGGAGGTCTAACCTTCGAGGCATGGGTCTATTACACGAGCTTCACAAACGCGGACCGCACGATCGGTTTCCACAATCCGGTTGGTGCGGGTGCTGCAGGCAATTTGTCGATCGGAGTCAACAGCAGCGGCGTGCTCATTCTTACGTATAATGCAAGCACTGTGATCACACCGACGGCCAATGCGACGTTGACTTTGAACACATGGAATCACATCGCATTCTCGTACGATGGCACGACCATCCGACTCTTCTTGAACGGTGTGGCGGCGACACTCACGTCGACCACATTGACGACCACGATCGTTGGCAACTTGACGGTTGGCCAATTCAATAGCTTAGCTACTAGCGCCTATGTCGCAAACGTCCGTGTCGTCACGGGTGCCGCGCTATACACGGCGGCCTTCGCGGTGCCCGCCGCACCTCTTGGCATTGCTGCCACTGGCACCACGCGGTTCTTACTACGTGCCGGCCAAAACGTCCCAACGGTCCAATCGGGTGCCCTCGTATTCGATCGGGGCCTGAAACAGTACTTGAATCTTGGCCCGCAAACGTTCAACATCGTGACACAAGGTTTCACCGCGATATGGCGCGGCGCATTCACGGGCACAGCTGGAAACAACGAACGTATCTTTGAGTTTGGACCGACCAATACGAGTGGCGGCTCTTGCATCGTTGCTCAACGAAATGCGACCAATGCAACTGTTACGCTCACGCTGTTCCCTACAAACTCCGCAACGGCAGCCGGTAGCGTCACTACAACGGGGACGCTTACGCAAGGGACGTCCTATGTCATTGTCTTCCGTTACAGCTACACCACTCAGATCGCAGATATTTGGATTAATGGCGTTTCCAACAGTTCGGCGAGCATTACAACGTCGGCAATCGTGGGAGACCGCACGGCATCATTCACATACGTCGGTCGGCCATCGGACAGTGCGCCGTACACGTCCATGACCACGAGCACTTTCGCAACCTACAATCGTACTCTCACTGACACCGAGATTGTCAATGCGACTGTTGCTCTCCTCGATACACCTGTTCTGCCAAATAACAGCACACTTGAAATCGGCAACTTGAACGGCAAACCCGCTCTGAGCATTGCTGGTGATGGCCGCGTGAATGTCCAACGACTAGGCCAGACGAGCGCAGTGACGGCTTGGCCCCCGGCTCCGATGACGGGGTACGTGACGGTGATCAATGGCGGTACGTATGTGGCGAGCGCGAGTACGGATACATCGACAGGCAAGGCATGGAACGCATTTGATAAAACCACGGGCGCATCAGATGTGTTTTGGTTTAGTATGCCAACATATTCTGCGACCGGCATTTATACTGGAAATGTTTCAATGACAGATGTGAATGGAACTATTTATCTAGGTGAATGGCTACAGATTCAACTTTCTTCTGCAATTATCCTCACATCCTATGCAATTGTTGGTCAATCAAATGCCACCTTAACGCAACCAAATACATTTTATGTGTTTGGTTCAAATGACGGGAATAATTGGACATTGGCTAATACTCAAATCGGAATATCAAGTTGGCAACTCGGTGGCATATACAAAACCTTTAATGTGATTTCCACAAGTTCTTACAATTACTTCCGCATGTCTGTTGCTAAAAGTAATGGGTATACTGGCGGTGTTTGTGTCGGCGATTGGACCCTCTACGGCACCGCCGACACCCAACAACCGCTCGAGATTGCGCAGCCGACGACAATGAAGTACCCTCTGATCGCGCCGCAAATCACCGGCCCCCAAAATGCGGGTGTCTATGTACCCCAAGACTTTTCGTCGAGTGCGTTGAATGTACCGGCTTATGTCGTCGGAAGTGTGCCGGGAAGCTCGATGGGCCCATTTGCGGGCGAGGGGTCGATGTATTTTAATGGGATTATCAGCAATTACTTGAGTTTTGGGACAGAACTGCCTGTTTGGTCGAGTTCCGCTGTGCAAGATGGAACTATTGAGTTCTGGATTAATACAATAAGCTATCCTTCCTTTGGGTATATTATACAGCGAGCAGTTTCGCTTTCTTCAAGTACATACGATTGGCAAGTATATATGGGAAATACAGGGGCAATCTTTTTTGGTGTTAATAACTCAGGGCGTGCGAATAACTATATTGCTGCCGCGCCACAACTCGTGGCCCTCAACACATGGACACACGTTGCTGCGACGATTCGGTCAAGTGTAATGACTGTGTTCGTAAATGGTAGTGCAGGCACTCCAGTGACTATTGCAGTTAATGGCATTGTTAATTATTCGACTACAAGCACGACATTCATTGGTAATGGGCAAATGAACGCTTACATAGCCAACCTTCGCATGGTGCAAGGAACCGCCCTATACACCACCTCATTCACTCCGCCCACCGGACCACTCCAACCGATCCAAGGCGTCACCCAAGCCGGCACGCCCTACGGTACCGTTCTACTCCTCCGGAATGCGCCGGCGCCCGGTCGCGTTATTACGCAAAGGTTTGCAGGCGCAAACTCTTCGAGTGTGTTGGCATTCCCACCAGGCCCAATGACGGGCTACTCGACTACGATCAATGCGGGTTATGGGCAGGGGTTTTATGTTGCGAGTGCAAGTTCTGATTATAGTCAATATCCAGCATGGCAAGCATTTGACAGAAGTTCTAGCATTTGGGTTTCATCTTTTAATTATACTGTAAACGTTCCATATGCTGGAGCAGTGGTAACTGTAGATTCAAATGGAACTACATACAATGGTGAATGGCTTCAGATTCAACTGCCTTCAGCAATAGTTTTGGCTAGTTACTCATTGCGTCCTCAAGATAGTTTGTTTAACACGCCGAGTGCTTGGTACGTGCTTGGGTCGCAAGATGGAAAAAATTGGTACTTTATAGACTCGCGTAGTGGACAATCATGGGTTTCAACAATATACAACACATACCAAATCCAGTCTCCTCAAGCATTTTCTTACTTTAGATTTATTTGTTATATGGTTTCTGCGAATAGCCAGTGCTCAATATCGGAATGGGTCCTCAACGGCACCATCGAGTCCGTGAATATTACCGCGGATGGCCGTGTGGGATTGGGGGTTGTGGCGCCGGTTCAAGCTTTAGAGGTTGCAGGAAACGTGGTGGTCAATGGAAATATTAGTGCGGGTAACATGGGAATGTTTCGTAATCGCATAATAAATGGTGACATGCGAATAAATCAACGAGGAGGTGCATCCGGAATTGCAGGTACTGTGGGAACTGCTCCTGTTTCTGGAGTTAGAACATACAATAGCGTTGACAGGTTTATAACTTGGTGTAGTATCACTACGGGGGCACTTCAACAACTTCAAGTAACATTGACAGCATCAGATACACCTTATCAGTATGGATTTCGAAATTCATACCGTGTTACAGTGACGACTGCATGTACAAACTATGGTTGGATTCAACCCGAACAAATTATTGAAGCAAACAATGTTGTTGATTTTAATTGGGGAACTGGGTTTGGATGCCATGCCACAATATCTTTATGGTTTAGGAGTAATGCATTAGCAGGCACACCAATTTACATATGTCTTCGCGGTGCCCAAACTGGTTCTGGACATTGGTTGTATGTTACGTCATTCAACATAACACAACCAAATGTCTGGCAATATGTTTCCTTCGTTGCCCCACCACCACCATTTTCGAGTACGGGTTGGGGAACTGGAAGTAGTGCTGGAATTGAGCTCATGATTGCCTATCAAGATTTATCTCCCTCGAATACGAGTGCATTAAATACCTGGCGGTTAGAAAATTATACATCAGGTTCTAGAATCAATGATATTTATGCTACCGTAAATACATATGTAGAGTTCACAGGTGTTCAGCTTGAAAAAGGAACGATTGCCACACCGTTTGAGTTCCGGCCTTATCCCGTTGAATTGCAACTTTGTCAAAGATACTTTCAGATTTATCATTTTCCTGTGAATGGCTATTTTGCAATATATGATGCATATGGTGGAGTATTTAGGGGTCAAAGTACATCACTACCAGTTGTTATGCGATCGTCACCAACACCCTCTCTTCTTGATTCAATCTATTGGGCTTATCCAGGCGTATTAATTGTATCTGGCTTTTCAAGTCAAGCCAGTTTTTCGGCTACAACAAGCTCATTTAAGATTGACCAAATGCGTGTATATAGCCCTGGAACACCAACAGGAAACTATGTTTATGCTGCTGAGTTTTATTATGAGTTTAGAGTTTCATTAACTTCTGAATTTTAATTAAATAAGTATTATTACAAACAAACTTACTCACAAAAATGAATGTATTGCGTGTTTAAATTGATGGCGTTGTTACCTCATCCACAACCACACCCTCAACCCATCCCCAGCACCCCCTTAAACTTATTCATTTTTTTCACACACTTCGTGATCGTCACCTCGCTGACCTCGCACGTCTCCGCAATGTGTTTTTTGCTGATGTCCAGCTCGTTGGCCGTGACGTAGAAGAAGATGATGCTCGCCGCCACGCTGGTGGGCGCGTTCTCGTCCAGCAGCTCGAGATCGTCCATCTTGCGTGTCAGTGCCTTGCACTTGAGGATGTCGCCGTAGTCCATGTTGAGGCGTGAGCCAAAGCGGCCGATGAAGTCCTCCGGGCCGCTCGACGCGACGTTGACCTGGATCAGGCTCTGGAACCGGTTGTTGCCCTTGGTCAGCACGGCATGGTCGATGTTGAAGATCTTGGCGATCTCCTTCTCGGACCGCGAGCACTTGTTGGCGGCGCACGCAAAGTAGAGGCACGCCGCGATCAGGCCGTCCTTGTGGTCGGCCCGCGAGATCTTCTTCTCGCTGGCCGCCTTGTAAAAGACCTTGGCGTCATCCAGTACCTTGCTGTAGATGCCGTGGTGGTTCGCGCTGCTCGACAGCTTCTCAAACACGCAGTACAACGTGCGTTCCCAGTACGGCATCGAGTTCCACATGACGTGCTGACGGATGCGCCGGTTGTCGCGGCTGTCATTCCAGCGTCCGCCCACCATGGACCCGAGCGACGACGCCGGCAACAGCGGATTGGTTGGCATGCCGCACCGCGTTGGGTCGTCGCTGCGGTTGTCCTCCGAGCCGAAGAAGCGCCACTCCGCCCCGTTGTCAATCACGCGGCTCTGCATGTAGTTGCACTTGCAGCACACATGCGTTCCCTCATCGATCTGCATGTGCTCCCAGCCACAGTTCTCGCATCCCACGTCGTTGCGTTGCTTCTCTGCGCCAAGACGTTTGAACGCCTGCAACGACGCTTGCTGACGCCCCTTGCGTCCGGCCACGGCCACGGCCTCCACCGCATGCGACTTGTGCTTCGGCGAGCCGCCGGTGTCGTGGAACTCGTCGAAGAGGGTCCAGAGGTCGTCTAGCGTATCGGTAGCCATTGCCACAGTCGCCACGTCGTCTTCCGTGAGCTTGTTGGCAGTAGGTTCCTCCTCAGGTCTATCCGATACACATGTCTGCGAGAGAGACAGGGTGTGAGTCCGCTATGAATATTAGCGGCTTGTCTTTAAATCCTTTTTTGGGGCCACCGACCCCTTTAAGCCCGCGAGTTAGCAGGGCTCGGTGGGTTCATCCATGGCTGTAGCCACTTCGTAAAGAGGAATGGGTTGAGCCGCGGATTGCTTGTGTACCCAGGCGTGACGCGGAAGTCAGGGTACTTCTTGTAGAGCTTCTCAAGCACATGTGCTAGCTTGGGCCCGACGGTATACACGTACACGAGGTTACCAACCGACCTTGTAAGGGCATCAACTATGAGCGGTGCCACGTCGTCCGCTTCCACAGTCGATCGCTTCAACTTGAGCAGCGGATATAGGGACACACCATCGACCGTACGTAACCAGCCCGTGCGGACGTAGTACTTGTACGCCAAGTCGATCGCATTGAGCGCTTGGATCCGGTAGGGCGCATGGCTCGGGCGTAGCCACGTGCTCAGCTGCTTGCGCCACGTCGGCTCGGTCCAACGTTCGAAGAGGGCCCTGCCTTCGCCAAGGGACGTACACGTGATGTGTGTGTAGAGGACGCTCTCGTCATCAGAGGGAGTAACAACACCACTTGCAGCACGTTGCAGGAACTGTGCACGTGGCTTACGTAAGAGCTCGTTGTAGGGCTCGGCCGCCAATGTCTTGTAATCGATGATCGACAAGAGCGTGAAGCCCAATAGGTACGGCTGCTGCGACGTAATGCGCTCATGTGCAAGGGGCGATTGGAGGCTGGTCGAGCTTGTGAAGGCCACGACCAGGAGTTGCGCCGCGTCCAACGTCTTTTCGACGTACTCGGGGCCAACGCCCCCAAGGTCTGTACCGATCGAATCCACGTGCCGGCAATGCGAGTTGTACTCGGAAAGGCGGCGCTTGACGTCCACGTTGGCGACGCCGGGCTTGAGCAGGCAGAACGTGTAATGGATCTCTTCGAAGTCCAGCTTGGCCGTGGTCCACTCCTTGCCGATGCGATCACGGAACTCATTGGAAAAGGGTGGAGCCATGGCGGCCGTGGGCACGATGCGTGGCTTTGTGTTGCGTACATTGACGGTGTGCAGGGCATGCTCTTGGACAAAGGTGTAGAGAGGGTCGGAAGTCTTACCAATGCTCGGGGAAGGGGCGACTGTTTGGTTGGTTCTAACGGTACTTTGTGACCACGGTGCGACCTTCTTTGGTTTGGATGTGCGGGGGCGCCTGGGTACGATAGGGGTCATTTATGTATGGTACGCGTAATAATGCCTAGAGTCTAAAGCGTAGTACTATAATACTACTACTATACTAACACACACATCGATCAGACCCCATGTTTCAAGCACGTGATAAGGCACTGCGTTATGTGCAGGACTATTGCGCACGTTATGTACCTATGCATGTTACAACAAAACACAACGTAAATGACATACACCTTCGCAAACCGTCATTTGCAAAGACGCACATTCAAGTGTTCAACAAAGATGCTATTGACGTAGCCCATCAATGTGTCAATCCGTTGGTGTTGATACTGGCCGACGACGTGACACCAGGTGGTTGTGTGTTGGCAGGCGCCGGAATGCAGGAGGAGTCATTGTTCCGTAGGACTGCACTCTTTACACACTTACACCCTTCAATGTACCCATTGAATACTAGCGAGGCTCTTTATTGTAAAAACGTACCAGTGTTGCTGACGAGTGAAGCCGAAGGTTACCAAGTGCTTGCGGCGTCACCTGCTCAAATTGCGTTTATTGCATGCCCCGGCCTAAAAATGCCCTCGCTCGTAAATGGACGATTAACAGATGCCGACGCTCTCAAGTTGCGCAACAAAATCAAACTGATCATTGCCGTGGCTCAGGAAAACGGTCACGCTGAAGTGGTCTTCGGAGCGCTTGGCTGCGGTGTTTGGGGTTGCCCTGCCAAGCATGTCGCCGAGTTGTTTGCCGAGGTCCTCACCGAGCACAATGGCGTATTGTCTAAAGCCTACTTTGCCATTTTAGGATCACTATCTAATGTGTTTACTGAGCATCTTAGAATGTAGATATTACAAAAAGAACATGATGAACCGTGTGTGTGCGTGTGTGTTTGTGAGCCTACAAGCCCTTTTACTTTTTACGTGCGGCCGCCGCCTTGGGTGCCGCACGTCGCTTCTTGCCGGCACCCGATGCATTGGCGTCCGGCGCTTCCGAGTACGACCTCTCTACCGCGGCCCGGTGTGCATCCCAGGCCACGTGCAGCTCGCTCAGCTCCTTGCGCCAGATGCGATGGATCGGCATGTTGGTCAGTGCGTCGATGGCCTCCTTCAGCGTCGCAGCCTCGGACTCCAGCTTGGCCTTTTGCTCGGTCGTCAGCTGCCGAATGGGCAGGTTGGTCAGGTAACGGTAGTTGGCTGCAATCGTCTCGACAACCGCTTCAGTCTCGCCGGCCACATCAACATCCACAGCCGCCGCCTCGGCCGCAACAGACCCGAGCCTCGGATACTCCAGTCGCTCCAGCTGTGCATCTACGTCATCTTCCTTCCGGTTCATGATCACCACGGTGCCCTTGATGAAGTCGTTGATGAAGCGCACCTTGGCGGACACCTTGCGGTACTCGGCCTCCATGGTGCGCAGCTGGTGCTTCTTGCGCTTCAGGTACGTGGCCAGACGCACACGGGCCCAGGCCTTGACGATGTCCACGGTGTCCGCGTACTTGTGAATGGCGTTCTCGGCATCGAATAGGTGCATGTTGCTGACGCCGAGCGACTTGGACGCCTCGAGCTTGAAGCCGTTGGCACCCACATCGCACAGCACGTTCTCGACGGCCTCGCGCTTGCCCGGAAAGATCTTGAGAGTGAAGCACGCCTTCTTGTCTGTGTAGTGGCTCTCGAAGTCCTTGAGCAAGGTGCTGCCGTCCACGATCATCTTGGTCAGGTGCTCCTTGTACGTCTCGGTCCACACGCCGACGGGCAGCTCCGTGATCTCAAGGGTCGTGTCGTCCTTCCAAGCCCAGCAGCCCCGACTGACGTACGTCTCCTCGGACCCGGCCTTCTTTTGCTTCAGCTCGATCTTGCCAACGAAGCCGAGGTACCACGGACTAATGTCCTCGATTTCTGCTGCGTCGATGATGGAGTAAGAGGACTCGAGGTTGTCGGGGCTGGCATCGGCGCCCTCATTGCCTTCGGCATGCGCCACATCCAGCATCGCAATGATCGTCGCACACATGTTGATGATGTCGCTCGGGTTGTGGCACGGCACATTGGTCGAGAAGCCCGTGCCGATGCCGAGGCCGCCGTTGACCAAGATCATGGGAATGACCGGGACGTAGTAATCAGGCTCGATCATGGTACCCTCTTCGTTTTTGTAGACAAGCACGACGTTGTCCTCCTCACGGAAGATCAGGCGTGCAAGGGGCGACAGAAGCGTGTGAATGTACCTCGGGCTCGCTGCGTCTTTGCCGCCCTGGATGCGTGTGCCGAACTGGCCATTGGGCATGAGCAAGTTGATGTTGTTCGAGCCCACAAAGTCCTGAGCCATGCCGACGATCGCATCTTGCAGCGACTTCTCGCCGTGGTGGTAGATCGCCACCTCGCTCACGTAGCCACTAAGCTGCGCCACACGGATCTCTTTCGAGTACAACTTCTTTTTGAAGCACGCAAACATGATCTTGCGAATGCTCTCCTTCATGCCGTCCACCAAGCTCGGGATGTTGCGCTCCACGTCGCGGTTGCTGAAGTGGATGAGTTCGTCGTTCACAAACGTGCTGTAGCTGATCTGCGGCTGCTTGTAATCGAGCGTTCGGCTCGGGTCGAAGCCAAGGATCCATGCCTTGCGGTCGTCCGCGCGCTTCTTGTCGAACGCCAGGTTCATGCTCTCCTCGCTTGCCTCATCGCACTTGTAGTGAGTGATGTTGAGGCTCTTGAAGTACTCTTTGGCCTCGATCGCAGTCGACGTGCCGAGTCCTTTGTAGTACTTGAGCGCCCATCCACGAAGACCATTGGGCTCGGCCTCGCGTGCTTCCTTCCAGACCTCATAGTCCATGTGATTGTAGAAGGCCACGGCACCATGTTGCGAGTGCAGCGCCTTCATGATCGGTGTGCGCATGCTGGCGAGGAAGCCATCCATCTTGAAGAGGGAGGGCCACAACGTGTGAAATATATTCATGATCAATCCACCAATATGCGCACCATCGTCGTCTGCATCTACCATCAGTAGCACCTTACCATAACGAAGAGAACTGACGTCCTTGTAATCCTTGTTCTGCTCCAGCCCCAGGATCTTCTTCAGGTGCGTAATCTCTTCGTTGTCCGCAATCTTTTTAGCAGCCTCGTCTTTGACATTGAGCGGCTTGCCCTTTAGAGGGAAGGTTCCGTAGTGATCGCGACCCACAACAGAAAGGCCCGCAATGGCCATACTGCGCGCCGAGTCACCCTCGCAAAGGATCAGCGTGCACTGCGCCGAGTCCTTCGTGCCCGCCTTGTTCGCATCGTCCAGCTTCGGCACGATGATGCGACTGGTCTTCTTGCCGTCCGTCTTGACCAGCTTCTTATGGAGAGCATCCTGGTCATGAAAGTCGGTCAGGGCCGTGGCCCGATCGGCGATGCCGGACGTGAAGAGCTTTGCCATGAACTTGTCGCTGAGCTCGCACTTCGAGCCAAACTTGGACGTGATGGTCGTCAGCGTCTCCTTGGTCTGGCTGTCGAACGCCGGGTTCACGATGGTCGACTTGACAAAGACCCACAGGTTGTCCTTGATGTGCTGCGGCTTGACCTCCCGCTTCTTCTTGGATTGCACCAGCTCGGCCATCTTCTTGGTGATCTGACCAACGATGTAGTCAACGTGCTTTCCGCCCCGCATTGTGTAGATGCCGTTCACAAAGCTCACATGCTCGAACTGGCCGCCATCGCTATACGTGGCCACGACCTCCCACTTGCGACCATCGGTGCCGCCCACCTCGTAGGCCCGCACACGCTCCGTCTTGTTGCCGATGAACAGGTCGACGTATCGCTCAAAGTCTTTGTACTCCACCTTGACGTCGTTGAACCACACCGCGACAGTCGGGTCCGTGCACGCCCCGGCGTCCATGGTGCGCCGGCGGAACAGGTCGAACACGTCGTCCGTCATGCCGCCGGTCATGCCGAAGCGCGCATAGTCCGGCGTCCACGTGATGCGCGTAAAGGGCGCCGCCTTGGCCGCCTTGACCGTCGGGGCATCGCGTACCGTCATGTTCTTGCTCCAGCGCTGCTTGTACGATCGGGCCCGACGATGATCGATGGTCTCGATGACCAGCTCTGTGCCAAAGATGTTGGCCAGCTTGATGCCGACGCCGTTGCGGCCACCGACGGTCCTCTCGTCCTTGCCATAGTTCGCACTCGTGAGTAGGTTGCCGAATATCATCTCTGGGACGTACATCGCGTGCTCAGGATGCATCTCGACGTCAATACCGTCACCATCGTTGTAGATCGTGACCACACCGGACGCCTTGTCGACGTTGACCTTGATGTTCTTGACGTGTTTGATGGAATGCTCGATGCCTTCTTTGGTGCCGTTCTCTGCGTCCGTCTTCAGACGCGTCGCCTGGTCCATTGCGTTGACGATGATCTCGTCGAAACACTTGAACATAGCGGGCACATATGTCACTTCGCGCTTCGCCATGCACTTCGTAGCATCGTCAAACATATACATCTCGACCGTTTGCGGCTCCATACTCCCAACATGAGTATCGGGAATTTCAAGAATGTGTGTATGAAGACTGTGCTTTTTGTATCTGGCGCCAATGTCGGCATTTTCGGTGGACGCCTTCGGAGCCATGATTGCAGGTATGACTGCTGCCTTCTTCTCTGTGTAACGCTTAAGCCAGTTTCGGCGGGTCGTTTTTTGGGGTCAAAAGCCTGTACCTTTAGCAAAGCCTGTTAACATTAAGTCCCAATAGGGTCCATGGTAGCCAGCCAGACAGTTACAGATGTAGTAGTTGTGACATAAAAAGCAAACAAAAATAAGTATACAGTTTTACAGAGACCATCCATTATAATATAGATGTATAATATCGATCTCCTTTTCTCCCCCGTTCTCACAAACGTGATGTACGTGCTCTTGAAGAACGTGTAACCGCCGGTCCCACTCTTTCTTTTTCCCCTCTTTGACAACACAAATTCCCCGGTCTTTTGTGAGTCCCCAACAAGATGAAACTGATGTTTGCTTATGATCGTAATATTGGTCTGGATTAAAGCGCACAAATGTCATTGGGCGCATACCCACATCTTCAAAAAGTTGCATAAGGCGCTTGTTCTCGCAACTGCAGTCATACGTTCTATGTTGGTTTTCGTCGATCTCAATAACAATCACTCGGTGACCTAGATCAATCAGGACATCGGGTCGCTTTGCAGAACATCCACCTTCAATGCGTTTATCAAAAGATATGTCATAACATGAAAAGTGCTCTTTGATAAAGTCGGCAACGGTTCGCTCCTTTGTTTTGTGGTTGCGAACTATGGTGTTGTCGGGATAGGTGTGTATGAAACAACGGTAACAATAACCTTTGTATTTTGTTTGAGAAGCGAATGTTGGACATAATAAACATCGTTTGCTCTTAACGTCGACCATTCCTGCCTGCTTGTGCTTGACACAGAAGCGGCCCTTACCACCTTCCACATCAAAACCAGGGTTTAGGCTGTTGCATCTATCATGCGAGCATCGCTTGCTCTTTACATTGACCATGCTTGCCTCCTTGTGCTTAAGGCAATAGCAGCCCTTGCCGCCCTCAACATCAAATGTAGGGCGGCTATTGCATCCATTATGCTCACATCGTTTATTCTTAACGTCGACCATGATTGCATCCTTGTGCTTGACGCAATAGCGACCCTTGCCGCCTTCCACATCAAATGCTGGATTTAGGATGTTGCATTCCTTATGCTCACATCGTTTGCTCTGAACGTCGACCATGCCTGCCTCCTTGTGCTTTACGCAATAGCGACCCTTGCCGCCTTTCACATCAAAAACGGGATTTATGCTATTGCATTCGTTATGCTCACATCGTTTGCTCCTGACATTGACCATGCCTGCCTCCTTGTGCTTGATGCAGTAGCGACCCTTGCCACCCTCCACATCAAATGCAGGTTGGCTATTGCATTCGTTATGCTCACATAGTTTGCAGTTGACATTGACCATGCCTGTCTCCTTATGTTTGACACAGAAGCGGCCCTTGCCTTTTTCAATGCCAAACGAAGGATTTATGATAGTGCATCCTTCATGCTCACATCGTTTGCTCTTGACATTGACCATGCCTGACTCCTTGTGCTTAACACAGAAGCGGCCCTTGCCATCTTTCACATCAAATGCTGGATTTGTGCTATTGCATCCGTTGTGCTCGCATCGTTTGTTCTTGACGTCGACCATGCCTGCCTCCTTGTGCTTAACACAAAAGCGACCCTTGCCGCCCTTCACATCAAATACAGGTTGGCTATTGCATTCCTTATCCTCGCATCGTTTGCTTTTGACATTGACCATGCATGTCTCCTTGTGCTTGACGCAATAGCGCCCCTTGCCGCCTTCCAGATCAAATGCAGGATTTATGATATTACATCCTTCATGCTCACACCGTGCATGCTTGACATCGACCATTCCTGCTTCCTTGTGCTTACTACAGAAACGGGCCTTGCATCCTTCTAATCCAAAGTTACGATGGTGAGTGCACCCATTGTGCTCGCATAGGCCTGTCATTGCTATCATAGTTTAATATAACCATAAAGCCTTAAGCTAATTTACCAGCCAAAGGGATCCGCTCTTTCCTACACCTTGTAAAGCGTCAATTACAAAAAGAACCCGTAACCCCTCAACCTTGTTAATTCACAATACATCCACCCATACCCTCCTACATTTTGATGACCTCATCAAACCCCTCCTCCACCGTCGGCTCCTGAAACCGTTTACGGAACGTGTACATGGCAATGCGCGGCACGTGATTGCCGCCTTCGGCCTCGCGGCGCTTCGCATTTTCCATGGCAACGTCGATGGTCACGTCCACCCAAACGGCACGTACGGGCAGGCCGGCCGACTTGGCCCACGCGATGTAAACGGCCCGACGCGCCACGTCTCCGTTCGTGGCATCAAAGATCACGCTGGTACCCGCCGGCACCTTGGCGGCCACTCGGACCATACGATCGGCCGTCTTCAACGCGTCGCCGTCGATGCGTGTGTACTTGTCGGCCGAGAAGCGGGTGTTGGCTATTGTCGTCTTACCGGAGCCGGGGTAGCCGATCATCACGATGGCCTCTGTGCCTGTGCTGGTACCAGTGCCCTTACGGTCGAGCATGGCGACGGTCCCCGACGCAGGCGAGTTCGCCGCTTCCCTCTCCGGAAACGGAAACACATCCTCGGGCGTCTTGAACGTGACACCCACAGCCTCGGCAAACTTGGCATCGCTATCGCTCCAATCGCCCGCACGTCCCGCCGCGTCGCCAACGAAGAAGCTCTTCTTGGGGTCCCAGTCGCGCCCCGCCATCACCGCGTGCCACATGGTCGGCAGCGGCTTCCGATCGGCCTCGTCGTACCCGATGGCAATGGTCAGCGGGATCTCGAGCGTGGCCATCTGCGCCCGAATGGACTCGGTCTTCCAGGCACGCGTCTGGTTGCTGATGACCACGATGGCGAAGCCTTTGTCGTAGTAGCTTTTGAGGACCTCGGGCACGGACGGCCGCAGCCATTGCTGGTCGTTGACGTCCTTGGCGTGCGTGCGTCCGTTGAGCGGTTTGACCAAACACCAATCGTAGTCAAAAGCCGCCGCTTTCTTACGGAAGCGCGGCTTCATAAGCTGGATGATCACGGGGGCCATATTTGGTTCAACAGTCAGTTTGCTTTCTGGGCTCTGTGTGCCTTCTTTGCTTTGAGTTACACAAATATACCGGCTGTTTAGCTCCATTTTTGGGGTGCGTCGTAGGTTGCCTTGCTGCACGTGTACTTAAAGGAATGGACGCGTCTAGGTGTTTAGTTACGGATCGTCGACATTTCGCAATCAAGATGCGGTCCATTCGGCTAATGCAGTCGATCCGGATCATGAAGCCTACGTGGAGCCTCGGTTCACGGTTCGTGCCGCGTGTTTCGGCAGGTGCCTTGCGTCCACTTCGTGCCGCATACGGGTCGGGCTCT
>Ga0208974_1000257_pt1 | contig 23155 bp, 28 predicted proteins | sample GreLakmeER15MSRF_FD_187699 | JGI IMG/M metagenome (GOLD analysis project Ga0208974, IMG submission 187699) | Freshwater lentic microbial communities from great Laurentian Lakes, MI, USA - Great Lakes metaG ER15MSRF (SPAdes) | ecosystem: Environmental > Aquatic > Freshwater > Lake | place: Great... | reverse complement strand
TTCCAAAAGCTGGCCAAAAAAAGGGGACACTCCCCCCCCCCTCCCCAGGGATGACAGGAAAATAAGCATTTGCACACTTTTAAAAATTTCCACCGTAAGGAATTAACACAAATTAACACTTATTTTATCTCCATATAAGGTAAGCGCACACTAAATTAACAGTTTGATGCCAAAAATTAACACAAATTTCCCAAAAAGTGTGCAAGCGAATAATGAGCTGCAATTGTGTAGTACAACAACAGATCCTCTGCTTACTGAAAATATGGGTTTGTGCAATGCGGTGTGTATTTTCTGCACGAGGAAGCTTGCAAACAAGTATAGTTGCACACGACACATGGTAACATGTAAAGCAAAAGCTTCAAATGATATCATCAATGCTTCATTTCCTGTCATCAATGCTTCATTTCCTGTCATTGATGCTTCAAATCCTGTCATTGATGCTTCAAATCCTGTCATTAACTTTACAGAAAAACATAAAGCATTCAAGTGCGATACTTGTTATAAATCTTTCACAAGAAAACACTATTTGTCAAACCATATTGATTACTGTAAAAAGGTCCAGCATCCATTTGAATGTTACAAGTGTCATAAGGTTTTGAGTTGCGACGGTAATCTATCCCGCCACGTTCAAATGTGTTGTTTGAAGCCACCGTGCGAAACCACCATTCAACCATTCAATTCACTTTTGCCCTTACCATCAACAGCACCGGTCATTCAGATACATATACATGGCAATGTTAACAATACACACCACGGCACAAATAACACACATACCAACACACATACCAACACACATACCAACACACTCACGAACACACTCACCAACAATATCAATGTGAATAGCTTTGGCCATGAAGATAGAACCCATATTGACCAAGTGTTTATCGACAAGTGTCTTCGAGGAATGATGGGTGATGGGGTTCCCAATATGGTGAAGAAGCTTCACCTTGACCCCAATGCCCCAGAGAACCATAACGTACAGATCTACAGTAAGAAGCACAGTTTGATGAAAATCAAAGAGGACAACGAGTGGAACATTAAGGACCGTAACGATGTACTTGACAAGGTTATTCACAACTCCCTCGCTCTTCTTTACAACAATTTTCATAACCCTGACTCCCACGTCAAGAAGGAAGACCAAGAGCAACACTTCAACATGATTGCTACACGGATGCTTGAGATATCCAATAAGCTCCCTCGGGTCCATTTTCCGCTTCGTCGAAAGGTGTTTGCGTTGGTGTTGAACTTCTGTGACCAACTTACGGATATAACAAAGGATATCTAGTGTATTATCAAAAATTCTTAAAAAATCTAGAAAAATAGAGTAAAAACACAGAAAACTCAAGAAAAACGCCTGTTTTTGAAAAGTGAAACGCAACGCTCCTCCAACCTCGGGAGGTTTTGAAAAAGAAATAAATCCTGCGATCCTGCTTTTGCGCACTTTCAAGTGCAACGACACATCACTATGGTAGTCCCAGAAGGTCACCAAACGTCCCTCCAGTAAGGCCCAGTAAGGGATTCGCGAAGGACCGATGGGTTCCTTGTGTTCTTCTGTTGGTCTTCTTTTTATATTATTGATTTATCTATCATTCATATCATATACTTTTTAAAATTCTAAAAACTAAGTAAGACACAGTAAGACACAGAAACTCAAGAAAAACGCCTGTTTCTGAAAAAATTTGGGGAGCTCCCTCAACATCTGGAAGGTTTTGGAAAAACAAAATAACCTGCGATCCTGCTTTTGCGTACTTTCAGGCATATCGACACCTCATTATGGTAGTATCAAATGGTACCCAAACGTCACTCCAGTAAGGCTCAGTAAGGGATTCGAGAAGGACCTTAGGGTTTCCTTATGTTCTTCTTTTGACCTCCTTCTTATTTATCCTGTTACTTTACCATTCATATTGCCTGGAACAAATTCCACACGTGCATCACCTTCTTGAGACGGCCAACGTCAAGAAGCTTCACGCACTTATACGGGGTCACCAACGACCAAGTGGCTCGTGCAAGCTTAAAATTATATTTCAGAAGAGTAGCAAATACAATGTCTGTGTCTTTATCAAGAACTGAAATAAGTCGCAAAAAGGTTGACGAGCTTAGGCAGGCACTTGCAAATTTAGGATTGTCCTCCAATGGCCTAAAATCCGAATTAGTGGAACGCTTGTCACAATCGCAAATCTCAGCCCCTTCGAACGCATCACTCATACCAAGAGACGTTCATGATTTGATTACCAAAACCATGCACTCAAAAATGAAAACCGTGTTTGGAAACCTTCCTTTTAGCGAAAAACAAAAGACGGCGATGGTATTCGACAAGACTGCAGCAATTGAGGGCATTGTTCCCAACACCGTGACCATACACTATCGTATGGAAAATCACGTTAATTTTAGGGGTGCAAATCAAATAACAAAAACTGCTCCGTCAAAAGCGGAACTCAAAACAACCTTTCAAACGCTTCTCGAGAGGCAAAAAAACAATGAGCTCAAGATTATTAGGGTTGAAATGAGCAAGGGGCACCTTCGCACAGTTGCAGATATTCAGAGTGAACAACCAACAACATACGACACTATTTCCCTCGGTAGCTACATTGACCATCCAAGCAAAACGGGCGCCATGCTTGCTTTAACACTCAAAACTGCAAGCAATTACAAGCAAGAAGGAAAGCCCAATTTGGTATTTTCAGTGGCATTTCGATATGACACGCATAGCACATATGATCATGAACATATGATGGCATTCTTACCCGACCTTATGTTGGGTGTCCAATGGATGAAGACCTATATTTTTGGAAACGCAATCGCGCTTACAAAGGGAGATTTAGACGTGAGATTTCAACAACTCATACGACCAGCATCAATGTTTCCAGAAAGAGATTTACCTATTACTAAAAATCCAAATGCAATGGAAGAAGCGCGCTTGAAGCCCCTTATATTGAGAAAAGTGAAGGCAATTTTAAACATGAAGACAAAATAATACCAACCGCTTATTTGTGTTTTTATTTACTTTGTTACACGAAGACTTTACCATTCATATCATATACTTTTAAAAATCTCAAAAATCCAGTAAGTCACAGTGAGAACCAGAAAACTCAAGAAAAACGCCTGTTTCTGAAAAAATTTGGGGAGCTCCCTCAACATCTGGGAGGTTTTGGAAAAACAAAATAACCTGCGATCCTGCTTTTGCGCACTTCATGTACATCGACACGCCATTATGGTAGTGTCAAATGCCCCTCAAACGCCGCTCTTGTAAGGCCCAGTAAGGGATTCGCGAAGGACCTTAGGGTTCCTTGCTACACCGTCACAGCCGTCACACGCGTAGAGATGGAGGCGGCCATGGCCATAAATTGTTCGAGACACAAGGTTTCCGCTGCAACAGGCGCACGTGCATTTGAGGCATAACACGCCGTCAAAGCCATTACAGAGTCAATGTAAAAAATATTGCGCATGTCGTCGTCAAAATCATATAGAATAACAATGGTGTTGTTATGGTGCAGATCATCAAACAAAACACTCGCAGATAGCAAGCCTTGGCGTGCTCGTTTGACCGCTTGCAACATGTGTGTGGACAGAAATTTCACAAAGGTATCGGTCATGAATGTAATTCCCTTGTAGGCTGCAATCGCGCCCCCTTTGATGCATTTACGACCCCCGCGTTTGCAAAGAGGCGCTTGCTTTATGGATCGTTTCTGCCCACCCGAAATAATACCCTGCAACACGCAACACAACAAATAAATGATGATATTTGCATTTGAAATCGGATACGTCTCATAAAAAGCACCCAATTTAACATTTGCAAACTTGATGTTCTCACATTGTGTAGAAGTGGAAAACAGTGTAGGTGAAAGCATATGAGCAGGGTGATAAGTAAAGTTGCATTCCGACCGAGACTTTGTGTATTGTGCAACTATGAAAACATCCTCTGTATATGTTGTGACGTGTGTTTTGATGTATATCTTATCATTGCGCCCAGCAATAAAGCCAAATGTAATGTGGTTTCCATGATAGACATTTGTTTTTCCTTGGAGAAGACCTACCAGTTGTGTCTTTTGATAAACATAGCAATAATTCATGGACGACCCGCTGAGAATGTAGCACTGCGCCGCCCCCTTGGGCTTCCATTCCTTGAAAGTGTCTTTGATGAGTGGTGTTGACATGTCATTGCCAAAATAAAGGAAACGCACGCTGCTGTCAGGCAACCCTTTAATGAACGCCCCGATATTTTTGGCGAACGTGCCGTAAAATTTGTGAGCCATGAAGGATATATAAAAGCGGTTTTATTTTTAAGGGCGGAACAACGTAGAAGTTGGATCTTCAATTTATGAAGTCACAAACGCCTTTGGCAAGCGCATCATTTTGCAATTGCTGTTTCTATAGATAGATCAGCAAGATTCAAAATATAATTAACCTCTAACATGTAATTTTTGTCTTTATGAAGAGTGCCAAGGTCGTTCAAATCACCCCAATGTCTATCTATGCGGCGCTGCAAGGCGGATGTTTTTGACCCAAAGTACTCGTCCTCTTTTAGGAATGCATCAAACACATCCATGACATCGCTATGAAAACTCTCAAATGTTTTAGCATAGGCGCGGGCGACGACGAAGCCGTAGCCAGGCGATTGGTGGTCAAGTTGTTTGAAAAGTGAATTGTACATTTTATTGCAATTTTCCTTTCTTATCAGTATTTTTCTTTTAAAAGTTTGTTTCTCTTCAACACGCTTTTCGTAGTATTTTTGTTGAGCTGGTGTGCGGTCTTCTTTTTTCATAGCAAAAATAGCGTCTTCACTATCTTCTAATGCCATTCGCTCGTATGCTTTTCCAAGAAGGCACATAGGATTTCTTTTGAATTTAAAGCCTTTGTTCCTTAAATCGCTAAGAATCAAATAGCATCATGGGTTACTATTCATCTTGGCACATCGTCTGCCACGTGCGGCCGGAATATGTTAGCGCAGTCGAGCACTTCTTAGAACACCTTGAATGGCCTTCACCTGTACCTGGATTCATTGCGGAATAGCAGCAGTTTTTATTGAAGGTTGGCAGAACAGATGTTATCTATGTATATCATTATGTTCCACCGCAAGGTTGTGATAATTCGTGTTGGGGCGCTTCGAACGAACTCAGCGACAAGCACATATGGACAATGAAAGGAAGCACCAAAAATTACAATAAAGAAATAGGAGTGTTTCTTACACGCGTGCTTCCGCATTTGAGCGACGACATTCAGCTTTGCAGGCTGACGAACGAATCCCGAGAAGAAGCACACAATGAACACAAACGACTTTTCCCAAGCGACATTAGTGATGATGATGAATGGTACGCATCTTACACAGATGCCGAACTCCGCAAGGCTGATTATCGGGACATATTGACATAGAAATTGACGCCAACAATCACTTAAGAAGGTGGTCTCTCGTATAAAGAAATGTTTGAAGAAGCCTTGTCAGTTATCAAAACATTTGACGACGAAGGTGTAACAACCATTGATATAAATGACAATGGCGTCTATACTCTTATAAACCCTTTCATTCCAACATACTCAGAACAAGTTACGAAGATCCCCGAAAAATCCTTTTACATTATACCGCGAGCGGGTGATGTTTTAAAACAAATCCATATTTCGGGACACTTCACAACAGCCCAATTATATCAGTACGATTGGACAGGATGTCAAAAAGTTGTGTATGATTCGATAAAATGCGGTCAAGATGATGAGAATGTAATGAGGCCTTTTGGTACTTCGGGGATTCCACTTTTGTGCATTGGAAAAACAATGTATTTAAAAATTGAGGATGCAGAAGACAATGTTACTGTAAAATGTGTGTTTGGACTTCTTCCTTCGGAGGACAGAAAGAAACTTGCAAATTTCAGAAATGGTGATTCCGATATCGGAATCAAAATGATTCACCAAAATGGCAGCATCTATCAAGTTATTGGAATGAATGACTGGAGTTATTCACCGAATTACCTGAAAAAAATGACTTGAGCACTTTAATAAATAGTATTAATGTTTATCAGATACAAGGTCCATAATGCCCCCGAAAAGCTCACCTTCTACAGAAGCAGAAGCATCTACCTCTGCTCGCCGTGTGACACGCTCAAATACAGGTCAAGCATTGGTAAAAAAGTTAAGCCCACCGCCACCGCCACATACTCCTTCGTCAATGCGCAGAAAGCCGAAATCGTTTGCCCAAAAGCTTGCTGAAGGAATTCTAGAGAAACCTGATAAGATTCATGTTAAGGACCCAGAGTATCAAGCACGCATAAGAAGCATAGTTGCAGACGAAAACCTTGACGAGTCCAATAAGATTACAAAATTGACAAAGGTCATGAAAGAATATTTGGATAAACCGGCAAAGAAAACCCTTGTGCGGAGCCCCAAAACGATCACTATAGATGTAAATGCATTATCAGGTTTGCCAAGGCTTGCTATAGAAAAGATCATTCAAAACGCATATCGACACAGTGTTAAAGAGCAAGCACAAATGGCCGCACTATTTAATATTGACAAGTTTGAATTTGTGCCAATGATTCAAAAAGTAAGAAGCGGTATCGATGCGTACCCTCAAAATTTTGATCAAGAAAAGATACCCAACCTCCTAAAAACCTATGAATCTGCTATTACACATGCCACCGCGGACACCAATGTAATGAACGACGATACAACGTTGGGCAAATTAAGGAACACTAGCATTTTACTCTTTTCCGACATGATAACCGTTGAATTGGGGTTGTTGCTTGAAAGTCACGAAACATTTTTATATAAGCCACTTGATGGACGTGTTTTCCTTGATATTACAATAAAGCCCACTGCAGGAGCAAAACTTCAAATTTCAATGTGTGGAAAGCTAGTGGGCAAAAAGTTGGTGATTGATGACGCTTTTAATGCACCCGGGTCTTATTCAAAGCTTCCATATCGTAGTTCTATGGCACATGATGAGTCAGACGCTGAGGACGATGAGGATGCCGAAGATGTTTCAAATGTATTAGTATCCACAAATGGAAGCATCAACGTTGAAAGAGCGTCTGAGTTGATGTCGATTGCATGCAAATGGATAAAGAAATACCTCATTTCAACTGTTGAGGTAAAAGCAAAAACGAATGTAACGGGTGCGGGTGCAAAGTTGCTTGACACCTTTATTATGTATATTAGTAATCAACGTCAGAAATGACACCGGAAAACCTCGCAATCATCGTATAAAGACTTCCCTATATTCCAAAACACATGGACATAGAAATCTACGAGTACTTTGATGGCTACGAGCACTTATGGGAAGAAGAAGATGAGAATGATCGTGTGCGGGTCAAATATTTTGTGTTGGGGGATATTGATGACCGAAAACTAATGATATGCTACTATGGTGATACGTACAATTTCTTATCGGCACTTGGGAAGCGTACGCACTCAAAAGCATGGGTAAATTGTACCATTTCCGCAAAAGATGCTATCAAGTGCGTAAATAATGGAAGTCTTAGCTTGCGTCACACCAAAAAGGGTCTATTAGATAAGATTGTGAAACTTAAAGAGAGCAAAGATGAGCTTGATGCCAAAAATGCGATGGTGGTGGATCGCTCAGCGTCCGTCTCCATGTCCGAGTATGGCATCTCGTTTCATTGGGAGCACGGCGAGAGCTACACTGACAAGTTTATTCATGAGCTTGAGCAACTCATTCGTTTGATTGAGGTACGGGATGAGTTCTTGGCCAATAAGAGAATGGTTTGAAAAAAAAGACACAAATTTGATTCTAGTTACTCACTTAAACTCCTTGGAAGATCCTGCCTCCTTGCGACGGGCACGCTTGGCGTCCGAAATGGCCTTGTTGGAGGCCGCAAGTTCAGGGTTGGACTTGGCAAGGTTCTCCTTGTGCTTCAGCTTTTTGAGGGCCGCCTTTTCACCGCTTGTTAGTATAGGGTTGCTCTTATCAATCATCTTTGTGCTATAGAGAACCCAATATTATAATGAAGCCAAATGAGACTCGAACTCTTTGCATTTTTTATGCTAGAACTAACCTAACCCAAATCTGGGTGCAAATGCGTAAAACAATATAATAATACTTGATGGATTGTATCAACTTCTTTTATTAATGTGCCATCATAACGTACATTCACATCGTCTTCATGATATGCTTTCCACTTTAATTGGTATTTATTATTGATGTGCCACCATTCTGCAATGTAATCATTCACTCCAGAACTACGAGAACATATGAAGCTTACATCATTTGGGCAAGTGTTTTGAAATACCCATTCATTGATTACTAGCCATCCCGACTCACGTAAGTAGCGCACATTGGAAAACGTTTCCATAAAGTGCATACGAAGTTTCCTTTTAAAATCAATTTAGGTTAAAGACTTTTTCAAATGCCGCTTTATCTCGCGCACTGACTGTAAAATGGTATGTTTTTGTGATCGCAGCACCAATGAATTTTCCTTGTTCCGTTTCCCACGGACCTTTATAAGTGACCTTGTAAGAAACAACTGTATTTTTCGTGACACGTATCACATTCTGCGAAAGATTTGCATAAAATCGCCCATGGTGACCAACATTAACATAAATAAAGCCCGTATCTTTTGACACTCGTATCCATGTTTTGGTAGAGTCTTCTTTTGGTTTCGTGAGCTTAATAATGAACTTTGAATTTACCATTATCTTTAACAGCAGAAAAGAAGTGCTTTGAAATAGCCCAAGCCCAATCCATCCCCCAATCCCCACTTCATAAAAATTTGACGCACCCAGTGCTATGATATCATTTTTATTCATGAATTCTCAAGATGTGTGACTATAAAATCGAAGACATTGAGGCCATCAACAAGAAGTTTGATGACCATCTGCTCACCGAGTTTAATAACACGGTTGAAAGCAAAGATGTCACAAAGTATGCCCCATTTTTACACGATGTGCTCGCGTCACAACTATCATCAATTTGCTTGAAAGCCCAACATAAAATATTCATCAAGAATTCCTATCTTCTTAAAATTGCAAAATTTATGCAAAAAAACAATGAGCTGACTGATAAAGATCTTGAAGTCCTCCAAGAGCGCTTTCGCATTAAGCGGGGGCGCAGCTCTTCCGGAGTCCTTGTCGTAACTATTTTTACTGCACCCTATCCATCCTTCACGGACAGCGAGGGCATTTTTCATCAGCAAAAGTTCTCATGTAAATGGAACTGCTACTACTGTCCCAACGAGCCCGGACAACCGCGAAGCTATCTGAAGGGGGAACCGGGTGTATTGCGGGCAAACCGCTATGAATTTGACTGCTGTCGTCAGATGTGGGGACGTATGGAGCAACTTCTTGACATTGGCCATACAATCGACAAACTCGAGGTCATTGTACTAGGAGGCACATGGGCATCGTACCCCCACGAGTACCAAGAAGAATTCTTGAGGGACATGTACTATTCTGCGAACACATTTTGGGACATTGAGCGCAGAGAGAAACTGGAAATCGAAGATGAAAAGCGCATCAATCGAACCGCAACCTCAAAGGTGATTGGCCTTACACTTGAAACACGCCCGGATACCATCAATGTCGAAGAGATCATACGGTTTCGCAAGTATGGTTGCACGCGTGTCCAACTTGGCATCCAACATCTTGATGATGCCATTCTAAAAAAAATCAATCGACGCTGTACTTATAAGCAAACAATAGAAGCCATCGCGCTCCTAAAAGATTGGGGTTACAAGGTCGATGGACACTTCATGCCAAATCTGCCCGGGGCAACACCAGATCTTGACGACAAAATGTTCAAGACTCTTCTTAACCACACTATGTGCAATGTCACCGTCTCGGCACACATGGCACCCATCACAAAATGGACAATCTACAACATTGAGAACGAAGACATTCAAATCGATCAATGGAAAATATATCCATGTGAAGTGGTACCATGGACAGTCATCGAGAAGTGGTACAAAGCAGGAGAATACATGCCATATCCTGAAATCCACTTGGCCAAAATTATCTTGGATGCAAAACGCGCTGTATTTCCATGGATTCGTCTTAACCGCATTATACGTGACATACCGTCCGACTACATTATGGCATCAGGGGACCACCCAAATATGCGACAAGACATCCAAACTGCTATGAAAAAGAGTGGATACACGTGCAAGTGCATCCGATGCCGTGAAGTGAAACTTGATAAAATATCGGAAGAGCGCATTTACATTGCCCGGCAATATAACGGTTCAAATGGCATCGAGCTCTTTATTTCTTGTGAGTCACCCGACGAAGCAACAATTTACGGATTCGTGCGCTTGCGCATTCCCGAAAGCCACATGCCTCCGTCATCGTCCTCGTCTTCGGCATCGTCTTCGTCTTCGGCCTCGGCCTCGCCATCATTCACCAACCATGCATGGATCCGCGAACTCCATGTTTATGGAAAAGTTCAAACAACCACAAAAAATAACATTCGAGGCGCAGATACACCGAATGCAACACAGCACAAAGGCATTGGTTCCACGTTGATGGAGGTCGCCGAAACGGTTGGCATCTCTTTTGGGAAATCTTCCATGTATGTCATTGCAGGCGAAGGCACAAAATCCTACTATGAGCGTCTTGGTTACCGTGACGCCCCATACGGTTACATGCATAAATCTTTGAAAACGAATGACACCATCCCCACTCGCGCATCTATGGACACATGCCAATCATGAGACATGTGTATGTTGCCCTTCTTTTTATTTTGTACAACATCTTCTAGTCGTTGAATAAAGTGCCCCAATGATTTTTGACTTGCATATAGCTTATGTGCTCGGATCAAATAGTGTTTCCAAAACATTGCACTCGTTATGCTTTTGAAGGACGCTGGAATCCTCAAACATCCTTTATTTAATTTACAAGATTCTATCATAGTATCCACCATGTCTTCCATGAATGTGTAAAGCTCCTCAATGTGATCACCAAGTCCTAACATCTCTTTCACGAAACCCGGATGCCATTTTTCAATGGCCGGCCGAACATTGTCGCGAATAATGCCGCGTTGGCTCCATGACGGCGTGCTGTCTTGAAGAAACGGAATACAAGCCTGTTTTGCGAATGCGTATATATCGCCTTTATTAACATTCAGAAGAGGTCGATAAAACCGAGTGCCACTTTGCATTACGATGTGATCCATGCCTTTTAGGTTGTCCGTCTTTTGTTTCTGGGCGATGTTGGTCATAATATTTTCAAAGCAATCATCTTCATTGTGGCCTAAGATAACACGTGGTTCATTGATCGCAAGGACTCGGTAAGATGCGAAGCGCACATCACGCGTATAAGTTTCATATGTGTCCCGCATACCAATAGTCATACACGGGCCTCTTTGAATCTCCGACAAGCGACGCACATGTATAGGAATATCCATAAGATGACACCAAGAGACAACAAAGTCCTCTTCCTCTATTTCACGGTTGCAATAGTTGATGTGCAACGCCACAACACTTGCCCCAAAATGCTTGAGCAAAGCAGCGCACACCATGGAATCCACTCCTCCACTGAGCGATACAATGAGTGGCTCGTCCGCGCCGCCGCCGGACTCGACGAAAGATTTTATGGCGGCGTAGCAAGGATTGGATTGAAGCTCGGGATACCTGCTCACATCGCAAATGTCAGTCGGTGCGTACTCTAAAATATTTTGAAAAGTATGCGCATTCCATCTGATTTCGCTATCCGGTTTCGGCATATAATTAACATGCGACCCTTGCTTGGGACATTTTGTATATGTGGCTCGTAAGAATCTCTTGAGAGTTTCACTTTCACCACGAGTGTTTATCCGCGTCCATGTTGTCTTGATCACATCCATGATATAATTGACATTGTTTGTGTGGCGAAAGGGTAACAATGCAAACATATACTCTTCATCATTCAACTCGTCCAAGTTTGTCAATAAATGCATCTTTGAAATACTAACGGCACGGTGTAAGAAAAAGGCAACTATGTGATTGGCTTGCTCATTACGATAGATGTGTCGAGGTAGTTGGTCAAATAGAATAACTTTACTTATCAACACTTCAATGCCGTTACCCGCCCTGCCCAACCCGCCCGCGCCTACGCCCGTGCGATCCAATAAGTCAAAATACTTATCCCGTAAATATTCGTCATCTGAACCGGTTGGTTTAAACCACCAGTTCCTGTTTTCGGGAAGAAACCACTCGTCGTATAGATCAGCAAGAGACATTAGAATGCATTGATATAATAACAAAATAAATCTTAAACTAGGCTCAAATTTTCACATCGAGCGGTCAATCTGTTTTGTGAAAAAACACGTACAGTCCTCAATGCCTTGCATGGAGAGGGCGACGGCTTCATTAAGATAAAACAAGTCTTCAAATGTGTCTGAAAGAGAAATGGCCACCAATACATCAAGAGCCTCTTTGTTCATAGCATTTGCGAAGAAGGCTTTTGCAGTGTCCATAACACCACCACCATCACAGTCGCCGTTACATACACCATCACCTACATGATCATGAACATTAATGCATGTTTGGACCGTATCAAAAAGGTACTTTAACCTCATTGCCATATCATATATTTTGTGTTATTTATATTACAAAATCGTATCAATTTTTATTTAAGCCTGAAAAAACACCTAGTGGAAATGATAAATCCATTTGAGCTTTTGGGCCTCGAACAAGGGTGCTCCCTACAAGAGTTGCGCAAAGCCTATTATGACCTTGCCCTCTATTGCCACCCTGACAAGGGCGGTAGCCCGAATGACATGATTCTTTTACAAACAGCATATGCTTGGATAAAGAATCAGCTCGAAATAGTAAAAGAGCAAGGAGAACAGACATATGAGTCAATCCAAGAGTCATATGAACAGTACAAAAACGAATTTCCGATATCAAAAGTACCCAATTTTATTAGCATTGCATCCGAAGCACTCGATTACAACAAGGAGAAATTTCAAGAAATATGCAAAGCCGAGTTTGTTCCGGAGGACTGGATTGAGCCCATGTATGAGGCCATTTTGCTTCGGCTTTTTACAATCCTGCAAATGGACCAATATGTGCAAAACTCCAATCTCGCCATTTCGGATGAAACATCGAGCTCCTTATCTGCAAAACTGTGGGATGTTGTTGTGCGCGAAGTGCGCCTCATGTCCAAGCAAGGCTTTGAAGTCGGCGGAGGGAGCTCAGTACCACATGGTTACGGAAACATGATGGATAAACTTCCGATGCGTAATATTGAACTTCCTATCAGCAACGGCTTTGGAAGAAAAGAACTTATCAAGTATGAATCGCCGGAATCCATCGTGAGCTCTGAATCAACAACCGTCAATATGATTCAACCACAAGACAAACTTGAGGACTACTCTATCTACCAAAACGGCATTTATGATTACAAATTGGCCTTCTCTGAGCCTTGCGACGATGCCATGCTTCAAATGGGGCTAACCACCGAGCAACAAGAGCGCATACAATTGCAACCAAGCGCTCTTCTCGAAACCTTTCAAGCCGCCCGTCACGAGCAAGACGAAAATGCAAAAGCAAATCAAGAACAAGACCCAACGGTATCTCTCGGTTTTACAAACCTAAGCTTAAAAAAATGATCATATAACTAACAAAGCCACCAATATCAAAGCCACCATTCTTGTTCCGCCAAATCGCCGAAAATGAAAATGGATATCTGCTTCTTGAACGACAAGATTGAGTGTTCTGCTCATTACGAAACAGACGTTGAGCTACAACTTCCCAGCGACTGGAAAACATCATATCTTATGGATGGGCTCAACATTGCCAATGCATCCTATTGCACCCCCTGCTTTGAAGCGCTACTCAAGGCACATGAAGAGCGCCATGGTAAATCTTACTACAAAACATGGGAAGAAGGAGTCGAAGGAATCATTGAACAGTACTGTCATTGTCCAATTGTTTGTTTCATATATGATAATCATGTCCTATACTCAGATATGCTCGATAATATGGTGAGCATTTCAACCTATCCTATTGAAGTCATGCGTCTTCTCGACACGATTATGATGTCAGTAGAAAAACAAATACAAAAAGATGTTCAGCACTGCGATTTTGATGAAGAATGGATCAATACACAGACAACAAATGCACTTCAACAAGTTCAGTTTAAAAGTGACATGCGGCTCCTTGAAGAGCGATTGACTAAATCGCGCTGACTTTCTTAGGTTGAACGCTGACGAGTTGCGTCTTCAAGTTATTTTTTTGTTCATTGAAAAAATCAAAGGTACATTCATGATCATTTGCATCTTTGTGCTTGCGACAATAGGTACCGCCGCATTTGCACTTGCCTGTCACAGCGTCCGACAAATTTAATTTTTTCGTGCAAATTTTACACGACATTGCCAATGCATAAAGGTGTGCGTGAAAGCCGACCTACATATTCATCATTTTTTATCTTCGTTGCGGCCCAAAAAGTATGCCGCAATGTGCTTTTCAAGTTTTTCACCCCCTTTTCTAGTGAATTGAACTAGACCAACGGTATTTACAGTTATGTCAGTCTCGGGGTCATACTCATTTTTGACCAGTACATTCCACCTTTCTTGATAGCGCCTATCCGCAATGCTTCCATGGTAATGATGTAGGATAACACCCTTCACATACCCTAATCTCAAGCCACTGCATCGATCTTGAAACTCCTTGAGCTTTTGGATATAGTTTGCATGGATTCCACCAGGATGACTTGATTCGACCTTGCCAATGAGAGCAAGAGCCATGTGATGGTCTCCCGATCCCAAAATACCAAAGTCGATCAATCGTTTCATCTTACGGTATGCACCTCGCGTACATGCCCATGCAAAGCCGGGATGCCAAAACCCGTACTTGTAAGTTTTCGTGTATTCATTTCCACTTTCTTTGAACATATATCCAAAACCACGGTCCTCTTTTAGGACCTCATAATCTGGCCCCATGAAGAGTGCCCTTTGAAACATTTGGACGACGTCATACTTGTTGAGCTCATTGATAGTGTCTTGTACCCAATTGTCATTGACAAATGTGAGATCGGCATCGATCCATGAAACGTACTTCCATGTGTTTGGGAGGTGATGAATGCCAATATTGATAAGGTTTTCCTTTATCCAAAGTTGATGTTTGCTTGTGCATCGTACGTGCATGTAGATGTCCGAAAACATAGGAAGGTCATAATCTCGCTCTTCCAATCGGCATTCTACAAGAACAATGCGAATGCCTTTTTCTGACTTTATCCGATTTACAAACTCAATGAGAAGCTGCTTTCTTGACGCATATTTGCAGTAATTGAAGTAGGGAATGATTACATATAAAAACGAATCATCACTTGCAACAACTTCCGGTTTCGGGAAAATTACAGGGGGTGCGTTCAATGTTGCGGGTTGAAGCATCCCTTTTCGCGAATCATATGACGACGCACAACCTTGCATATGTGCTTTGAATTTTTTTAGAGAATTGAACATCAATGTACTTGTACTTATACTTATTACATGATCATGAAATAAAACTTTATACTCTGGACAATGTAAGAATGCAAGGATGCGAACGACTTACACTTCTTCAATCATCGAATCGTTTTAATGGACTTGGATATCGAATGCACGACAAAAGTTACTTAGTGTGTTTTAAAGACACCAAACAGGCCATTGCTTTGTCAAAAACGATATCCGTTTCATCACATATGTGCTTGTGTCCCGCGAAAGGCACCATGATCTTTCAAAAGGCAAAAGCGAATGCAAAGATCCCACGACGACCCTTTGTGATTTGTGAGCGGCCTATCAAAGACCTCATGATGGTCCGAAAGCAGTTTGGGATCGGCGTCATTATTTTGGACAGCTTGCTAGAAGATACACCAATTTCAGTTTCATATGAAGCAACTGCATATGATCCAATATTTGACATGGAAACTTTCCGTGCGTACTGCTCATACCAAGTTCGACCATTGAGCGAAAAATAAACCCCAAAATATATTGTTCCCAAAATGCCTTGAAAAATGAAAAATAGAGCATCAACCTCTTCTCCATAAACATCATCAAGCCCCCTCAAACCCGCCCCAAACATCTCAAAACACAAAATGGCTCAGTCGAATCCGAAGGCGATGAAGCGCATGATGCGCGATCTGCTTCTATCATACGAGAAGAAGTACAAGATGGAGAAGTTCATTATATACTTCATGTCCGATGCATGCGAAACACTGCTGATGGACATCGTTACAAATGCGACCAAGTGCATGAAGCATGCAAAGCGCAACAAGCTCATGGTAAGTGACGTTCTTCTTGCATTAGAAATGAAGTAAGGGCTTAAAAATAAAAATAAAAAATATGTAATAAGAAATGCAAGTCAAAAGTGGTAGCTCGCTTTTTGTTACTCCCACCAAACGCCATGTCTCCGTTTGTGTGCATGCCACTCCAAAACCAAAGGAGATGATTTCTAAGAAAATGGTAGATCACGCTTTTATGGAGGCAACAAAAATATGCAAACAAACGGCATCGGATCATGAATGTGCGGTGCAGTGGGATAGCGCCTATGAAATTTACATCGAGTATGTTCATCAGAAAGAACGCAAACGCATGTGGGACAACGAACACAATGAGTCCGATGACGATTGGGCAAACTTCAAAGAGACAAGCAACAACTGGGAAAACTTCAACAGCACCCGCGAGTACGATTTATAAATGCTGCCGGCCCAAAACTTCCAAAACGTTTTTTGGCACACAAAGGTTGCACCATAGTCTCATTTTTTTCTATAAATCTTTAAAGATAAAAATGGGTCGTGCTCACGTTACTTTCAAGTGTGTTATTGACAAAAATGAGACTGCTACCCATGGCCCCATATGCGGCAAGAAAAAATGCGAGCGTCTTTTCAAATGCATTCCCATTGAGAAGCAAGAGCTCATTACCAAACTTTACAAAGAGCTTCGCGATGAGTACAAAAACAAACTAATAGTCAAGCTTGTTGTAAAGGATGAAATAGAAACCATGCAATTGTACGCCAATAAAATCATTAACACACAACATAAAGTAAGCTCAGATGAAAGGAGCAAAATGACCAAGATTCTATTTAACATCGGCGCGGACAACGAAAATGAGATGGCCAATTCAACTCTTTCTCCTCTTTCTCACGCTGCCGCCATTGAGCCGCCTTTGGCAGCCATTGAGCCGCCTTTGGCCGCCATTGAGCCGTTGGATCATGCCACCATCCGACCACCATTGAAGAAGCATTGCGGCGCACTTGGCATACGTCGTCAAGCCTCCATGAAAATGATTTAATAGCGATTGTACAGAAAGTGTAAATGAAAAAAAAGCTTATTTTACCCGAAGTCATTTTTGAGTTCCAACTTGATGAAAATATTTGCACAACCCTTCTTGAAGATGTGTCCAAACTTGAATGGACACCAAATCAACATAACTTTTATAGTAAAAATAGCTTGAATAAAGACCCAACATATGATTTTTTGCATGAATGGTTTCATGAATGTCTCCAAGCCGTCAAAAATGACTTGCAAATGCAATGTGAAGAGTTGAACGTTGTCTTGTCATGGGCAACGAAAACTGAAAATGGCCAATTTCACAACAGTCATACTCATAGAAACTCTGTCGTGAGTGGAATTTTATACCTACAAGACAACATGAGCCATACATGGTTTAGTCGTGCGCATATGTGGGGCAAAGGTCATAATTTGTCGCTTTTTCCAAATGATGAAACGGAGATGCAGCACGAAGAGGAAACATCAAAAGGAAAACTACTCATATTCCCATCAATGTTACCTCATCGCGTATCATGTAACTCTGACGATGATGCAAGATATACCATCGCATTTAATGCGTTTCCTAGCGGACAACTTGGAGATTATAGCTGCTTAAATTCCCTTCACTTGAAAAAAATGACTTAACTAGGATAACACAAGACAAAAAAACTAAATGCAATGGATATAAGTTGCATTCACCCGGCGGCGCTCATGAACGCGCCCGCCGCCTTCCCCTTTGAGCGTTTGGACAGCGACGCGCTTCCGCGCCACAAATCCTGCCAGAGCCTAGGGCATGGGAGCAGCGGCGTGGATGACAACGACGACGATGACGATGACGGCGCGAGTCTCTACCTTGGTGCGCTCAGCGACGAACAGTTCATCAACCGACAGGAGCTCTGCCGCGGCGTGGCGTCCGCTATCTACCTTGCCACCTGCGCCGCAACGCGTAATAAGGTGGTGCTGAAGGTCTATGCCAAGCGCCGGCTGTCGGCGCGCCAAAAGAGCGAGCTTGCGCGCGAGCTGGCGTTGCTGAAGCGGCTGGAGGGCCCCTACGTCGTGCGACTGTTAGGTAGCTTCGAGACAGACAATGATGTCGTGCTGGTGCTGGAGCATTGCGCCGGGGGCGACCTGTTTAAGGCCATGATCGTGCGCGGGCTGGTGGCGGACGAGCAGAAGGCGTGCGTCGAGGTCGTTGCGCCGCTGTTGCGGCTACTGGAAAAGATGCACCGCTTGAACGTCTGCCACCGGGACATCAAGCCAGAGAACATCTTCCTTACCGCCCGCGGCGAGCTGCGGCTGGGCGACTTCGGGCTGGCGATCGATAACAGCCGGGAGCTGGCGTTTGCGCGAGTCGGCACCCTCGACTACATGGCGCCCGAGGTCTTGCGCAACCCCAAGACGCGGTTGTGCGAGTCCCCCGCCGTTACGCTGGAGGAGCTGTCGGCGCGCGGCATCGCGCCCTACGGCCCAGCAGTGGACGTGTGGGCCGTCGGCGTGCTCGCATACGAGCTGGTCACCAGTCGGCCGCCGTTCGAGTGCGATGACGAGCGGGAGGAGACGGAGCTAATCCTTCACTCCAACAGCATCCGCTTCCCGCCCGGTCGTTTGGCCGCCTGGGCCGACTTTGTGCGGCGCGTGCTTACAAAGGACCCTCGGTTGCGGCCGACGGCATACGAGCTGCTGGAGCACCCCTTCATCACGGGCGGCATCATGCGCGCGCTGCGCGGCGATAATCTGCAGCGCAAGCCCTCGGCGGAGCTGCTGCTGCGGCCAATGCCCTTCTCCCCCGCCGTCGCATCGCCCGCCCTCGCCCGCACGACGAGTCCCCCGGTCCCGTGTGCGCCGTCCTTGGACAGCAAAGTGCGCGGCCTGGGCCTGCCGCACTCCGCGTCGGCCGGTGCGCTTTTGGGCGGCGACGCCTTGCCGTTGGGCCGCTCGCCGTTGGGCCGCTCACCGTTGGGCCGCTCGCCGCTTGGCGCGGAGCGCTTCATCCCAGTCATCTCCGAGGCATCCGAGAGCGACAACGACGAAGAGCTCGGCGCCGGCGGCGGCAGCCTCTTGAGCTCCGCGATTGCCTCGTTGCTCGCGCGCATTTCTACGGGCGCCTTCTCCATCTCACCCAAGGCCAGCAACTTGGGGGCTGAGTCGCCGGTAGCGGGCAGCAGCCCGCCCCGCCCCATGTCCATTTCCCACCTACTGGGTAGCTCTAGCTTCGACTCGGTATCCTTTTCCGGCGCCCGCAAGCCAGGCCTAAAGGAGCGCCTAAAGGCATACGTCCGTCGGCAACGCACGCACACGGCGGAGCCGGCCTGACAGATTGCATGTACATAACGAGACTGCTGCATCTAGGTCATGGACCCATTGATTGGCAAAATTGAATGCACAAAAGAGATGTTCAAAGTATCAATATAAGGTGCGACCCGTCCGGCAACAGCAAGACCCTTTGAACCTGACAAATGTACAGTAAATGGGCAAATAAATATTTTTTTCATGCGTTCAATTTTGTTTGATAGCGGTTCATAAACGATTTTCTTGACACCATCCACGTCAAGTTCTAACCCCATGCAAAGGTAATTGTCCATGAGCTCAATGTGAAATGACAAACCCATGATGGCATTGCAATAGAATTCACTAGCAGACTGTTTTAGAAAATCGAGGTACATTTGTTCATAGAGTTCTTTTTCATCAAGTGATAGGTCGTCATACAACACTCTTAATGGATCTGCACGTTTGGGGTTTGAAAATGAGTTTCCCATAGTAACAACACAATGTTCAGTTTTTTCTAAATGGGCCCCAAAAAATGGATATATACATAAATTCACTACCTGAGTTTCTATCGCATATTGATTTCGAAAATAAGCAATGGTTCTCGGAACACATGCCCAACCGATCATTTAAAGAGGGCATCCTTGTAAAAATATATGGGCTTTCTTTACTTGATTCACTATCTTAATTGGGGGCAGGATCTTGAGAACCGCATGCGGAACTGTCGAACCGTTATAGCAGGCATGTTGTGTTACACACTTATATTTGTCTTTGTGCGTCAATTGCAACATAGTTTTGGTGTATATACAGACGGGGTTACATATGGCCTTGTTGTCATGTTAATAACGGATGTGTCTGTGATGGCGTACATTTATAGATCATACTATGGTCGAAATTTAATGCATGAACTAACAAGCAAAGATGAAGATCAAGCGAATTGGGTTTTCGACAAAACAACCCACAAATACCGACGTCCTACTGATGCCGATATTGCAAAGGCCAATGAGGATCTTGAGCGAGCGATTAGAACCGAAACAATTCGCACGACAAAAAGTAAGATTCGTGCTGCAATATTCATCCAAAAATGGTGGCGCGATCGCTTGTATAGGCCTCCCAATGGTATTTTGTTCTTGCGTGCTCAAGCCGATTGGAAATCCGCATTACATTCGGTGCAATGAACAAAATAGTTCTTTTTTGCTTGGTATTCAGTATTTGTGTTACATTTGCTCAATCCAAATTCCTTTGCGAAGGTTTCCTATAAAGCGCACTGGGTTGCAAACGAAATTATAAAGCATTACGAATGGAATAAAGCAAATTATGAATCCAATAAGTAACATTGTTTCTATGGGGCCAATGGGCTTAGATGCCATTATGTTACTTATTGTTACATGATTGCTAACTTCTAAATATGTCAAATTTTGTTCAAACCTACAAAAAATAGTCACAAATTAACGATGATACTCTCGTCCCGTTTTAATGTCCATGTTTGTAACTTCGACATAAGTAGAGCGCAATCCAATAGTTCGAAGCACTTGATTTCTACCATGAAAGTTGTTATTGAATACCCATATATTCGACGCATTGCCGAGGAAAGCCGCCATCCATGCAAATGTTGAATTCGAGCAAATGATGTTTTGTGCGTATATCAAGAACTTGAAGTCCTCGATGACGGTTTGTTGTATAAGAATGGGATCATACTTTCGGAAGTGTGACATGTATGTTTCTTCATATGCATTTCGAATCTGATCAACAACAATGAAAAGCCGATTGAATTCCAATGATTCAATGAGCTCAATAAAATGTCGAACATGCACGATTTCCGAGTTATAACCATTGTGATTGAAGTCGTCTAGTCGGATATGAACGACAAGATCATTTGTTTGTGGCATAGATGCAACATTTTGTAAAGGCAATGCAATATCTCTTACCGATACAATATCATTGATCGCATCATGATTTCCTTCATGGATAAGGGATTTGAAAAAATCCCGATGTTGGTTCAATATTAAATCTTGCTGAAATGCCCCATGAAGAACCAAATCAAAGTTTCCCCAATCATAACCATCTTTTTGATGCGACGAAGACCATTGAATCCAGTCATCGTCACTTACTGTTTTTCGACAGACAATGTCATTCACATTTCTAGTCAGTGTGTGCCCATAGACCTGTTTGATGATGTGGCACGCAAAATACTTAAATAGCATGTTTCCGAATCGCCCATATTTTGGATCGGGATCATAATAAATAAAATGCATTTGCATTCCTTACATTTATGGTCTTAAGTCTATAAAAAAGAATTTAAAGGCGTCTGTATTATAAATAATAATAAATAAGATGCAAAGCCAACAAGATCGCCCCATGCGTGGCGGTGGCGGCTACGGAACTCGCGGACGTGGTGGTCGCGGCGGCCTCGGTCGTGGGCGTTTTGGAGGCCCACCTCCGCCCCCTGCGTTCAGAAAGAATGACGACGGCGACTATGTTCTTGATCACAATGTCGAAGGCTACACCAAAGAGGAGCTAAAACTTCGAGTTCTAAATCACCCCCGCCTCCTTGAGCTCAGCATGGTGAATCCCCCTCTACCGAGTGAGGGAATTGAAGAGGGTGCGCGCCGGCCCATGTTTCGTCGATGGCGACTACCGATTGATGCGGATGTGCAAAACATCAACGCGACCATTTCGGATGGAACCTTCAAAGCACGTGTTGGCGTAGCAGACCCTATTGCAATTGACACACCTATTGCGATTGCTTAAAATCTTAAATCTCAAATATCCTCTTTCCCTTCCTTGTTTTTGTTTGATTTGTCAATGTTGGCAAAACCACTTATCATAGTCTTTTCCTTTGTTAAATGCACGACTTTGTAGTGCGATCTGTTGTTTTTCTTCTACCGTTGATTTGATAGAACCCACTGCAGTAACATCGTCATCCATCATGAACGATACAAACGACGCTATTATTGTATTAAATGTATAAGTTGGACACCATGATTCCGGATGGAAATTGGTAAATGTTGTACAGATGGACTTATTTGTGGCAAATCGCCCAGATGGCGTTAGCATCTTGATGTCAGGCGGGCTCATTGGATAATCGGCTTGCAAGTGAATAAGCACGACATACTCACCGCCCTCATAAAAAGATCCTTTTGGACCATTGATGAGAAAATATACATTGTAAAAGTTCGTTTCATCAACATATATTCTAGGGGCAAATTCAGCAGGAGACTTTTGGTACATATTGATCTCCTTTTGAATGCGCCGACATGCCTTGGGCAATGACATTATCCTCTGTATAATTTACACAAATGCTTTTTAACACAAGCAAGGGCGATTTAAAGCATCATGATCATGATCACATAATATGCACATGAATGCAGTGCATGTGCCCGTGCCCGTTGCATTTGAGAAATCGATTCTTTCAAAACCGATCGGTGTAAAAGTTCTTGGGAAAAACATAGTTCTGTGGCGAAATCAAAAAGGTATTACCGCAGCGCCAAACATGTGCCCGCATAGGGGTGCAAGGCTTTCGGAGGGAAACATTGTCAATGGAGATCTTGAATGTCCGTACCATGGGTGGCGGTTCGACGGCAGTGGAACTTGCAAACATATTCCACAGCAAGCCATGGGTTTTATACCCAAAGCATGTAATCTCAATAACTACCCTACATTCGTGCATAATGGCGTAGTTTGGATGGGTGTTCGACAAGAGCAAGAGCAACAAAACAC
>Ga0208974_1000256_pt1 | contig 23248 bp, 36 predicted proteins | sample GreLakmeER15MSRF_FD_187699 | JGI IMG/M metagenome (GOLD analysis project Ga0208974, IMG submission 187699) | Freshwater lentic microbial communities from great Laurentian Lakes, MI, USA - Great Lakes metaG ER15MSRF (SPAdes) | ecosystem: Environmental > Aquatic > Freshwater > Lake | place: Great... | reverse complement strand
AACAAGTTCTGCAATACGTTCGGGTTCCATGCTTTAATAAACTATTTCAGATTGGAAAAAAATTTTTCAGAGGGTTACGTAGTATGATCTGGTGGGATGGGGAAAGGGGGAGGGACGGGTGGCGTGGGGGCAGGGAAAAAGGAGCGAGGAAAGGTGAGCAAGGCGAAAGGGCGCGAATAGGGTAGGGGGGGGGTGTCCTTTAGGGGGGAGGGACTGGTTGGGAATTGGCCGGAAGGTCTACAAAAACAGGGAGACCCTCGCTAGAGTTTAACGATGGAAAGGTGAGGCTAACCACTGGCGCGGTTTGATCGAGTCCGGCGGCACGGTCGGCTAGCCTCGCGGCACGCTCAATGTCGCTCCAATTCGTTAGCTCTGGCGGGGTGTCGGCTATGGCCGTGAGCGCACGTTGAGCCATCGCGAAAATTTGGGTGCGGTGTTGCTCTCCTTTTTGCTGCCATGATTGGGCGGCTGTGACTAGTGCGGACTGAGGCAAAGGGGCGGAAAGCTGTTCAGGTTTCGGCCATGCTTCCCGTTCTGCGCGTTTGCGAAGTGCTTCATAGCTTAGTCCGTATGTTTCGGCTGCGTGTTTCATAGTCGCGCCAAGTGCAACGGCTTCCCGCGCTGCTTGCCAGTGGTTTAGCTTTGCCATCTGGACACAATAAAGCCCCGCTCACGTTATGCAAGCGGGGCCATATCGGGGGCGGGCTAGGATTCGGACTCTAGTTCAGGCCATGCCATCGGCTCCGGCGTGATGTCGTAGGGGAACGCCTCCGCAAGCTGGCGTTGACGCTCCTCGCGGTACGCTGCCTCCTCCCTGAGATCTCGCCAGACTGTCCGAGGCATTCCCGCAGGCCGTCCAGTGCGGACAGGAGCAGGAGCCGACTCCTTAGCCCATGTACCATTCCCTCGACGCTGCCAGCCGCTGACGGTGATTTCGCGCTGGCTCCACGCTGACAAGTAGGCCTTTTTGGGTGGCGGAGTGAATGTCCACCTTTGCCCGCCATGCGTGCGGCAGATGGCGAGCATCAAGCGCACTACGTTATCGAGTTCCGCCAGCACGATGTACTCTCCATCTTGGTGGGGATTGTGGTACCCCGCTGACATATTTGCTGCGCAAATACCAACGCCGCCATCACGGAGGGCTTCCACGTCTGTCATTGCTCCGGAGCATGGGGCCATACCATGCACTGCCAATAGCGGAGCGATATCATTTAGCCAATCAGCGGACGCGAGCGGCACGCCGCCGATACTGGTCACAAAGTCGGAAGACCCGCGCCTGTCCGCCTGCAGCACGAAGGCACAATCTGCAAAGAAGCCAATGTCAGCCTCTGAGCTTCCAAGGCATCCAACCTCCTCATCAACGAAGAGCACAGCCTTGCAAGCGGGCATTTTGCTCATGCACTCAAGAGCCGCAAAAATGCCGCATTTATCATCTCCGCCGATACCTGTCTGCTGCATCGTGGATGCGTGCATCCCGGTCACTTTTCCGTCAATGTTGACGGGGACAATCGGCTCCCCCGTGATCGCGTGGACAGTATCCAGATGCGCGACAACGCACGGGTACACTTCCGCGCTACCTTTAGTGAGGTAAATGCTGCCGAGTCGGTCCACGTCCACCGTCCACTTGCGCCGTCTGGCGTAGCGGATGATGAAGGACTCCATTTCGGAGCTGTCGTGTGACTCTGACTCAATAGCTAGCAGGCTGTACAATAGTTTTGTGTTCATAGGGTATTGATTTGTAAGGGGTTAAATTTAGGCGCGGGAAACGTAGTCCTCGTGAATGTACACGGTGTTGTTGCGTGATAGCTCGATGCGGTACGCGTCTGCGATGAGTATGTGCCCCCCGGATCGCTCACAGATCACGCAATCATCCGAGTGGTACCAACTGCCATTGACCTCGCAGGCTTCATCCTCGTCTATCCAGTCGCCGTTTGAAAGCTGAACCTCCCCCCGGTGCGGCTGAAGTTCCTCGCGGCCCCCGCTGGTCGATGCGTACGCATACTCATCTTCGTCTTCGTCTGCCCAGCTCTTCATGCGATCCCCCACTGAGCGGGAAAACGTGTCCATATAGGGGTAGAAACCTTGGCTGTCGAGGTCATCGACGAGTACACTAAGGTCAGAAGTGGACAGGCTCCCGTCTGGGAGTTGCCAAGTGCGGCAGTGTGCGGACTCTTTCGATTTTTTCCAAATCCCGTGTTCCCGTGCGTAACCGATGAACATTTCGCGGATTTCGGGTGTATCAGAATAGACCCTATCCATGAAACGAGCGCCGCCCGTGCCTTGCACGTTGTCCCAAATGAGGGCGCGTCCAACGTACTTGCCATCACCCCTTTTAGCGATGAGCACCACGCACGGCGCGGCGGTGTAAAATGCCTGCACGGGGTCATCCCACATGCACGAGTACAACGAGTCGTCAGTGTGCGGATAGTGCGAAGACTTGTACGCCTCCTTGAAGTCCTCCATTTCGATCATTTCAACCTGTCCGCGCAATTCCTCGGCTTTGAACTTTTCCGAGAACTCGGCAATTTCGTGGTCTTTCAGCCGCTTGATCATTGACGGTTTAAGCACGCTCCTCACCCACCGCGCTGGCGTGGTTTCCTGCCTCCCCGCCCTCTCCCACCGTCCATTTTCACCGATGGACTGCGTACGGCCAGTGGGGCAGTAGCTAATGAGGCCCGCTTTTTCTCTGAAAGCATAGTGGTTGCCCGCCAACTCTCCGTGATATACTGAGGACTCCATTGCTTGCATCAACATCTTGGCAGGCTGGTTTCCAGAGTCCGCGATGTTTTGGACCAGTTGCCACAAAGATTCGGCCAGTACCAACTTGGACGGGTGCAGGTACACCCGCTGCCGGATGTGAATTCGGAGGGGGTCAGACGTTGCCTGCTGCCCCGCTCGTGCGGACATCAGGATGTGCCTTCCGTCGGCGTAGGTCATCAGTTTTTCCCCCCTGTGTGACTGCCGCAACTGTGTCACACCTCCCTCGGGAATGTAGGGATTTCCGGCGCGGACTAATGATCTTTGCACTCGGGTCAGTGTTCTTAGTGTCATGGTCTTTGTGTTTTAGATGCAACAGGCCAGCAATAACCCACCAAGGCACAAGCCGAGGAAGATTGAGAATAGACAAGCTGCGATTGTTTTTGTTTTCATTTTGTCGTGCGGCACTCGCCGCACCCCATAATGGCACAACCGCCGAGGTAGTCAAACTCTTTTTTTTGTCCAGGCTAAAAAGAACCCCCCACCAAACAACACCCCCCTGCCACCACCCTGCCACCGCCCTGCCACCGCCCATCACCGACCTCTGGCGATCCCCACCCAAGGCAAGGCTGGATTTGGCGGCTGGCCCGCCGAAGATGGGCGCTTTGAAAAAGATGGGTTCTCTGAAACGGTTTTAGAAAACACTGCCAGACCCCGCTACTTTCCATTTTAAGGCACCGCCACGGCGTTTTCTCTCTCCCTGAGGGTGGTGACAGCCAAACTACTATTTAAAATGGCATTTGCAGCCAAAAGGCAACCAAAACTGGCTTGAGAGCCAAACCTTCCTTTCTTGAATCCATCTCACCCTTACTTTCCAAATCGGTAGTTTGAGAACCCTCTATTGTAGCCACCGCCACCCCTCCGGCTTCCCCCTCTCTCTTTTTTCTTCTTCTAAATTAAAAGAAAGACTACCTATATGTAATATAATGAGAGAGTGTTTCCGGTAGCGGTTTGGGGAGCCGTTTACCCACGCAAGCGACCCAAAACTGGCACCAAAACCCTTACCAATTTCCTCTCTCCTATTCCTTGAAACTTCACCCTTACGTTCAAAGTCATTCAGAACTTTTTCTTTTTGGCTACAACCGTCAACCAAATGTTTACTATACTTTTTACTGAACACTGTTCGTCCCCAATCTCAAGCAAAAACCTTAGCCACTAAATTATCACCCATACTTCGCCATTATTTCATCACTATTACTTGACACACCTCTCCGACCAATGTAATAATTCAGCCCAACATGAAGCCCATAAAACCCCACGATTTATACTACAAAACGCCCAAAACTGCCGCTGCCCTCCTCAAGGCAGCAGACACTAAAAGGATGCGGGAAACTGCAAAACTGAAGCAGTTTCAGGAGTCTGAAAACGAGAAACTGGCTCAAATCCGAGCCTTGGCAGCACAACTAAACCTACCCTAAATATGGCTCGACACCCTGATCCCACCCCCTCCAAGAACGCACTATATCAGCGGAAATGGAGGGCTAAAAACCCTCGACCACCCAGCCCAAACAAGTTGGCAAAACTCCAGATTGAAGCCCTTTGGGATGGCAAACTTGGTGTCAAACAGAACCGTGTTGCCCAGTACCGTGAAGCCCAAAAGGAACGCTATCGCTGGATTGCGGTGCTCAAAGCCCAGAAGGATTTGATCTTTAAGGATACTCGCGGGAATCCCCAGACCTACTCCTATGCCGATGCCATCTTCAGGCGCGACAACAAGCCTGCCAAGACACGCACGCCTCAAGCTGAGTATCAACGCCGCTACCGTGAACGGAGAAAGGCAGAGTTGCCGGAAGCAGTAGCCGTTCCCCGTCTCTTGGAACACTTGCCGGAAGAGCTACACAGTGTCCTACACAACCTCTTGGCAACCATTCGCCGTGCCCCACCCCCAGAAACCAAACCAGAACCCACCACCTTGGAACAGAAGATGCAGGCAGTCTTGGAAGCAGGACGCGACCTCGACTTCAACGGAGAAACCATCTACCTAGAGGACGCCATTTGGAGGCGTGACAACCCATGACCCCCAAACCCATCAGCGCACACGACTTCGCCATCCGCTCCCATCTTGAGATGCACGGGCGCAACATGGACAGCGACCTCCACTACGATTGGTATTGGGACTGCCTTCGATACCAAGAGCGAAAGGAGGAAGCACTTTGGGCTCAAAATAAAGTGAAATAATCTTTGACCCAACCCATAACAGCATCTAGTATCGGGTTGTTAGATACAAATACACGAACAAAGAAAGAGACAAGAATATGAAGACACATCAAGAACGGATGCGAGCTGGATTTCGGTGGAGGCTGCTACGAGCCCTTTGGCTGGGCGGCACCCGCGCAAGTCGCTGGGCAGGACAACAGATGATAAAACTCTCCCGAAACGCGGACCTCCGTGACTGCTCTGAAACCACCAACACAAGCACAAAAACATGTCCCTAGACCCCCTCTACCCTCCCACCTTGGCACGCCGACTGAGCGCCCTGCTTTTGAGGGAGGACATGGTTACTTTGATCGCCAAAGGTCATGGCTACCGTGATCTCAATGCCTTGGTTGAGCTTGCCCTTCAAGTTACCTCCTCTGAAGCCACAACGCAGGCTTGGACACCGCCTATCGCCTAGCTCAGGAGGCAGAAGGTGAAACCCTTCTCTGCGGCATTGAAGCCAGCAAGACACCAGAAGTTTGGATGCCAACCCCACAAAGCCCATGAACCCTTGGAAACCCATCGACACCGCACCCAAAGACGGCACTCCTATCTTGGTAGGCGGCTACCAACCCGAATGGGAAGCTGTCACCGTCTATTGGACCCAATACCCTCACCGTATGGGAGGGTGGTATTTGGTTGAAACCGGAGCCTATGCCGACGACGGCGAACCCCAACTTAAAATCACCCACTGGACAGAAATCCCCACACCCCCACCACAACCACAATGAAACGCATCCTCACATTCCACATCAACCCTGACATCATCTTCGCCAACGACCTCCCGCCAAGCCCCATCATTGGGACATGCACCCGTCAAGGTTTACAGACAAAGGGTTTCATCCAGCAGATCGAGCCTAGGAACCCCGACTCTTACCAGATCACGGTATTCCGAGGCATCATGCACGGTGCTCGCTACCACAATGTCCTGTTCGGCGGCTCCCTCGCCCAAGCACTCTCCCACCCCGATCTGGAGTACTTCCTCTTCGACACCGAGAAGGAACTTTTTGAATGGTTGATCAAATAACCCTTACCACACTTCCAAACCCCCGCTAACTAACGATCCACATGAATACAAATACAATGACACTCCTCCCTCAATCCGCACTTGCAACCCACGCGCACAATCGCCTCTCTGACCGCTACGGCTTCATCCCAACTAATGAGATCGTGGATGCCTTCAGCCGTGATGGCTGGGTGCTGACCAAGGGAACCGAAGCCAAAGTCCGCACCGAGTCCCGCAGGGGCTTGCAGCGTCACCTGCTGCGCTTCGCCCATGAAAGCCAGTTGGAGCTTGGTATCCGCGAGCGCATCGAAACCATCCTCATCAACTCCCACGACGGCACCAGCAGTCTCCAGATTGGTGCGGGCATCTTCCGCATGGCGTGCGCTAACGGCATCGTCGTCGCGGAGAACACGGTTGCCAGCATCCGTCTCGGGCATCACAAGCTCGACATGGACACGGTGCTCAACTCCGCGCACACCATCCTTGGTCAGGCAGGCAAGGTTTCCGATGTGATTGAGTGCTGGAAAGGCACCCAGATCAGCAAGGAAGATGCCTTCCACTTGGCAGAGCAGGGCATCAAGCTCCGTTGGCCCGTTGCAGAAACCCAGCCAGTCACCCCTCACATCATCCTTGGCGTGAACCGTCAGGAAGATGTTGGCAACGACCTCTGGACCGTCTTCAACCGGATTCAGGAAAACGTGATCAGAGGCGGGCAGCATGACAACTCACGCATGACAGCCTTTGGTAAGCGTTTCCGTGCAACCCGCACCGTGAAGTCCCTCACCGAAGATGTCCGCATCAACAAAGGGCTTTGGGAGATCGCCAGCCAGTTCGCTCAGTAACAACAACTCGGGGGCCGCGCATCCATAACCAACGCGGAACACATTTATATGAACCCCACCCCTTACACCGTCTTGGACCTCATCGAGCGTCTCAAGGAAGAACACGCCAAGCTCGGCAACCACCCCTCCGTGATTGTTGCTTTTAGCCCCCACTATGATGAAGTTACGGCTCGCGTTCCAGCTAACGCAGTCCCCAACATCGTCATCCCTATCCCAGTTTATGAGTAACAACCACCAAGAGCGCACGATCCCCGAGCAAGTTGAATTTGCCTACCTGACCCTTCTCGGTCATTTGGAGCACCTCGCCTCCCGAATGCAGGAGATGAAGGACGGCAACGACGACATCGATGAAGATAGCATTGAATCCCTCCACGATCACGTCAACCGCATGTTGTCAAAAAACTTCCGGCTTCGTCATAAAATCAACAGTATCAACCAACAAGAACAAAAATATGGAAACTAAACCGCTAGCACCCGCCGACATCGGCCTTACCTTCGCCCTCTCACATCTTGAAGACAGCCCTTTGGAGTTCCTCCTCGTCACCCTTGATCGGGATCAAGACAGGAATGGAGCCACCATTGGCATTGAAATGAAGGTGGATGACCGTGCAACCCTCCAAGTCATGCTCGACAAACTGGCTCAAGCTATCCAAGCCCTTGACGAGAAACCCGTGGGGAGGAAGAAGAAGTGAAAACCGTCGTTGACCAAGTTTTTTGGGATTTTAATACGGCAGACAGTAAGTTTGCTACGGAAGCTGTTGCCATATTAGAGCAGTCTGTGAAAATGCACGGGTGGCATTCAATCCACCCGTGGGGAGAACTGAGAAGGCTTTTTAAAGAGCACCACCAACCAACTAAATGAGAACCCTCCTAGCCATCGACCCCGGCGCATCTGGGGGCATCGCCATATCCTTGGAGGGGTCTGCCCCCTCTTTCACCCACATGCCGGAAACGGTTCACGATTTGGCCGAACTTCTTGAGCCTGCCAAACATGGAAACGCCCACGCCTACTTGGAACAGGTTGGGGGCTATGTGGGTGGGGCAGGTGCGCCGGGGTCTGCCATGTTCAACTTCGGCCAAAACTATGGTCAGATCATCGGCATCCTCGCAGCCTACCAGATACCGTTCACCTTGGTTAGACCTCAGAAGTGGCAGGGAGCCTTATCTCTCGGCAACTCGAAAGGCATGAGCAAGACCGAGTGGAAGAACAAGCTCAAAGCCAAAGCCCAGCAACTCTTCCCAAGCAGCAAAATCACTCTGGCGACTGCGGATGCTGCCTTGATCTGGCACGCAGCAGCAAAAAACTTGATTTAGAACTTGCAACAGATTTAACAACCCCTAAAGTAACAGCCTTATGGAAATACACAACCTCATCCGAAAACTCAAAGCAGCCCGAGCCGAAGCCAAGAAGCAAGATGCCCTTGCCCGCGAACTCTCAACCGAAATTGCTGAAAGGGTCAAGGCTCACGTTAAAAGCAACGGCTCAACCATTGCCACCGTTTCTCAGCGTTCGGGGATGCCCTACCCGACACTGGTCAACCTGTTCTGGGGCAACATGACCCACTGCCTGACAGGCGAAGAAGTGATGAAGGTTTGGGATGCAGCAATCCCCACCAAGGATCAGAAACTCAGCTACACCTTCCAGATGCGCCAGTTGACCAAGAAGGATTGGTCGATGTCCGACAAGGATATTGCTCTCCGCATCGGTTGCTGCCTCGCCCAAGTCCAACGCTTCCGCAAAACAATCGAATGCAAAAAGTGAAATTCAACTTCGACTCCGTAACCAATTGGGGTCGCCCCAACAACGTCATCGCGGAGGAGTTTGGGTGTGACGAGCGCACCGTCCGCAACGCTCGCAGGGTCAGGGGGCTTCCCTTTGCCCCACCCAAGGATAAAGACCCATCTTGGGTGCAGATGGTGCTGGAAGAATGCAAGGACTTGGTATGGCAGCAACTCGGCAATGCCCGACTCGCGCAAGTCCTTGGATGCGCCACCACCTCGGTCCGCAACTACAGAATCAAATACAACAAACCAAAACGCAGAAAATGAAAACCATCAAAGAACTCGCGGGCATCGGCTCGAAAGCCGCCGAACTACTCAACAAAGGATGCGGCACGATTGCTATAACAAGGAATCACCCCGGCTGGTTCCACGACGAAGAGCAACGCCAAGCATTCGCCACCGCTGTGCGTGATGCGGTGCTTGCGGACATGTTCCCGAAAGCTGATTTGGGAACATCCACCAAAACTGTCCCGCTCGACATCAACGACATCCGCGCAACGGATGAGTTCAAATTTTTTGGGGGGTGCGTCATCCAAACCTTGTCCGAATGGGATGCGGTATATCTCCGACTGCGCTACGGGGGGTTAGTAGATTATTCCTACCTCGCTACCTCTTATCTTCGCCGCCAACACGGCTCAACCGAGTGGAAACCCTGCACCAAGGAGTCACAACCATGACCCCAAAAGCACAACGAATCGCCATCGCAGAGTTCTGCGGCTACACGCACGTGCGAATAGTCAAATCCATCGAAGGTCCACCCGACATAGGCATTGGTCATCACCCAACAGAACCACACTCCGTTCCCGACTACCTCAATGACCTCAACGCCATGCACGAAGCGGAGAAGGTTCTCAGGAATAATCAACGGGGAGATTTCAGCTTCCACCTCCAAAAGATCACCGGAGGCGAATGGTTTCTGTGCTACAACTCAACCGCAGCCCAACGCGCAGAAGCCTTACTCAGAACAATCGGAAAGTGGGAGGCAACGAAATGAACGCACCAACACCACGAACAGACACCATTCTGGCAAGATTCTCATGGGGTGGGAACAAGTGGATTGACCGAGAGCTACAGTTTGTGCCGCGAACTGGCGACCGAGTGTTGGTGACTGACCCTGTGCGAAAATATAGGAGCGACGACTGGATGGTCGAGGGTGAGGTAATTCTCGTTGAATGGTCATTCAGAGGCGGCGTGTTCGGCAGTATGGTTTCGATCACACTCAAACCTCGAATCGACCAAACTGGGCCGAATCATTTTTAACCAACCAGCCATGACACCAACACCACGAACAGACGCCGCTTGGGAGGACATAAAAGTTAACATACTGGAGCACGCCCGCCAACTTGAACGCGAAAACGCAGAGTTGCTGGAGGCTTTAGAGCTTCTTTCCACTCATGGTCACGCTGAAGAGTGTTTGTTACTCAATAGAGCAAATCAAGCGTGCGACTGTGGACTTGATAATGCTTATTTAGTAATCGCCAAAACGAAAGGAAAACCATGACACCAACACCACGAACAGACAAACACATGGAACTGCGTGAAGATTTCGAGCGATGCGATCCAGACTTCGCCCGCCAACTCGAACGCGAGAACGCCGAGTTGCTGGAGGCTTTGGAAGCCTGCATGAAGATCATTGGTTCGCCACACGCATTGAAGTCGGAATGTTGGGCAACCACTGACGAAATAAATGCCGCATGGGATAAGGGCACGGCATCAATCGCCAAAACGAAAGGAAAACCATGACACCAACACCACGAACAGACGCAGAGGCACGCCTAATGTCCTTGGATTGTGATGATTCATGCGTAGAGATTTATATCAAAAAGGAGCAAAAAGCCGTAGATGGTGATTTTGTTCTCGCAGACTTCGCCCGCCAACTGGAACGCGACATCTCAACCCTCAACGACCGCCTCACTGACCGTCAAAAGACGCTGATGGAACAAGCGGTGAAACTGCAACAAGCCTCCCGCATCCTCACCCGTTGCCGCGATTCAGCGGGCCGGATGGAGATGGGGTTGTATGAGGACATACAGAACTTTTTAAATGCCTAACCATGAATGACTCTCCAATATGTATGACATGCCACTTCGCCTGCAACTGCCGAGAGGCACGGATGGCCGAATCAATGCAGACTCAGCGCCGAGTGATCGACTGGCGGGATCAGAGCGATGAGGGGTTGAGGCTCCGTTGCGGAGAACTGACCACGCAGGAAATCCGCACCATCAGGGCTGTTCTTGGAGACATTCTTCCGCAGCCAAAAACCATTGCGTCGGCGTTGCAGTGGAGCGGGCCGCCTGTGGATTTCCGCGAATGGTGGGACAGCAAGGATCATACTTATCGTGGCGATGCTACACCTCTAGCTATTGCTGGCCTCGCATGGGAGGCCGCGCACAAGAAATATGTTCTGACACCGAACGCTGAAGTCAGCCAGTCCGAAACGAAGCCACAAACCAAAGAAGACGAATGAACACCCTAGACACCATTGACACAGCAGGCCAAACCTCAAGGACTTGGCTGCACCGTTTTGTTCGCCTGTTGGGCTATGATTGCCCAGTGTGCGAGGACGTAAAGCACCGCCTCAAAGGCCACCGATGCTCCAAACTGGACGGCGAGCACGGACTCGCTGCCGCCACCATGAGAGCATGGGAGCAAGAGTGGGGCGATGGTGCAAGCGGAGAGGCTGGCGCGATGCTTCGCCGCGAACTACGCAGCGTAATCCGCCGCTACGGTCAGGAATCCGACGTGACCGCATATCAGGCCATCGGGGCACTCCGCATGGTGGAACATGACATCGTGGACATGCTCGACTCCGCAGCATGAAGGCGAACACCCAAGGTGAGGCACAGCCGGAAGACCACAATAAACCCTCGAACACCTGAAAATATGGCCGAAGAAACAGAACATGGAACCACTGAGCGCAAGGCTGTTGACCAGCAGCAGGCTTGTTCGGCCTTGATGTCGCTAAAGGACTTTCAAGCGGAGATGGCAAAGCTGAATGGCTGGGCGCAGCACGGATGCTCTGACGGCGGATGCCAAATCGAGAAACCGAAGGGTATGCACACAAATGGCGGATGCCGATGCAATCCACGCAAGTTCTCTGAATATCTACTCTGGCTGGCTTGCGAGGTCGAGAAGCACGGACGCTATTGCCGTTGGCCAAACGACAAGGCTGACTCACCAGCGAACCCAAAACTATGAGCACACAAGCATACCAACGACCCTGATGCCGAAGTGATCCAAGAGAAAATCAAGGACGCTATCATGGAGCAAATCTGTGAGAACTTTACCTTTGAACCCAACTAACAAAATGAAAACACCAAACTGGAAACCGAGTGAAAAAGAAACCCCAAAAGGGGATGCAACCCCAATCCGTTTTGTTCTCGATGAACCAACACCACCCTGCCCCGAGATTACACAGGAACTCTTGGACAACCCCGCTTTCAAGATGCTCTCCTGCTACAACCCCGTCGTCTATACCGCACCTTGCCTAGACGCGCCCGCAGATGTTTGGGACGCTGCCGAAACGCTACATAACTACTTCACGAAAAATGGACAACGAGAGTGGCAGCTAATGCACGTCGCTTCCAGAAAAATCGTCGCTAAACTAGAACAGGAAAAGAGCGAGCTGTTTGATGCCTGCCTTGCTTTTAGGACTGCGCTCAAAGACCTTGATAAAGCCCTCGGAGATTGCTTGGAAGTCCCCGCCAATGTGCTGCCAGCTTGGTATGCGGCGGGGTTGCTATTGGAAAACACCCCCAAACCATGACTCCTCGCAACTACCAACTCCCCAGCATTGAACGCCTAACTAAAGCCTTGCCAAGGTTTGGAGCGTGCCTTGATGCCTCAGATACCGGAGTCGGAAAGACCTACGTTGCCGCCTTCACTGCCAAAGCTCTTGGTTGGAAGGTCGCCGTGGTCTGCCCCAAGTCGGTTATCCCATCTTGGGAACTCGCCCTGAAAACCATCGGGGTGCCTTATCTCTTTATCGAGAACCCTGAGAGAATCCGCTATCAGGCACAATGGGGTAAGACCTCCAAGGATAGTTTTGGTTGGGAGTGGGCGTTGCCGGATCGTTGCCTAATGATCGTGGATGAGTGCCACCGCTTCTCGGGCGCAGATTCGTTGCAGGCCAAGATGCTGGCATCGGCACCCAAACCCGTGCTCATGCTATCTGCCACCTGTGCCGACAGCCCTCTGAAGATGCACGCTATCGGGCATCAACTTGGAATCGTGCATTGGGACAACTGGTTTGCTTGGTGTTTCAAGAACGGCTGCGTGTTTAACAAACCATTCAAGGGACTCAAGTACATTGGCGACGATGCAGTTCTCAAGCGCATCCACAACCAAATCTTTGCTGAGAAAGGCGTGCGGATTCGCATTGCCGATCTTGGTGACGCATTCCCTGACAATTCTGTCGAGGCGGTGCCAATTCCTTTGGAGAACGTGTGGGAAGTGAACGCGGAGTATGTCACCGCTATCGAGCTACTGGAAGCGGACGCCCCCAACGCTGCGGTGGCCATGCTGCGGGCAAGGCAACTCTCCGAGCATCGCAAGCTCAGGGCTATGATTGACATGACCGATGACCTTTTGGAAACCGGCAAGTCGGTAGCCATCTTCGTCTGCTTCCGCGAGTCCCTCGACCAGTTGGCAAAACAGTTCCCCGAAGCCAGTTTGATCTACGGAGCACAGCCTGCGGATGAACGTGAGGATGCCATTCAAGCGTTCCAGTCTAACCAAAACCGTGTCCTCATTGCCATGATCCAAGCTGGGGGAGTAGGAATCAGTCTGCACGATCTGGACGGCAACTTCCCGCGAGTCAGTCTAATCAACCCATCGTTCTCAGCCATTGAGCTTATCCAGACCCTTGGACGCATTCACCGCAATGGAGGGAAGTCCCCCTGCATCCAGCGCATCCTCTTTGCCGCTGATACGGTTGAGGAAATGGTTAGGGTAAAAGTAGCTCTAAAAGTTGACAGAATCAATTTGCTTAACGACAGTGACCTCCACGTATGAACACACTAACACGAAAACCACAGGTGCCAGCCACCATCAAAAAAGAAAAGTTGACCCGCTACAATCGCATCGTATCCGCCGGATATGAGGTTCGGATCGCTGAGAAGCAACTCAAAACCACCACCCGAACTCTAAGCCGCTGGGCCGAGGAGCTTGGTATCCCAATGTTCAAACGCACTATCCCATGAGCACAACCGCCCCACACGCAGAACGCGCACACTCAAAACGCAGCCCTTCCTCTCTTGGGAAGTATGCTGTTTGCCCCCATTTCAAGCAGGACGAAGATCGCCCTGTGCATCCAGTTACCCTTGAGGGGACACTGGTGCATGAGGCTATTGAGAAGAAGAACCTCCGAGGCTTAACCGCTGATCAACGAGTCATGGCCCAGACAGGCTTGGACTACGTTGCCACCCTGAAAGCCTCTGGGAAGTATCACCAGCATGATGAAATTGCTCTGCGTATCCCATTGGTGCTCGACAAGAGAGGTCACGCCGATGTAGTGCTGGTTTCCCATGACGGGAAAACGGCACACTGCATTGACTTCAAAGCAGGTTTCAACCGCCAAGCGGATGCTGAACAGAACCTACAGCAGAAGTGCTATATTGCTGCCTGCTTGGAGAAGTGGGCATCCGTTGAAATCATCACGGTTCACATCGTCTATGTCCGCCTCCAAGAGGTGGATGTCTTTGAGTTCACCCGTGCCGATGAAACCCGCATCCAGCTTGAAATCTTGGCTGTAGATCGTCGCGCTGAAGAGGCTGAGAACTTTGAACTCGCCAACAAAGGGGTGCTGTTCTACCACCGTGCTGATCCTGCTGTCTGCACCTACTGCGTCAAGGCGGGCGTTTGCCCTGCCATGCAGCAGATCACCGTGCCGACTGCCCAAGCCTATGCTCAGGCTCGTCCTGATAGCCTCAAAGTCCCAGAAGCCTATGACCCCTCGCTCATCTCCGACCCCGCAGTGATGGCACAAGCCCTAGCCGTTGCCGGAATTATGGAGACTTGGGTTTCCAGCGTAAAGAAACATGCGCTCCAGTTGCGGATGGACATCGGGTTGGACATCCCCGGCACCACCTTGGCCCACCGCACCGGAACCAAATCTGTAGCTGACCCCAATGCAGCGTATGCCCTTGCTGAGAAGCATGGCGTGACGCAGGCTGAGTTTATGACCACCGTGAAGGTGAGTGCTCCCGACCTGATTGACATCGTTTCCTCCAAAGCGGAACGAGGCAAAAAGAAGTATGTGGCACAAGCCTTTGAAGATGAACTCCGCGACTCCGGCGCACTGAACATCGGCCCAGAAACCTTCTACCTGAGAAAATCCAAATGATTGAGAAACTAGACAATGGCACTTGGGTCATCCAAGAAGATACCCATATCTCCAAATGGGTGAAGGAACATGGATCGCTTAAATGTGACCCGCACCTCTTTGCATGGCTCCGGCCAAAGCTGAGAAATGTGGGAGTCATTTGGGACGTGGGAGCCAACATCGGGGATCACACCCGTTTCTATCTCGACCTTGGCAAGGTTGTGGTTGCCGTGGAGCCAAACCCCGAAGCCTTTGAGTGCTTGCAGCATAATTGCCCAGAGGCGATTTTGATTCAAGGAGCCGCCAGCTATTGCTCAGGGGTACCTTTGAAGTTTTTTATCTCAGACAATGTGGGGGCTTCTCGCGTGTCTGACTTAGGGAGCATTGAAGTGATGACCATCCGACTTGATGAAGAGCAAATCCCGATTCCTCAATTTGTCAAAGTGGATGTAGAAGGGTGTGAACCCATAGCCTTAGCGGGAATGTCAGATACGCTTTGGGAGCATGGCCCTGCCTTGTTTGTAGAAATAAACCGAGGGGCGTTAGCTGAAGGAGGATTTACGCCTGAAGATGTCAAGAAGCAGCTTCAAAGGTATGGTTACAAGCACTTCCAAATCTACCCACCAAATCTGGACGAATCCGAAGAACAATACGACCTCTACATCACCAAATGAAACATGCCTTTTTCATTCGCACGTATCTGGGAGATGTCGAGTGGCTCCCCTACTGCCTCAAGTCCATCAAGAAGTGGGAGCCAGAAATCCCGATCTGTGTCGTGGCACCTCCGAAGGGGTTCTCCCTGATTCGCACAATTGCCGAAGGTTTTGGAGCCTCCTGCACGGAAGTCTATCCCGTCCATGCAGATGGCTACGTGGATCAGCAATGGTCGAAGCTCCATGCGGACATCTACTGCCCTGCGGAGTTCATCACGCACATTGATTCTGACTGCCAGTTGGTGGCACCGCTTGCCAACAGCTTCAGGGAGGAAAAGCCCATCATGCTCAAGACCCCTTGGGAGCACCTTTCAGGGGATGCCGTGGTATGGCGCGAGATCACCAAGAGCTATCTTGGCTTCACGCCCACCCATGAGTTCATGCGTCGGAACGGACTAACCTACCCACGCGAACTTTACGCTTATCTCCGTGCCTATCTCACCTCCACGATGGGCAACATGGACGAGTGGTTCCCCGCCATCACGGATCGCAAAATGAGCGAGTTCAATTTGTTAGGCGCATACGCTCACCAGCATTGGTATGACGAGTTCTACTGGATTGACACCAGCAAAGAAACCTTTCCTGAGAGCATTGTCAACCAAGCATGGTCTTGGGGCGGGCTGGACAAAGTAAAACCCCTTTGGGACACCCTAATCGCTTCACCAAAATGAGCCTAGCCACTCGCGCCCCAATCTGTCGAACCGAACCACCCGCAGGATATACATGGATTCCTGCCCCCTTTGAGGTAGTCATGCCTTACTGCGCCAGAGACGCGCACAGGGCTTTGGATACTTTGCAATGGATGGAACAGCTTCATGGCAAGCTCCTGACCACCCTGACCCTTGTCATGGACGACCTCCATCAGAAGTTTGAAAAAGACCCTGTGGTCATTCAGGCCAAACGAGTGTTTGAAACAGTTCGCGTCTGCCCTGTTCGGCCTACACGGGCCAATTGGCCGGGCTGTAACAACCATGTATTCAACCACATCGTCCGAGTAATGGGTGAACGGGGCAGACCTTGGCTACTGCTGGAAACCGATATGGTTCCAGTCACTCCCGACTGGCTCCCTGTGCTGGAGAAGGAGTACAACACCGCCAAGAAGCCTTTCATGGGGGCTTGGGTAGAGGGCTTTGACATTATCAATGGAGGGGGCGTTTACCCACCGGATACGGCCTCATGGATGCCCAAATATCTCTCCCAAGACCCGCTCAAGGCTATCGCGTACGACTGTGCCATTGCCCCAGAGATCATCTGGTTCAGCCACAACGCCTCCCACCTGATGCCCCATGTCTGGACGGAGCGTGCCAATGGTCGTCCAAGTCTTAATGGGCAGAAGCCCCCAACATGGACTCCGAGGATGGCTGAATGGGTGCTGACCCACAACGCAGTGCTCGCCCATCGGTGCAAGACCGGAGCACTGATTCAAATACTTCGCGATAAAAACGCAAAACCTGTTGACGAACCTGTTGCAGACAGTTAAGTCACTGCCTTCCTCGGGCATTCCGAGGCGAATAACCAAACTACCACACCACACCACAATGGCTACCATATCCCTCAAGAAACCACAATCCTCCGACGAACTCGCTATCGTCCCGTCCGAACCCTCAACCGCAATCATGGCCCCCACTATTGGAGTCCCTTCTGCTTTTGAAGGTGAGTTCACTGCTGCTGACCGCAAGGTTCCCTACCTCGCAATCTGCCAGAAGTCGGGCAAGATGATGGACGATAATCCGACTTGGCTCGGCAACTTTGTCTATGACAAGCTGCACTGCCTTGGCAACACGCTCAGTGTCATCTTCTTCAAGTGCAAGAAGAGCTACGTGGAAGACCTCCCCTACGGCTCCGATTCCTTCCCTCAGAAGTTTAACACCATCGCGGAAAGCCGTGAAGCAGGTGTCGCTGTTCAGGAAGTTGGAGAACTCGACTGCCTGATCGAAGTCCCTCTGGACTTTGAAGGTGCAGAAGAAATCGACGGCAAGGGCTACATCCCTGCCCGTTACACCGTCCGTAGCACCGCTTATGGAGCAACCGTCCGAATCTTGGTCAAGGATTCCAGCCTCCGACTCAAGGGCAACCTTGCTTCGGGTGTCTACACCTTGGCAATCGAGAAGAAGACCAACGGTAGCAACTCTTGGTATGCGCCAAAACTCAGCCCAAATGGGATGACCCCAGAAGCTGTCCTGAACTTCATCACGGACAACTACTGTTAACCCCTGCATAGCCGTTGCTCCGTGGCTTAAAACGGAGCACCCCTTCCGATATGCTTATTACCCGACCCACCTCCTCCCCTACCCGCATCCCCCCAAGTGATGCCGGAAGAAAAGCTGGAGAACTCACCAGTGCCTTGATGGCAATGCCTCCGAAGACGACGATCACAATCGACTTTGAGAAAGATGCTGCCTCAAATCGCCTGTATCCGGCTGTCAGTCGCTACGCCAGAAAGATCAAAGGGAAATTTGTATGTCGGAGGCTTTCCAAACGATCATTCGCAATTTTCAGAATCAAATGAGCACATTCAAAACCATTTCTCGCGCCGAAGCAGTTGCACAGGGCATGAAGCCCCTGACCATTCCATCCAACCCTGAAGAGCCTTTCCTCCAGAATGTCATCAAAGACATGCAGCGGATCAAAGGCACCATCTGGGCACTCGTCCAATACAAAGTGGGCGGGGCTTTGGAAGTGTGGCGGGTTCCCCTTGAACCTCTGCACACCGATAAGGGCGAAAGACTTTCCATGTAAGACAAGACTGGGTTAGCGATCTAAAGACCGTAGTTGGTCAAGGAGCGCCAGACATGGACTAACAGCCTCGGCTCCGTCACTGTAACGACGGGCAATGTGACGTGGGACACAAATCTACCAGCCCAACTGAGAATGAGCAACCTGCTGACAATGTGGTGGCTCACTTCAAAAGACTCAGCGGTGTGGACAGTGACACACATGGGGGTGCATCCCCAATCGGACTCATACACGCAGAGCAATCTGTAAAACCCCGGATAGCAGGTGCGACTCCTGCCTGAGTCACCAATTTCCACGGTTCCTTTGTTATTGCACAAAAGGAAGGGGGTTTCCCCCCGCACCAGCTAGCCCTGTGCGCCCAGTCGAAGCGAGCCTTTTTGGGGTTTATTGGTCATCGAGAGTCGCGATGACGCTTTGCAAAAGGCTAGCCAGACTCACTTTTATTAGATACCTTTTGACAAACCATACGCTTAGGTTATCCATGAACAATGAAACCAAAATCAGCAAAGCCGCAGCAATTCTTGGACGCAGGGGAGGAGCCTCTAAATCTGAAGCCAAAAAACAAGCCTCGCGTGCGAACGGTAAAAAGGGTGGTCGCCCCCGGCGATGTGTTCGGGAGATTGACGGTGACGAGAGTACTGCCTAGCAAGAGTGGGCCAATATTTATCGAAGCAGCCTGTTCCTGTGGTAATCAATGGAGAGGAAAAAAAACTAGCTTAGTTGCTAGCACCACAAAGTCTTGTGGCTGTCTTCAGGCGGAGTCTCGGCAGGTTAGTTGTTTAAAGCATGGTCACAAAAGCGATAGGAAGGTATCAAAGCTATATAGAGCGTGGCAGGGCATGAAGTCGAGGTGCTACTTGAACCAACCTGTAAATCATCTGTACAAAGCTCGAAAGATTGAAGTGTGCGCCGAATGGAGGAATAACTTTGAGGCTTTTGCAAAGCATATTGGCCCCCCTCCATCCCCAGCACACTCAGTAGATCGAATCGACAACTTCCGTGGGTACGAGCCGGGAAATGTGCGCTGGGCTACCAAGAAAGAGCAAGGAAACAATAAGGCAAATAACACTATGCTCTCGGCTTTTGGAGCTACGCGAACGCTACCTCAATGGGCAGAGGCTACGGGAATTAGCGTCCACGTCCTGCGAAATAGGGTTGAAGCAGGTTGGCCTATTGGAGAAACTCTTACTCGCCCTATTTTAACCCATCGTCCTCACCCCCCACGAAAGAAATAGACACTATATTTATGAAAAATACCCGCAGTTATGCTATTGATTTTGAAACTTCTTACGCCAAGGACAGGTCTATTGGAACGCACGGAACGCTAGGCTACCTCGCGCACCCAGATACGGACATCTTTATGGTGGCTATCGTTGGCGAGGGAATCCAATACGTTGGCCCGCCAGAGGACGCCCCTTGGGATTTGGTTCGCGGGCAGCGGGTCATTGCACACAACTACTCTTTCGAGTGGGCCGTAATCCGCGAATGCGAGCGCAGAGGCATCATCAAGGAGCCTCTTAAGGAAATAGGGTTCTGCACTGCCAACCTTGCTGCCTATCTGCAAGCACCTCGCAACCTCTTGGACGCAAGCCGTGAGCTACTTGGCATCCAACTCGACAAGACCACACGGGACAAGTTCAAGAACAAGAACTTCCACACGCTCCCTGATGCCATCAAGGAGGAGATTCGCGGGTACGCCCTTATGGATGCCAAGGCCAGCTACACGATCTGGGAAAAGTACGGGCACCTGTGGCCGGAACACGAACAGCTACTCTCCGCCCACACGACTATGATGGGGCATCGTGGCATCCCTGTGAATAGCGAAGCCGTGGACAACGGCATCCGAACCTACAAGGAAATCTTGTGGGGTTTGGAGAAGCTGATCCCGTGGGCTGGAACCAATCCTGTGCTGTCTTTGCCGCAACTCCGTGACGCTTGCCGTAAAGCAGGCATCCCTGCACCAGAGAGCACTGCCAAGGATGATGAGGGCTTCCAAGTTTGGGCGGACACCTACGCCGCCAAGGTTCCGTTTGTCGCTGCGGTAAGTCAGTATCGCTCCACCAACCGCTCTCTTGGGGTTCTGGAGTCCATGCAGGTTCGCACACTCGACAGCCGTGTCCGTTACGGGCTGAAGTATTGCGGTGCCGTTCCTACCTTCCGCTGGAGTGGAGACACGGGGCTTAACGTCCAGAACCTTCCTCGCGAACCCGTTGGCGGCATTGACATCCGCACCATGTTTGAGGCTCCTGCTGGCAAGTCCTTCATCTCTGCGGATATGAGTCAGATTGAGCCTCGGATTGCCCTTTGGCTGACGGGAAATACTGCTCAACTTGAGGGAGTCCGTCAGGGAATGTGCGTTTACGAAGTCCATGCCCGTCAGACGATGGGCTACAAACTTGACATCAGCCTCAAGGAAGCTGCCAAGAAGGATGAGAAGTATGCTAACATGCGACAGGCTGCAAAGGCCCGCGTTTTGGGACTTTCTTATGGTCAGTATAGCAAAGGTTTCCAAGCCTATGCCAAGACTTTTGGGCTGGAGCTAACCATTGACGAAGCCGAGCATCAGGTGAAGCAATTTCGCGCCATGAACCCTTTGCTGGTAGCTTTTTGGAGTTCTCTTGAGCTTGGGGTAAAGCAGTCGAGAGGCAAAACTCTCGAACTGGACAACCCCAACGGTAGGACCATGAAGTATTTTGATGTCACCATTGGGCGCAATGAGAGGGGTTTCCCTGATTACCGCGCCCGCACAGTGATGGGTGGGGTTCCAACGTATTACACATCCGGGAAGTTGTTCAACAACTGCTGCCAAGGGATTGCCCGAGACGTGTTTGCGGAAAAGATCACCGAGATCGAGTACAAGCTCGGGCTTCCAGTTGTCCTAACCGTTCACGATGAAGTCTTGGTTGAGGTGGATGCCTCGGACGCTAAGGACGCTCAACGTGAAATTTCCCGAGTCATGGCAACCGCTCCTGAATGGATGCCCGACATCCCTTTGGCCTCAGATTGTAACATCATGCAAGCTTATGAGAAGTAATCCAGAACTCACCCAACTGCTTGAACGCGCAGCCATTCTGATTGAAGCCTACGCTGAACTTTGCGACGAGAATGGCAAAAGCCACCGCGCAGAGGAAGCCCTCACTTGGGTGGACGATGCCGACGACTGGCAAAATAAGCACAAAGACGATTGACAGGAGGGAAGTCCAAGCTACTTCTCCGACCCAGACTTTAACAAATACTTTAATACAGCCAAGCCATGTTCAAATTTCTCCCCAATCTCACGTCCCAGAATGTTGAAGATTTGGTTATCCCGTTTACCGGAGAACCTCCACATATCCCGTCCAGTATCACCAGCAAAGACGGGTATCGCCGCTGGAGTTTGGAGCCTAACACCAACCACGTCTTTGCATCTCACTTTGTTGGGATTGTGGAGACGTTGCGGGTTTCGGATAACAATCTGCCCTTCAAGCAAGTTGGAGCTATCTTCGACTTCGACACTCGATTTGAAGGGGATGCCATTGCCCAGATCGTGCAGAATGTTGACCCTGAATTTCGACCACGATACCTGACCAGAACCTTCTCAGGAGGCATCCGCCTCTGGTATATCTTTGAGACTCCAATCCTATTCCACGATGCCCGAGTGGGTTTGAAGTTCAGCGATCTGGTGATCAAGAAGCTGAAGATACGCAGTTTGTTCCCCGGCTTCGATGACAAAGCCTCCAAGCAATATGGTCAATACTTTGAAGTTGGTCATAGCTGGCAGGAAGTCCCCAATTCGGGAACCATTCCCCTTGTCCACTTGGAAGCGTGGATGGGCCTTGCCATCGTGGCGGAAGCCAACACCAAGAAGAAGAACGGGGTTGCCATTCCCTTTGACAAGATTCGTGACGCTCTGGAGCTAAAGTTCCCAGCGGCATGGCGGGATGGTTGGGATAAGTTTGTGGTGGGTGCTCGCGGATGCCGATTCTGGGATGGTGGCAACGCTACATCTTGCATCGTGCGGGAAGATGGGATCACCTGCTTCACCGGAGACGTGGGGTTTGTTGGTTGGGCTGATCTCCTTGGTCGTGAGTGGGTGGATAAGCATACCGATGTCGCGATGGGAGAAGCCATCGAGAACATCTGGTTTGAGCCTGCTGCCAACAAGTATTGGAGGTGCAACACAAACCTCGGCTGGCAACAAGTTCAAAAGGAAGACCTGCGTCTGCACTTCCGCATGAAGGGTATTGGTGATGACCGTGAAGAGGGGCAAGCCTACAGCCCGATGGATCGTGTGCTCAACCAAGTCCAAATCTCTCATGCCGTTGGTGGTGCCTTCCCGTTCCACTTCAAGAAGGAGGACATCGTGATGGCAAATGGGCAACCGTTCCTGAACATTTCACGGGCCAAACTTGCCCAGCCCGATCTAAGCCGCTCAGGCGCATGGGGAGACGGCTTCCCAAATCTAGCCCGCTACTACGAGGGCTTCTATAATCGTGCTCAGTTCCCCATCCAGTTTGCCCACGCAATGGGCGAGAAGATGTGGACATATAAGACTGCCTTTGCCGGAAGCCTGCAACGGGGTCGAGTGATTGTTCACGCAGGCCCAGCAGGAGCAGGTAAAACCTACATGCTCACCGTAGATGAGTACATCTACGGCATCTTGGAGGACGCGAGCCGTTACCTGCTTGGTCAGGATGGCTTCAACGGCTCCTTGGTTGCTGCCCCTATTTGGGGCGTGGATGATCCAGTCGCTTCAGCAGATTCCCGAACAACAGCTACCTTCTCCCAAATGCTCAAGACCATTGCTGCCTGTGACAACATCCCTGTCCGTGGCATGTATCGTGAATCCTTGCGGTTGCCGTGGGTAGGTCGCGTGTTCGTGAACATGAACGACGATCCCGAATCTATCCGAATG
>Ga0208974_1000255_pt1 | contig 23252 bp, 23 predicted proteins | sample GreLakmeER15MSRF_FD_187699 | JGI IMG/M metagenome (GOLD analysis project Ga0208974, IMG submission 187699) | Freshwater lentic microbial communities from great Laurentian Lakes, MI, USA - Great Lakes metaG ER15MSRF (SPAdes) | ecosystem: Environmental > Aquatic > Freshwater > Lake | place: Great... | reverse complement strand
AATTTTTCCCACGGCGATTTGCCTGTGGATTGTTCGTTTGATCAATTTAAACTGGGTATCGAATCAAAAGATATTACAGTATACGTTAACAATAAAAAGACATATAAGTATTGGTTAAACTGTAAACTAATTGATGTTAATCTATTTGGATTTATAGACAACAATGAAACATTGGATGAAGTGGAAAACCTTAGCAGAAATTTTCTACAACACAGTTACTACAATATCAATAACTTTAATTTGATATTACCATATGTTATACATCAACAGGTCTTTGATAAAGAGGTAGAACAAATCAAACACTTGGATTCAAAGGAAACTGAGAGTTATTGTTTTAAATTTTTTAACAATGTTATATCTGATACATTGTTTGAAGTAGAAAAGAATGGAATCAAAGTAGACGTTGATGTTTTTTCAAAATATTTCAAGAGCAAAACTTATAATAAATTTGTATATACCAACTATAACATATACAATCCAACTGGAAGACCAAGTAATTCATATGATACCATCAATTATGTAGCTCTTAAAAAAGATGATGGGTCGAGAGCTAGTTTTGTTTCACGATATGGACAAGACGGTCATTTGATGATGATTGATTTTACAGGATTCCATCCTTACATTGTAGCGAATCTTGTGGAGTACAAAGTACCAGAAGAAGAAACAATATATGAACATTTAGCCAAATATTACTTTAACATTGTCAATGTAACAGCTGATGATATCGGCAAATCAAAGAAATTAACGATGGTAAATCTATATGGTCAGATTTCCAATCAATATTGTGATATTCCTTATTTTCACAAAGTTGAACAGTTAAAGGATAAATATTGGAAAAAGTTTGAAAAGAATGGGTATATAACAACTCCAATATATAAACGAAAGATAACAAATAAACATATAGTTGATGCCAACAAAAACAAGTTGTTTGCTTATATTATTCAAGCTGCTGAAACTGAATATGGAATTGACAGCTTAAGTAAGTGTATTAAGTTTGTTAGTAACAAAAAGATCGTACCTATTCTGTATGTATATGATTCGATAGTGTTTGATATTCACAATGATGTGGATAGACAAGATATTACTGATTTGATTGAGATCTTTAAAAACAAGCGATTTAAGGTAAAGACTTACACGGGAAATAATTATAATGATTTGAAATTAGTCCAATTGTAAATATATTTATATCTATATTTATAATAGATGAACTTTAAATCATTAGTAAACGAAATTTGTTGTGACAATCGTATTAAGAACGGTGTATTGGATCTTAAGAACGAAGATCACGTTTTTATATTGCAGGAATATCTAGAAAAAGCTGGATATAATATCGATGAGATAGTAGAAAAGACCGCTAAGTTATTTGAAGCGGGTAGATTTCCAGATCGACAAGCATATAATAAAGATGGTATACTTGTAACATTTCCCAATAAACAATACAGAGATAGAGCTGTTAATAAAGGTACTCACTTCGCTGAAAATCCCAAAAAGGCTCAAGCTAATATTTTTAAAACTGACGGCGAACAAGGAACTGATGCGCAATCAGATTCAGAACCATCTGATAAAGAACCTGCCACATTGGATCAAACACTAGATAAAGACATCGAAGGTGACAGTGGTGTAGACAAAAGAACACCAGCGGAGAAAAAGCAAGATGCTTGGGGAGTGGAAGCTATATTAACAGGTCAAACGCCACTTGTTAATTATAGTGTAGATGAAGCTAAAAGTTATGGATTTTACAACAAAGGATTCAAATGGTTTGATACTAATGGAGATTTAATAGGTGAACAGATATACGATGAAACTATTTCTAAAAATGTAATTGTATCTGATGCAATTGCGCCTGCTAAATATATCAAAAAAGCAGAGAAGATTAAAGACCAAATTAATGTTGAACTATTAAGTAAATTGGACTTTTTGAAAAATGCAGAAAAAACACAAAGAACTTTAATTTTTGAAACTATTCCCATTTTATTTGCAAATGGAATAAAGACGTTTGAAAATTTAAATGTGAGTGGAAATTACAATTCATATGCCATCAGTTTCTTAAAAGAGTGGGGAAATTTGCGTGCAAAATTAGAAGCTATATCAGATGAGAAAGCTCGTGTAGAAAATATAAAAATATACGATTTAGTAGACAATGATTTGAAAGAAATAGGTGGTCTTAATGGCACAAGTCTTGAAAGCTTGGGTAAACCAACGGATTTTATTCACAAAGATATTAAAAAGTTTTATACCTACGCTGAAGATTATAATAAAAGATTTATCAAAGAAAAAGAAGGAAAAGAAAACACAGCAGATATAGTTTTAATATATGGTGGTTCGGCTAATGATGTTTATGAGGCTTTGAAATCCGGCAACATTGAACAAGAAGATGTTGATTCAATGGCAAAAATTAAAAATAAAAATGTTAAATTTGCATTAATAAGTTTAAAAGCCGGATCAGCAAAACTTGGTCGTGTATTAACACAACTCGTTTCTTATGTTGGCCAAGATATTCCAGCTGTACCTTCCAAAGAAAAGCCAAAACCTTTAAATGAAGGTTTATTGGATACAATTTCTCAAAGTATTTCTACTTTAATAACAAAGTTAAAGGGCGTACCTGATTTAGCAAAAGAATACTATAAATCTTTCATAAATGTTATTAATCCATTTACCAAGAAAATTTCAAGCTTTTTCTCTAAGGAATTGAATGATAACGTAAAACAAATTAATAATTCTGATTACAAAAACATACAGCGTTTAGAAAATGAAATTGAAAAAGAAATTGGACCTGTAAACGAGGCTAAAGGTAAGTGTGGTAAAGAAGGAGCAGAATTAAAAGATTCATTGTTTAAAAATATGAAAGCATTTCGGAACATTTTAAAATCCGATAATACAGACGTAGTTTTAATACAAAAAATATTACAATATTCAAATAACCCTTTGTTAAAACAAAATTTTCCAATCTTAATTTCACAAGAACAAATTGAAAGTGTGAAAAATTTCAGAAGCATTTTAATAAACTTGTTAAATAGCATTGAAAATGATTACAATGTAAGTGATTGTATCGATAGAGCAACATTGAATCCTATTCTAAAATACAGAGCTAATATATTGTCATTACGTTATATTGATTTAATATTAGCAAATATACTAAAAGATGTAAACTCATCTGATTCTTCTAAAATTCGTGAGGAGTTTATTAAACTTGCTAGTGTACTTTCTACAGAAGCTGTATTTGGAAACAATGTTAGTTTACCTTTAATTAAATTTACCGGCAAAAAAATTGAAAAACTAAAGTATAAAAGAAATTTTAAATTTGAAGTACCTGATAAAATTGACGATTTAAAGTTAGGAAAACTTAAAATAAACATAGTTCCAGACGAAGGATACCTAACGGTATATTTGTATCTTTTTAACGGCATGGTTACAGAAGATGATATAACTGTTCCAACATATATTGAATATTTGATGAAAAGCAACAGTGGTAGTGCTTTCACATTTAGCGTAGAGGGATCTAAGGTAGTAGAAAAAATATGAATAAACAACTACTTTGCACATTTGCAAACAGTATAAATTATACTGAAACGATTAAAGAGATAACTCAACAATATACATTGATCGATAATAAGATTTTTATATTTGCAAATGAAAACAATCTTCGGGAATTGTACTTAACTTTCAATGTGGAAAAAACCGAACGTAATAATCGTTACAAAGGCACTATAAGTATTCATCGTAAGAAACAAACAAATACACTATATACACTCAACGCAATGAATAAGTTGATTGTTGACGAAAACAATGGTGTGTTTGATAAGAACTTTCAATTAAATTGGGAACTATATAAAAATAGTATCATTTTGACCAATGAAATTGGTGTAAAAATAGTTCCATTAAAATTGTTTTCTATCCAAGAAATTTGATATATATTTTAGACTTGATTTCAGTCGATACATAGTGTAGACTGATTTTAGGTTGGTTATATAACGGGTCGAGTGATCCGTTGAATTAATTAACTAATTAACAATTAAACATTAAATAATTATGGCATTAGATCTAAGTAAACTAAAGAGTCGTTTGAACTCCCTTTCAAACACAAATCAAAAATCCAACTTGATTTGGAAACCAAAGCCAGGTAAACAAGTAGTTCGTATCGTACCATACAAGTATGTACCTGAGAATCCGTTTATCGAACTAAAGTTTCATTACAACATCAATAATAAGACTTATCTATCTCCTGATAGTTTTGGTCGTCCAGATCCAATCGTTGAGTTTGCTAACCGTCTGAAGAAGACTGGTTCAAAGGAAGATTGGCAGATGGGCCGTAAAATGGAACCAAAGATGCGTACTTTCGTACCAGTCATTGTTCGTGGCGAAGAAGGAGAAGGTGTCAAGTTCTGGGGATTCGGAAAGCAAGTTTATCAAGAACTTCTTTCAATCATCAGTGATCCTGATTTCGGTGATATTACCGATCTAACCAATGGTCGTGATATCGTTGTAGAATTCAAGACAGCTGAAGGCGGAGCTAGTTTCCCAGAAACCAGCATCCGTGTTAAGCCAAACGTAAGTGTCGCCGTAGATCCAAAGAATACCCAACTCTTGGATGCTCTAAAGGCACAAGTAAACATCTTGGATTTGTTTGAAGAACTATCCTATGATGACTTGAAGGAAGTTATGGATAAGTGGTTGAATCCAGAATCAGCCGCAACCGAAGTTGCAGCTGAACCCACTCCTAGTGGAGATGATGATGAAGCTCCGTTTTCAACATCACCAGCAGTAACCGCAACTGCTACAGCTAAGGCGCCAGCTTCACCAACTGCTGCCAAAGCAAAGGGTAAAGACAGTGTAGAACAAGCATTTGATGACTTGTTTAACTCCTAAAAAATAAAAATAAGCCGGTGGAGTTTTTATACCCCACCGGCTTTCTAGTTATATACGTTATGGCAAAGAAAAGTGTTACAAAAGATACATCGGGTCAACGTGACGAATTAATCGAAATGTTGGCGAATGAGCTTAACAAAGCAAATAAAGACGGTGGTAAAATTGCACATTTCCTAGATGAACAAGATAATCCTTCAGAAATTACTGATTGGATTAGTACTGGCTCTTCTATTTTGGATCTTGCAATTAGTAATCGTCCACACGGCGGCCTACCAGTTGGTAAGATGGTTGAATTCAACGGACTTGAAGGTACTGGTAAGAGTCTATTGTCGGCACACGTTGTCGCAGATACACAGAAGAAGGGTGGAGTTGCTGTAGTAATTGATACTGAAAACGCAGCTGCGCCTGAGTTCTGGAAGAGTCTTGGTGTAGATTTGTCTAAGCTACTATATGTTCAATGTGAAACCGTTGAAGATATTTTTGCTCAGATGGAGAAGATGATCGCAATTGTTCGTAAGAGCAACAAAGATCGTATTCTTACAATCATTGTAGATTCTGTAGCAGCAGCATCTACTAAAGTTGAATTGGAAAGTGATCACGGTAAGGATGGATTTGCAACGGGTAAATCTATTATTATCAGTAAGGCAATGCGTAAGATTACTACTATGATTGGTAAACAGAAAGTATTGACTGTATTTACTAATCAACTACGTCAGAATCTAAATGCTATGGCATTTGGTGATAAGTACGTAGTAAGTGGTGGTAAGGCTTTAGCATATCATTGTAGTGTACGTGTTCGTTTGAATAATGCCGGTAAACTCAAGAAGGGTGAAGAAGTCATCGGAAACGAGTGTAAGGCAGTTGTTATCAAGAATCGTATGGGACCACCACAACGTCAGGCCAATTTTGATATCTATTTTGATAGTGGAATTGCTGACTATGGCAGTTGGATTAAAGTTCTAAAAGAACAGAATCTAATTAAACAGGGTGGTGCTTATTACACTTATAAGAAGAATGACGGAAACGAATGGAAGTTCCAATCCAAAGACTTCGTGAGTGTAATGCAGAGTGACAAACAATTGGGTGAAGAAATTTACCTAAAGATTTGTGACGCTGTAATTATGAAATACAAAGATCCCAATAGTCAAATTATTGAGGATGCTGTTGTGGATACACACGAAGAAACTGCAGGCAACGAAGAATAAAATGAGCGGATTCAGTTCATCTGAAAAGAAGAAACTGTTCTCCTTGTTTGAAAATATCAAGGGGGGTGTTGGAAATGATGGTCTACAAAAGAACATTAATTCTGACATCCTCCTTGTTGATGGCCTTAATACTTACATTCGTAGTTTTATGGCCATTCCTTCACTCAATGAAGACGGATTACATACCGGGGGTATTGCTGGTTTCTTGAAGAGCATTGGATATGCAATTAAATTACTTTCTCCTACCCGAGTTATTATTGTATTTGATGGTAAAGGTGGTAGTCAGAAACGTAGAAAGATATATCCAGGTTACAAAAATGGCAGAAAGACTGATATTCGTCTCAACCGTAATTACGAAGAATTGTCTTCATCACAGATTGAATCTGTTAACTTCAAAAAAGAATTGATTCGTACTGTAAATTATTTAGATACATTGCCTGTAACAGTTATGGCAATTGATCAAATAGAAGCGGACGACACAATTGCTTATTTAGCTAAAGAAACTTTTAAGGACAGTAATGTAACAATTATGTCTACTGATAAAGATTTTCTTCAACTAGCAAGTGACAAGATTAAAATCTGGAGTCCTGTAAAAAAGAAAATTTTTGGTTGTAAAGAAATAGTGGATGAATATGGAATTACTTGCAATAACTTTGTTTTATACAGAGTTATGGAAGGTGACGTTAGCGACAACATACCTGGACTAGATGGTGTGGGTTTAAAACGTGTAGTAAAAGCATTTCCATTTTTATCAGATGGTCAACAATATGGATTACAAGAAATTTATAATTACTCTGAAAACAACAGAGGTAAATATAAAATATATGATACCGTATTGGATAATAAGTTGTTACTAGAAAGAAATCACTCTCTGATGCAATTGAGTGATACGCAGGTTCAGTCATTTACACAATTACGTATAGAAGAAATAATAAAGACTCCTATTCGTAAAATAGATAAAATGACTTTTACGAAGTTGATTACAGAAGACAAAATGTGGAATAATATCCCAAATTATCACATTTGGTTGAATGAGTGTTTTGGCAAACTAAACAGTTTCATCGAATAAAAAATAAACGTTATTTAAACGTTGTGGTTGGTAAAAAACAGTGGTATAGTAGAGTTATCTTATGGAAAACAAAAAAGCAATTGATTCATTAACAAAATATGGCCGTGACTTCCAAATCAAGTGTATTTCGTGCTTGATATCTGATCGTTCATTTATTGAACGAATCCACGATATTATCGAAGTAGACTTCTTTGAAAGTGATGCAAATAAGTGGGTAGTAAAAGAAAGTATAAAATATTTCAATGAGTATAAAGATCTTCCAACATTAACAGTATTCAAAATTAAATTGGATGAAATTAATGATGAACTTCTAAAACGAAGCATCGTAGACAATCTCAAATTGGTATATCAAAAGGTTAGTGATAGTGATTTGAAATTTGTCAAAGAACAGTTTTTGGAATTCTGTAAGAATCAAAAGCTAAAGAACGCTATTATTGAAAGTGCTGATCTATTGGCACTTGGTCAATACGAAAAGATTAAAAACGTAGTTGACCACGCAATGAAAGCTGGTATGGAACGTAATATCGGTCACGATTACTCTGAAGACGTTGAAAAACGTATGAGTGTAATGAGTCGTAATTGTATTAAAACCAATTGGACTGAAATTGATACAATTATGGATGGTGGATTGGCAGCTGGTGAACTTGGTATTATTACAGCTTGTGCTGGTAGTGGTAAGAGTTGGGTACTATCCAAGTTGGGTGCCGAAGCAATGAAGCAGGGTAAGAATGTAGTTCATTTTACTCTTGAGTTGAATGAAAACTACGTGGGTCTACGTTATGATGCTTGTTTTACCGGAATTGATTTCCAAAACATTCGTAACAACGTTGATATCGTAAAGCAGAAGATTGCTGATGTTCCAGGCAAGTTGAAGATCAAATACTTCCCAATCAAGACAGTTAGTGCTTATAGTTTGAAAGCACATTGTGAACGATTGGCTGTACTTGGTACAAAGGTAGATATGATTATCGTTGACTACGCTGATATTCTACGTCCTTCTCAGAGTGAACGTAATAGTAACAGTTATAGTGAAGCAGGTGGTATTTATGAAGAACTACGTGGTGTAGCTGGTGAACTACAAGTTCCTATTTGGAGTGCTTCACAGAGCAATCGTGCTGCTATGGATGAAGATATCATTCAGGCTAATAACATTGCTGATAGTTATCGTAAGATTATGACTGCTGACTTCGTTATGTCACTCAGTCGTAAAGTTAACGATAAACAGGCAAATACAGCGCGATTCCACGTAATTAAGAATCGTTTCGGACCAGATGGTTTGACATTCCCAAGTAAGATGAACGCTGGTTGTGGCCACATTGAAATTTATGGAGAAAATAGCCGTGAGGGTATGAGTATTCTAAATGAAATGATGGATGGAGAAAATCAAGTCAAAAAAGCACTAAAGTCCAAGTGGAATGTACATAACAGCGATGACGAAGAATAATTTATAGTATGTAACGCACAAAAAACGTATAAAAAAATTATTAAAAAGTTATAATCTAAACACACAATAGACTATCCAAAAGATAGTTATTTTTTACCCATATGAATAAAGAAATTTTTATAAAGAAAAGAAATGGTAACGTCGAGAAATTCAATGCAGATAAAATCAATAAGATTTTGCAATGGGCTACCGAAGACATAAAAAGTGTTAGTTTTGAAGAAGTTGCAATGAATGCTCATCTATCGTTTTTCGATGGTATGACATCCAAAGACATTCACGCAATGTTGATTGAAGCTTCTGCAAATCTAATTTCTGAAGATAAACCCAATTATCAATATGTAGCTTCACGTTTATTGAATTACCAGTTACGTAAGAATGTTTGGGGTGGTAAGAATCCTCCCAAACTATATGATATCGTCAAAGCAAATATTGATGCTTTGGTATATGATGAAGAAATTTTAAATTGGTACACCAAACAAGAGTTTGATAAGCTAGATGAATTTTTACGTCACGACCGTGATTTTAATTTCACATATGCTGGTATTAAACAGTTGTGTGATAAATATATGGTTCAAAATCGTGTAACCAAACAGATTTATGAAACCCCGCAGTTTGCTTATATGCTTATCGCAATGACATTCTTTAAAGCTTATAAAGAAAATCGTCTTGATTATATCAAGAAGGCTTACAACTACTTTAGTAAGCATAAGATTAATCTACCAACCCCTATTATGGCGGGTGTAAGAACTCCAATGAAGAGTTATGCAAGTTGTTCACTATTCACTGTAGATGATGATCTTCGTAGTATTTTCAGTAACAATAGTGCAGTGGGATTTGCTACAGCTAGTCGTTATGGTATTGGATTGAATCTATCCAGACTACGTGCTACAAATGCTCCTATTCGTAATGGCGAAGTTGTACATACAGGACCAATTCCATTCGCTAAAGCATTTGAATCCACTGTAAAGAGCTGTCACCAAAACGGCATTCGCGGTGGTAGTGCAACTGTAAACTTTGCCTGGTTCCATTATGATATTTTAGATATTCTCGTATTGAAGAATAACCAAGGTACTGATGATAACCGTGTACGTAAGTTGGATTATTGTGTGGGATTAGATAAATTAATCTTTGAACGTTTCTTAAAGAATCAAGATGTAACACTATTTAGTTATCACGAATGTCCTTCACTGTGGAATACTTTTGGTATGGAAGGATTTAAGGAGAAGTACGAAAAGGCTGAAGTCAACAAAAACATTAAGTTCAAGAAGAAAGTACCCGCTCGTGAATTGATGGGTCTATTGGCTAAAGAACGTCTTGAAACAGGACGCATTTATACAATGTTCGTTGATCACGCAAATGAACACGGTAGTTGGTTGGATCAAGTAGATACAAGCAATCTATGTCTTGAAGTAAATCATCCACTAATTCCAATTTATGATGTAAATGATCCAGATGGTGAAATTGGTGTTTGTGTCTTAGCAGCACTAAATTGGTTGGAAATCAAGGATGATAATGAAATGGAAAGTGTTTGTGATATCATTGTCAGAATGTTGGATGCTTTGATTGATCATCAAGAATATTTCGTACCAGCAGCAAAGAATTTTGCTACTAAACGTCGTAGTCTTGGTGTAGGCGTAAGTAACTTGGCTGCTCTATTGGCTAAAGAAGAATTGAAGTACTGGGATGTTAACGCTCCTAACTTTGTTTCTAAGTGGATGGAAAAGACCAGCTACTATCTAATCAAGGCTAGTGTTGAAATGGCAAAAGAATTGGGTAAATGTGAAAAGTTTGATCGTACCAAGTTCAGTCAAGGTATTTTGCCAATTGATACTTATAAGCGAGATGTAGATGAATTTATTACAGAACCACTACATTGTGATTGGGAAACACTTCGTGAAGAAATCAAGAAGTACGGTATGAGACACAGTACACTTACAGCTTGTATGCCTGTTGAATCTAGTAGTGTAATTCAGAGCAGCACCAATGGCATTGAACCACCGCGTAGTGCTATTAGCTTCAAGGGAAGCAAGAGTAACATTTTGCCTGTGGTAGTTCCTAATATTGATAAGTACAAAGACAATTATACTTTTGCTTTTGATATGCCAAGTAATGAAGGTTATTTAAAGGTAGCAGCGGCTATCCAAAAGTTTACAGATATGAGTATCAGTACAAATACGTACTATATTCCATCACGTTACGAGAAGAATAAGGTGCCAGTTGAAGTTGTTATTAAAGACATCTTGTTGGCATACAAGTATGGATTGAAGAATCTATATTATGCTAATACTGATGACGGCGACAAACAGACCGCTATGGAAACAAAGTCTGTTGAGGCTAAACCAAAAGTACAAGAAGAATCTGGTTGTGCCAGTGGCGCTTGTGCTCTATAATAGGAGGATATATGAAGACAGTATTAAATAAGAAAAACATAGATCAGTTACGTAATCCAATGTTCTTGGGAGAAGATTTATCGCTACAACGATATGATCAGATCAAGTATCCTAAGTTTTACGAGTTGTATGATCAACAACTAAACTTCTTTTGGAGACCCCAAGAAGTATCATTGGTGAAAGACATCAGTGACTACAAGAATCTTTCACCAGAAGAACGATTTGTTTTTGATAGTAATCTCAAGTTTCAAACTATGACTGATAGTATGTTGAGTCGTAGTATTCACGAATTAATGAAGCACGTTACAAATAGTGAATTGGAAATTTGTATGAATTCGTGGAGTTTTTTTGAAACTATTCACAGTAACAGTTATACATACATTCTTAACAATGTTTACCCAGATGCTACCAAGTTCTTTGATAGTGTCTTAGAAGACGAAGAAATCGTGAAACGTGCTAAGGCTATTAGCAAGAAGTATGACGAACTATTGGCACCATCAAATGATGTTAAACAACAATTGTTTGATGCGGTACTAGCAACTCAGATTACTGAAGGGTTGATCTTCTATGTATCATTTGCTTGTAGTTTCTACTTTGGATATCGTGGAAAGATGGAGGGTAATAGTAAGATTATTAAGTTTATCAGTAGAGATGAAAATCTACACGTAGCTATTACTCAGAACATTATGAAGAACTGGATTAATAACCCAGAAGAAGGCTTCCAAGATATTGTTAAGAAGAACGAAGACAAGATCTATGCTGCTTATGAAATGGCAGTTAATGCAGAAAAAGACTGGGCTGATTATCTATTTAGTAAAGGTAATCTAGTAGGTTTGACCAGCGAAAGTCTCAAACACTATGTTGAATGGTTGGCCAACAATCGTTTATCTAGTATGGGATACAAGAAACTATATCCTACAGCCAAGACAAATCCATTGGCTGGATGGTTGGATAGTTACTACGATAGCAAGAAGTTACAGGTAGCCCCCCAAGAAACTGAATTGAGCAGTTACGTTAAAGGTGTGGATAACACCATTAGCGAGGGTGCTTTTGATGACTTCAAACTATAATTACAATTGTAAATAATTAAAAAATGTAACGGGTACTTTAAATAGTATCCGTTTTTTATTATATTTATATTCATCTTTATTATGGAAATCATTTTCTCATATCTTGAAAAAATATTGGTAATTAGTGCAGCTGGAGGGGTGCTTTTTGGAGCATTCAAGTGGGTATTTACCTTAAATCGGAACGTAAAAGAAATATTAAAAGAAGTAAAGCCTAACTCTGGTACTTCTTTAAAAGATCAAGTTGCTAAGATAGAAAAACAAGTATGTCACGATAGTAATTTAATTAATACTATATGTACCCGTCAAAAGTGGATACTTGATACCAGACCTGAACCCATATTTGAATGTGACACAAACGGCAATTGTACGTGGGTAAATGAAAAGTATTGTCAGTTATTGAAACACGATGTGGAATATTTCTTGGGTAATGGATGGAAGAATGGTGTACATAGTGAAGATTTGGAAATGGTAGAAAAAGAGTGGGAAAGAACTATTAAAGATAAAAGAAGCAGTGTTAGTACGCACAGAGTGGTTGATAGAGAGGGTACAATATATGAAGTTAAAGTAATAGCTACTAGAAATGATAGTTATGGGTATATAGGACATATAGAAGTATTGGACAATAAAAAAGATTAATAATCCGCTACCTACTACTATTTATATGTATATTAATATGAAGCCTTCTAAACAACTAGTAAACAGACTTGTAAAAGAAACCTTGGAACAAAAGTATACTTGCGCAAAAGAATCGTGGGAGTCAATGATCGAAGATTTATCCAAGGATATCAAGAAACCTATTACATTGGATGACGCGGGAAATTACAATGTATGTGAATGTGAACCATATCATATTAGCTTGAGACCAATTGTACACGATATATTTGATGTATTAGCATACAGAGATACTAGTGATCGTACTAAAAAGCTATTTATGAAGTACGAAGATGTGAAGAAATTCGTTAAAGAATATCTAAAATCAGATACCAAAAACTACGTTGATAGCGCATTGGCAAAGGGTGTAGAAAATAGCAAAGACAAACAAGGTGGCAAAAAGGCTGATGCACAATCTGAAAAAGAAGAAAATGTAGTAGATCCTATAAAAGGATTTAAAATTGTTAAAGATATCAAGGTTGAAAAGATGAACGATCCAAAAGACGATCCTACTCAACCAATGCAAGCTGTTGGTAAATTTGCTAAACAAGGTGATCATAAACCAAAGAAAGCAGAATATGTACCACCCACATTGCCAAAAAATCTTCAAAAGTTGGTTGTAAAGTATACTAAGGCTGGTAAAGCTAAGAAGAAATAATTGACACTTTTTGATTTTTGATGTACTATAAAAGTATATCTAAAAAAAGGATACATATGAAGAAATTAATTACTATCGCAGCATTGAGTGCAACTTTAGCCTCTCAAACATTTGCTGGTGATAGAGAATGGGCAACGGTTGGTAAAGTATTGACAGGTGTAGTTGCGATTGAAGCTATTGGTAGAATTGTTAATCCCCCAACACAAGTTGTATACGTTCAACCACAACCTGTGGTTTATGCACAACCAGTAGTAGTACATCCTCAACCAGTTGTTTATTATCAACCTGCTCCTGTTGTATATTATCAACCACAACCTGTGGTAGTATATGGTGGATGGGGTCGTCCAGTATATCATTATCATCATCACCATCATTGATAATATTATTTTGATAAAACTCTAGAAACCACCGTAACAGGTGGTTTTTTTATTTTTGGTGTTGACTTCTTATAAATCCGTGGTAAGATGATTTTACGGTAAGAAACACATATGAAAAATAAAAATTCACTAAATCTGGTTACTGGCAAGGACTTCAATATCAAGACATATTTAGATACTTGCGTTAATCTACGTCCCAGTTCATTGATTATGGATGATCTGAAGTGGAAGTATATGGTACGTAGTGCTATTCGTGGCAAGAACATTCTGCTTCTTGGTCCAACTGGTTGTGGTAAGACTCTAGCTGCTCAGACTGTAGCTAAGGCGATTGGTCGTGAAGATAACTTCTTCTATTTTAATCTGGGTGCTACGCAAGATGCTCGAAGCGCTTTGATTGGTAATACTCATTTTGACAAAAAGACGGGTACTCTATTCAAGGAGTCATCTTTTATTAAAGCTATTCGTACTCCTAATGCCATCATTCTTCTTGACGAAATTAGTCGTAGCCATCACGATGGTGTTAATATTCTAATGACTGTTCTAGATGATCTACAGCGTTATCTTCGTTTGGATGAAAAGGAAGACAGTGAAGTTGTAAAGGTAGCTGATGGTGTTACATTTATTGCTACCGCCAACGTTGGTAACGAGTACACCGCTACCCGTGTAATGGATCGTGCTCTATTGTCACGTTTTCCAGTTAAGATTGAGGTTACCCCCCTTGATAAAGACAGTGAGTATAATCTTCTTAAAAATCGTTTCAATATGAATACCGAAGATCATCTTGGTATCTTGAAGGCTGTTTGTGAAATTGCTGAACATACTCGTAAGCAAGTAAAGCAGGACGACAGCAAGCTAACTAATTTTATTCCAACACGTAGTACGGTTGAAATTGCTGAACTAATTGTTGACGGATTTAATTTACTTGAAATTGCAGAAACTACCATCTATCCTAACTTCAGTGACGATGGCGGTGTTGACAGTGAACGTACCTACATTCGTCAGTTGGTACAAAAGTATGTAAAGGTTGAATCAAAGGATAAACTATTTAATGATCCTCTAAAGAGTGATCAGCCTCCTTTCTAAGTTAAATTATTAAAAACAAATTATTATGAGTAACTACAGTGACTTCTGGTTGAAGGATAACAATTACGAGTGGGATTGGGAAGATGAACTGGATGCGGCTATTGAAGAAGAAAATGGTTTGAATGCAGATATTGCTGCTGAAGACCGTCTTTCTGAGAATACAGCCCGAATGATTCGTTTGTCATCGGCTCGTCGTGCTGTCGCTAACTATGTTAGTATTCTGACCAATCAGAATGTACCTGTATTGTTCAATGATAATTCGGTAAATTGCACTGATGGTAAGGTTGTTTATATCAGTAGCGATATTACCAAGAAAGATAATTTTGATGTGGCTGTCGGACTAGCCTTACACGAAGGCAGCCACATCAAATATTCTGATTTTGAATTGTTTAAGACTGTATGGATGAATGTGCCACGGGAGATCTATGGCTACAGTGAAAAGTTAAACATTTCAAAAGATGAAGTGGGTAAGATTTGTCAGACCATTCTAAATTATGTAGAAGATCGTTATATTGATTATACGGTACATTCTAATGCTCCTGGCTACCGTGGATATTACGATGCTTTGTACGATGAGTACTTTAATAACAAAGTAATTTCAGATGCTTTGACCAGCGATTTATATCGTACACTAAGCATTGAGTCATATATATTTCGTATTATCAATCTTACAAATCCAGATACTTCTTTGAAGGCATTGCCTGGATTGTACGATATTGCTAGGGAACTTGATCTATCAAATATCAAGCGTTTGACCACTCCAAAAGATCGATTGACTATTGCTTATAATATTGCTGAAATTGTGTTCAAGAATATCAATGAACATAAAAATGAAGATAAATCTGCTCAAAAAGTAGAAGGATTGTCAGCTGATTCTGATAACGGTGCGCCATCGAACAGTTCAGATTCGTCTAAATCAAATGTTGATGTTGCAGATATTCTTGGAGGCACCGAATCAACTGTAACACCTGATAACAAAGATGTTACTGCTGATATTGGTAAAGATGATAATCTCAGCAAGTCTAAGAAGACAAAGATTGCTAAGTCTTTTGAAAAGCAGAAGGATTTTCTTGCCGGTAAACTTAAGAAGAAGAAAGTGACCAAGCGTGAAAAAGATTTGCTTGATATTCTTGAAAAGAGTCAGATTGATCTTGTGCCTGTAGCTCAAGAAGAGCTTAAGTCAAAAGGTATTATTGGAAGTGTTGAGTGTATCTTTGTTAAGAATATGACCAAAGAGTTGCTTTTGTCTGAGGAGTTTCCAATGACAATTGGCAAAAACAACTATCAAACTCATTCTGATTATCAGAAGAATGTTGATGCTGGAATTGTATTGGGTACTAAACTAGGTCGCCGTCTACAAATTCGTAATGAAATTAATGTTGATAAGTTTACCCGTCGTAATTTGGGTAAGATTGATAAACGTTTGATGCACGAACTTGGATTTGATACTGATACCAATATCTTTTATAATACTTTTACTACGAAGTATAAGAAGGTTAACTTCCATATTAGTGTGGATGCTAGCTCAAGTATGAGGGGTAAAAAGTGGAATCGTACAATTAAATTGTGTGTTGCTCTAGCAAAAGCTACATCTATGATTGACAACGTTGAACTTACCATTAGTTTTAGAACATCAAGTGGTCACAATCCATATATTGCAATTGCTTATGACTCACGTGTGGATAAGTTCTCTAAGATTAAGAATCTATTTGCTTATCTAGCACCAGTTAATACAACTCCTGAAGGATTGTGTTTTGAGGCACTAATGCGTTATTTGCCTAAAGCTAGTACCAACACAAATAGTTATTTTGTTAATATTAGTGATGGTGAACCAGCGTTTATTTATAGTGCTCCAGGAGGTTTTTATTTCCATTATTGCGGTGCGGAAGGTTGTAATCATACACGTAAACAAGTAAATAAAATTCGTGAAAGTGGTTATAATGTTATTTCATACTTCGTATCTGAATATGATTGTGATACGTATCGTAATAATTTTAAAATTATGTATGGCAAAGACGCTAATTTCATCAATGTAGAAAATCTAAATCAGATTGTTAATACCATTAATACAAAGATGATGGATGCTATTGACATATAATATAAACGTGTTATAATATAAGAACGTAGGAATTTATCACATAACAAACAAGAAAGGATAAAATATGAAAAAGACAGATCGAAAGAATAAGACAAATCAATCAGTAACCTATCCAAGTTGTATTTTTACAATCAAGGAATTAAACGCAATGAATGCAGATATCGTCGCAATTAGTTTGCGTGATAAGGTAAAGAAAGCGATTAAGAGAGGTGAAGTAAGTGTAATTGGTGTATTGCCAAACGGAAAGGGCCGTCCAACGTTAGTTCACGTATTTGGATCTATTACCCCATCTATTATTGAAGATGCTAAATCTAAGGGTGTGCATTTGAATCGTGAACTGCTTGTAGAGATGGTGAATATTAATTCTACCAAGGAATCAGTTGTTGTAGTTGAAGTTGATACAACAAAGACAAATTCAGTAAACGTATAATAAAACTATATAATTAGTGATAATATGCCGTATATCAGTGATTAGATATACGGCATTTCTATTTATAGGTTGATATGAAACGAGATAAAATACTAATTTATTTAGATAAAAAAGGAAAAAACTTTTTGGTATACGAAGAAAAAGATTTACTAGATAATAAAAAGCCTGTAGAATATGTTGATAACGGCACCAATTTGTATTTGGATACGTTAAAAGAAAAGTGGGAAATAAAAGAAGTTAATTCATCTAAAAACGAATTGACTTTGAAATTTAAATTGATTGTACGGAAAACTGAATAATATGGATGCATTACAAGAATTTTTTGGAATAGAAGCTTTTGACTTTGAGGGAAATAAAAAGAAACTCATAGACAATCTTAATTTCTTAAAATCTATGTCTGTGGAAGAACAGACCTTTTACAAAAAATGGTTAGAGATACAAACATGCGAAAACTTGGCGAATAAGGCTAATATTATTAAAGCTAAGATTTGGACTCCAACTGATATTAACGATGTGTCTTTGACTATTAAAGATATAGAAAATATCAATCCCACCTTGGTTTATGTTGAAACAGATCAACAAAATGAAGATTGGACTATTCTTCGTATTTTTGGTCATACTATGACATTTGATCAAACTCCAGGTAGATTTATAAAATTTCTTGTAACTGATGGAAATGTTGATAATCCAAAATATATTGGATGTATTAGTGTTTCTAGTGATGTAATTGCTATTACTGATCGTGACAATTATTTGGGGTGGACAGCTGATAATAAGATCAAAGATAAAAGATTAGCTCACAGTGCTATTGGTAGTTGTATTATGAGTACTCAACCAATTGGTTATAATTTTCTTGGTGGTAAATTAGTAGCTGCTATGATTACTACTAGTACTGTTAGAAATATTTGGCAAAAGTTATATAATCAAACACTAGTGGGTATGACAACTACCAGTTTATATGGTAGTTACAGTATGTATAACAGTTTAAAATGGTGGCATAAATGTGGTAGTAGTGCTGGGAAAATTTCAATTAAACCAGATGATAATATTTATGAAATTTGGCACGATTGGTTAAAAGACATTGATGTTACGGCTTATGACAAGGCACTTACTCAGAAAGAAGGAGTAAGTGGACCTGTTACTGGTGCTAAGTCTCGTATTTTGAGTATGATATTTAGCAAATGCTGTATCAAACAAAGCAATTATCAACACGGATATGAACGTGGGGTATACTATAGTTGTTTTTATGAAAATACCAAGGACTTTCTACAAAACAAGATCAACGACGATCAATTGGTGATGAAAGATCTGTTTAATCGTGATATGCAAGGGGTAATTGATTGGTGGAGACCCAAGGCTATAGAACGATATAAAAAGCTAAATAGTGAATCAAATTTAAAGAGTACGATACATTTTTATAACCAAATGTTGGGAATGTCTTATCAAGAGGCTAAAGATACCTATTTCAAAGAAGTTGGTAGATAGAATTATTATATTATAAATTACTTTATACATATACTATTTATATTTATAAAAGTAATTTATGGCGAATACCCCAATCAATGCAATGACCGCTACATTCGGGTCTGGAGATCAGACTGCGATAAAGATGAATGTAGCGGACGCTGGACCATCAGATAGTACAAGTAAACTAATAGATTTGCAACTTGGGAGTGTTACAAAGTTCAAAGTAACCAAATTGGGTCAAGTAATTGCCACGAATTTCACAGGTAGTTTCAGTGGTAGCAATTTTATTAAAGATCAATCTGCTGCAAGTGGTACTAAATATCTGGTTTTTTCAAATGGTAGTGGTCAGAAAATTCTCGGATTAGATACATCTTTGTCATATGATGCTTCTTCAAATACGTTATCTACTAACGGTAGTATAAACGCCGGCGGTGATATTGATAGTACCAATGCTTCACCTTTGTTGTTGGGTACACCTACAACAATAGATTTTGCTAGTTCTGCTACTACAATAAAAATTGGTACCGGCGCACCTGGAAGTTATACACATTTTTATTCCAAACAAGTAAGAGGTAATTTCACAGGATCTTTCACAGGCAGTTTTAGTGGCAGCAGAGCTAATTTCAATAAATTAAGCGGTTCTTCTGCTAGAATTTCTGGTAGAGTTATCGCAACTTCAATAACATCTAGTATTAGTGGTAGTAGAGCTAATTTTAATAAATTAAGTGGTAGCAATGGCAAAATAACAGGCAAATTTACGGCTAACCAATTTACTGGTAGTATTAGTGGTGGTTATGCTGGTTTTACTCAAATAACAGGTGGTTATGCTGGTTTTACTAAAATAACAGGAAGCAGTGGTCGTATAAATGATAAATTATTGGTAAATGGCACATTACAATTGTTTAATGCTATTACTGGCTCAAATTCTATGTTTATTAGTGGTGCCGGAAGTCCAATTGCTGGATATGTGGGAATAATGATAGGCGGTACCAAGTATAAGTTGCCTTTGTATCCGTGGACTTAAGACTTGACTTATTATAAATGTGCTGGTAAGATAACATAGAATGAAAAAATCTCTATGTTGTATTTCTCTCAAACTGCAAGAACAAAGTGTTAGAGCTAACACGATGACCAAAACTAAATTTCTTGCTTTGGAACGAAAAGAAGCTTTATCTACCGTTTCAAAACGTACACTTAACAATGTGGTTGTTACACGCAAAACTATTGAATTTTGCGGTATTAGAAATTGGAACTATCGAATTAGTAGTGACTTGTTTCCTTTAGCGACTTTACCCGAAGCAAATTTGTCATTTGATATTCTTCCAGATTACAATCTAATTGTGCAAGAATTTAAAATTGCCGCTGATATAATTAAAAAATACAATGTTCGGTGTAGTACACATCCAGATCAGTTTGTTGTACCAGCAAGTGCTACCAAGTCTGTGGTAGAAAAATCTATTGTGGAATTAAAAAACCACGCTTCAATTATGGATTTGTTTGGTTTGCCACAGTCATATGAATCTCCAATCAATATTCATATGAATTGTTACAAAGGCAATACCAAGGATATTGCTAAACGATTTATTGATGTATACAATGATTTTCCTGCAAATGTTAAGTCTCGTCTCGTTCTTGAATTAGAAGATAAACCCAATAGTTGGGGATTGATTAAGCTTTATGATCTGATCTATCAAAAAACAGGAATCCCTATTACTTATGACTCACATCATTTTAGATTGAATAATCCAGAAAATATTTCTCCTGAAAAAGCCATCTTAATGTGTATGGAAACTTGGGGTAAATATAAACCATTATTTCATTACAGTAATGGCAGGTCTGATCCAACAGATCGAGCACATTCAGATTATGTATATATTTTACATAAAGAACTATTTGAAAATGACGTTGATGTAGAGTTTGAGTTCAAAGCTAAAGATTATGCGATTGAAAAATTTATGGCCGATTACCCTTTTTAAGGTTATCTGACATCCAAAGTGGTTGTAAATTTGTATAATGCATACACTTTTTTAATTCTTCTAAATTCTCTATATCAAAGTTTGACACTGGGATTATATGATCTATGTGCCATCCATAGTAACCATAATTATCCCACGACATACCAATTTGAAATTTAGATTCTAAATATAATTTTAGATCTTCCCAAGAACACCCTATTAAATTTAATGTTGTTTTTGTTTTAAATTTTCCATTTAATGCTAGATGCAATCTTCGTCTGACATTTTTTCTTAATCTGAATAATGGATTATGTTTGAGTTGTGATTGTTCATATTTTTTATGACTTTTTAATATTTTTTCTTTATTATTTTTATAATATTCTTTTTTATTTTGTAAAATCGATTCTCTATTATTGTGGTAATAATCACGATGTCTATCTAGATAGTTTTTATCCATTTTTCTTTTTTGCCATTTTTCTTTATTTTTTATTGTAATTTTATCTTTGTTTAATTCTCTCCACTGTTTATTAATCAAACTTTTACAACTTTTACACTTAGATCTCGGTTTATTTTTTTCAATTGTAAATTCAGATAAAAGCTTATCTATTTTACAATGAGTGCATGTTTTTTTATTCATATGTCAATAAATATGATTCCATTTCAAAAACAAGTCGAAAAATAATTGAAAAGTTGTTGACAGTTTGATGGTTGGGTGGTAAGATAAATTTAAGTTAGTGATGAAACTAACGAAACAAAAAACAAACAAAAAAAGAAAGTAAAGAAATAATATGTATACTCGTACAAATGCTCGTAACAAGACTAACTTCGTAGGCCATAACACCACTGGTGTTGAGATTTATCTCTCCACTCCAGTCGCTAAGGCTAAGAAGGCCTCACGCTTGACTCTACGTGCTGGTAATAGCCGAGTTGACCTAACCGGTCGTCAGATCAATGCTCTACGTGAAGTATTGAGCACTGCTTATAAGGCTTAATTTGAAATAAATGTTAACTCGTACTTGTAAATAGTTATAAGTATGAGTTATATTTTTAATAGTCAGGTATTGATATGGCTACTACTCATAATAGTAGCCATATTTTCTTTTTTCAATTTCTATCTGTTTATTAAATTATTAAGAAAATTTGATGACCACCAAATTCTCACAGTTGATGCATTGGAGTTATTAAATTTAAAAAATAATAAAATATCAAAAGACATTGAAGTTTTGGCAAAACGTAGTAGAATATTGAATAATGAAAGCAAAGAAAACATCCGAAAACAAAGTTAAAGTTCGTGGTTTATTTGATCATGTAAATCATATTCGGGAGGTAAAAAACAAAAACTACTACACTTCTCTTTCTGAAGAGGAGAAGAAGTCTTTCAACAAATATATGTTGATTAGATTCTTAAGTATGGATGCTGATATTATAGAAGAAGTATCTTTTATATCCAAACATTTTCAGAACATTCCAGAAGAACAATTTTATCAAGTATTGATTGATTTGGTACCAAAAGGTAGAAAGTTCTGTAAGTATATCAAGAATAGTACCGAGGGTATTAATAATACAATACTAGATTGCATCTGTGACAAATATAAAATTGGCAAACGTGATGCAATAGACTATTATAGTGTTTATACTGCTTCTGACAACAACTTAAAAGAATTATGTGAGTTGATCCAAGGTTTTGGGTACAGCGAGAAAGAAGTGGAGAATTTATTTAAATAATATGAAAGTTATAGGTGTATCTGGATTTGCTCGTAGTGGTAAAGATTTATTTACTACCGTTGCTCAAAAACTTTTGACTGAACAAGGTCTCAAAACTGAAAAGTATGCATTGGCATATGAGTTGAAAAACGATTTAAAAGATCTTATCAAGTCCAAGGTGGGTATTGATGTATTTACAGAGAACACCAATGAGAAGAATATTATTAGACCACTACTGGTTGCTTATGGCGATGTTATGAGAAAGGTATCTGAGGGTAGATATTGGACTGGTAAAATTGAAGAAAAAATTAAACAATCTACTGCGGATGTAGTTTTTATAACTGATATCAGATACGATGTGTATCCACAAGATGAATGTACTTGGTTACAACAAAAACAATGTGGTAAGTTAGTTCATATTACCAAATACAAACAAGAACCTGTACCTTCAGGCAGAAGGTTTAGTAAAAACAAAATAGTTAAGATTTATAATTCAGCACCAAACGATCACGAAATGATCAATGATCCAAAAGTAAAAGCAAAAGCAGACTGCGCTTTTGAATGGGAAGATTGTAGTGATAAATTGAATGGATGTATATTGGAGGAGTATCCCTACATCAGAGAAAATGTTTTAAATGCGTTGAAGGCTATTAACGCAATTTAAGTTTCATAATTAAATTATGACCACTGTGATAGAATATAATTTCTTCATCAGTGGTTTTTGTTTTAAAGTAATCGACCAAAGAAGGAGCTACGGCTGTAACTGTATTAATGTAAATTTTATT
>Ga0208974_1000251_pt1 | contig 23358 bp, 23 predicted proteins | sample GreLakmeER15MSRF_FD_187699 | JGI IMG/M metagenome (GOLD analysis project Ga0208974, IMG submission 187699) | Freshwater lentic microbial communities from great Laurentian Lakes, MI, USA - Great Lakes metaG ER15MSRF (SPAdes) | ecosystem: Environmental > Aquatic > Freshwater > Lake | place: Great... | reverse complement strand
ACATTAAATGCTGATTTACCTGCGATAACTGCTCCTACAGAAAATGCCGGCATTGAAATTAATCGTGGTAGTTCAGCTAATTCACGATTACAATGGAATGAAAGTAGCGATACCTGGCAAATAACAGCTGATGGTACTAATTTTTTTAATATTTTAAGTGAAGGTACTACTAATACTAATTTTGATTCTGGTACACTATTTGTAGATGCTTTAAATAATCGTGTAGGTATCAATAACACTGCTCCCGGTGTTGCGCTAAGAGTTACTGGCGCTGCTGATATTTCATCTACAGCAAACGTTCAAGGTAATACTAATGTTGGTGGTACTCTAGGTATTACTGGCGCATCTACTTTCGCTAACACAATTGCAGTAACTGGTGCTGCTACCCTTTCTAATACTCTAAACGTTGCTGGTCTATTGACTGGTACTGCTGGTTTAACAGTAACGGGTACTACAAATACTTCAGCACAATTTAATGTTGGTGGTGGTGTTGCAACTACAAATGGCGCGACTATAACTAATACCAGCATTTTATTAGGCAATAGTTCTGTAAATACTCAGATATCTCCTTCTCAAATAGTAATACAGACTACTGCTACCGGTAATACTTCTAGTTTGTTGTCATTAGCTTCAACTGATCAAGTTGGTGGTTCTATAACATTACAACATGGAAATACTACATCAAATTCTACTATTGTTTTAGGAGCACAAGCAGGCAATAATGCATCGATTGAACTTGGTGGTTCTACTTCAGCATTTATCGATTTTAAAACTCCTTATGCTGATGACTTTGACACAAGATTGGTTTCAAATACATCTGGGTTTACTATCGTTGCTGGAAGTTCTACGAGCGCAAACGTTTTAAATATAATCAGTGCTAACGTTAACATCGGTTCTGGTAAACTATTTGTTGATAACATTAATAATCGTGTAGGTATTGGTACTGCATCTCCCGGTTCTCCTTTAAGCGTTACGGGTAATGCTGATATTACTGGTACAGCTAACATTCAAAGTAACGCTAATGTTGGTGGTACTCTAGGTGTTGCTAGTTTGTTGACTGCATCTGCCCTTAACGTCACTAACCAAACAAATACAGCCACGCTTTTTGTAACAACAAGCGCAAATGTTGGCACTGCTGCATTTATTAATGCTACTGGCGTATATACGACTGGTGTGGCTAATGCCTTTTCACACACAGTTGGCACAGCATTTACTGCTAACTCTACACTAGTTAATGCTGCTGCTATAAATGTTGTAAACCAAACAAATACAGCGACTCTTTTTGTAACAACAAGTGCTAACGTAGGCACAGCATTAACGATTAGTACCACAGCACTTACTGTAGCGCCTAATACTAACATTGGTGGCGGTGACTTATTTGTTGATACTGTAAATGGTCGTGTAGGTATCAATAATACTGCTCCCGGTGTTGCTCTAAGAGTTACTGGTGATGCTGATATTAGTAGTACAGCTAACATTCAAGGTAATACTAATGTTGGTGGTACTCTAGGTGTAGCCAGTCTTTTGACTGCTTCTGCTCTTAACGTCACTAATCAAACTAATACTGGTACCCTTTATGTAACAACAAGCGCTAACGTAGGCACAGCATTAACGATTAGCGCCACAGCATTTACTGTAGCTCCTAATGCTAACTTTGACTCAGGTACACTATTTGTAGATGCTGTCAATAATCGTGTAGGTATCAATAATACTGCTCCCGGTGTTGCTCTAAGAGTTACTGGCGATATTGACGTTAGTGCTACAGCAAACGTTCAAGGTAATACTAATGTTGGTGGTACTCTAGGTGTTGCTAGTTTATTGACTGCTTCTGCTCTTAACGTCACTAATCAAACAAATACAGCGACGCTTTTTGTAACCACAAGTGCTAACGTAGGCACAGCATTAACGATTAGCGCCACAGCATTTACTGTAGCTCCTAATACTAATATTGGTGGCGGTGACTTATTTGTTGATACTGTGAATGCTCGTGTAGGTATCAATAATACTGCTCCCGGTGTTGCTCTAAGAGTTACTGGAGATATTGACGTTAGTGCTACAGCAAACGTTCAAGGTAATACTAATGTTGGTGGTACTCTAGGTGTTGCTAGTTTATTGACAGCGGCCGCTGGTCTTACTGTCACTGGCACTGCCAACATATCATCAAATTTAAATATTGGTACAACAACTGTTAACGGCTCTTTGATTAATACTGCTGCGCTAAACGTTGTTAATCAAACTAATACTGGAACATTGTTTGCAACAACATCAGTTACTATAGGAACAACTGTTATTACATCAAATACAAATGCAGCTGGTAAGAGAACTGTAGGTACAGGTATAACCCCGACAGGGGGATCAGTAGGTGATATATATTATATATATTGACGTGGAGATTATTTTATGACTATTACTGATGATTTTAATGAAAATTATTATGTGCTGCTAAGAGATTTGCTACCAAAACAAATGTGTGATGAAGCAGTATCAAGATTATTTTTGCTAGCAGATGAAAAAAAAACCAGTAAAGATGAACAGTGCCCTTTATCGGATGCCATATACGGTGATGAGTATTTTGATAGTTTATTAGAAGCTTTAACAGAGCAATTTTCTGAAATTGCAGGTACCCCACTTATTCCTACATATAGTTATGCTAGAGTTTATAGACCTGGTGAAATTTTAACTATTCATAGAGATAGACCTGCATGCGAAATAAGTGCAACTGTTACACTTGGTCTTAGTGGAAAAGAATGGCCTATTTCTTTTAATAAAGAAAATTCAACTGAAAATGGAAATGCGGTTATTCTTAAACCAGGTGATGTTGCTCTATATAAAGGCACAGAAATATATCATTGGAGAAATTCTTTTGAGGGCGAATGGCAGTGCCAAGTGTTCTTTCATTATGTTGATGCAAATGGTCCACATGCAAATCAAAAATATGATGGTAGATCAAGTTTAAATGTTTCTAGTGAAACACAAAGGGTTGTTCATGCGAAACAAGAAGATTCTGTAATTTATTTTTGGCAATTTCCAAATGTTATTTCGAAAGAATATTGCGATTCAATTATTTTAAAATATGGTTCTTCTGAATTAGAAGATGCTGAAATTGGGGGACATATAAATGGAGTTATAAATAAGCAAATAAGAAATGTTAAGAGAATGCTTCTTCCTATTCATGAAGGGATAGGAACTCAATTAATTTCAAACGCGTTTGTTGCAAATCAACAAGCATGGAAATTTGATTTAACACAGTGCCAACAAATAGAATATTTAAAATATAATGAAACAGGTAGATATAAATCTCATTTGGATACGTTTATAACAACACCAACAAAAGAATGTAGAAAGCTTACAGCTCTTGCATTTCTTAATGATGATTTTGAAGGTGGTAAATTTTTTCTACAAGTATCAGATGAAAAGCTTTATCCATTACAAACTAAAGGAACAGTTATAGTGTTTCCATCATTTTTACTACATGGCGTAGAAGATGTAATATCAGGTACTCGGCATGCAACAGTATGTTGGATGATTGGTCCATATTTTAGGTAAGACGCATGGCAGCAAATACATACATAAAAGTTACAGAAACAGCAACTCCTGCTACCGATTGGAAACGAGTAAAAACTATATACATTAATGATGGCGCTGCATGGCGAAACGTGAAATCATCATATGTCAATGATGGCGTGGCCTGGCGTCAAGTTTTTGCTGGTGTGTTTACTTATACAGAAACTATATCTGTTCCTACAGCAAATTATAATCTAAGAACCAAATTAACTGCCGCAGGTTGGAATGGTACTGATGATGTAGATGCAAGCATTACAATAAATCCTGCTATTGTTGTATATTCAACTGCAACACCCACTGCAGCGTTTACATTAAGTCCTGCATTACCAGCACTATCAACTGTTACTTTAACAAATGCTGGTACGATTGTTGGTGAAGGAGGCGCAGGAGGCAGCGGTGGCGATGCTACCTTGAATGCTGCTACACCCGTTCCAGGTAAACCTACAATGTTCTCATATCCTGTTACATTCGTGAATGGTGCTGCTGGTTCTGCAGGTGGAAGAGGAATGACAATAGCTTCTCCTATAACTATTAATAATAGCGGAGGAGTTATTGCTGCTGGAGGCGGAGGAGGCGGAGGAGGCAAATCATATGCTACAACAAATCCACTTGGACAATATGGTGCTGTTGTAGGAGGAAGTGGAGGAAGTGGAGGTGGAGGATCTTCACAAAGCGTCAGTGTCGGTGGACCAGCAGGAACCGTGCCTACAACTGTTCCTTCTCCAGGATTTCCAGTAAACTATGCAAGAGCTAATGGAACTGCAGGAACATCTGGTTCTACTTCTGGAGGCGCAACAACAGCAGCAGTAACATTACCTAAACTAGCTCCAGCTGTACCTGCTACATTTGTTGCTATTGGTGGCACCGGGGGTGCTGGCGGTGCAAGAGGCGCAGCTGGTTCTGCAGGTGGCGCTGGTTCTGGTTCAACTACGCCAGCTGCAACAGCCAATGTTGAATCGTCTTCAACTAATGCTGGAACTGGTGGTGCTACTGGGGTTGCTATTCAAGGATATTCATTAATAACATTTCCAGTAGCCGGCACAGTTACTGGTCCTACTGCGGGATAAAAATATGCCAATCACAAGAAAAACATTATTTAAATTTGAAAGTATTGATCAAATTAATGGGCAATGTATTGTTCGTCTTATTAATCCGTATGGTCCAATACAACTCGGTACTCGCTCGCTTGACGATTTTCTAATTGAAATTGAAGTTGACACGAACCATTTTGATTTAGAAGGAAACCGTATTAAAGAAAAACGTATGGTTATGAATACAGATAATCCTAATGAAGATTTGGTATATTCTTATGATATTCCAGTAAATTCAGATGGTAATTTTATTTCAGCCGAGGCTCTTACAGAACATATTGCTAAGCAATATCCTCATGATTATTTTGAAACTGTATATAGTAGAAAACTAGCTGCAGAAAGATCCGATCTATCTGATCTATTATCAACAGAACATGAAATTGATTTAGTTTATCCTGATCCAATTGAAATTATAGAAGAAGTTGATATTGACGTTCCTTCATCAACCGTAGTGCTCTAAAATGAAACAAACGCCATTTTTTGTAAAACAAACGATACATAATCTTACAGAATTTAATTCTAAACCAATTAAAGTTCCAAAAGATTTTGCACGTATTGCTAAATTTACAATTGGGCAAATAGTATCAAGTGGTTCTTGGAAATATGGATTTTATGATATAGACAATCATCCAGACAAAGATACAATATTATCTGTTGATCCGACATATTATCGCGGTGATTTTACTACTCACAATAACGCATATTCTCCAAACAGAACTCATATAATTTCATGCTCCGATAATCAAACTGTAAGAGAAACAATTGTTGATGACAATATTCCTAGGCATGCATATCCATTAGAGAATGACTCTTCTATTATTTGTATAAATCAAGATGGGAAAATAACAGAAGATAAAGTTATGACTTTAAATGATGTTATTGCGGTAAATACTGGCGATAATTTATACAAATTCATTCAAGATGAATCTTATCTAATTCCATTAGAGGGTGAAATTGTTATTAATGGCCATAGACGCCTTCATAAACAAGTGACATATGTTACTACAGCTAAGGATTTACACATAGAAGGTATTGATAATGTTCTTCTTGCCGTTTTTAAATAGAGCCAAACCATATGCAAAGTTATCATATCAGGTAATTCTGCATCTAATCTTCTTTGCTTCTTTTTTCATATATCCTATCGAATATAATCTTTGGGGATTATGGTTCTATGTCTTATTTGGAGGCATAGGCATCTCAGTAACCTTTCACCGGTATTACTCACACCTATCTTATAGGTATTTTCCTGAATGGATGAAATGCATTGGATTAACATTCGGCACATTAGCTTCTCAGGGTACTATTATAGAATGGGTAATGAAACATCGAAAACACCATAAAAAGAGTGACACGCAAGAAGATCCTCACAGTCCACATTTCTGTAATCCATTTAAATTATATTGGACTGCTTTAAAATATGAAACCAATATCAGCGTTCATTACGGTGGTAGATTACTCAAAGATCATCTTGCTATAGCATTCCATAAGTATTATTGGCATATCATTGCAGTATATTCTATTACTCTTTTACTGCTTGGTCCTCAGTATTTTATATATGGTTATGTTGCTCCCGCTGTTTGGTCTTGGATTGCAACGAGTCTAGGCATTGGTATACTAGGACATCTTTATGGATATACATCATATGATACAAAAGACTTGAGCAGAAACAATACTTTGATTGGGCTTTTAGTATTCGGAGAAGGTTATCAGAATAACCATCACCAATTTCCTGGTGATGCAGTTCATAGTAAGAAATGGTATGAAATAGATATATTGGGTGTAGTGAGTAAAAAATTATTCAATTGAGAGTATTATGGAATTTGTAAAAGAAGTGAAATCTCTTGAAGAAGTTAGAGATGCATTTAAAAATAACTTGGTTGTTTTTATAAAAAATAAATATCTAGAGCTTTCTGATATTTGGTATTTCTTTAAAGATCTTGACTTAGCATATTATGGAGAACCCAAATACCCAATCATCGAGTTCTATTATGGACAACAAGGAAAGAAAGAGTATATCGAATTCTTTAAGTCTGCGACATATCCAGAATATCCGGGTGTATTAAAAGTTCAATCCAAAAAGAATGAAAAAGGTGTTTCGGAAGGAATTGTTCCTACTAATGAATACTTAAATTGGCATAGAGATGGTCCTGCATATAGAAAAGTGTATAATACTATTTGTTTGCATGGTAAAAACACAGTTAATACGAGCACTTCATTTTTAGAAACTGTTTCTGAATATTACAAGTTATCATTGGCTGATAGAGATTTTGTTAATTCTTTAGTTTATGAATATCGGTCTGACGTATTAGTTCAAGGTATTGAGAGGGCATTGAATAAAAAGATTGCTCCATCATATCCTAGTCTTCTTTATAAAGAGATTTTATTAAACTACACTGATAACTATTCAAGTGAAGTTTTAGAAAGATCGCTAATAAGAACTTCATTAACTGGTCTTGTAGGATTTGGATATGACTACAATACCGCTATAACATTTAAAGATAAGACGTTCAAAGAAAGTCTTGAGATAACTAAATGGTTAAAGTGTTTATTATTCAAAGAAGAAAATGTTTATAAGCACTATTGGGATGATGGCGATTTAGTATTCTTTGATTCAATATGCACTCAGCACTCTAGAGATGCATACCAAAATACAGATAGATTATTGCACAGGCTTATTTTTAATTTAGATCCATAAACAATTTCATTTAATAAATAGAAGAATAGAATTAATTCTGAGAATATAAATGGCAACAAAAGCAAATTTAGTCATAGATCAAGGTGCAACATTTACTACTACCATCACTATTACGGACGATGATGGTGCTGTAATTGATTTGACCGGGTATACAGGCGCTGCTCAGATTAGAAAGCACTATACCTCTTCAACCGCGGTAGCTTTTACTGTTGTAGTAAATGAATCGGAAGGTGAAGTGACACTGTCTTTAACAGCAAATCAAACTGCTAATATATCATCAAGTAGATATGTATATGATTGTGAATTGACAAAGTCAGGCACAGTCTCAAGAGTGCTAGAAGGTCTAATAACTGTCTCACCACAAGTAACGAGATAATCACAATGCAAGCAAAAATTGCAACAGTTACAAAACAGACGGTTACATTAAATAACCTAGGTAATGTGCTGACCGGTGTTTCACCTTTTACACTCAAAAATCAGATTACTGAAATTACTTCAATTGAACAAATAGCCGATGTCGATGAAATTAATGTTACGACCGGCGCGACTCTAATTTATAATTCCTCGACTGATAAATATGAAATTAAACCTCTTCAATTTACAGATATATCAGGCACTGTCGATTTAGACGGTGGAACATTTTAATAGGAATTACAAATGGCAAATAATACTATACAAATAAAAAGAAGTACAAGTGCAGCAGCTCCTTCGATATTAGCAAATGGTGAATTAGCCTTTTCAGGTGCAATAAATGTATTATATATCGGCGATCCATCTGCAACAAATACTCCAATCGCAATTGGCGGTAAAAGATTTCCCGGTACACTTACGGCTAACCAAGCAATCGTAGTAGATGCATCGAGTTTTATTGATAGTATAAAAGTAAGTGGTCAGGCAACGATGAATGTTATCGTTGCAAATGGAGCAACTGGTACTAATGGTAAAGTTTTAACATCAAATGCTACTGGTGGCATTTTTTGGTCAAATGCTACCGCTTCTGCTACTGCATCAGGTTCAGATACACACGTACAATTTAATGATGGTGGTACAAGCTTTGGCGCAACTGCTGGGTTCACGTTTAATAAAGTTACAAATAACGTCAGCGTTGGAAATACGCTTATTGTTCCAACTGTTAATGCTACATCTAATTTAGCAGTTGGTTCATATGGTATTACCAATGGCGTAAACATTCAAAATACGGCTATTCTTATAGGCAATACTGCTGCGTATGCTAACTTAACATTTGGTGTACTTTCCATAGTTAATGCAACAAGCACAGCAAATTTATCGCCATTAGCATTAACTATCGGCACATTAATTGCTAATAGCACTTTTGTTAATCTTGGAACTGTTGGCACAACTAATGGCACTTCAATTGGTGTAAGTACCATTTCAATAGGTAACTCTACTGCAAACGTTACTGCAACAGGAGCAACTCTTACTTCAGATTATATTACTGTTAGAAAAGATTTAACGGTTTCTGGAAATGTAAATGTAACCGGTTCTCTTGTAACTATTAACGTAAGCAGCGTTGTAGTTGCAGATCCTCTAATTAAATTAGCATCAAATAACACGACTACTGCTGATAATATCGATATCGGGTTATATGGTCAATACACTAATACGACAGCCGGGTATTTTACCGCATTATATAGAGATAATGCATCAAAAAACTGGAAACTGATTGACGCTATTTCTGCTGGTTCTGAACCTACTACTACTGTTACAGGTGGAACACAAGCATTATTACAAGCATATATAAATGCTGGAGGATTAATTGCGAATAGCACAGTAGTCAATATTACTGCAACTGGATCTATCAGTTCAGCTATTGCAGCTAACTCTATGACATTAACGACTGCACTTGTTGCTACTTCTGGTGGTACCGGTGTAAATACATATGCGACTGGTGATATTTTATATGCGGGTTCTGTTAATCCAACAGCTTTAAGTATATTATCGATTCCTGGTTCTATAGCAAATGGGCAAGTTCTTCAAATAACAAATAATCTTCCAGCATATGGAGTTTTGGACGGTGGAATATTTTAGTATAATGGAGGTTTAATATGGATACTGAATTTGTTAATGCGTATATTGAACGAATGAAGGCTACATTAGATGATTTTCTTGCTAAGAATATATTAATAGAAACTCAATTAATAATAGCGACACAACGAGTAGATGCATTAACCAAGGAATTAACAGAAGCACAGTCTAAAATAGAAATGCTTTCTAAGAAAAAAGAAAAAATAATAAAGACTGAAGAAACTTCCTTCTAGTCTATAAAATTCCCTTGGTATATACCAATTAAATAGGGAGCCATATGGCGAATAACACTTTTCAAATTAGAAGAACTGCTACATCTGGTCGTACCCCAAATACGACTAATTCTGCAAACAACCAATATATTAATATAGGCGAATTAGCATTAAATCTTACAGATTCAATTCTGTATAGTGCTAATGCCACTAATGGTTTAATAACTATCGGTTCAAATTTAACTGCCACTTCTATTGGCGGCGGCGCTCTAATTGCTAATTCATCTCAGATTACTATTACAGGTATTCCATTATCTGCTAATGGCAGCGTCGGGACTCAAGGTCAAGTATTAGCAAGTAATGGTTCTGTAGGATCTCCATACTGGACTGCGATAGCTGCAACAACATCCAATACAGTTGTATATGAAGACACATTTACAGGTAATGGAAGTAACACACAGTATACTTTAAGCGGAAACACAACACAAGATGCCGTTCTTGCCACAATTAACGGATTATTGCAGCCCAATAACACTTACGTGGTTGTTGGTACAAATAACATTATTACATTTTCTGAATCTCCTGCCTCACTTGATACTATTGTTGTTAAAAGATTAGGTGGTGCTGGCGGTCCAGCGACCTATACCGGTGGTAATGGTAATAGCTACATTACAATTAGTAATACTGAGCTGAGAGCGACGAGTAATAATTTAACTTTAACAATTGGTGCGTTTGCATCAAATGGTGATCTGACAGCAAAACAATACTTGCTGTACGGTACAACCACAGGTAATACAGAAACAGAGCTGTTAATTAGAGGCTCAGAAAGAGTACTCGTTAATGCAAATACTACTGTCTACTATACTGCAGACATTGTAGCAAGAAGAACAGACGCAATTAATGAGGGTGCTGGATTCCATCTCAAAGGTGTTGCAGATAATTTTTCAGGCACCGTTGCTGATGTTGGTTTGCTCTATGAGGTAATAGTAGCAAGAGATGACAATGCATTGTCAGTGGATGCAAGAGCGAATAACACTACAGACAGTATAAATATATACGTTACAGGAACAACAGCAAAAACCATACGTTGGGTAGCTCAAGTTACAACAGTAGAGGTATCACAGTAATGGCAAGAACACGTGGAATGATTATTGACAATTCAGCTACAGTAGGTGCAATATACACTACAATATCTAAAACGTCAGAAGCTTCTTCTGTAAATACAATTACAAGCGGGGTACTTAAGCAAGCTGCTATTGAAATTAAACCAGCAGGAATGCCTGTTTCAGTGGTCACCTCGACAAATGGGTGGAAAGCATCATCAAACATTTCTATTCTTAGTGTTAGTGCTGAATTAAGAGGTAAACTGTCATCAGACATAGCATACCCAACAGGCAAATCATTAATTGTTTCACTGAGAAAGAAAAGTTCTACTAATGTAACAACATCGCTAGGAACTGTAACATTGCCTATCAATGGTACAAGTAACACAGTAACAACCAATTATTCTGTTAATGTTAATGACAACGTCTTTGTGGATGTTACACAGGTGGGAACAACAAGAACAGGGCTTGGGCTAATTGTTTATTTAAGATACGTTTGAGGCATATATGACAATAGAAGAAATAAAAAGTTATTTTAGTAATAGACCAGTTTATACATTTTCTGGTACAAAAGAAGAATTACAAGAAATTGTAGGGACAAGTTTTACCATGCTGATTACAAACGAAACAATTTATTTTAGTGTGTCTTCTGATGAAACATATACACCCGCAGATAATAGAATGGAGTTAGTTTAATGTACGCAAAATTGGTTACAAGCTCAAATACTAGCCCATCTATATTAGCAAGAGATGTTATTAGACTTTGCACGTCTAATTCACCATCAACAGCAGATCTTGGGGGGTTTTCAAACACATCTAGTTCTATTATTGATGCAACACCGGCCGGTTGGACATATGAATGGAGCACTGTTGATAGTGGGACTTTAGCAACTGTAGCAGCTGCTCCTTCCGTGACACCTACTAGCGCAGCTGATTGGTGGGGTATGAGTGCTCCTTGTCTTGGACCTCTTGTAGCAAACGGTACATTAAAATATGTAAAACTGACAACTGGAGCGTCCACCAACCGCGCGAATAGCGATGCCTCAAATACTGTATATGGATTTTCATTAAGCGGGGCAACAAATATTGCTTCTGGCAACACTGTTACAAACGAGGGATGGAGAAGACAAGCAAACGGCAGCGTCGCTGCCGCCGGCTCTTCGCTCAGTTTAACACAGGTAGCAGGAATAGGTACATTTCATTTAATTGCAACACCCAGACACATTACAATAATTAAAGAAGGCGCTATGTTTACCGGGTTGTGGGAAACTGCAATTACAGATGTTCACACGTTTTATAGCAGTACTGCTGCACCATTTGTACAGGTTAATTTAGATAACACTTCTACTAGTATATCTATGGGGTCATCAGTTGATTCGGTTTATTCTGCGTCAACTCAATCGATATATTTCTCGAGTACTGCCAGTAACGGGTGGAATTTTAATTTATTTGGTATAACCGTGCCAAGCACAGGTACGTATTATGGTACATTGTCGATGGGGTCGCCTGATGATTGGAGTCAGGCCACCGCTACCACAAACCTATCAATACAGCCATATCTTTTTCCTCTTGGTAAACTTGGATCGATTAATTCTTCAGGGGTAACAAGAAATCTTATAACTCCTATTTTTATTAATGGGCAAGCAATTGGGTATCCAACAATTGATATTTCATCTATATGCAACATATACGCTACTAGAGCAGGTATAGCAACGACAGGGGATACCGTTGATATTAATGGTACAACATACACATATTTTAATTCTGGTACCTTAGTTAGCCCTAGAGGTGTAGGGTTATTGTTGTTAACGAGTTAAACATATGGCAGCATTAACAGATTTTAATACTACAGATGCAACTTTAATTACAGATCTCTTTCCATCTACTGAGTTAATAGCTATTTCTGTAAATATGGTGCTAGACAGTTTAATTGTTATCGGTTTAAATCACCCAGAAGATGTTGTAAGAATTTCAGATACTCAATAAATTAGAGCAAATAAATGACTGAATTTACAAGAATAAAACCTTCTAGTGTTGCAAATACGCTTGATTATAGTGTTAATAGTTTAACTGCTGGAAATACAGTTGCTAATTCTATTGTTAATTCGTCTGTAATAATTGTTGGAGGTACAGTTGCAACCACAAACGGTGTTGTTGTAAACACATCTGCAATTATTCTCGGCAACACAACTGCCAATGCAATTTATAGAAATAACCTTGTATCAGTAGCTAATACAAGCAGTATAGCAAATCTTACCCCAACAACTCTTACAATTGGTACAACAACTGTTAATGCTGCATTAATAAATGCTGCAGCACTCAATGTTGTTAATCAAACCAACACTGCTACATTATATGTAACAACATCAGCTAATGTCGGTACATCTTTTACTGCTAATAGTTCGTTGGTTAATGCTATAGCATTCAATGTTGTAAACCAAACTAATACAACAACTCTTTTTGTAACCACATCAGCTAACGTTGGAACAGCGTTTACTGCTAATTCAACATTAGTGAATGCGATAGCATTAAATGCTGTGAACACAGTCAATGTTGGCTCATTTGGAACAACCAATGGTGTTAGCATAACAAATACCGCGACTGTTGTTGGAAACTCAACAGCTAATGCAACACTCTCATACAACTTAATTAGAACAGCAAACTCGACTGGTACATCAAATATTAACCCAACATTTATAGTTACACCAACTGTAAATGCTACTTCTAATCTTAATGTTGGCTCCTTTGGCACCACTAACGGTGTTAACATTACTAACACGTCCATTGTTGTTGGTAATAGTACCGTCAACGCAACACATTCATTTAATTTATTACAGGCATCCAACTCAACCAGTACAGCAAACCTAACACCGGTAGCTCTTGCAATTGGATCAATGACCGTCAATAGTGCTCTTGCCAATTTGCAAGCACTCAATGTGGTAAACCAAACTAATACTGGAACATTGTTTGTAACCACTAGTGCCAACATTGGTACAGCGCTTACAGCTAATAGTTCGTTGGTTAATGCTATAGCGCTTAATGTTGTTAATCGAACTAATACTGGAACATTGTTTGTAACCACTAGTGCCAACATTGGTACAGCGCTTACAGCTAATAGTTCGTTGGTTAATGCTATAGCGCTTAATGTTGTTAATCAAACTAATACTGCAACTCTTTTTGCAACCACTAGCGCTAATGTCGGTACTGCTTTTACAGCTAATAGTTCGTTGGTTAATGCTGTCGCTCTCAATGTTGTCAATCAAACAAATACAGCCACTCTTTACGTAACCACTAGTGCTAATGTCGGTACTGCTTTTACTGCTAATTCAACATTAGTGAATGCGGTTGCTATCAGTGTTGTTAATAGCATTAAAAGCAGCACTCTATATGCTAACAGCACTTCACAAGGGAAAGCTTCTTCTTCTATTTCTACCAACACTTTAACACTTGATTTAAATCAAGCTACTGTATTCGAAGTAACTCTTAATAGTAATATAACAACGCTAACAATAAACAATATTCAGAACTCAGGTAACACATCGTCATTTGTTCTCAGCTTGATTGGAGATGGTACTGCAAGATCTGTAACCTGGCCAGCATCTTTTAAATGGCCAGGAGGTACAGCACCCACGCTCACATCTACATTAAATAAGAAAGATTTTATTACAACGGTTACCTATGATGGAGGAACTAACTGGTATGCATTTGTTTCAGGGCAGAACCTATAATGTTACTTGAAAAATGGCTATTATTAAAAAGTGCTGGTGCTGCTGCTAGCGCCAATTTCGCTCGGTTATATACTTGGGGATATAATGGCTACGGTGCATTAGGCGACAATACAATTATTTCGCGTTCATCACCGGTACAGGTAGGTACTAGTTCTTGGTCTCAAATATCAGCTGGTGTTAATCATACACTTGCTATTCGCAATGATGGTGCATTATTTGCATGGGGTGAAAATGCTGTTGGGCAGTTAGGTGATAATACAGTTGTTAGTAAATCTTCACCTGTACAGGTTGGTACCAGTTCTTGGTCAAAAGTGTCAGCAACTTCAAGAGCATCATTTGGAATAAAAACCGATGGGTTGCTATACGCTTGGGGCTGGAATACTATTGGGCAATTAGGTACAACTATATCAGGCGCTGTGTTATCATGGTCAAAAATATCAGAGAGTACCAATCATACAGCCGCTATACGAACTGACGGTGCACTATTTATATGGGGGAACGGAGATAGTGGTCAATTAGGGAACAGTTTAGTACTAAGCAGCTCTGTTCCAATACAAATAGGTGCTAGTTCCTGGTCACAAGTAGCCGCGGGGACCAGTTACACAGCAGCCATTCGTTCGGATGGTGCACTATTTACCTGGGGATTAGGTAATAATGGTCGATTAGGTGACGGTACAACTACTAGTTACTCATCACCAGTACAAATAGGGACTAGTTCTTGGTCACAGGTTGCAGCAGGTAGTGGTCAGACAGCAGCCATTCGTACTGATGGTGCCTTATTTACATGGGGGTCGAATAATAATGGTCAATTAGGTGCTGGTACAACTACTAGTTACTCATCACCAATACAAATAGGGACTAGTTCTTGGTCACAGGTTGCAGGCGGCCTTGACCATACAGCTGCTATTCGTTTTGATGGTGCTTTATTTACATGGGGGTATAATATCTACGGTCAATTAGGTGACAGTACAATTGCAAACAGATCATCCCCGGTACAAATAGGCACCAGTTCTTGGTCACAGGTAGCAGCCGGTCAACTTAACACAGCAGCCATACGAACTGATAGTGCATTATTCATATGGGGGTTCAACGTTCTAGGTCAATTAGGTCAAGGAGATCAAGTTGACAGATCATCACCAGTACAGGTAGGTACTAGTTCTTGGTCACAGGTGGCCATAAGTGGCTACCACGCACTAGCCATTCGTACTGATGGTGCATTATTTACATGGGGAAATAATGGCTCCGGTCGAGCGGGTGATGGCACCTCTACAAACAAATCTTCGCCAGTACAAATAGGTACTAGCTCTTGGTCACAGGTAGCAGCAGGTGGTGTAAGTGGAGTAGATATTGCTATAAGAGTTGATGGTGCACTATATGCATGGGGATCAAATGGCGAGGGGCAAATAGGTGATAATACAACTACAAGTAGATCTTCCCCTGTATTAATTTTTAATTCATATTCTAACTCACCAGTTCAGATTGGTTCGTCATCTTGGACACAAGTATCAGCTGGTAGTAGCCATGTTCTAGCTATTCGTAGTGACAATTTATTATTTACATGGGGTAGAAATAATCAAGGACAATTAGGTCAGGGAGATTTAGTTCATAGATCATCACCTGTACAGGTAGGTACTAGTTCTTGGTCACAGGTGGCTGCAGGGGATGTTCATAATATTGCAACCCGCTTTGATAAAACATTATATGCTTGGGGACAAAATGCTACAGGACAAGTAGGTGATGGTACACTCATTAGCAGATCTTCACCAGTTCAAATAAGCACCAGTTCATGGTCACAGATATCAGCAGGATATTCACACAGTCTTGCAATAAAAAATGACAATTTGCTATTTGGGTGGGGGAATTTTGCCGGTGACAGTCTAACATTAACATCATACACAAGCTGGACACGAGTATCAATAGGCAGGTCGCACACAGCAGCCATTCGTTCTGATGGCGCACTATTTACATGGGGGTTGAATAGTAGTGGTCAATTAGGCCAAGGAGATTTAGTTAGCAGATCTTCACCAGTACAGGTAGGTACTAGTTCTTGGTCACAGGTAGCTGCAGGAATATTAGGTAGCTACACAGTAGCCATTCGTTCTGATGGTGCACTATTTACATGGGGCATTAATGGATCTGGTCAATTAGGTCAAGGAGATTTAGTTCATAGATCATCACCAGTACAGGTAGGTACTAGTTCTTGGTCACAGGTAGATGTGGGTGATAGTCACTCAGCAGCCATTCGTACTGATAGCGCCTTATTTACATGGGGAAATAATGGCTCCGGTCAATTAGGCCAGGGAGATTTAGTTCTTAGATCATCACCAGTACAGGTAGGTACTAGTTCTTGGTCACAGGTATCTGCAGATGGTGGGCATACAGCCGCTATACGAACTGATGGTGCCTTATTTACATGGGGATCAGGTGGTAGTGGTCAATTAGGTGATGGCACCTCTACAAGCAGATCTTCACCAGTACAAATAGGTACTAGCTCTTGGTCACAGGTAGCAGCAGGTGGTACACACACAGCAGCCATTCGTTCGGATGGTGCACTATTTACCTGGGGATTAGGTAGTAATGGTCGATTAGGTGATAATACACTCATTAGCAAATCTTCTCCTGTACAAATAGGGACTAGTTCTTGGTCTCAGGTAGCAGCAGGTAGTGGGCAGACAGCAGCTATACGGTCTGATGGTGCGTTATTTACATGGGGAGATAATTCCACCGGTATATTAGGCCAAGGAGATTTAGTTAGCAGATCTTCACCAGTACAGGTAGGTACTAGTTCTTGGTCACAGGTGGCTGCAGGCGGCTCACACATGACAGCTACACGTACTGATAGCGCCTTATTTATATGGGGAAATAATGGCTCCGGTCAATTAGGATTAAACGATACCTTTACCAGATCGTCACCTGTGGCTGTTAATTATGGTTCATTAAGAAATAGAATAAATAGTAATATAACGCAGATTGGCACCTCATCATGGAAACAAATATCCGCTGGATTAAATTTTAGCACTGCTATTGATTCTTCAAACGCTCTATACACATGGGGTAATAATGTTAGTTATACAATGGTATTCACTGATCAGTTTATACATGATATTAACAGTGCTGTTGGACTCTCAGCTCAATTAGTAAGCTCAGGAATATCACATAATGCTGCAATTACAATATAATAGTAATTTGGAAATTTTAAATGGCTAATTACGCTTTTATAGAAAATAATGAAGTTCAAAGTGTATACGATTTTCTCCCTGAGAATTGGAGAAACATTAGTAATTTTCGTGCTCTTGAAAATGATTGGAACTATCTTAATTTACTTGGCTGGTTTAAATTAATAAAGACACCGCCTGATTATAATTCAAATACGCATAGAATAGACATCCCATACCATTATATTGAAAATGGCCAAGTGTATGAATCTTTTAAGATAGTAGAATTACCACCGCCGGCCGCACCCCCACCGGAACCAGACCCTGAATACTTAAAAATGATAAAATGGGAAGAAATAAGAATACAGCGCAATCAAATGATGAATGATTTTGATTGGCATTATTCGAGATATGAAAGAGAAAAAAGATTAGGTGTACCATCCACTGATACTTTAGAGAGCCTAGATACTTATATGCAGGCACTTGCAGATATAACAAAACAAAATGATCCGTTTAATATTGAGTGGCCATATTTTATTAGTTAAAAATTTTGGAGAATAATATGCATGATATTGATTTGATGTTAAAATTACAACTTGATGGGAAACATGAAGAAGCAAGAGCAATTTCAGATAAGTTAGAATTACAAGGCCCAACAAAAATTCTAGATGCAAAAGGTACAAATACAGAGGATATTTGGTTTCGTCATAGTTTTAATCGTGGGTGGTTTCTTATTCAAGAGGGTGATTATCAGGCCGGTGCGAAGCTACTTGAGCACGGTAGGTTTTTAAATGTTTATGGTTCCCCACCACTAAGAACAAATGCACCTATTTTTAATCCGGACATTCATTCTATAAAAGGCAAATCCATCATTCTCTCACTAGAAGGTGGTTTTGGTGATGAAATTATTCATGCAAGATTTGCAACTAGTTTTAAGAACCAAGGTGCAAGCTATGTATATATTGCAGCTGCACCAGAACTGATGTCGCTATTTTCAAGAATAGAAGGCGTTGATGGTGTAATTCTTAGAAATCAAGCTCATACTGTTAACCACGATTATTGGATTCCTGGATTTTCATCTGGATGGGTTGCTGGGCATACTTTTCAAAATTTCTTATCAAAGCCGTATATAACACCAAAAACAGAATCTGTTGAAATTTGGAAATCGCTTATTAAAAGTGATAAAGTTAAAGTGGGTATTCGTTGGGCAGGTAATCCAAAGTTTGAGCATCAACAGTTTAGACGTTTTCCTGAAAAGTTTATTACTAATTTGAGCAAGTATGATGAGCTGCAAATTTATAGCTTACAGAGAGATCATAACACTATTGCTCTTCCAGAAAGTATAATAGACTTGCAGCATTTTCTACTGTCATGGGAAGATACAGTGGCAGCAATTGCAAATATGGACATTATTATTTCCTCATGCACAAGTATTGCCCATCTTGCAGCCGCCATGGGTAAAGAAACATGGGTTATTGTTCCGATTCTTCCTTATCATACTTGGACATACAAATCACCCGATAGCACAACAACACCGTATTATGATTGTGTAAAAATTTTTAGACAACAAGATCCATCAAATTGGAATGATACTTTTCAATCTTTATATACACATCTTGAAAAAAAGTTTAATCTCAAATATATTAATCAACCAAATGAGGACAGAATTATAAAAAGACTCAATATTGGTTGTGGATTAAAGAAGTTTAATGGGTTTCTTAATGTTGATAAAGCTGATTATGTTAAACCTGATCAACGAGTTGATCTGAGCGTGCTGCCATTTCCTTGGTCTGATAATGAATTTGATCATATAATTGCTAAAGATGTGCTTGAACATCTTGATTGTGACTTTGTTAAACTAATTAAAGAGATGTATAGAGTAAGTTATAACGGTGCAATATGGGAAATTCAAGTACCGCATTGGAGATGTGATGTTTCGGTAGATGATCCTACTCATAAAAAACAAATTACACCTAGAATGTTTAATTTGTTCAATAAGAAAATTCAAATTGAAAAGATTCAGAGTGGTGAGCCTGATTCATTTCTATCTTTTGAAAATGATGTTGATATAGAAATTTGTGATTTGCAGTTTGAATATACTCACCCATTTAAGGAAAAAATAAAGAAAGGTGAAATTAGTGAAGAAGAATTAGTCTACACACTTAACCATCTTAATAATGTTGCTTCTGCTACAAGAATCTTAATACAGGTTCATAAACCGGGAAGAATTGATAATGATGAATTTAGACGAGCAGTTGAGTCAATCCTCAACAAGAAATAGTTTATTTTACTCACATAATATTAATGTTGAACAATCTTATATTATTACACTGAAAAATAATTCTGTTTCAGAAAACTATTCTAGAAGATGCCAAGAATCGTGCAGAAAGGTAGAAATGCCCTTTACTGTTTGGGATGCTTTTGATGGCACACAAGGTACTATAGATATACCCGGTCATTCAAAGAATAGTGATATAATGAAAATGTTAAAAGTCACTGACCATTATTTGACAAGAACGGAACTTGCATGCGCACTGAGTCATATAAGTTTGTGGGTAAAATGTGTACTGATAGACTCCCCAATTGTTGTACTTGAACATGATGCTATTATGGTGAGAAAATTTGAACATCATGGACATTTAAACTCAATCGTATATCTCGGAGGTCGTGAGTGGGCAAAAAAAGATTGGAAAATTTATCCAATTCCTCCCCATGCATCCGAAGGTCCAAATTATCTTTTTATTTGTAGAGCTCATGCATATTCAATTGATCCTATGGTAGCAAAAAATCTTATTGCTCACGTTATCAAATTTGGAATTTGTGCTCCGTTAGATATTATGATGAGAGCTGATTTATTCAATATTACTCATCAAGGATTATATGCTTTTGATGATTCAGAATTAGAAAACACTATTAACAAAAGACCGGATACAGGCCGTTCAACAAAATTAAATAGTAATTTGGAAGTGTAATGTATAAATTTACGATGGATTTTAATTGTGGTAGAGGGGCCTGTGTAAACATTAGCCATCTTATTAACACGTATGGAGTACCTAACACTATTGTTGAAGTAGGTGTTTTTGAAGGGTCAACAACGTTTTGGGTTAGTGATGAGCTAACCAAGTATAATAAAAATTTAAAAATTTATGCTATTGATCCTCATGCCAGTAGTATAGACCTTCCAGATGATTTAAATTTGGTGCATAAAAATTTTATACACAATATACAAGAATGTAAAAATAAAAATGTTGAGTATATGAGAAAGCATAGTGAATTTGCTTTGATGGATTTAATCAATAATGAGGTCAAGGCGGAGCTTATCTATATTGATGGAGACCATAGAGCAAGCGAAGTATTAACTGATCTTGTTTTGTCCTGGAAAATACTTGTTAAGGGTGGTGTGATTTTATGTGATGATGCTTCTGTCTGGAAATACACTGATCAAAATGGAACCACTTCAGCACAAATGTCTCCAAAGATGGCTGTTGATGCCTTTATACAATGCAATTGGCATAAGTTGAATATTGTTCATATACCGGATATGAGCCAAACCGCCTTTATAAAATTATAGGTTTATTATGAATATTGGTGAACAAATTAATAATGTAAGTCACTTTCTTTACACGAATAAAAAATATAGAGAAGCGGGAGATTTGCTTTCTTGCTGTATTGAATTAGCCCCAAAAGATCAGCCAGGAATAATAAAAGAACTGATTGATAATGCTAAAATGTGTTATTTTTTAAGTACTGATATTGAGAAGGCATATCAATTTTTATTAAAGCTTGAAGAACTTAAATATGAAATTGGCTGGGAGCATACAAGAGATAAAATTCAATTTATGCGATTACTAGGAAGATATAATGATTTTTTGAGAATGATATCTGATTTACCGGAAAGGAGTGAGAAATATCTTTTTCATGGGTGGTATTTACATAAGACAGGTAAATTTAGAGAAGCTTTTGAAGTTACAGAAAAAGCAAGAAATGGTGTCTACTGGTGGAATAATACTCCACCCGGCCTTCCTGTTTGGGACGGGATTGATACTAATAAAACCTTACTAGTTTGCGGTGAAAGCGGATGCGGGGATGAAATAATTTTTGCAAGATGGATACCAGAACTTAAAAAACATTGCGGTAAAGTTGTTTATCATCCTCATAAAATTTTTATTGATGATGTTATATGTAGAGTATTTAATATTGAGAAGTATAATGGACAACAATGTGACTATCTAGTACCTTGTATGAGTCTTCCTTATCTTTTAAAAAGCAATGACCCTGAACCACTCACATACCTCACATCTAATAAATCACTTAAGAAAGTAGGAAATAAAATTCGAATTGGTATTAATAATACTGGTGATATTACCCATCCTGAAATTCATATGAGAATTATTCCTTTAAAAATGCTTGTTGATAGTTTAAAAGATCTAGGTGAACTAGTTAATATTCAAAAGGACGTTATAGAGGCAAATGAAAATATAACCTACCCAAAAATTGAAACATGGGAAGACACGCTTGCTATTATTGATTCATGTGATCTAATTGTTACTGCTTGTACCAGTCTTTCGCATGCAGCAGGGGCTCTTGGGAAAAAAGTAATTGCTTTAAACAATATGTCGGATTATTTTACATGGTGCTCTGTTGATCAGGTTGGTAAGAGTGATTGGTACGAAAATGCCTGGTGTATTAGACAAACAGAATGTGGCAGGTGGGATAATATTGTTGAGCAAGCTAGAGAGCTTGCAATAAAGCTTTTGGAGGATAGATAATTGGTACAACTTGCGCATATACTATATGCAAGAATGAAATAAAATACGTTGAAAAGTGGCTATTCTATATAGATAAAAGTATGATCATTATAAATACTCAATAAAGTCTTTTTTGGAGATTTACATGGCTGTTCCAACTACACGAGATCAATTTAAAGCATATTGTCTTAGAAGGCTAGGTGCTCCAGTTATTGAAATCAATGTTGACGATGATCAAGTAGAAGATCGCGTCGATGATGCTTTACGATATTATTGGGACTATCACTTTGATGGTACTGAGAAAATCTATTATAAGCATTTAGTCACCAATACAGATATAACCAACAAATATATTACTGTTCCAGATAATATAATCGGTGCAGTGAATCTTTTTAATATTGCCGATCCATCTATTCGCTCAGATGACCTATTCAATATTCGCTATCAGATTGCGCTAAACGATCTCTATACACTTACATCTGTATCGATGGTTCCTTATTACATGGTCATGGAACATCTTTCATTGATTTCTGAGATGTTGGTCGGTAAGCAACTTCTACGTTTTAATCGCCATATGAATCGTCTGTACATCGACATGGATTGGAACTCGCTTTCAAATGAATATCTACTTGTTGAAGCTTATCAAATCATAGATCCAACGGAATATGTTGACGTCTGGAAAGATCAATGGCTGTTGAGATATGCAACCGCTTTGATTAAACGCCAATGGGGTTCTAATCTAACTAAATTTACTGGTATGCAACTTCCCGGCGGATTAACGTTTAATGGCGAGAAGATCTATAATGATGCTGTTGCTGAAATTACAGACTTAGAAGATAAGATGATTAGCAGTTACTCACTTCCTGTTATGGATCTAGTAGGTTGAAATATACCTTTTGGTGGAATAACGGATTGAAGAATACAAGAAAAGCCGAATGTCCTGGTCCAGAATGGATTAGAGGAAAACTTTAATGTCCACCAGCGTCTTCTTCAATAACTTCACAAGTTCTATGGAA
>Ga0208974_1000248_pt1 | contig 23411 bp, 28 predicted proteins | sample GreLakmeER15MSRF_FD_187699 | JGI IMG/M metagenome (GOLD analysis project Ga0208974, IMG submission 187699) | Freshwater lentic microbial communities from great Laurentian Lakes, MI, USA - Great Lakes metaG ER15MSRF (SPAdes) | ecosystem: Environmental > Aquatic > Freshwater > Lake | place: Great... | reverse complement strand
GTGTTGTAGCGTAGAATGTCTTTCATACAATTGTTTTTTAAGTTTTTACCGGTGAATAAAAATTGATTTTGCCCGTGAAAAGTTTTTCATTTAAGGCTAAATAATTATCTTTCTATAGAATAGAATAGAACGATATGCCTCCCAAATCTGCCCCCCGTCAAACCTCTCAATCTGTTCGTCGCTCCAAGGAACTACTCAACGGTCAGGACTTATGGAAGTGTCTTGATTATATGAACGATATAGTCCCCCTTGAATATCAAGTCTATACGATTAACGGTGACAAGGAGATAGACCAGAAGCTGGTTCTGAAAGATATGATTAAGTCACTACGGGAGGGTCAATTCCCTGTCAATTACCTCTATAGCAAATCTGCTGCCACTCATGGTCGTCAATATGCCCGTAATGGTCGTAGTGTCCAATCTCTGTCTCGTGTGCTACGCCATACCCTGTGTGCTAAGACCTATCGGGATTTTGATATTGAAAATTGTCATCCTACTATCGCTCATCAATACTGTAAGAAACACGGTTGGGATGTGACTTTTTTAGAACAATATGTCCTGAATCGTAAACAACATTTGGATGATATTATGGAAAAAAACAATATTACTAAGGATACCGCAAAAACTATCATTCTATCTATATTGAATGGTGGTAAAAAGGGTTATTACTCTCTCACTCATAAGACACCTTTCATAACTGGTCTGTTTAATGAAATTGATGGTATCTTTCGCATGATGATGGATGAGCCTGAAAATCAGAGTCTTATTGATGAAGTAAAAACTATTGGTAAGAAAAAACAACCTCATGAGATTCGTCGTTCCGTGTGTAATCGTGTCTGGGTGGATATTGAAAACACTATACTAAATAGCTGTATCTCTTGGCTTGAATATATGAATCTATCTATTGAGTTCATTGTGCTTATGTTTGATGGGTTTATGCTTCCTAAAACTGTTCTTATGCCTTATAACTGGGCGACTCTACTCAGTGATTATGTCTTTAATAACGTTGGTTATAAAATGAACTTTACTGAGAAGATTATGGATGAGGGGGTTGATTTAGATTCCTTCGCTATCAAAACTATGTATAATCCTTCTAACAATAATGAGGTTGATGATAATTTACTACACACATTCATTGACTCTAAAAGTGATATTGATATGATGGAGATTATCTCTCAAGCATTTGGACGTTATTATGCTTATGATGGCGACACTTTATTCGTATTCAAAAATCATAGATGGTGCGATTATGGTGACCTACAATTTGTTAAAGATGTCCCTTCTTTACATACACTCTTTATACCTTTTCTAAATACCACTGGTGATGACGCTGAGACTGCTAAGGATTATAACAAATCTGTTAAGGCATCTATCAATATGTTTAATAATATCAAAAAGATTGAGACTGTCAAAAGAGCTTTCTACGCACGAGTTCATAATCCCACATTTAAAGACATGCTTGACTCCAACAAAAATCTACTTGGCTTTACGAATGGGGTTATTGATTTAAATACAGATACTAAAGAACTACGTGATGGTAAGCCTGAAGACTTTATATCTCTATCCACTGGTTATGCCTTCGTTAAAGTAGCTACTACTGAATTGGCTGATAAGTTTATTAACGATATTATGGCTCCTGATTCAGTCAATGCTATGAAATCACATCTTGCTTCAATATGTCGTGGTGGTAATGATGAAAATAAGTTTAATTTCTGGGTGGGAAAAGGAGGTAATGGTAAATCGCTCTTATGTAACGCAATCAAGATGAGTCTTGGAGATTATATGGGCTATCTACAAAAAGAAGTTTATACGAAAGAAAAGAAAAACTCTGGTGGTGCTGACCCCCATATTAAAGAAACTCGTGGTCGCCGTATGGCTCTTACTGCTGAGACAGATGAGGGAGATATCTTCCTCGCAAGTGTGGTTAAAACTAACTCAAGCACTGATGTTATTAAATGTCGTGGATTATTTGAGAAAAAAGAGGTTAAGTTTATCCCACAATTCAAACCAATCATAATGACAAATCACCTACCTACTTTCTCGTCTATGGATGATGGATTAGACCGTCGTCTACGTATATTTGAGTTCCCTTATTCATTCGTTCATAATCCTATCGGAGAATCCCAAAAATTACGTGATGAACAATTACCAATTCTCGTTCAAAGTGACATATTCTGTAATCAACTTATTAATCTAATGATTTATGGAGACCCTAAAATCGTTGAAAGTCCCTCTATGATTCGTAAATTGGGACAATATCGTAAAGACCTCAATCCCATACAGGAATGGTTTGAGGGTGCTTTAGAAGCTACTCAGAATGATAAGGATACTCTCTCCACGTCTGCTCTCTTTACTTCATATCTAAACGAAAATGATGGAATTAAGATTTCACGAAACCAATTTAGTAGCTTCTTAGATAGACTAAGCTCAATCTTTAAGACCAAGAATGGTGCGGTTATTAAGGGGTTTAAGATGGTTGATAGGGAGGTAAAATCTGATACTGAATAGGTAAGTATATTAAATTAAAAAAAAAAAATAATTTATATAAAAAACTCATAAAAAAGGTGACGCAGTGACGCATCTTCCCCCAAACTTCGGTAAACTTATTTTTTATAATACCCTCTATACATCCCTTAGGAAGTGAAACTTTGGGGGAAGATGCGTCACTGCGTCACCTTTTTAAAACCCTTTAAGCCCCCCAAGATTCCCTGTCTGAATCTTTCATACGAAGCCATTGTCTTGCCCTTTCTATTTTATCTTTTTCTTGCTTCTCTCTACGATAAGCCATATATTCCCTCATATACATATTGTAATATTCCCTATTTCTTTGTCGCCACTCCGCATTACATTCTTTTTTATGAAGTTTTTTACTATCCATTTCATATAATATAAGAAATTAACGAGGAGTATTGTGTCTTGAAGGAACTGGATTCTTAATTTCACTACGAGGATTATAATCTTGATTAAATAAAGTTTCATATTGTTGGGGATTTATACGAGGAACAACCAGATTAGCAATATTTGTTCGCAATGAAGTCGGTAAAGCTTCTGTTTGTTGTCGGAGTTCAGGCATAACACTCATAAGTCGTTCATTACGAAGAATGGTATTATAAAGCAATCTATCATTTTCACTTGTAGCTCTATTAACAACTCCAATTAAAGGATTATAAGCTCTACCATAAGCCCGTGCTAACACTTCAGCATTCACATCAGCTAAATTATTTCTCCGATATATTTGATTGATTAATCTACTATAACCACTTAAAAGGTCTAAATATTCGTCATTAGGCATAAAGTCAGGACGACTTGGAATGAAATATTGGTCTCTTAAACGAGTAATTTCAGCTTCCTGTTGTCGTGTGCGACGAATGTTTGCCCTCATTTCAGGAGAAGTTTCAACCTCTCTCCAAACAGGATTTCCAGATAAATCCAAACCCTCAAAACGACGATATAAAAACGATTCATCCATTTAACTTGTTAACAGATTTTTTATAGCCAACTTAAAAAAATGAAACTATTTCTTATCATATAATAAAGTCAAAATGTGTGACCCTCTTTATGTTGATTCTGCTCCGGCTGTTCCCACGCCCATCCCCACTATTCCACCTCCAAAGCCAGATGACGTTTGTCTCTTCACTCTTTGAGAGGCTTCATCTTAGCACTCTTAACAGCCTTCTTTACTGCTGATACTCGTTCTTTTTTCACAACAAGCTCACCTGCGTGTAGTTTGTAAAGCCCTGTCTTTTTAATCTTACCACCTTTTGCGAGTGAACCCTCAACACTCTGACGTGGCGTAACAGGTTCAAAAGGAAGACGTGGGTCAGGTTCTACCTCTGCTATCGGAGCAAACAGCTCGTGATATCCCATTCTTCGGAGGCGGCGGCGACGACCTGCGAGTTCTTCACTATGAATAGCTTGCTCTGTATTAAGAGGAGCTACACGCACAGTTTCAAGTCTGCGACGTTCCTCACCACGAACTGCGGGAGTAAAGGGTTGAACCTTTGCTGTCGCTTTTGGCTTTAGCTTACTGAGAATAATACCCATAACGAATATATTCTATATCTAAGAAAATAATTGACCCCCCTTATTTTCTAACCCATTTATATAGAATGGATTTAAATCAAATCACACGAAGACTACAAACAGTTAATGATTTTATTTGGGCTACAGAAGGGTCTATTGAAGATTGGGTAAGATACGAAGAAGCGATAGTAGACGCTAAACGACCCTATGTAGAAAAGATGAGAAAGCGTATCTATGAACCATCGTCTCACCTTTTTGGGGCGATTCAAAACCCAGAATCATTCATTCAAAAGTATGAAGAACAACTACCAGACTATCTACAACCAAGACCAGAACAATTTAACATTTTTCCATTCACAGCAACTAAAGAAGAACATCAACAACAACTTCAACAACTCAAAAGTGAAAGAGACGAATTGGAACCCCTATATGAGAAGATGATTCGTGAAGAAAGAGAAGCTGAAGCTCAACAACTAATGGCTTTAGAACAACAACCCTCTATGAGATATTTCGGAGAAGAACCAAGAAGCCCTTAATTTCTAACCCCCTATTAACAAATGCCCTATAAAGTTGTAGCTGTCCCAAATGGATTTAAAGTTAAAAAAGACCAATCAGGACGACCTGTATATATGTCCAATAAACCTCTTACCAAAGCTCAAGCGGAAAAACAAAAGACCGCTATTATATTATCTGAACTAAGAAAAGCCAAAAAATTACCAATTAGAAAATAAGCATTTTTCACCATTACCTTTATAGTAACACTTTAAAAATAAGATAGTCACCTCCCTTACCACATACCTTAACCTCTGTATATACCCCTGCGATTTTTCACAATTTGAAGCGTTTTATGAAATCCTCTATAGAACCAACAATGGTAGGTTTATTCCAAAGAACATATCTCGCTAAGGTTCCCGCCTTTGTAGGGTCACTCCAATCTTCATTAACAGCATGTCTTGCGATATAAGCCTTCTTCTTAGCTTCACGTTCATCCATACTATACATCGTATAATCTTTGTATCCAACCGCACCAAAACGAGTAATCAATTCCTTTCCATCCTTTTCAAATACAGCTTCCATTTTATATTTCTTGCTTTTCGCTGGACGTATCTGTTTTAGCTTTAGCATCTTCTATAATATGAACATTCTCTTTTTTAATTGGGATTGGTTCGTCAAAGTTTTTAGAAAACATCTTTTCACGTCCAAGCATCATATTCACACAAAACCAATTATATGGCTCTTCTGTGGACACATCCCACATATCAATAAATTGTTTTTTAGTTTTGTAACTACTAAAGTCTTCATAAACATCCTCCTTAATTTTGAGGGACTTATTCTGAGCCAATACCAACCAATCAAGATTGTTACGCAATCCTCTGGGTAGCCCGTTCTTCCAGAGCTGTAAACCAAGAATACAAGAGGTATATTTATGACGTGACTTTAAAATGAAATGGGAAAACAGTCCACCTCTTTGCTTCAACAAATCTTTATTACCCGCACAATCATCTATAATTATTAAACTATATGGGGGCTTTGTATATTTAACTTTCGGCAATTCAAAATCATTATAATACAATTCAAGGAACTCTTCATCGTCAAATATCCCCTCAGGTTCTTTCTTGCTTTCATGAAATCTTTTCAAAAGCATTTTCAATCGTAAATATTTTTTATATTCTGCTAAATCATTTTCAATATCATCTACTATTTCTTGAAAGTTATCATTCGTGTAATTGTCATACAAACTAACCTCTTCAGCAACTTCCTCTAACTGTTTATATTTACTATCATCATGAATCGTTGGCGAAATGATATACAACTTATCAAAGAACTTATGTTTCTGATAATCTCTTACGATATTTACAATCGTATTTGTTTTTCCAGAACCCTTACTACCAAGACACAGCATAAAGAAAGATTTAGGACAAAAGCCTTCGGGACATGGTTTAGGAACTTGTTGTTCTTTACTTTGATAATCCTTTAACTTCATATCTATTATCATAACATCCTATTTTTATACAGGAGCAAACTCCTCTCCAAAGACCTGATTAAAATACATACGGGCATTATCTTCTAACACACCCTCTTCGTCTCGTAGAACATCACCCTCTCTAAGACCAATTAGGAAAGCCTGTTTTCTATCTTCATCCGCCAATACCATCGCCATATATTTATCAATAGTCTTCTTATCACTTGAGGGTAGACTTAGAACAGTTTTCAGATAGTCTCTCAGTTCAGAACTTTGAGCTTTACTTAATTTACCACGAACTGAAACAAAAGGGCGTTGTCCCTGTTCTTCTTGTTGTGGAACCACAGTTGAAGGAGCTACAGTAGAACCACCAATAGTAGTAGCAGGTTCAACAACAATAGGTTGTAAAGGTCTTTGGATAGCCATAGCTTTTTGCTGTCCACTTTGAATAGACATACTTAGAATGTCTTCAAGCAGTTTACGATATTCACCCGCTCCATACCCCCCTGTAAGCGTCGGCAAAGCTGAAGGATATGTTAGGGCTTGCGTCTCCAAATTGGGTTGAATAATTGATGCCTGTTGTAGCATAGGGAATTGAGGGGCTACCGAAATACCCCCTGACGGTTGGGTTGTAGAAGAACTTTTCGCCTTCGTAGAGCGTTTCGCCCTTCGCTTCTTCTTTTTGATTTCGCCCACTTTCACGATAACCGTTTGGATTACCTTTGCCTCCTTGTCTTTTTTCACTTTTTTGATTGACTTCATTGTTATTCATATTATAGATTATAATTAAGCTTAGAAAAATAAAACCCTTTAACTCTACATACCAAACAGATTACCATACAGATTATCAAATTGAATCTTACGTAGCTGAGTTCTAATCTGGGATTGGCTTAAATCATTTTGAGTAGGGGCAGATTGAATAGGAGCAGGAGCCTTTTTAATAGGAGCCTTACGAGTCTTAACAGGTTTAACTTCATCTTCCTCTTCGCTTTCACTTTCTTCAATCACAATCTTCTTCTGTTTTTTAACCACCTTCTTTTTTGGTCGTTTGACATAAATCACTTCAGGTTCACTTTCATCTTCAGAGGACTCTTCAACTACCATAACAGGTTTCTTCTTCTTAGGGGCAACAGCAGGAGCAATCACAGGTTCGGGTTCAGGTTCGGATTCAGGTTCGGGTTCAGGTTCAACTGTGGGGACTACGGGAACTTTCTTAGCAACAGGTTTAGCAACAGGAACTTTCTTAGCAACAACTTTTTTAGAAGCCGTCTGTAGTTTCTTCTTTGCTTCAAAAAGCTCTTTTGCCCTTTTCTTTGCGTCAGCTAAAATCTGGTCTTCGTCCATATCGTTAGGTATACAATATAAACAGAAAAAAATCACCGAGTAATTTCATCATAATTTCATCATAATTATTTCAATCAGAAGTATTTATAGTTATAACAGGACAAGGAGAAGGTGGAGTTTGGTTAACAAAATCTTCTGCCCGCAATTTATGTTTCTTACTTGGGAAACAAGCTAAACCTGTTTCCGTTCCAACAGATTCAATCTCTTGGCGGACATTGTTTAGACTTGGGGAAATCCATCTTAGATTCTTTAATACTTGGGGACAGGATTCCAAAATAGATAGGTATTCATTGTAACTATCTCGTATGAACACCTCTGGAGAACTACTCCTTTTTTCTGTTGGTAGACTGAGTTCCATATCAATATGCTCTTTCACCTTGATAAACTCAACCGATGCCTTAGAAGCCTTTTGAATGATATCCGTTAAAGCATATAATGAGTCCACACTATTTGCGATAGCAATACCAATATTTATGATACCGACAGAAAGAGATATGGGTTTTGTCATGTCATCTCCAAATCCCCCCGACGAGAAAGAGAATATTCCCGCAATACTTGAAAATACTATGACGGGAATACGTATCCTATTTTGAAATGATTTAGTTGTAGCCTGTATCGTATTAAATCGCTGAGCGAGACGCTCACAATTCTGTGATAGATTTTTCAAATAAGATATCTCATTTTCTTCCCATACTGTGGTTGTCATCTTTAGAATACGATAACAGAATAAAATATACCATTATTATAAATGAATTACTATGCGATTGTAGATACAGACACATCTAAAATAAGATATACATACGCTTCAACATCAAACCTATCAGGTAAAGAGTTTTCTAAAATAAAAAGAAAAGTTCATAATGGTTATAACGAAGATAGAACGATAAGATGGCGTGAAATCCAAGAAAGACATCCACTAATGTATTTTACAACATCAAACTATATTCATATAGAAATGGATAGAAACTTTAAAGACATAGATGAAAACAGTCTAATCTATTCTTCAAATGAAATCAAATTAATAGACACTAATTAATACGAATCCATCACCACCATTTCCCCCAAACCCAGAAGATTGACTATTTTTAGAAGCCCCCCCTCCACCACCTCCGCCCGCAGGAAATCCGCCATTTCCGCCATAACCCGCACTAATATCTGTAATTAATCCACCAGAACCCCCTCCCCCACCCGAACCACCCCGACTCCATACACCCCCCTCATCTATCCCATCTCTACCATCAACACCTGAAACGGCACTATCATCACCACCTAACGCAGAACGCTGAGCAGTTGTAAGTATTTCCGTCATACCTGCTGTAGCCCATAGAACAGCTCCACTTCTTGACCCATTTGCGAAAACCAAACCACTTGCGTTTACCCCGCCTCCGCTTCCACCGCCAGTTGAACCATAATTACCAGCACCTGTAACACCTGCTCCAATAGTATTGTAATCTGTAATAGCCCCACCCGCAGTTCCAGCGACTGCTCGTCGTGCGGGGAACTCTTCACTCACTGTAAAAAGAGAAGTGGAAGTCGCTCCACCAGCACCACCAGCTCTTGCGACATTTGTTGTCCCAGCCAAACCATTTTGACCACCCAGAACACTAATTGAAGTTGTCCAAGCATATAGACCAGTATCAGGGTCATAAGCACCATAGAATGTAAGAACCGTATTCTGTCCATCACCACCATTTTGACCTGCGATATAATTACCACTCGTAGGAGCAGTGACACCAGCTCCCCCAGAACCACCTTTACCTACCAAAATATCCAATCTATAAATAGCTGTAAGAGAAATCTCCATATCAAAATAGGCACCAGAACCACCACCAGAACCACCAGTTAGGGTTTGGGTTGTTCCTCCAGTCCCTCCCGCATTTTGCTGACTACCAGAACCACCACCTCCACCACCACCCCAAGCACGGATACGCATTCTGGTAGATTGAGTATTTACAATATAATCCGCCAAATTGATTGTTTGGGTAACACCAGTATAGACATAAGAAGCAATACGAACACCGTAAGGTAGAGAGGGTGTGCCTATAATATCTTCGTAATGAACTCCATAAACACGACTGGAAGCGTTAACAGTTTGGGCGAACAAAGTTTGTGTAGAGGACAAAGAACCTTTTACGAAAGCAGTAATACGGTCAGTCCAAGTATAATTAATGTAAAACTTGTTAGTAGTGGGTGTAGAAGTATTATAATTAGGCAGAGCAATTGAATTAAAATACCAAGAAGCTTCTCTCACATTATAAGTAGAATAAACCGAAACTTGACTCCAATTAGCAGTTAATTTATTAAATACATAAGCTTTAGAACCAGAAGTGGTTTGTGTGCTACTATTAAAGTTAGTAATAAGAAGAAAGTTAGCATTTAAAGAGGTATCTTTTGAAAATTGAACTGTATTACCAAACCAATCATTATTTATTTTTGTAGAAGCAGTAATCAAAGCACCTAAAGTAGTCCCTTCATAAATATCATATACTTGAACAGCACCATTATTTGTATAACCAGAACTACTGTAAGTATACAATCCTACCGCCAAAGATTGACCAGAACCAGATAGGTCAGTGTTTTGTTTTAATGATACAGAAGATGGACTTGAAACCGTATTAATTGTTCTAAATAAAGACCAAGTTGTAGAATAACTAAATACATGAACTTTATTAACAAATGAGGAAGTGGCTATAAGAACAGTTCCATTATAATTTATATCTACAGCGTTACCAAATCGGTCTGTAGTTGAAGGTGTGTAGGATGTGATTTCTGAGACGGTGAAAGTGCCTCCTTGAGTCGTAGCCCTTGCGACATATAATTTACCTTGAACACCATATTGAGCGGATATACCTATTACAAAAGCATCTCTTGACATACATATTCTATGACCAAAACCCTCATCATATAGAGGAGTTGGTGCGGTTATAATAGTTTCGGTATATGTTGAAAATGGTGTAGAAGCAGATGATGTTGAATAAAATACGTGGACTCTTCCAGCAAAAGATGTTCCGCTGACCGTCGCAAAAGGGTCGCTTACTACAAGATATTTCCCATTACCACCTAAAGCTATTTTAGAGTTCAAACCTCCGTAATTTAAGAAACCAGTTGTTTGTGAGGAAACAATTTCTCTTAAACGAACCCAACCACTTTCACCTTTTTGATAATAACCAATCGCATACTTGTTCCCACCTAAGTTTTTATCCATCGCATAGAAAGCAGTTTCACTTGCGAAAACAATACCACCAAAATAGTAATCAAATCCATCACTATAATTACCAGAGGGACTTCCAAATTGTGTGGTTCCATTTATATTGACGGTATACCCTTCTGTATCAGCCGTCTTAACAGTAAGAGATTGATTGACTTTAAGATTTTCGCATTCTATAGAAATGCTATAAAAGTAGGTGTGTAATGCTAACAGTTCAGCTTCAATAGAAGAGATGTCAGACAGGATAGTAATAATTTGAGATTGGATTGTGCTGACATCGGATTGTAATGTAGCAACGTCACTTTGTAATGTAGCCACCTGACCTTGTAGGGTCGTCACTTGACTTTGTAATGTAGCCACCTGACCTTGTAGGGTCGTCACTTGACTTTGTAATGTAGCAACGTCACTTTGTAATGTAGCCACTTGACCTTGTAGGGTCGTCACTTGACTTTGTAGATTATCAACCTCACCTTGTAGTGTAACTATCTGACCTTGTATGACGACAATCTGACCTTGTATGATAGTAATATCTTCTGTTAATTGTTCCTCTTCAATTTGGGTAAGACTCGTGTTCCAATACGAGACATAATCGTTTTGTAATTGGTAAGTCATTTCTAACTAATACACAGAATTATATTTATACAATCTTATACTTTTTAAATGAAACATAAATCAAAATGATTCATCGTAATATTGAAGTCAAGTTATAAAAGAAGTATATAAATGGCTATAACATCTAATAATAGTATATAATTACCGAATATAATACTAATATTCTTTTAAATATGCTGGAATATAGGGAAAATCACGTGATTTTCTTCGTATTCTATCAACAATATGTAATTTTAGTATTCTTTTCAGTGAATATATGCCTTTATTATATTATTATAGCCATCTGTATACTATTATTATATTGTTTATTCAATATTACAATGATATAAAAATAATACTATCTGTATGAAAACGTTTTAGTGTATAAGTCTGTATTGGTCTTGAAGAGTTGTAGAATGTCCCATGCCTTTTGCGATTTGTTCTTTCTCCGCAATCGTAGTTGTATTCATATCAATGCTATTAATTCTACTATGTCGTATGATGCTGATGGTTGTTGGTTTACCAAACACTTTCTTAAAGGTTCTATTCGCCCAATTTGAAAAGTTGGTAGCCGTATACGGTTTACCATCTCGGTCTTCAAACAAGTAAGTTCTCGGTTTGCTTATCATACTCGTAATCACCTCCTTCTCTAATTCCTTCGGTAACTCCTTCTCAAATCGCCCATAAGATTTAGCCGTCTTATATTGATTTAGAATTATATGAGAAGGAGCAGACCCTTCACGTAACACCATGTAGTTCTCTTTATTCTTTATAGATGACGGTTCACGATTCCAATAAATCTTGATGTCACCGTAGTCCGCCCTCATCGGGTCTATCAATCCATAAATAGCAAGTAACAATCTATCCTTAGAACCTTCTGGTAGCAGTTTCATTTTAGTTTTGATTTCATCGTATTGAATCATACCTGCTTGTTGTTTGTCGGTGGCTTTGTTTTCCTTAACTTCCCCCTCATAGATGTCATTCATAGTTTTATAGATTTGAGTCCATTCCTCGTAAGCTTCATTCTCTTTATCACGGAGGGATTTATTGTATTTGAAAATAGATAGGATGACGGACATCATATTACGGCGAGTCTTTGTTTCTTTCCATACCTTCTCAATTTGTTTAGAGTAGCGTTTTGGGTTACGGATAATCTCTAACAAATCGGCATCAAATGTTTCGGTAAGTTGTTTAATACGGTTCTGATAATTTGCTTTGGATTGTTCTGATAGGGAGGACTTTTGAATCCCATCCATATTACGTTCGTTATAATGTATAACGAGATTTTTTTTCTTCCTTAAAAATAGAAATGGCTCGTAACAAAAAGACTATTCAAAATCGTAAGAAGGAGGATACGACAGAACGATTCTTAACCCGTCGTGCTGAACTACTTGAAATCTGTAAGGAGAAGTTTAAGACTATACCTGATTGGTATGTGGTCATGTGTGTGGAAGCTTATCTAAAAGAAGAGTTCCCCAATTTCGTTTATGACCCCCCTGTTAAAGAACAACCCATTGTAGAGACCAATACGATTGTTGAGGTTAAAGAGGAACCTGAACAAACAGCTGTAGAAGCTTTGTAAATCTCTATACTTTTTTTTACTTACTAATATAGAGATGAGTCAGTTAGTAAAAGAAACCTACATTTGTGTAGACTTTAAACAGGTCTCCCGTAATAATTTTGGAGAGATTAGCTTCGTTATGCCGTTCCTCGGTTTGGATTTGATTAATCAACAGCATTATCTTTCAATTAATCAATTTGTATTACCCTATAATTGGTCTGCTATCACAAGTCAGAACAGAGCTTATCAAATTAATAACAATGCTATTTCTCAACTCAAATTGGGAACTCCTAATTTTAACGCTTTGATTAAAGAATTAAATGACCGTCATGATGGAGTGCTTTACTTTACATTTGATAAAGCTACAAGTAAGATGACCATTAGTAATAAAACAAATAATACGATTGTTCTTGATTTTACGGTAGAGAATGACGCTCACAAGTTTTTTGGATTAGATAAGGCTTCCTATAGTATTCCCGCTAACCAAGCTCTTGTAAGTAGCTACATTGTGGATTTGTCTCCAAGTGATTTGGTGTTTGTCAGAACAAATCTGACCACTACGTTTGTGGAATATGTCGCTGATGAAAGAGTTAGTAAAAACTTATTGGCTATCATACCTATTCAAGTGCCGTTGTTTAACAATCATGTCTTTATGGATGGTTCAGGCATCTTCAAAGTCTTTCTAAATACAGAGGGTCAATTGATTCAAATCAATTTGGAAGACAGAGATGGGGATAGAATTATTCCTAATACCGCTCCATACCTCGTATTAAGTATTCAATCTTTTATAGATACCAACAAAGAAAGTTTAACTCAACAACGTGAGATGGTGAAACTTCAAAGACTCCAATTGTTGTTGACGGGGCAAGATATTATTAACGCTCCTACCGAATAATTTTCTCTGGACATTATATAAAAGATTATGGCTTTTCTTGGACGAATGGCAATGAAGATGGCTCCTATGCTCGGACGTGTAACATCTAAGGGAACCCCTATGCTTGGTCGGGGTAGTATGGGTAAGCCCCTAATCCCCAAAGCTACTCCCGTAGTAAAGCCTGTGGCTCCCCCCGCAGGTGGATATCAATTTAAACCCTACACAACCAAACCTACTGGTGTAGGCAGTTATGTGGATAAGATACGTCCCGTGGGTCGGGCTCCTCCCACAGTTACGGGGGCGGGTGTGGGTGGTGCTCAAGTGACCGCTTCTCCCGCTATGGCGGGTATTTCTCCCGTCACAGCCATGGGCACTCCCGCACAAAGCAGTGAGGCTATGGACTTGCTAAAGCAGGGTGGCGTGGGACTCGCAACCATGTTTGCTTTCAACACGCTTTTCGGTGGTTAAACCATATTTTTTTCTCTCTGGTATTTAAAGAAAATGCCCATTCCTATTGTTCGTGTTTCTAAAGCTTCTACTCCAAAAAAGGTCACATTTGGTGCTAATAAACAAAGGGAGTTCTATAAGGGAGATGTCCCTCTGATTAAACCGCCTACTAAAGCGGATGTTAGTTATGACCCCTTTGGTGGTGGTAAGGTAGCCCCTCGTCCGAAACCTGTCTCTGCTCCTGTTCGTCCCAAGGCTTATCTCGTCCCATTTAAACCGAGTCCCACAGGGGCTTTGCCCACTCCTACTATTCCGCTATCCGCAAGACCTACTGCTCCCGTGTCTGTGAACCCTATCGCTATAACTTCAGGGACAAACTCCGTTAAACCCCTGTTGAGTCGCACACGCACAAAAGTAGCTCTCGCAGGTCTCGCAGGGATTGGTGTGGGTTATGGTCTTGGAAGCGGTGGCGTTTCAGGCGTTCCAGATGCTCTTCAATTTGGTATGTCTATCTTTGCTTAATTTCTCAAATAAGAGTAAGTATGTATCGCAGAGAGAGTGTTCCACAAAGCGGACTTTTACGAACAGGTATTAAAGAACGTGGGAGAGGTATGGGAACCGTTGGTTCAGGACAAAGAGGGAGAACACTTACAAAGGAACAATTAACCCAAGCGGAGAAAGAGGCTTTGAAAGTCCAAGCTCAAGCTCAAAGCGAACCTTCTTTCGGTCAAAGAGTCGGAGACAGCATTTTAACAGCTACTAAAATGGCTTTTCCGCCACTCCAAATATTGGGTTCCATTTTTGGCTTTTAACAAGAATATTTGTTATTTTTTTTTCTGTGTAGAGAGTATCCAAACAAATGGCTTCTCCCATCCCTGCTTCCCTCGGTGTTAACCTAAAACGCTTTCAGCAATCCGCCCTCACCCACATGAAAATTAACTTTGACCGTAATACCTACGCTCGTGGTGATGTCATGACGGTGCGTCTCCCCTCATCGGGCGTTATTGACCTTTCCACTCTCGCCATTTGCGGTCGTCTATCTGCTCGCAACGATGCTGGAACCTCCAAAACCTTCGCTGAACCTGAGAACTGGGCTGAAATGTTCGGTGAGGTCAAGGTGCTCGCAGGTGGTGTTCAACTTGGTCTATCTGCCGTCTCTGATTACTCTTACCTCGTCCATATGACTGACGCTTACGGTAAGACTTGGTCTAAACTGCTAACTGAACGTCAGCTACTTCAAGCTGGTTGGGATGATGTTTCCAACACGGTGGCTTCGGGAGCAACTCTATCCCGTGCCGTCAACGTTGGTGACCTACTTGGTTTCCTAAGCGGTGGTCTTGGTGTGCGTTACCTACCCCTATCCCTTCTACCCGAAATCACAATCCAAATCAAGCTAAACAACTCGGAGTTCTTCTGTAACCAAAGCTCTGATTATGCTTCTTTCACTTACATCCTAAATGAGTTCGCTGTCAACTTCCAAAAGGTTGACTTCGTAGGTAACCTACTTGAACAGCTATACAGCGAACGTGTAAGCCGTAGCCCCCTTGAACTCCCATTTGTCAACTTCACTCAAATTAAGGGCACTACCTACACCACTGGTCAAACCATGACCGCTTCTATCGCCACAAACTCTCTTGATTACGTTATGTGCCAAAATCAAGTTTCCACTATCAACAGTTACGCCACCACAACCCGTTCTCGTTCAGCTGATAACGATTACCTAAAACGTGGTATCGGTGAATACCATCAGCTCCTCATTAACAACGCTCCTTACTACAGCACACCCGTGGATGGCGGTCATTTCCTATCCGCAGTCGCAAATGCTTTTGATGCGGGCTCTTCTGTATTCCAACCTTACATTGGTTCAATGTATTACGTGTCTGGTGGTGTTACCAAGCCTTTCGCCAATGCTTACCAAGACTTCGTTGAGAACAACTGGGTCTTCCCCACACGCACTCGCCTTGCCACTGAACCCATGATTGACGGACAAAGCTACGTGACTGGTCTGTCCACTTTCGGCACAATGGCTAACATCAGCTGGACTGTGACAGGTGGTGACGTGGATAGCAAGATTCCTGTTATGACCTTCGTCCATACTTCCATTGTTGAGGTTCTACCCAACCGTCAAATTAACCTAATCAACTAAAAAGGTTACAGGACATTAAAATCTTCTTATCTTATTAACGAAGGATTATAGATGACATTCGCTATTCCGAACAGTTTGGGTATTTCTTTAAAAAAATATCAAAATCAGGAAAACCAATTTATTAAGGTCAATGCTGACCGTATAGAGTATGTCTCAGGTGAAATTATTAATATCCGCTTACCCACGGAAGGGTGGTTAGATATCCGTTCTCTCTCTTTATCAGGAATATGGAAAACCGTTATGTATACGGCTACACAATTCCCAACCCTAAATGCTAATGCTACTCTGGTTGTAAATAGCCCAACTTATGTCGCCGAAGTTATCCAATACCTAAAAGTGGTTATAGGAAATCAAGAAGTGGGCTTAACCAACTTGACAGATTATGGGTTCCTTTATCGTTTATTGAAAACACACAAGTATGCTTATAACGCAAATAGCACCACAATGGATTTATTGAAACAGGGGGAGTTTGTTTCCCAAACAATGACTACAAGCTCTCCTACTAAAAATGACGTGTTTTGTATTCCTGAACTATTAGGATTATTCTCACCAGAACAAGATAGTTCTGTTTATTTACCTCTGGACTTACTACCTAATATCGTAATTACGATTAAGCTACATCCTCTTACCAGATGGTATAACAGCCTCGTTCAAACTAATAATACTACAAACACAGGGACGGTTAATTTACTAAAAACAATTGCTCTCTATGATGTCGCTCTAACTTATAACAGAGTGGTATACAAAGATGACAGTATATTGAATGCTTACAAACAAATGCTTCTTACAGGAAACCCTATTAGTTTCCCTTTCAAAAATTACACAATGATTCAAACCTACCCTTACATAAACCGTCTGTTCTATCAACTTCAAGCAAATGTTATCTCTTTGGATAAAATCTATTTAGCAAATCGTGAGGAGGGATTTATGTATACATCAGGTGAGAATAAGGTTAATAGTTTATATTGTGGGGCAAATTATCAAATAACGATAGCGGTGAATAATAGCCCTTTAACAAATGTTCCCATGGATTCGCTTACGGTTTCACAATTATGGAAACCCTGTTTTAGAGATAAACGCACTTTGGAGTTCAGATGTTTTGACCCTAATTATTTGGTAGACCCTATTTCATTTAGTGATTTTCAGAGTAAGTTTTGGATTGCTGGGATACCGTTAGAGTTGGGGATTGAAGATGAGAGTGGGGATTGGATTACTGGTAAAAGCAGTCTTGGAACTTATATGAATATTTCTGTATCTGTTAAGAGTGACGAGACTGTAAAACTTAAATATGGAGTGATTATATTGGAACATACTTCTGTTCTTCAAATAGGGTTTGGTAGAACTGTTTTTGTATTAAATTAACACGTTTCTTTTCTTTTTCTATATATAGAAATGTCTCTTGTATCCCCATTCTATCAACGTCAAGACCTTTTGTCTTTTGATGCTACCAATGCTCTACAAAGTTCAATCCTTCGCTCTCAAGAAGCGTTGGCTATGAATCCCGTTATGCCGATGATTGATATCGGTGACTTCTATACTGAAACTCGTAATAATGGTGTAAATGTCCCAAAGGTTTATATTGCGGAACCCGCTAATTTCAAGGGTTATACTCCCATTGGAACAAATAAATGGATGTTCTGAATAATAATATCTTCATATAGGATAAATGGAAGCTGGCTCATCTACGTTTACTTTCTACTCTCCTCTAACTGCTACTATCTCAGGAAATGTAGCTGTATTTACTCTTGACCCGATTGATGCTAATGGTTTCCTAAATAAGACCATGTATGCTAAGAAATATCAAATCCGTCTTAAGGATTTCTCTTTCTGTGGTTCGGGTGTTGGTGATAATGACGATGAGCTTTATCTTGATGTGGCTTGTTACCTTGATGGTTTTAATAATACAAACCAATACACTGTCTCCTCAGCTGATGTTAATTATTTCCAACTCCCAATCAGCACACTAACGGTTATGACCGTTCAATCTCGTGTGACGGCAAAGGGAAGTTCTTTCCATTACCATATTGGGGAACATCGTGATAGTTCAAGTTCGGCGGATTTGATTGTTGACCGCACAGCCTTTGAATCAACGGGTCGCATTATAAAACCCGTTGTGTATAGCTACATCTATGCTGGGTCTGCTATTTGGGACAATCTTGATTTCCGTGCTTCATTGATTCTTGAAATTACCCCTCTGTATTAATTGCGTCTATGCCGATGGATATATTATTTTGTTTGCTAATAGTATAAAATACTATGGAAGATACCGTTATGAATGACTTCAAGGAGAAGCTTCTAAAGGAGGGAAAAAGTAAAAATACTGTGACGGCTTACTGTTCTCAATTGAAGAATCTAATGAAAGATATTGGTGTATTGGAACTGGGTCAATTGTTAAAGCTCAAGAGGGGGATGGTGGAGGACTGTATTCAACGGGAGCCCGCTTCCGCTACAAAACAGGCACGTATGAATGCTTATCATATAGCGTTGAGTCTTTATGATAAGCCTGTAGAGAAAGAGGTTATTAAGAAGGAGGTGGTTATTAAGAAGTGTGAGTTTGATGATAAATGTAAGGTGTTCTTAGAGCGTGAAAGTAATACGGTTCGTAGTCTTATTGTAGCTCTATTTAGTCGTTGTGAATGTCTGCCGTATACGTATATGTTGGAAGACTGTGAGATAGTGAACACGGAACAATTTGAAAAGATGAAGATGGATACAGAGCACAGTTTGTTTGATAAAGAGCGATTGATTCTATTTGTCCCCAAAAAGCTATTGAAGAATAAGAGTCGTGTGGGTCAATATGATTTTGCGGGTCTTGATAAATGGATACATTTCCCGTCAGAACAGAAATGGCTGTTTGAGAAATTGAATGGAGAGAGTCATAAGAAGCAGGCTATCAATGACAATATCCGCAGAGCATTTAAATCGGCTTTAAATGTTGATTTGGGAATGCTTGATATTAAACGCATCGGGAGTCCGTAATTTATTTTCTACTCTAATGAATAGATAGATGGATGTCAAGAAAAAGTGTGTCTTTTGCGGTAGAGCCTTGCTCCCCTATAAAAACTGGAATGTCAAATACCGTGACTCACATTACTCGTGCTGGAAAAGGAAGCAAACCGAAATCGCCTGTGAGAATATGTTGGAAGACTATAAAAAGGAAAATTGTAAAAATCTTGTTTCCTTGGGTATCATCCAAATTAAGGATGGAGGGGACGTTGGTAAAAACGATTCCTAAAGACCAAGGGGTTTACTTTGTTATTTATGTCCCGAATAAAAAATGACTTATGTTTTTAGCTTAAAGAATAATTATCTTATCTTTATATTAGAGAGTAAAATGGCGGAAGCGATGGATGCTATTAAGAACCAACTTGCGATTCTTGAACAGAAGGCATTGAGATACGAGTATAAAATGAAGCAAAACCGTGAATGTGCGTTGATGTGTTATTATAAACGAATGGCTCGGGAGAAGGGGGTCAGCCTTGAAGAGTGGCTTGAGAATCGTCCTAAGATGGGGCGACCTAAAAAGGTTGTAAAGGAGTGCGTTGAGGAAAGTGTTGTAGCGTAGAATGTCTTTCATACAATTGTTTTTTAAGTTTTTACCGGTGAATAAAAATTGATTTTGCCCGTGAAAAGTTTTTCATTTAAGGCTAAATAATTATCTTTCTATAGAATAGAGAGATAGGATGTCCCCCGCCTTTAAATCCCCTTGTCTACTAACAACCTTAAAATGCGAGAAGGGTAAACCCCGTGTCGTAATGAAAGCAAATAATGAAGAGGAATACAAGGCTTTGTTGAAGGAAAACAAAGGGGCTTTATTTGAGATGGTGAGCACAGGGAAGGTAAAAGCCTATCTTGATGTTGATTACAAGGTTGAAGAAGGACGTTATACTATCACTACTGGTCGTGATGGTATTACACGATATGGTAATAAAGATGAAGAGTTTTCTCTCGCAAATCTACGTAAAATTATTGATAAGATGCCCCTCTTTAAAGATAAGCCTCTTTATGAAATGGTGCGTGATGCTCGTCTTATTGAGAAAAATCAATGTAAGTTTTCATATCGTTGGGTTATCGGAGATGTGGTTTTTAAAAACAATGCTGACATAAAACTATATCTGGAATCACTGGGATTCAAGAACGACGCACCTTTTGATTTATCTGTATATAACGATGGTCGTATTATGAACTCAGTTTATTCTACGAAAGATTGGTTATGTGATATCCCTTTACTACCTGCTCCATTTCAAAAAGAGTTACCTTTGGAATGCTTCCTTATTACTTGCGTTGATGATACGCACCCCACAGTTGATATGGAATCTATCATACCTAAACCTGTCCTTATTGAAAAGAAGGAAGTTGTAAAGGCGGAAATAGATGGGGTGTGTGAGGTTCAGAAAGTAAAGGTTCTTCTAACTTGTATCAACGCAGACTGTCCTTATAAAAATTGGTTAGAGATTTTGATGGCTATTAAATCTATTCTCAATGATAGCGATGAGGCTTATACTATAGCAGATGAATGGAGTGCTACGGGGGCTTCTTATGATAGTCGTGTGTTTGGAAGAACTTGGAATAGTATAAAAGACCTTGGGAAGTTTACAATTGGGACACTTATCTTTGAAGCTAAAAAACAAAATCCAGAAAAGTTCAAAACTGATTTCGTAACAGTTTTTAAACAAAAAATAGCGACAGATTTTGATAACATTTATAAGTTAAGAGATTATGAAAAAATTAAAACGGCTTTTGAAACACGGGTTTGTAAAATTACGGATTCAATTAGATTTATTTACATGTGCGATAATGAAAAAGTCCAAAACAAAACCAGAAAGGATTTGAAAGAAACTTATGAGAATATTATTTATGAAGTTGAAGAACGGGGGCATATTACTGAAAAGGTGTTTATTAACAAATGGTTTATTGACCCTAAAATGAAGCAGTATAGATGTGCGGTCAATTTACCTCCTCCACTTATTACACCCCCTGATACTCTAAATCTATGGACTCCTTTCCCATTATCTCTAAAGAATGATGATATGGTTGGGGGTGAGTTTAAAACAATTGAAGACCATTTGTTCCTATTATGTGGTAAAAGTAAAGAGTGTGCCGAACATACTCTTAAGACTTTTGCTTATAAATTACAGTTCCCTGCTTATAAAACTCGTATTATGATGATATTTGTTGGGGCAGAGGGGACTGGTAAAAACCTATTTTATGATGCTCTTAAAAAAGTATTTGGTGTAGATAAATGTCTATGTATTTCAAGTGTCGCCAGAAAATTGTTTGGTGATTTCGCTCATTCTTGGGCTGATAAGCAAATTGTCGTCTTGAATGATTTTAATCCTGCTGAAATTAAAAAGGAAAATAGCGAAAAATTAAAAGATTACATTACTGAAACTGATATCATTTTAGAAAAGAAGAATATTAATGAATACGAAGGTAACCAATATGCTCACTTCATAGCCTATTCTCAATCGTATACACCTGTTGCGAATAATTCAGGTAGTCGTCGTTTCTTTCAAATGGAATGTGCTACGGATATGATTGGAAATAAAGAGTATTTTCAAAAAATTATTGATTGGACGAATAATGAAGCAAATGTTTATGCTTGGTTCAAACATTTAATGTCTATGGATTTGACCGATTTCAATCCTGCGGACTTCCCTATTACAGAGGTTAGCCTTATCTCTAAAATGGCTAATGCTTCCCCTATTGAGACTTATATAGAAGATAAGAAAGGGGCTATTATAAAACAAATTGAATATAAAAAAGTTGGGGAAAAAGGGGATATACTTAAAGCACAAATTACAGATGAGGGGGCTTTTCCGACATTAAATCACGATAGTTTATTTAGTTCGTTTAAATCTTGGAGTTGTGGAAATGTTCCAGATTATCAAAGTTTCATGAAACGAAAGTTTCAATTGGAAATGTATAAATTAAGAATGAGATTGGGTTTGGATTACCATGGGGATAATAATCATCCAAAACGGTCTTACTGGAAGATTGTTGATGTGAATAAATGGGTTGCCGAAGAGGATGAAGAAGAGGATGAAGAGGATGATGATTAAAAGCTTTTCATATAAGGGTTAAAAAGGGGAGGGGGGTAAATGGGTGGGTAGGAGTGGGGAAGTGGGTAAAAAAGGCTAAAAAACCTATTGAGTTTTCAAAAATGTTTTTGTATATTGTTTTGTGTTTTCTACCCACTACCCACCTATTTACCCACCTATTTTATTTTATGGTAAGTATTTTTATATATTTAATCATATTTTATTACTATACAGTAACAAATAAAATAGGTGGGTAGAAAAATAAAATAGGTGGGTAGAGAGAAAATAGGGGGGTAGAGGGGGGTAGAAAAGGGGGGTAACAACACACTTTTGCTTAATCTCCCTAAACACAGTTTTAAAGCTTTAAAACAGCTTTAATGAAAAAGTTTATTACATCCTATACACAACTCTAATGGTAAGCAAAATAAAAATTGAAAGATTATTTAGGAGTAGTTAAGTAACAAAGATGATGAATACAGACCTGACCCCAATGTCTTTTGATGAGTTTTTGGAGACATACGATACTTTCAAAAAACAAAATGAAGAAGAGCTATATAACCTTTATGTAAAATGTCTAAAGGAATACAAACTCCCCTTTAAAGCCTATATGCTACTACTGGAGGCTGACCAAACAGGAACCATAGAAGATTTCCAAGATGATGTTCTAAATCGTCTTGAGAGACGTTTCAAAGACACCTTTATTAAAGGGATTCACACTGAAAACTGCGACCAGTGCCGAGAAGACCTTGTTGATTATGCTCTCCGTTCTTATAAGATACCATCTTGGCTATGTATTGATTATGAGGAGACCTATGAAGAACTTATTGGTAAATCTGAATATGAGGTAATTGAATGTGAAAATGATAAATCATACTATTTTAAGATGGAATAAAAACAAAAAAAACTATATCCTGTCTGAATCTTTCATGAGAAGCCATTGTCTTGCCCTTTCTATTTTATCCTTTTCTTGCTTCTCTCTACGATAAGCCATATACTCCCTCATATACATATTGTAATATTCCCTATTTCTTTGTCGCCACTCCGCATTACATTCTTTTTTATGAAGTTTTTTACTATCCATTTAACCTATTTAAAGATTTTTATAGCCAACTTAAAAAAATGAAACTATTTCTTATCATATAATAAAGTCAAAATGTGTGACCCTCTTTATGTTGATTCTGCTCCTGCTGTTCCCACGCCCATCCCCACTATTC
>Ga0208974_1000243_pt1 | contig 23598 bp, 32 predicted proteins | sample GreLakmeER15MSRF_FD_187699 | JGI IMG/M metagenome (GOLD analysis project Ga0208974, IMG submission 187699) | Freshwater lentic microbial communities from great Laurentian Lakes, MI, USA - Great Lakes metaG ER15MSRF (SPAdes) | ecosystem: Environmental > Aquatic > Freshwater > Lake | place: Great... | reverse complement strand
CCAATAGTAAGTATAAATATGTAACAGGTAACGATTTTGTATAAAGTATTAATTTATTTTCTCCTATCTTTCCAATAAATCTTTCTCGTGTAATAACTTGTCCTGTTGCATCGTTTCCGATTGTTAGGGTATGGATACCATCCATTTTTAAAGTAAACTTAATTTCCTGTCCATCAACTACTGCCGATTCCTTAACACTAAATATATTGGTATTTATCGGCTCAGCAATTGGTATAATTTCTACCTTTCTACACGCTGAAATTAATAGTAAAAATAATATAAAGTATAATTTTCTCATTAAAATTGAAAGTTTGTTCCTATCATAAACATTATTGGATTACTCTTTTTATACCCAACCGATTCACTTGATTTGTCAAAAGTTGTGTTATATCTAATATTGGTGTTTAATATAAACCTTTTAGTTATTTTCCAATCAAACGATGTTCCATAATATAAATCCAAATTGAAATCATTTAAGTATCCTATATCTGATGATGTGCCATCTTTAAATACTTTGTAGACATCACCCATTGCAAATATTTGTGGTGAGACGTTTACCCTTTTTGTTTTCAATGTATATGTGTACATCACCATACCCCTATAACTCAATTCACTCGATGCCGGTATTGTTGGATATATTAAATCTTTAAAATCACCATTTTTATCTATCGTATATTTTCCTTCCCACTCACCCTGATAAGTTCCCCAAAATGATTTTGATGCAATTACACTATAACCAAATGTTCCCCACTTTTTAGTTCTGAATACATCTATAAATGATAATGTAATATCTTTTTGGAAATTAAAATCGGTTGAATAAAATGATTGTATCGTTGTTGTTCTCTTTTCGGTATTTTTACTTAAACCATACCCTATTCCATAATAATTCCATATAGGATTTATTGATGCTGCAAATGTGTGTCCCCATTGGCCATTCATAGATGATTTATTGTAACCCAAATTAAGAGTAGTTGATATTTGCTTTCCAATTATACCAACTGATAAGTTTGAAGATGAAAGTACATCTTTTGAAAAATTAACATAGGATTGTAATATACCAACATCGTTCCAATCATCACTTTCTCCAAATAATTCCTTTGGTGATAATTGTAATGTATCAGGTATTGGTGGAGTTTGAGAATATCCCCACATTTGTACTGTGAGTATAAAAATAAGAGTAATTATAAACTTTTTCATTAGTTTACTTTAAGTTTTAATTGTTTACCATCTTTATTAACCGCATCAGTTGTACCAATTCCCAATAACCCTAATGTGTTTGTAATTGCTTTAGTTGGGGTGAATATGATTTTGTATTCGGTTGTGCTATCCAATGAAGTACTGCCATCGGTAATTAAAGAACCTAAATTTATAAATGTTCCTTTGTTAGTTCCAAAGTTCATTGGGTTTCCTTTTGTTTTAAATTCAACATCTTCAAACTTTAAAACTGAATTATCATAGTTTAATTGAAATTGAGTTCCTACTACATTTTGTTGTAATGGGTCAAACGTTATGTAAGCATATATTTTACCATTTACCAATTCTGTTATGATAGTAGATTCAACATCATTTGATACCGAAGTACTCATCGTACTCATTGATGTTCTAACACTCATATTCGTAATACCATTTGCCGGTGGAGTAGCCGAATGGGATAAGTTTACATCTCCTTTCCAGCTAACTGCTAAATCATAGTTGTAACTTAATACACCATCTAATAAACTGAATGAATATGATTTACCTTTATAGTCTGCAAACGAAGGCCAAGTAGATTTACCAATTTTATTGTATGTTGAATCAGGTATTAATTTAATTGTATTATCCAATGTATAGTCACTAATCAAATCAGTTACACCGGTTAAGTTTTGTAACATCTTAAAACAATCTGCTTCATTAAAAACACCATTATCATCTACATCTGCGTTTAAGTATTGAATACCATATCCAAATTCTTTTCCAATTTCATTTCCAAATATACCTGTGTTTGCCACTTCCTTAAATGCTAACCAAACATCCGATACAGTTACGATACTATTATAAAGGGTTTTCAATTGAGAACTATCATATTCATTCAATTGCATTTTATGTTGTTTGTATGCTCCTACTTGCGTAAAACCAAATTCAACACTTACTCCATAAAATCCGTTTCCACTTCTTAAGTTTGATGAATAAGATGAAGCTGTGTAATTAAATTGTGTTGGTGTGTTAATCCAATATTCTGCCCAACCACCGGCGGTGTATGATTTAAATTCTACAATACCATCCCATAAATCTAATAATTTTAATTTAGTTACATTACTTGGTGTTATATTTGTTCCTTCAAATTCTCTATAATCCACACCAACTCTATATCTTTTATTAGTTGCATCATAATCATAAATTACACACCACTCAACTTGACCTGGTGAAGTAACTGCTTTGTATGATGATGGCTCTGATACAAATTGGTAACTCAAATCCCAACCACCCCAACCAGATGTTGTTATTCCATTGCGAGTTGTACCCTCATAATTGTTTTGTCCTTCAACTACTTTAACATAGATTTCTTTTGTTTGTCCAACTGTTAAAACTCCAGCGTGTACTGCTGCGGCTGCAACGTATGAATCACTTGTGTAGATATCAGTTCCCCAAATACTTCCACCACCAGCTCCTGTGATTGTCATTTTATATATCTTACCAATATCCGCAGTAGTGAATGATGTCATATCACTTACAGCATTTATAGATATTGCGGCATTTGTGAATATTTGTGCAGTATCTATTTGATTTGAAAGATATACTTTACCCAACCCACTTAATGATTTATATCCATCAGATGCAGTCCAAGTAGATGTATTATTATTTCTTTTGAATATTTGTGCAGTGAATTTAGTTTTATCAATTGAACTATTAAACTTAAATCCAAATAGTGCCTTAATAGTTTCTCCGTTTGAATGTGCAACTGAATTGGTATAAAATTCGGTAAATGTTGCATCATCGGGGTTAGACCAAGTTCCATACTCAATTACATATGGGTTAGACCAATTGTTTGGTAAATCGTTCCATTGGGGACCACCCCATTTGGTTACGGGATAATCTTCATTACCTGAATTATTTGGTTCACCACCTGCCCAGTTGTTGTATTGTCCTACTACATTTCCCGCAGTTTGTCCGTTTTGTGTTTTTATTATAGTTCCTTTTTCAGGCCCCGCATCAATTATCCATATACCTTCGGTTATTTCATCTGTTAGTGCGAACCATATATTGGTTTGAGGAACATTTGCGTATATAAAAGCATCTTCATCAGCGGAAGTGATTGTTACTAAATATCCTGTCTGTCCTTTGAATGTTGTTAATAGAGATGCTGCCCTTGCTGCCGTATAAGTTGCCGTTGTTGTTATTGGTCTATAAAAGTGTCCGTTCACTCCGTTGAAATAATATCCCGTTGGGTTTACAGTTGCTGCTACTGAAATATTAATATCTCCTTTTACCGAACCAGTATTTACCTTTAGTGATTCCAATGCTGTATTAATACTAGCCATAGTTCCCGTTATCACCAATCTAGTTTTATTACCACTTAAAGTAAATCCACTTGCAGCAGTTAAACCTGTTGTTGTTCCTAAAGAGAATGTTGTACCAGATGGAGGATTAACTAAACTGATTGAAGTTAGTAAAGTTGCGGTTGAACCAAATCCAGTTAGTTCAAATCCACTTGCAGCTTGTCCGCTTGTACTTGCGGTAAATGATTTAGGGTCTGGTGCATTTACTGCTTGCCCAAACCCTAAATTCACTACTAATATTAAAAATAAGAGAGTAACTAATTTTTTCATTTTTATTCTACGATTAAGTTTACTTTGTTACCATTAGCATCAACAGCGTCAGATAAAACAGTAAAGAATAACCCCGTTGTATTTTGTAATGGAACTTTAGAAGTGAACATTAATTTATATGGAGTACCCACTTTAATCTTTGATGTTTTGTTTTGGTCTATTGAACCAAATGTTAATCTTCCGTTATTATGAGTTGAGAAATTTGTCATTGTATTACCAGTATCAAATACTACATTATCCAAAGTTAATTTAGAATCATCATAGTTCATTATTACTTGCAATCCAGCTAAATCAGCTGCGGTTAATGTACCAACTAATACTACGCTAGTTCCTGATATTGAAGAAACTAAACTTAATGTTGCGTTTGCTAATTTGTTTGGTTCGTATGCTATTGAAGTAAATGATGCTACTGAATTAGTTGAGTTAGCTTTTACACTTGCACCTAATCCTATTGGGTTTATACTCATACCCGTTACTGAACCGGCTATTAAAGATGGGTCAGTTGAGTTTGAATAATCTAAATCTCCAGCGTATGCGAAAGCAAAATCATCAGTTTGAGTTGCTGATGTTATTGTTATAAGTCTATCTGCACTACCTTGTGTTGCTATTGCTCCAGTATGCCATGTTGCTTTTTTACCAAATAAGAAACCATACGAAGTTGCTGCTTTAGATGGTATAGTTGCTTTGGCAGATACGTTGATACCCATTACATGCGAAAATAAATTATATGCATCACTTTCACCAAATGTAGTACTACCAATTGTTACATTACCAATTTTCTTTTCTAATGTTGGATATTGGAAATAGTTTGTAGTACCACCAATACCAACCGATGCGTTTTGTAAGAATGCTTTATATGCATCCGATACAGTTACAATATTATCTAAATAAGTAGTACCAGTTGGAGGTACAATAACAACATTATATTTTTCACCAACTTTGGTGGTTGTAAATGTTGCAATACCAGTTGAACTAAACGGTGCACTTATTGTACCATTATCATTAAATGAACCATCCGCATTTTGTGGAATTAATTTTGCGGTTAAGTATTTTACCGAAGTATCAGTTGATGGGAAAGCAACTCTTACATTAAATGATGCTACTCCACCAGTTACAGTTCCTAAAGAAACTGCTGTACCTGTTGTTGTGATTGGTGCAATATATGCCCCACTTGCGTTATATGAATAAGCTAAATCTAATTTATGAATATCAGTATAATCTGATTTAGTTAATACAATAAACTTTTGTGTTGCTATAATTCCATCAACACTAGCATCAGTTCTTTGTACAGTCAATTGTCCAACATTCCAATCTGCGTTTACAGCGTAAGCCCACGGAGATATTTGATATTGCTCATATAAGCTTGTTACTGGTTTAGTTGAACTTGGTGTGAACCCATAGTTACTCCAACCGGTATAGAATGTTTGTGATGAACTACCTTGTGAGAATGTAGTTGATACATAACTCAAAGCCTTATTATTGAATCGATATCTCAACCAAAAATAACGTGGAGTATTTGTATCTTTTGCAACGGTGTACTTTATAGAAAGAGTATCACCCACTTTATAAGGTGCCGTTGTTGTAATCGCTTGATTCACAGTCAATTGTGCCTGTGCCGTAAATGACAATAGAGATATAACTAGTATCCCTAGAATTGTTAATACTTTTTTCATTTTATTTATTTAATAATTTTTTTATTAGCTTATCGGAGGCTTTCTTTAATGCATTGCTAAGAGAGGTTTGATTAAATTTACCACCCGCATCAACTATTAACGTAGACATTGAGATTTCTGATGATGATTCTTCTACCACCACTTGCTTCTCTTTTTTACCATCTTTATATAAGATACCTTGTAATCTAACTACCACTTCTTCTTCTCCTTTATGAAAAACTGATATGTTAGTTTTTGTTGTGAGTACGTCCAAATAAACAATGTTTACTTTCAGTTTATATTGCGCATCTTGTGAAAGGTCATATCCTGCTTCCTGAAGATATTCCTCTAAGATGTTCTTAACACCAAATCCTAAATTACGATTTCCTGCTAACTTACCAATTTTAACTTGATTCTCTACGGTCTCTACCCAAATATGGTCTTCGGCCTGATACCAAATGTTATTTGGATTGTTTTTGAAAGTTCCATCAATTCTCCAAGTAATTTCATTGGTGATTTGTGTAGCCCATTCCTGTCTACCACTTACTTCCAAAAATACAAAAAACAATTGGAATAAAAGGGCTAATACTACAAAAGATATAGCCGCAATTAAAAACGTTTTAACAAATAACTCTTTAATGTTAAAAACTAATGACTTAACGTATTGCATGATGTTTCCTGCTTATTATGTTAGTATAACAAGTTACGGAACACTTAACGGAACTAAAAATCGTGAAAACTTATTGTAAAACGTTTATCCCCATAAAACTAAGTTGTGTAGAACGAATTGAGCATAAAAAAGGGATTCAATGATAAATATCACAAATCCCTAAAATAATGTTTATTGGAATGTTAAGTTTTATAAATTTCTTAACTTATATAGAGTTGAATATATTAATTTTTCAACATTATCTATTTCATTTTGGATGAAAGTAATACCTTTTAAGTCATCTTTCATTCTTTCAGTATGTACAAATTTTACTAAATCTTCAAAATACGAAATTATATTATCCGTATCTGCATTATTATCTATACCCTTAACTGCTTTAAATTCAATCAACCCACTCATCCCTTGATAACTTTCAGCAATACCATCTATCAATCCAATTATATCTTCGTAGTATGTTTGAAGTGCTAAGTGTGGTGCTAATCCATTTGGTGATACTCTTAAATGAAACACATGTGCTTGTGTTCTACTATGCATCAACATCGATAATAAATCTGTCATATTTGTATTGTTTATAAATTATAAATATTCTTCTTCCCAAAATTCGTTACTTGGAGATGTTACCATACCGTGGTCTAAATAATCATTCAACATTTTTGTTTGATGTTTTTTCATTTCGTTTACCACCTTTGTAATATAATGAGTCTTACAGTCTGTCATTTCTCTGATAAGGAGATAAAGATGTTTTTTATTGAAGTTTTCTATATGTTGTGACCGTCTGAATAACTCTAATACGGCATCTGCTATTTGAATATCTCTTTTCTTTGTAAATACTTTTGTAAGATTTTCATCCCAATATCGTAACATAAGGTCTTTAAACTCCATCATTTCATCACCTCTTTGTGTTTCTTTAAAATCATTTTCTGGATTCCAACTTTCTGGCATTTCAGATAATAGAGATGTTTTTTTAAATCTTTTATAATTTCCGTTATTTTTAAGAATAAGATAATTTTTAGCTACGATACTAAAATAAGAGAAAGCTTTACCCTTTCCCTCCTGAAACATATGTATTTTTTCAATGAGATTGGATATAACTTCCATTTGAACATCTTGCTTACTAACGTCAAAGTATGAAAACTTAAATGTATTAAGAATGTTTTCTGCTAATTTTTCAAAAGGATATTTAATACCTTCTACATAAATTTTATTTCTAACATCGGCGTTATCCGATTTGTTGTACTCTATAATTGCTTTTTCAGTATCTATTGTAAAATACTGCTTACTTTTTTTTTTTCTAGGCATTATTAGATTTTGTTTTGTAATTTTCTATTGTTTCCTTTAATTCGGAAAACACAGCTCCCACCTCATCATCGGATTCGAATGAACCTCTAATATCAATCTCTTTCATTTTAGAAAGCATTGATTCTAAATTCGATTGTGTAGCGATTTCTTTATTATCATATTCCACAATAGTGTCTACCAATTGTTCATTTTGTTTAACAATATTTATTCCTCGTATTAAGAGAATAATGTTAAATAATATTGAAGCTGGTAATAATATTATTAGTAAAAATCCAATTAGGTATTCCATAAGTTTTAATTAATATACAAATATACAACATTTTTGTGAGAATACCAAATTAGGCTTCTCCAATAGGTCCATATGAAAAAGGAGTATTTTTATGTATTTCTTTTCGCATCTCTTTCATTTGAGATTTAATACCGTTTACTCTTTCTTTTAAACGAATATCTAAAGTTTCATCTTCAACAACACCAGTCTCTACCAATTCATCCACTAATGTTTGAATTAATATTTGTAATGTAAGAATTTGGTCTTGTTGCTTCATTACTAATTCTTTTAATTCTAAAATTTCCATACTATACAAGTGAGCCACTAAAGGCTTGTTTTAATATTTCGTTGAATTCATTATTCAAATCTTTTTTGTATTCTATTCCAAATGCTTTTCTTACTGATAACGATGCGTATCCCATAGCCCCTGCCATTCTGATACACATTCGTTTGTATTCCCAAACATCCATATCGTTTGGTACTTCAAATTCTATTTTAGAGGCTTCTCTATTTTCTTGTTCTTCAATGATAAATATTAATTTTGCCATAACTTTTAAATTAGATTCCATCCATTTTGTAAATAAGAATCAATCTTCTTATTTTTTACAAATTCCATTTCACCTTTTGGCCCTTGTAACATAACTCTTTCATTTCTACCAGGCTCTTTATCTTTTGTAATAGTTTCTGAATATTGTCTATTTGGGTGAGTGATATCAATTCCTTCGATAGCATCAATCATTCTTTGTACTAAAACACATTCCAATAATCCCACATCTCCAAAAAACTCATCTGCATTTTTCCAATCCATTTTATCGTTGGTTGCTTTAAACTCTACTTTCCCTAAATTGTCCGTATCTATTAACAAATATGTACTACGAATTGTTTTACGAATTTTAGTTTGTTTATATGTATCTTTCTCAAAATACACAATAGGTGAATCTGAATTTTTAATTACTTTTGGATTTACTAATGTTAATTCATCTTCAATATTACCCAAACGAATTGTTATAATTCTTTTATTAATATTAACATCAGATGCATTGAATACAATTCCTTCTAATTTAGATATAGCATTTTTGTATAGATTTACATCTTCCTGTGTAATAGGGGATTCGTTAATTTTTTGTACTTTCATTTATTTTATTTTTAATATGTTCTTCTATTTTTTTTGTCAAATAATCCGTTGAACCTTCCGGTCCTTGAAATCCCATATATTTCATATATATCTCTATATTATTTGGGTGTTCTTCTAATTCTTTTTTTAATTCTTCTACTTCGGGTAGATGTTTTATTATATATGTCATTATTCCAAATCTTGTGGTCCATTTCTATAAACGCGATATGAATCTTCATCAAAGTGTTCGGTACTAACTTCGAATACAACCGAATTATCACTTAGTGCGGTTAGTTGGTGTGGTAATCCTTTTTGAATATAAACTACATCACCTTTTTGCAATTGTGTGTAACATCTTTCTGCTTTCTCACCATCAATCCAATCAAATTGAAATGCTCCTTCTTGGATATACCAAGTTTCATTTTTCAACATATGATAATGCATTGAAAATTTATTACCCGAATTTGTGAATACTAAAAGTTTACCACAATATTGTGGGTCATTATGAATCCATAATTCATAACCCCATTGTTTTTCTACCCTCTTTGGGTGCTGGATTTTTACATCTATTGTTGCCATAATTAAATGATTATTGCTCTAATTTGATTAGTTTCGATTGAAGGACCATAAATGTATAGTTCTTTATCAAAATAAGTTTTTAAAAAATCTTTTAAGTTAAGATTAAACGTTTGTACCTGATAGACCTTTTCACCAATTTCTTTTATTGGGGTATCTATAATTTTATAAAATTTATTTGCCATGTCTATTTTTTATCTAATGTATTAATTTATTAGTTTATTAAATCATCTAATTTTATATTATGTTCTTCCAAAATTTCGTATATCTTTTCATATACTAATTCTAACGCATCGTATTTATCAATTTCCTTACCTTCCATAGACCACTCCAATCCCTTCTTTGTGTTATGTGTGATATCCCATAATGCTAATGCCATATCAGTTGCTTTGGTAGCTCTTTTATGTGCCATTATATCATCTGGCTCATTTAAATCGTATTCTAATATTCCTTTTGCCATAATTAATAATTCATATAGTTTGTTGTTAGTACCCATCTTTTTTCAGTTGGGTTTGTATTAGCTTGTGTTCTATGACGGATATAACCGGGGAAGAATATTACATCACCGGTTATTGCAGGTATTGTTTTCCATCCATATATTTCATCATCATATTGTTTCATATAAAATCCCTTATGGTATTCCAATGGGTCTCTAAATTCAATATACCCACCACCATCAGGTATATTTAAATAAGCGGCGGTTGTTAATGTTGTTGGTCCGTGATGGTGTTTTTCAGTAACACCACCCTTTCCGTGAAAGTTCACCCAAGAGTTAGATACTTTATATTGATGTCCTTTATACATTCCCCATTCATTCAAAATAATATGCTGTGATATTTCATCCAACCATTTATAAAAATCTTTAAACTCAGATATCGTATGTGGTGCTTTATATTTATTAGGTGCAGAACTGGCTGCATCTCCTGTTTCCAAATGTGTTTTTATATTTGTAGTGTTTATTAAATCATCACAAATAGGTTCTAATTTTTTAAAATCAAATCCATCATAATGAGCTTTAATAATTAAAGGCTCAAATGGAGTTACATCAATTAGTTTTGGTACGGGCATTTCTTTTAGGTTTTTCGGTTTTACTTTTAAAGAAAAAAAATAACTTAGATTCTTGATTATCCATTTGTGTCATTGCTACCCATTTCCCTAATACGCTACCACCAATATAAAATGGTAATACTAAATAATCTTTTTCAAATAACAATGGTTGTAATGAAAAATACATACCAGCTAAAGATACTAAATTAATCCAAACTGAATTAAGTAATAAATCTTTTAATCTATTTTCGTATGTATATTTAATTTCCATTGTTTTAAATACATTGAAAAGAACTTGAAATACTAATATGGCGGTATATGTTATCATTTAATAAAAGGTAATATTGCTAATTCTTTTCCTTTAGCTTCCACCATAATATCTAAATCTAATCCATAAGTATTTGGTAGTGAGTTAATATAGATTGAATGAGCTTGTGGTTTTTCCTTTGGATTGTTTTCGTGCAATGCTTTTGATTCAGAGTAATGAACTTCTTGCTTAATCCCTTCAGGCCAAGTTGTTGCTGCTAATTTAAGAGCTTCTTCTTCACTCAATCCACCTGTGCAAAATTGGTGGTGGTGATAATCGAATACAATTGGAATACCTGTATGTTTATGAATATACATAAGGTCTAATACTGAATACATAGAAGCTTTATCATCATTCTCCACCGTAAGCCTATTACGAACCGATGGTGATAGTCTTTTAAAGTTTTTGATAAATCTATCCATCGCAGATTGCTTATCTCCATACACACCATTACAATGAATATTGATATTGTTAAATCGTGTCTTAGATAACCCCATCATATCGAATATCTTACCATGCAGTTCTAAATCAGCAATTGCGTTTTTAACTACTTCCTCATTCGGAGAAGTTAATACAACAAATGGACCGGGATGTGAATTAACTCTCATATTCCAAAACTTAGTAAAATTACCCGCTTTCTTTAGCTCAAATTTAATTTCTTTATAATCTTTTAATTGAGTTAAATCAATATGGTCTCCCCACGGAACAATAGTGGACGATAATCTAAATAAAGATATACCATTCATTCTATTCCACTCTAAAATTTTAACAATATCCTTTGCATTGAGTAATGCAAGTTCGGAAACATAATCTAAACCTTTGGATTGAAAAGTACGTTTAACCATAGCTCGGTTAGTGGTTACTTTTTTACCCATACTCATATTAATACATGCGTATCCTAAGTTTATCATTTTGGTATAATTTGTTGTTATACAAATATACGAAAAAATATTCGGTTTACCAAATATTAATATGATTTACTTGAAAAATCGGTTGGATACTGAGAAGGTTTGATATTTTTTATCCAATAATTAACCGCATTTTGGTCATTTATCCAATTTCTTCTATCATCCCAATTGAAAGATGATTTAGCGTAGTACGGTAACATATCTTTAATTGCAGCTGCTCTACTTGGATGCTCTGCTCTTACAATATTTATTATCCCATCACCATCGGTATCATAACCATCAACAGTACCATCGCCATCATAATCAATTGCTCTCTTTGAGTAATCGGTTTGTAGGTTCATTAGTATCTCATCGGTTATTTCAGGTTCTAATGCTGCTTTTTCTTCATCAGTTAGGGTAACTTCTTCCAAATTTGTTGAAGTGATTTCAACTTTTTTTTTTTCGGTTTCGGATTTTTCTGCTGCTTCTACTAATGCTTTGTTTGGTTCTGATGGATTTTCTATTTCATTAAAGAATACTTCTGCATCTTTTTTTGATAGAGTTATTGGTTCATCATATAATCCTAACTCTTGGTCATTTTTCATCATTTCGGCTAATAAATCCTCTCGTCTTTTCTTATCACCATACACTTCATAATCCTTATAATTCTCATCCATCAATTCATCTAATCCATCTCCTAATGTAGCATCCCAATCTGATAAATCATCTTCTTCTTTACGTTTCATAATTAATCCATTGAACGAAATAATAAGTGCAATTGCTAATGGGTCAAATACTAATACAATTATAAGGATAAAGAATTTCACAACATCGTTAAGTGGAACATTAAACGCTTCTGCTACGAAACGAAATCCACCAACTTCTCTTTCTAACTGAATATTGTTATTCTTAATTGAATTGATTGAATCTAATGCTACATTGTTTTGTATAGTTAGTTCATCGATACGTTTGGATACTGCTGTTATTTCTTTATCGGCTGATTTAATCATTTGTGTAACTCTTAAAGTAGATTTATCCTTATCAATTTGTTTAGATAAGTTACTCTCTTGTGAGTTACGAATGTTTTGTTGGTTATTCAATTGAGTTGTATATCGTGCTATCTCCGTATCATTTTTAATGATTTGTGATTGATACACCGATATATCTCTTTCAACTTTTTGTAGTTCTAAGTTTTGTTGTTGGAAAGCATTTGATAGATATCCAAAAATACCTGCGGATGTAATTAACATAAGTATTGCTACTGATATAGCTAAGTACCATTTATTAAATCCTTTAATAATATCCCATTGTTGTTTAAGATATGTTGCGGCTACTAATTTAGCGAATTCTAATGCACCTGCCATTACCATTACTGATAACGAAGCCCCGGCAAATAGAACACCTAAACCTGTTACGGAAAAGTAGGCTGCACATCCGGCAACAATTATTGCTGATAATCCAACTAAATACTTTAACCAATTCATATTACGATAAATCTACAATGTTTGTTGTTAATTCTACCAATCTTTCGATTTCATTTGATAACTTAATTGCTTGTGCTTGGTCTGCAGGTCTTTCACCTTTTAACATTTCTGCAATAACTTTAGCTCTTTTAGTGATAGCTTCTAAATGCTCTTGAGCTCTCATTTTGTATTCTGGTTTCATAATTTGTTTTTTTAAATTGTATATATAAATATACTCTAAATAAAAATGAGGGTGAAATCAACCACCCCCATTATTGTTAGTTTGTTGTTTAGAATAAATTAACCAATCGAAACCGTTCGTTTCTTTGGTTTTTCTGGTTCTCTCTTTGGTATTTGTAATTCCAATACACCATCTTCAAACGATGCTTTTACTTTATCTAAATCGAAGATTTTAGAATCAGCTGTAAAACTTCTTAAGAATGATGAACGTTTAACTTCTCTACGAAGATATACCCCACCTTCTTTTTCGGTTGCTTTACTTGATTTTTCTCCTTTTAGTGTAATCACATCACCATCTACATCAATGGTAATTTGTTCTTTGGTTAATCCTGGAACTTCTGCTACAATCTCAATACGGTCATCAAAATTAATGATGTCACATTTTGGATAAGCATTTTGTTGGAATGGGTTAATACCAATTTCCTTTGATAATTGAGGAAATGATTCTGAAAATACTTTATCGAATAAAGTATCTAATGGTGAGAAGAACTCGTCCCTAAATGCTGGGTTAGGGAATCCCGGATGAATTTGATTTTTCATAATTTTACCTTTTTTAAGCGTTAGTTTGTATCTCCTTTTGGATGATACGTTGATATGCTGGCCAGCTCTATCAGTTCATAAATATAATGAAATTAAAATTTATGCCGTCTGTCTTTCAATAATTGTACTCATATGGTCTGCCCAATGTAGTATGTATTGAATTTTAGAACGAAGATATTTTGAAGTATCATATGTTTTGAAATACTTTTCATTATCATCGTCATATAAACCATCTGTAAGTTTAATACCAAAATATTCATTTTCACTATATTGAATACCATAATGATTTAAAGTAAAAAATGTTCTATCGGTAATACTCATAAACGGAATATTTTCATTTCGTTTGTATAGTTCACCTCTATTATCAATATGCCACTTTGAATCGTTTGGTACATAATGTAATTCATCTTTAATACCCAATTTACCTAAATCATGATGAAGTGCCGCAAACAATAATTGGTCATCTGTAAAATCTATACTTCCACCCGCTTCTTCATATAATTTTTTCATACGAAGTGAATTTTTACAAACATTTAAAATGTGGTCTATATATCCGCCTTCATATGCATTGTGATAATTTAAATTACCACTAGCTGGTGATATAATTAAATTAGGACCTAATTCGTCCATAGAATACATTGTTAATAATTTTTCCAATCTCTCAGGATTAGAACTACACGCCTTACGAACTAAGTTCAAAAACTTTTCGTAATTTTCTTCCAATTGTTTTTCGTTATAATTTTTCATAATACAAATATACTAATTTATTTTTAATTTTCCAAATTTTCTTCAATATCCTCACCACATAGGGCTGAATATAATACATCAAGTTCTTCCTCACTACCACACCACCCTAACCCATCCATATCCATTATTTCAATAAAAAATTGACCTTTTTTTAATCCAATTTCTTTAAGCATTAATTGTTCATCTGTTGAATTGGATATTAGTTGTGGTGAAAATTCATCGTTTCGATATTTTGGAATTGCTAATGTCCAATAATAATGTCCGTCCTCACCCTCACCATCTTCTCCAATACCATCACCACCTACAATTTTTATCCAACCCTGTCTTATAAAGGTTGCTTCAGTAATTGGTGTCATTGGTAATTTAACTTCTTTTTTTCTCATCAGTCTAAAACTATTTTAGTGTATATATTTTTATTGGATATTGAATGTGATGTTTTTAAAACAAGTGTGTCACCAATCATTTCCCTAATTGGAGATATTATTGTATTTATCTCACCACCTTTACCACTATAAGATGAACTATTTGTTGTAGGCACTAATTCATCTTTATTTGATATTAATGCTGGTAAATTAACTATTGTGAATTGTCCTGTAAAATAGTTTATATATGTTTTGGTAATAGTTACAATTGTATCTCCACTTCTTAACCACCAATAAAGATTGCTTTCAAAATTTACGTTTTCGTTGGGATATGGTTCTTTACCATTAACTAAAATTTTACCAGTAACCCTATGTGATTGAGGTGTACCGATAGATGTAATTTTTAAATGATAAAATCCATTTTGGTCTTTTGGTAAACTCCTTAAGCCGTTTTGAGTTAATACGGAATCAATTGTAAGTGTATATTCTTTTTGTGGAATATATTCATCTTCTTTTGTACACGCTGTAAATAAAATTAAAAGGGGTATTAATTTTTTCATTATAACAATTTTTTAAGTATTGATTCCCAAGTCGGGTATTCGTTCCAAGTTCCAGTTTCGTAATTCAATCCAAATTGTAATAGTTCACCTTCAAATTTTCCTGCACCATTAGCGGTTCTATCATCGATTAGATAATCACCTCTCAACATATTTTTTAAATGAGTAACTACCATTTTTTTACGGAACAAATCTCCGAAGTGTTCTTCAATCCAATATCTCTTATCCATAGCCGAAGATGGATTTCCCCAAGGTGCCGCAGTTGCTATATACAATTCATACTTACCACTTTCTGCTAATTTTTTAACTGCTTCGATAGCTCCTTCGGTTGGTGGTGGATTTCTGAATATACCTGGTATGTGGTCATATCTACCTTCGTATTCTACTTTTAAATGTGGACTACGATTGGTAACAATTTCTACTTGCTTTACGAAGTCCACCAGAACTCCATCCATATCAATCCACACTATTTGCTTTACACTGTTCATATCTCTCTTTCTTTATATAATAAAGATACGAAAAATATCTCAGATTACCAAATAAAAGAGGGGAAATAACCCGTTGAAAATCAACAAGTTACGTCCCCTTTTATAAGTTATTGATAATCAATTAGTTATAACTTCTTCATTTTCAACACTTTCTTCTTCGTTTGCAAATGGATTATAACTAAAATCTAGCTCATATTGATTATTTTCTCCTAACAATATTTGTTCTTCTAATTCATATCTTTCCAATACTCTTTTAACAATACCAGAACGAATACAATCTTCTTTTGTAAATTCAATCTGATAAACTCCTTTTAATTTACCTAATCGTTTCCACACATCAAAGAATCCGCTTTTTGTATAAGCAGGTGAACCATTATTTTTGTATTTATCACATTGAGAAAGGTCACCTTCAATCACCAATTTAGCATCATCCGAAATACGAGTAATTAAAGTTTTTAATTGCTGTGGTGATGCGTTTTGTGCTTCATCTAAAATAATATAACTCTTTTCGAAATTTATACCTCTAAGAAAATTTAATACTTTAAATTCAATCTTACCCTGTTCAATCAATTTTTTAGTTTCAACCGGCCCGATTATTTTATGCATTATAAATAAAGATGATTCATTATGTACGGCTATTTTTTCCATTAAATCACCCGGCAAATGTCCTAACTTATCTTCACTACCAACATCAACAGTTGGATTGATAATAATTAATTTTTCAACGTGTGACAAACGATGTAATAATAACTCTAAACCTTTTTGTATTGATATATATGTTTTTCCTGCTCCTGCTAAAGCATGCCCCATTATGATGTTATGGTTAGGATGCTCTATTGCTTTGTAAAATCTTTTTTGATTATATGTTTTAAATTTTATTTTTTTAATTGTTTTTGGATAAGATAATTTATATTCTTTCATTACTTCTACTGAAACTTCTTCTTTGCCTTCATTGATTTTTTTCCTAGCCATAATACTGATTTATATGTTATGTACCATTGTAACTTTTTCTTTAGAGGGGTTTCCTCTAGCTTTTTTTAATTTAATAAGTTTTAATTGAGTATGTATATCTCTGCACATTTCGTATTTTTCTAAACGAATGCATAAATTTAATAGCAATTCTAATGCAGGAATATAATCTTTTTGATATATTTTAGAAATTATATCAGAGTCTTTAAAACGAAATAAGATTATGTGAGATTTTTTTGATTTAATTGCCAGTAATAATCGTTGAAACGTTTGTTGGAAAAATTCATCTCCAAAATTATGTAAGTACTTATTAATAATTGGATTAGAACTATTAAGGTACTTATGCCATGCAACGTTAGGATTAATCATTGGCAACCATTTTAATTACTTATAAGTATCACCAAGCTTTGAAATACAAATTACTTTTTTTTTAAATAAATTTTATTTATTCTTAATTTTTCCCAATTCATCTTTCGCCGCATTTTCAATATTTGATACGGCTCCTTTAGCGGAATCCACGGCTCCTTTAGCGGAATCCACGGCTCCTTTTACTGCAGATTGTGCATTTGACACGGCTCCTTTTACTGCAGATTGTGCATTTGATACGGCACTTTGAGCGGATGATACGGCTCCTTTTACTGCAGATTGTGCATTTGATACGGCACTTTGAGCGGATGATACGGCTGATTTTGCCGCCGCTGCCGCACTTGCCACACCTGCTACTGCACCCGCCGCAGCCGCTGATGCCGCTGCGATTGAACCTTGTACTTTATTTGCCGCATCTTGTAATCCCGCTAATGCTCCTTTTAATCCCTTACCTTTATTCTTTTTAACTTTTTTCGGTTCTTTTGGTTTCTTTAATTTTATTTTAGGAACTTTAGGTAATTTTGGTTTTCCAAACTTAGGTAACGAAGGTAATTTTGGTAATACAGGTAAAGCCGGTAATGGTATCAATGCCAATAAATCAGAGGCCTTTGGTAATTTTGGTATCTTAGGTATATCTGGAATTTTAGGTATTTTAGGTATATTTGGAATCATCCCATTTAAAGATTTAAGGGCCGCTTCGGCTTTTGTCTTCGCATCCTTTGCCTTATTTAACACATCATCTACTTTCTTCTTTTCTTTATTTACGTTTATTGTAAGTTTTGCAACTTCTTGTTTTTTAGTATCTAAATCTCTTTTAAAAATATTTACATCTTTCAATATTTCTTGAGTAATTCCTTCTCTCCTTTTTTCTTTGGGTTTAGTAAAAAGTAATTTGGTTTCGTATTTTTTAACAAATTTATTTACCTTTCCTTCTATATCTGTAAATTCCTTGTTCACTACGGCATATGCACCATCAAAATCAAATGGATATCTATAACTTGTTTGTCTACTTATTTCTTCCTCTAATATTTTAATTTTTCCTTCAATCTGACTTTGTTCCAATTTCCCCTTAGCTAATGCAATATTGGCTGCATTAAGAGTTTTATTATCTATTTCTTCCTGCAGTAATACAAATTCTTTTCCTATACCATATGAAGCAGATACGGTTGTTAAAACTTTTCCAGTCGCCCAATCTCCGTTCAATTCATTCCAACCTGCAATTGTTTCCGCGTGTAATACTCCGTTATTTATATCATCCAATGATGAAGGTTTATCAACTAACCAATCAATGAATCTTACTAAATTATAATAATTAACATCAAAACTGCCATTTGAGACAAATATATTAGTTCTAAAATCTATTCTCGATTTTAGTTCTAAAGGTATTGCGTTTTTTACAATATTTACAACATCTTCATAAACAAAACTTACAATATTAGCACTATCAAAACTAGCTTGTAAAAAATATGGATTGGCTTCAATTAAGGAGGAATTTAAATCATTGTAATAATTTTGTGAAGTATAATATACAGGAGATGTATCATTATAATCTTTAAAGATAGCTAATATAAATCTAAAATTAGTACCTTCTACCCAATTTAGATTCTTTAAAGTTTTTGTAGTAAATGGTAATACGTTTTTATCTGCGTATTTTCCAAACAAATTTATTTTAGCTTTTTCTTGAGCATCATTGGATTCATACTGAAGTAATCCACTAACTCTTGATAATGATGAGAATTGGTCAGATATATAATTACCTGTTTGTGGGTATGTGTTTTGTAAATTATTTAGTCTTTTATACTCCATAGAGATAAATATACAAACTGAAAATTATTCCAATTCGTTATTTAGCCCATTTACCTCTTTGTACCAATTGAGCAATAATTCCATAAACTGAAAGGTCTTGGTAAGTATCTTGAACCGATTCACCAACTTCATCAGGCTGACCCAATACAACTAATTGCTTTAATCTCTGAACTTTATCGTTGATTCTAAACCAAAGTCCTGTGAGTGATAATTTTATATCTTCTTTTGTTTCTAATGAAGAACCAACTGATATATTACCAGGTCCATAGTTCCTTTGTTTTTTACAAAAGGTCTCATACATCTCTATCTGTACTTTCTTAAATTCATCCATCATTTCTGGATAAATTCTTTCACAATATTCAATCGCAGTTTCTTCTTTCATATAAAAAATATATTTTGGTGTAATACAAATATATGAATATATCTTGAATTTTCCAAGCAAAACAAACTTTATTTAAAAAAATGAAAAAGTTTTCCACATTTCTTTACGTTTGAGTTTTTTGGACAATAGTTATTGACACTAGACTACTTAACCAGGAAAGCAGAAAGCAGTATAAATAAAGAATTAACTAGGAACTTGGAGCTGCTTACACGTCTGAAAAACTTCCATCCGCATTTTTAACTGAGATTTTGTAAATTCTACCCGTTGGGTCTGAGTTTGTTAACTCATTCTTTTTTTCTTCGGCACTTTCTAAATTTTCAAATTCATCTAAAGTATCATTAGAATTTAATTTCAAAACCCATACTTGTCTTTTTGCCCAATTAGGGTCACCTAAATTTGTATCTATCGGAATTAATTGTTTGTGAATAACGTACATGATTTATATTTACAATAAATATATGGTTACTTAAATACCGATTTCTTTGAGGCGAAGTAACTCTGTGTGAATTATTTTATTGAATGGAGTCCATTTGATGTTTTCGAGCATCCACTTACGATACCAAATAGGTATTTTTCGTATTTCTTTATCTTTGTATTTTCCGAATGTCATTTTAATTTCTGGTCCATTTGCAGCAATATCATGTGGACTAGGTTGTCCTTGTTTATGTAAACCTATTTCGTGGAGTGGGATTCCTGTTAATAACTTTTGACCTTCACCGTATAATTTCCACATTGGAACTTCATAATCAAAAAATAAATCTTCTACCTTTCCGAACTTAGGTACACTACCCACAAAATCGATTACAAGCCCATTTTGCTTCTCAGGATGGATACGGGTTACTCTACCCACAAACTGATACCACCAACTTAAAGAAGCCGTAGGTCTACCGGTAATGATACAATCTAATTGGGGATGGTCGAACCCTACTGAAAGGATTGTTACTTGAACTACAATGCGTAATACACCTCTTTTAAACTCATCTATTATTCTATCTCTATCCGCATCTGCCATACCACTAAACACCGGTGCACAACTTGGTAAACGTGTAGAAAGTTCTTTTGCTTCTTCAATGGATGGAACTGATATTAAAATTGATTTTCTATCTGTTAATTGTGATACTTTACGAATTATCTTTCCTGCAATATCTTGGTTTTTGTAAGCTTTTCTAATACTTTCTTCGGTATATTCCGCATTTGTAGAATTATATACCAAATCACCAGTTTCAAAATCATAAGATTCATATTGTAGTGGTGACCAGAATTTTAAATCCACCATTTCCTTAATTTGAGCAACGTAGATGATATCTTTGAAGAAATTACCTTTTTTACTCTTTGATGTCAACATTACCAACTTCGAAAACGGCTTTCCGAACTCATCCATATTGGTTTGTAACTTCAATGGGGTTGCAGTTAGACCTAATATATGTGTTATCTTTGCTGCGGTTAAAAATCTCCTCAACATACCATCTGGTTCACGTGGAAACCTATCACATTCATCAATAATAACCTTTCTGATGCCTAATTCGTAAAATTTCCAAGCAATATTCACAATAGAACCAATTGTGGCGTATGTTACATCTCCAATCTCCTTTTCATTCATTGATGCGGAGTAAATTGATGCTTTTCCACCTAAATTGATAAATTTATTGTAATTTTGCTCTAATAATTCCTTTGAAGGTTGGATAACTAATATTTTTTCACCTAATTGATGAGCAATTTCAGCAATTATGATACTTTTACCAAATGCAGTAGGTGCAACTATGATAGAAGGGTGCGGTTTCTTAATTTTAAAGAACTCCACACCCTTTTTAACAGGTTCTATTTGATTTGGTCTTAATTCCATTTATAATTTATAGATATTCGGGCCCATATACCCCAAAACGAGCAGTACCATCGATAATGTTACCTCTAGCGTGCTTAGCCGGAGCTTTCCACGTTGCTGCTTTCAATAAGTCACCTTTTTTAATCGGTGCACCTTTTAAATCACCATCAACTCTACTGATAAATCCCCAACAAGATGTGCCATGCCACACTCTGATGAATTTATTACCAACTTCAACAATTACTTCTTTGTATTGGTTTGGCATTCCTGCTTTTTCGTAATAATCTTTACGAAACTCATTTAATTTTTCGATAAATTTAGCTACAATAGGGTTGCTGTTAAGATAATCTAACGCTTTTTGTTCTGTCTGTCTCATAATAAAGGGGTTTTATTGATTTTTTATTAAATTGAATGAATATTTGTTGCGAGCAAATTCTTTACTTACTTTTTTCTTCTTGTCTACTACGATTTTTTCTCTAAATCTACCATCGTAAGCCCCACTAGCCACCATTTCGGTTCTTTTTAGGGTTAGTTTATAGTTTTTCATAATCTTATCTTCTTTACTTAGTAAAGATACAACAAAAACATCAATTTTCCAAGCTTTTTTCAATAAAAATTCACTTATAACTCATTGAAAATCAACATTTTATGAAGTTTTTTTGAGTTTTTATAAAAAGTTGGAAATCAATCAGTTATAATCACTTAATAGTCAACGAGTTATTTGGATATGTGAAAAATATTTCGTATATTTGTTTATTCTTTGTTAATATTCATATAGTTATTAATGAAAAATGTTACGAGCTTATGAATACATATACATATCTATATACAAAATACTTCAGTCAGTTTTTAAGGGAAACTGCTGGGCAAACTAAGGGTGTACGGGATTAACTTCTCCGCACCCTTTTTTATTTTAACAGGTTACAATTAAACAAAAAACAAACAAACATGAAAAAAATCGGAAAATTTCTCCTTTTGGCAATGATTACATTATTATCATTAGGAGCAAGTGCACAAGAGACAACCTCTGAAATTCAGGGATTGGTTTCTGATGCTAAATCAGGATTAGCAGGTGTTACGGTTGTTGCAACTCACCAACCTACGGGTACGAAGTATATTACTTCAACTCGTAATGATGGTAGATACAACTTACCTAACCTTAAAATCGGAGGACCATATTCAATTCATGTAACATCAATTGGTTTCAAAGCAGAACATCAAGATGATATTACATTATTGTTAGGCCAGTCACACAAATCAAACTTTACTTTGAAGGAGAGTACTACTGATTTACAAGAAGTAGTAGTTACATCTGGTCAAAACAAAGTATTCAACTCAAGCCGTAATGGTTCTCAAGAGATTATTAGTAGAAAATTAATCGAATCAGTACCTAACGTAAATCGTAGTTGGAAAGACTTAGTAAAATTAGTTCCTTCTCAAAACAACCTATCATTTGGTGGTATTAGTTCTCAATTGAATAACGTTACCTTAGATGGTGCTAACTTCAATAACTCATTCGGCTTAGGTGATGGAACATTAGGTGGACAAACTGGAGCACAACCAATTTCCTTAGATGCGGTTGAACAAATCCAAGTTAACGTTTCACCTTTTGATGTTAAGTATGGTGGGTTCGCTGGTGGTTCTGTAAACACAGTTACTCGTAGTGGTAAAAATCAAGCGTTTGGTTCAGTTTATCAATACTTTAAAAACAAAGATTTACAGGGTTACAAAGTAGGTGATATTACATTACCGGAACAATCATTCACTTATGACTTAAAAGGATTTACAGCAGGTGGAGCAATTATCAAAAACAAATTGTTCTTCTTCGTAAATGGTGAGCAAGAAAAAAGAATGGAACCTGGTACACAATGGACAGCATCTGATGCTAACAACACTCCTAATGGTATCAATATCTCACAAGCTAAAGCAGCTGATTTAGATGCTTTACAAAAGTTCTTAATTGAGAAATACGGATACAATCCTGGTTCATATCAAGGTTATCAGTATGGTTCAAAATCACAAAGATTGACAGGTAAGTTAGATTGGAATATTAATGATAACAATTCGTTCTCATTGAAATATACAATGTTACGTTCTTCATCAGATATTCCAGCTTCTAATAGTGGTTCAATCAACTCATCAAATGGTAGAAGACCAGGTGTTACAGCATTACCTTTCTTTGGTAGTGGTTATGTAATTAACAACAACGCCGATATCTTAATTGGTGAAT
>Ga0208974_1000242_pt1 | contig 23617 bp, 27 predicted proteins | sample GreLakmeER15MSRF_FD_187699 | JGI IMG/M metagenome (GOLD analysis project Ga0208974, IMG submission 187699) | Freshwater lentic microbial communities from great Laurentian Lakes, MI, USA - Great Lakes metaG ER15MSRF (SPAdes) | ecosystem: Environmental > Aquatic > Freshwater > Lake | place: Great... | reverse complement strand
CGACCTCGCCAAGCACGCCGCCAGCGCCGCGCGTGGGATGCACGCCAGCGGCGATGCGAACGGCGGCTACTACAACGAGGGGCGAGAGGCTGCGTTCGCGTGGCTCGCGTACCTGCTCCTCAACCCGGAATCGCACCTCATGCAGAAGCTGCGGGAGGAGGTGAAGCCGTGACCCGCCGCCCGAATCCGTGATAGCCTGACCAGACATCAACCCTTCCCGCGGAGCGGCAATGGGCAAAGAACAACAACTCGCGGGCGCAGCCCTCGAACGTGACCTCGACACCTTCCACCACGGCATCGTGGGCTGGTACGTCCAGCGCAACCACCCCAAGGACAAGCGCACCAAGGGACCGCCCGACTACATCGCCGTTGGGCATGGGCGCGCCCTGCTCTTCGACGCGAAGTCAACCCGCCTCCATGCGTGGCCCGTCGCGCTACTGAAGCCGCACCAAGCCGCCGCCTTCGATTCGTTCGACCGGGCCGGCGGGCGCTCGTTCATCTACATGCGAACCGCCGAGGGCGATGCCGTCGTGTGGTGGGCGACCTTCCGCGACCGGTGGAGGCGCTGGTACACCACCGGCCACCCGGCATCGCTCACACTCGCCGATGGCGTAGAAACGCTCGGCGGTAACTGGACGGTGACGGTATGCGAATGAACACCGCCGATACGTCCCTGGTGCCCCTCGCCCCCGGCGCCGTGCCCCGCAAGTGGCAGACCGAAGCGATGATGGCGATCCGCGAGCACCTGCCCAAAGAGCAAGCCGTGTTGATCTCCGCGGCCACCGGCACCGGGAAAGGCACCCTGATCGCCTCGCTCACGGTCAAGGCCGCGCGAGCGGGCAAGCGGTGCCTCTTCCTGGTCCACCGCGACGAGCTCATTGACGACGTGATGCAGCGGGCGCGCGAGATCGAACCCGCCCTCCACGCCGGCAAGGTAAAGGGTTCGGTCAACGAGATCGACCGGCAATGCGTGTTCGCCTCCGTCCAGACCCTCCGCGGCAAGCGGCTCGACACGTTGCCGGCGTTCGACTTCGTATTTACTGACGAGGCCCACCACGCCCCCGCGAAGTCGTATCAGGCCATCTACAAGCGGGCCGAGGCCCTAAACCCGAAGTGGAAGCACATCCTCTTTACGGCCACGCCCTACCGCAACGCGGGCGGCGGGCGCACGGAAGGGCTCGGCGATGTCGTGAGCTTCCTCGCCTACGAATACAGCTTGAAGCAGGCGATCGAAGATGGAGCCCTCTGCCCTATCCGCGGCGTGACCATCGAAACAGACCTCGACCTGAGCGGCGTGGACCCGGCCGACGAGGACGAGCTGGCGAAGATGATCGACACCGAGCCGCGGAACCGCGCCGCCGCGGCGAAGTACCTGGAGCACGGCAGGGGAAAGCAGGCGCTCGCCTTCACCGTCACGATCGACCACGCGCGACACCTCGCCGCCGAGTTGCAAGCCGTCGGCGTCACCGCGGAGGCCGTGTGGGGCACCGACAAGGAACGCACCCGCAAGATCGAATCGTTCAAGGCCGGTCAGATCGCCGTGCTCTGCAACAACAACCTCCTATCAGAAGGCTTCGACCACCCGCCGACCGAGATCGTGATGCTCTTGCGACCGACACATAGCCGAGGGCTCTACGCGCAGCAGGTAGGGCGCGTCACCCGCAACAGCCCGCGCACCGGCAAGGTGGAGGGCGTGATCCTCGACTTCGTGGCCAACTCCTCGACGCATGACCTTGCGTCACTCGTGGACCTCACCAAGCCGACCGAGCCGGGACCGCGTATCGAAGTCGGCGCCGAGGTGAGACACCGGCAACACGCGGCACTCTCTCGCGGCCTCGTGACCGAGGTGCGCAACTATGCCGACCGAGACAACCAGGGCGATGCGCGCGTGCTCTGGCGCGGCGCTCCTGACTCGCTCGACCTCGAAGAGACGACCGACAAGCAACTCGAAACGCGGGCGCTCGCGCTCGCCTCCGACCCTGACTTGTTCGAGTCGTCGCGCTGGTGGCGCTGCCGTGACCTCGTGATGGTCAAGCCACCCCGAAAGCCAAACGAGCCAGAGCAGGTATCAATGGGCGTCGGCGTGCGAGGGATGCGCGAGTTCTCGATCTCCCTGTTCGGCGAGGCCGAGCGCGGCACCACGCGCGCAGGGTGGTTCGAGACGACGATCAACAACCGCCGGATCATGGTCGCCAAGGGCGAGCGGTTCGGTGAGTCGGCCATGCTCCGCGAGGCGGGCGACGTGTGGGAAGCGTGGATACGTCGTGAGATCGAAGTCGAATGTATCGCCGTCGGCCCGTTCGATGAATGTGAAGCCGCTACCCGGCAACACTTCAAGCCGGGCAAGCTCGACAAACGACGCATGGCCGACACACCAACCGAGAAGATGATTGCCGCTCTCGTGAAGTGGAAGATCAAGCCGCCCGATGGGCTTTCCTTCGGCGAGGCGTCGTTCCTGCTCGAAGCCAAGGGCTTTCAGGCGCAGATCAACAGGGCGCGGTCGTGAGCGGGTGGATCGACCGGCAACGCCGCACCGTCGCCGAGGTGGCCGCCGGGCTCGGCTATGAGGGCGACCCTCGCCGCGGCTACCCGTGCCCCGCCTGCAACGAGCCGCACCGGGACGGCCGCCGCGGCGCTGTCGTCGTCGGCCCCGGCGGCGGCTGGAAGTGCTACAAATGCCCCGCCATGGGCGACGGCCTGGACTACCTGAGCTATGCACTCACCGGGCACCGGCTCCGCGATGCCAGCGACGATGGGCGCCGAGCCGTGCGCGATTGGTGCGGCGAGGCCCCGCCACCGCGACCAGCCGCGCCACCTCCACCCGCGCGATACGCCGATGTGTCGAGCTTCTGGAGCGCCTGCTATCCGTGCCCGTCGGGCGACCCGTTCCTCATCGCCCGCGGGTATCGCAATGTATCACCCGACCTCGCGCGATTCACTCCCCCAGCGAGCGAGCTTTACCCGGACTGGTGGCCAGTCGGCCGGGCCGCAACGTGGCGACTCGTTACCCGCGGGTGGTCCTTCGCCGGCCCCGCGCCGCAAGCCGTCAACCTCCACGGCCGCGCCATCGTGGAGCCACCAGAGTTCAACGGGCGACGCATCAAGACCGTGTGGGGTAAGAACCTCGACGCCCGAGGTTTGCTCTTCTGGAACGGCCGCACACCCGTAGATGGTGGGCTCGTCGTTGTCGCCGAAGGGCTCACGGATTGGCTCGCGCTATCGTGTTGGGCCGAATACAGAGAGCCCGTTACCGTGTTCGGCCTCACCTCCGGGGGCGCAGAAGCCTTCGCGGGCATCGCCCTGCCCGACACCGCCGACCTCATCATCGCCACCGACAACGACACCGCCGGCAACGACTACGCCGCGAAGGTCGCCGCCCACTATCGACACCGCAAAATACACCGCACCCGCCCACCGGAAGCCAAATGACCTCCCCTAAGATCGACATCTCCGACCTCTACGCGCAAGGCGTAGACCTCACCGAGCTTCTGCTTTCCGCCGAGGTCTACCACGAGCCCGCCGAGCTGGAGATCGTGCGACCCGACGACCCAGACGACCCCGGGCACGACATCGCCCCCGACATCATCGACACCGATAGCGAGCGCCTGACCGACCTCGGCAACGCCCGCATCCTCGTGCGCCTCGCAGGCGGCGATATCCGGTGGTGCGGGGCCATGCCAGGCGAAGGGTGGATGCTGTGGGATGGCGCCAAGTGGCGACCGGACACCACCCGCGCCGCCTACCGGCTCGCCGACATCGTGGGCGAAGAGTGGCGCAAGCGAGCGCCGCCCGACTCCACCGACCTCGTACTCAGCGAGGAAGAGAAGCGAGCACGCGCCATGCGGAAGGCCATCCTCGCCCACGCGAACAAGTGCGAGAGCGCCGCCGGCATCCGAAACATGCTCGAGGTGCTCCGCGGGCGCCAGTCCATCGCCGTTGACGTTGACGCATGGGACCACGACCCGCTCATGCTCAACACCACCGACCAGACCTACAACCTCCGCACCGGGCGCCGTCACCCCAACCGCCGCGCCGACCTGATCACCCGGTCAACCTCCGTCGCCGCCCAGCTCGCCGACTGCCCGACGTGGCGCGCGTTCCTCCTCCGCATCATGGGCGGGCCGCTGGTCGCCCCGGACACCGCCGCCCTCGACGCAGCCTACGCAGACCCCGCGAACGCCGCAGCCGTGGAGATGGTCGCGTTTCTCCAGCGCGCTGCCGGCTACGCCCTGACCGGCGATACGTCCGAGCAGTGCATGTTCATCGCCTACGGCACCGGCCGAAACGGCAAGGGCGTGTTCCTCAACACCCTCAAGGCCATCCTCGGCAGCTACGCCCAGGGGGCTCAGGTCGCCACCTTCGTAGACCGCAAGGCCGGGGGCATTCCCAACGACCTCGCCGCCCTCGCTGGCGCACGCTTCGTGCTCTGCTCCGAGCCCAACGAGGGCGCCCCGCTTGACGAGGGCCTGATCAAGACCGTGACCGGTCAGGACACCGTGACCGCGCGCTTCCTCAATCGTGAGTTCTTCGACTTCATCCCCCAGTTCAAGCTCTGGATGATGACCAACCACAAGCCGCCCATCAAGGGCACCGACAACGGCATCTGGCGCCGGCTCCGCTTGATCCCGTTCGCCTTCACGATCCCCGACGACGAGGTAGACGGCGACCTCCCCAACAAGCTGAAAGCCGAGCACGCCGCCATCCTGCGCTGGATGATCGAAGGCTTCAAGGAGTGGAAGGCCCAGGGCCTCGCCGCACCCGCCGCCGTGACCGGAGCCAGCGCCAAGTACCGGCAGGAGATGGACATGCTCGGCGACTTCGTGGAGGAGCGGTGCGAGGTCAACTCGCTCCTGAGCGCAGAGAACGCGCCGCTCTACGCCAGCTATGTCGAGTGGGCCAAGGATAACGGGCTACGGCCTCGCTCCCACAAGTGGTTCTCGCAGGAGCTCCAGCGGAAGGGCATGAAGCAGGCGAACGACCGAAGCACCGGGCGGCGGTGGACAGGCATCAGCCTGACCGTCAAGGCTCGGCAGACCGGGTTCGGAGAGTGAACGGACACATTACGACACGTTCCGCAGATGTCGGACAGGAGAGAATGCCGATGGGAACGCGATCCGGACACGTGGACACTTCAGAGGCCGAAAGTCGCATCTGTATACATGATGTGCGCTTTCCTTTTTCCTCACGTGAGAGACTACTAAGAAAACGTGTAGCAAGTGTCAGTATGGGCCGCAAACCGTCAATCTCCTGTAGTACGATCTGTCCGCGATCTGTCCGACGTGCGCCGGTCGCCACCTTCCCGCCCTCGTGGTAGGCTACGGCATGCTCGGCAACATCCCCGCCCGCGACCTACCCGCCCTCGTGGTCATTCTTGCGTTTGCCCTGGTCGAGCGGGTGGTGGAGTCGAGGTGGCTGCGATGGGTAGCCGCTGCGCTCGTGGCGGTCGTGACGGTTGGCGTTCTCGGCGCGCTCGTGGTGGCTCCGTAATGGGCGTGGTCGTGCATGATCCGGCATTGATCGCGGTTCGCGTGGCAGCGATGCTCTGCACGGGCGCGACGAACGTGGAGATCGCCGAGGAGATCGGCGCACACCGCAACACCGTCACGCGGCTGATTCAGTCGCCCGAGGTGCTGGAGGAGGTAGAGCGCATCCAGAACGACGCGCGGACCAGCGCCAAGCGCGTAGGGGCTGGGCTGCTCAACTCGGCGGTGGGAGTGTGGCGCGATGCCTTGAAGGCTACCGCCGGCCCCGCTGGTGAGTGCCCCCATTGTAGCGGGGCGCTCGACAGCCCGGCCGACCACGCCATCCGGCTCCGCGCCGCCGACTCGGTGGCCGATCGCTTCGGCCTGCCGAAGACGGAGGTGCAGGAGCTCACCGGGGCGCTCACGCTCGGGGAGAAGTCCGACGAGGAGCTGGCGCGCGTCACGCTGGAGGAGGCGATCGCCATCCTTGACGAGCAGGGCCACCACGAAGCAGCGGCGGCCGTTCGTGCCACTCTCGCGATCTGACCTCCTCCGCGGCGCACGGGCGGCGAAGTCCAGGCACGAGCGGCGGGCGCAGGCTCCGATCGCTTACTCCCGCCTGTGGGATGTCGCGGCACCGCGGGCGAGCTCGCAGCGAGGAGCGGCGCGAGCGGTCAAGGGGGCGCTGGCGTTTGCCGTGCTGGGTGGGAACGGATCGGGCAAGAGCGCGCTGGCTGCGGAGTTCGCCGTTGCCGCGATGCTCGGGAGTCGCCACCCTGACGCCCGGCGATGGCTCGACGCCAACGGCCTCGACCTCGACACCATCCCGCCCTACCCCGGCCGCGTGCTGTTCTCGGCGCTCACGAGCAACGACAGCCGCAAGGTGCTGCGGGAGAAGGTGCGGCGCCTCCTGCCGGCGGGATGCAAGTGGCGTAACGAGCGGGGCGACGGTGAGGCCGAGGTCTCGGCACCGGGTGCGGTGGGCAACAACGGCACGATCGTCTTCAAGAGCAACGACCAGGGGGCGCGGGCGTATCAGGCTGACGAGTTCGACATCATCATTCTGGACGAGGAGCACGACTCGGCCGTGTTCGGCGAGTGCCTGATGCGGCTCGGTCGGCGCCCGTGGAAGGGCTGCTACATCCTCCTGAGCATGACGCCGCTAAAGGGCATGACGTGGGTTTACGACGACTTCCAGAGCGAGCCCAAGCCGGGCTACCGGTACGCTGAGATCGACGGCCGCGACAACCCGTACATCGACCAAGCGGGCCGAAAGCAGCGCATGGCGAGGTATGGCGAGCACGAGAAGGCGGCGCGCGAGTCGGGTAAGTTCGTGGCGCTCGAGGGGCTGGTCTACTCCGGGTGGAGCCGCGCGGTTCACCTCGTGCCGGCTACGCCCGTGCCGGCCGAGTGGCGCCGGGTGGCGGGGATCGACTTCGGCACGAGCAACCCGTTCGCCTGTTGCCTGTTCGCGATTGACCCTGCCGATGACGTGCTTCACCTCCTCGCCACGCACTACCAGGCGGGGCTACGGTGGGAGGAACACGCGGTCAAGCTGCGGGCCATGTTCGAGCAGTACGGGTGGCCAGAGACGATCTGGGCCGACCCCGAGGAAGCGAATGGGCGAATGACGCTGCGGAACCTCGGCATCGACACGCGGGCCGCGCGCAAGGACATCCGACCGGGCATCAACGCGGTAGCCTCGCGGCTCGCGCTCGACGCTCAGGGCTACCCGCATCTCGTCGTACACGACACGGTGGCCAATCGGCCGTTCGTTCGTGAGATCGAAGGCTACGTCTGGGCACCGCGCACCGGGGCGAAGGACTCGCCCGACCTGCCCTTGAAGGCGAACGACCACGCGATCGACGCCGCTCGCTACGCAGTCTACAACCTCGCCGCGGGAGTGGTGGACTGGGGAGCGTCGTACTGAGCGCCTTGACAACCTGTCATAGCCGTGCCACGCTGTCGCCATGGCGTGGCGCTTCCCCTCTTGGGCCGACATGGCGAAGGCCATCGGCTACGGCTACGAGGAGCCCAAGCAGCTCCCGCAGGTAGGCGCCTCTTCCGCCCCCGGCGCTGCGACCTTCGACCCTCACGCCTCGATGGCCGCGTTCGCCACGTTCCCGTGGGTGCGCGCGTGCGTCAACGCCATCGCCGACGACCTGAGCGGCCTACCGCTGCGCCTGACCCGCGGCGAGGGTGCCAACGAGCAGGTGATCGACCGGCACCCAGTGCTCGACCTCCTCGCGCAGCCGACCACGACATCCGACCGGACGATGTGGGAACGGCAGCTCATCACCTACTGGCTCCCGACCGGCACCGCCACGATCCTCCTGGTGGGCGAGCGGGAACCGGTGAGCCTGCCCCTGCTTCACCCCGAGGCCGTGCAGCCGGTGATGGACGAATACGGGATGCTGGAGGGCGTGCAGTTCTCTCCGCGGCAGGGCGCCCCTCGTCGCTACTTCCCGGCCTCGTCGGTCGCGCTCGTGTCGCTCACCTCGTGGCAGGCCGATGCTCGGTCGCTGGTGGGCGAGGGTATGATCTCGGCGCTCGTGGACGACCTGAACGCCGAGCGAGGCGCGGCCAAGCTGGCGTCCAAGCAGGCGAACCGTGGGCGGCCAGAGGCGATCATCTCCCCGGCCGACAAGGACCAGCAGCTTACGAAGGTGCAGCGCGACCAGATCGCCGCCGCTTACGCAGACTTCAGCGCCTCGAAGGCGCCCGCGTTCGTGATGTCGGGCGCGATCAAAGCCGAGTTCCCATCGTTCTCGCTCCGAGACATGGAGTTCGGCGAGCAACGCAAGATGACGCGCGAGACGGTTCTTGGCCTGTTCGGCGTGCCGCCTACGCGCGTGGGCCTCCCGACCGCGAACTACGCCACCTCGAAGCAGCAAGATCAAGTCTACTGGCAGGGCTTGAAAGCGCACGCCGCGGTGATTGACGCGGCGCTCACCCGCATCGCTCGCCGGTTCGATCCGTCGATCCGGGTGGCGCACGACTTCAGCAGCGTGCCGGCGTTCCAGGAGTCGCGGGATGCGCGCCTCGACCGCGTGGCAACGTGGGTAACGCTCGGCGCCGATGCAGCCGAGGCCGCCGCTTACGAGGGATTCGCCGATGCCCCGCTGACGATGGGCGCGGCTGACGAGGAGGAGCAGGAGGTAGCGCCCCCGGCGAAGTCCATCCTTCACCTGTTCCGCGAGGTCAACGGCGACGACGAGCCGGCCTCCGCGGTGATGGCGGTGCCCGAGGGCGAGGAAGCGCGCTCGGCAGCGTGGGGCGACTGGGTGGCCAAGATTCACACGCCCGCCGAGGTGAAGCTCGCGCGTGCGACCATGGCCGCGCTGAAGCGTCAGGGCGCGCGGGTGGCCGCTCGGCTCGAAACGATGCCGGTCCAGCTCAGCGCGGGCGCCGAGGTCCGCAAAGACCTGGTGCTCGACATCATGGGCTGGCTGTTCCCGGCCGACGAGGCGCGACTGTGGGCCGACTCGATGCGCCTGCCGCTGCGTGAGACGGTGCGCGCGGGCTTCCGCGACGGCGCCGAGCAGCTTGGGAAGGATTGGGTGTGGAGCGGCAGCGAAGCCGACCCGCTGACCGAACGGCGGCTCGCCGAGTTCGTCACGTTCACCGATGGGCCGACCAAGGACCGCGTGCGCGCCGCGGTGCAAGAGGGCATCGACGCGGGCGAGACAGTCAACGAGCTCGGCATCCGGGTACGCGGGTGCGGCGCGTTCTCGCCCTCGCGCTCGCTGCTCATCGCTCGCACCGAGACGACCCGCAGCCTAAGCGGTGGCCACACGGCCGCCTATCGCCGGTTCGCCGACGAGACGGGGCAGACCGTCAAGAAGCAATGGCTATCCGCCCGTGATTCGTCCGTGCGCGATGCCCACGCCTTCCTTGACGGGCAGACCGTGGGCGTAGCCGAGATGTTCACCGTACCCGCCGGGGAGTTCACCGGGGCGACTGCGGAAGGCCCTGGGGGGTTCACCGCCGCCGGCCTCGTGTGCAACTGCCGATGTGCAACCGTTCCCGTCATCGAGGAGGCCGCATAATGAGCGACCATCGTACCGTTCTCGCCGTCCGCAAGTCGCTCACCCTTGACGGCGTGGAGCGTCAGGTGTTCGTTGCCTCCACCGCATCGAGCGACCGCATGGACGATGTGATCGACCAAGCAAGCTGGAAGCTCGACAACTACCGGATGAACCCGGTGGTGCTCACCGATCACGACTACCGCGCCGGCAACGTCGTCGGGCGTGGTGAGGTGTCGATCGTGGAGGGCGTGGGCCTCGTGCTCGATGTCGTCAAGTGGTCGAGCAAGGAGTACGCGCAGGCGGTCAAGCTCGACGTAGAGGAGGGCATCATCAACGCCGTTAGCGTGGGCCTTCGCCCCGGTCGCCGGGTGGCGCGCCGCTCGCTGCCCTCGACTGACCCGCTGCACCTCGCCGAAGGGTACGGCGAAGTCTACTACGATTGCGACCTGCTCGAAATCAGCATCGTAGCGGTGCCGGCGAACGCCGAAGCGGTGGCCGTGCGGGCAGCGCAGAAGGCGAGCGCCGAAGAAATCGCGGACGCACTCCTTGACAAGTTGGCACAAGACCCCGCGCGACGTGCTATCATGCGTGACATGTTGGCAACCCCTGACAACGTGGCGCACCTGTTCGCCACCGATGACGCCAACGAAGCTTCTCCCCTCTCTCACCTCTTCGGAGCCTGAACCATGGAAATCGAGATCAAGAGCAACGCCGACCTGATCGGCCAGTTCCGCGCCATCCACAAGGACATCGGCGACAACAAGGCCGCGCAGGACCGCGCCGCAGCCGACTTCGCCGACAAGCTCCGCGCCATCGAGGAGCGCAACGCCCTCGCCGGAAAGTCGATCGCCACGCCCGTTGGTGGTGAGGCCGCCCTGGTGTCCCGCTTCATGCGCGCCGATGGCAGCGTGAACCTTTCCCGCTCGGTGGAGCGCGTCGAGTTCGCCGGCCAGATGGTCGACGTGCAGCGCGACGGCCTGTTCACCGACGCCCCCGCTACCGAGTGGGATCGCGACCTGAAGGCCATCGGCCTCGCCGCCACCCTCTACCGCTCCGTGACCGGGCGCAACCCCGTCAGCCTGAAGGGCCGCCTTCTCGCCCACGCGGCGAAGGCCCCGACCGCGGGCGGGTTCCGCACCGCGCTGGAGAAGACCATCGCGAAGAGCATCAGCGACACCGCCGGATCGGGCGCCGAGTGGATTCCTGACACGCCGATCAGCGCGCTCTACGAGGAGTTCTTCACCCCCAACGGCATCGCCGCCCTCTTCGACGTGGTGAACATCAACGGCCCGATCATCGTGCCGAAGATCACCGACACCGGCCGCCCCTACCTGAAGGGCAAGGTTTCGACCAACGACCCCGACCAGTACACCGCGTCCGACTTCACCTCCGATTCGCAGACCATCGAGGTGGCCGGCTTCGCGGCTCGCTTCCTGATCGACGATGCCGCGACCGAGGATGCGATCTTCGCGCTCGCTCCCGAGATCGCCAAGCGGGCCGCCCGCGCGATCGGCGACGGCTACGAGGACTGCATGATGAACGGCGACACGACCGCGACCCACCAGGACGCGATCGCCTCGTGGAACCTCCGCAGCCGTTGGGGCGCCTCCGGCCTCGGTGGCAGCGCCGACCACCGCCGCGGCTTCCTCGGGTTCCGCGCCCTCGCCGCTGACCGCAGCCTGACCGTGGACCTCACCGCCGCCCAGACCGCCGCGGGCGTGATGGGTTCGGTCGTGGGCGCCATGGGCGAGCTCGCCGCCAGCGACATCGCGCTCATCACCTCCCCCGAGGTGCTGTACAAGAAGCTCATGGTTGATTCCAACGTCCTCACCGTGGATAAGATGGGCAACCGGGCCACGATCATGACCGGCCAGCTCGCGAGCATCGGCGGACACCCGCTGTTCTCCTCGCGCTGGATGGGCGCGGACCTCGCGAGCACCGGCCTCTTCACCAACTCGGGCGCCCTCTCGGGCCTCGTGGCGGTGAGCCGCAGCGAGTGGAAGCACTACGCCAGCCGCTCGGTCATGGTCGAGCAGGACAAGGACATCACCCGCGGCGCCTTCAACGTCGTGGCCACGCAGCGCAAGAGCCTGCGGACCCTGAGCGGGTCGTCCAGCAAGGTCGTGTTCTACGCCTACAACATGCTCTAACGAGCGCACCCCTTCCCACCAGGAGCCTCTACCATGATGACCGAGTTCACCGACCGCGTGAAGTGCGCGGGAACCGACGCAACCGATGCCGAATACCTGCTGAACGCTTCGCTCAACGCGGCGAAGATCAAGCGGGTCTACCTCGTGCCCAACGTGTCGGTCACGGCCAACGACACCAACTACATCACCCTCACGGTCAAAAAGGGTTCCACGACCCTCGTAACCCGCACGACCACCGTTGCCGGCCTCGGCATGGTGGCGGGTACGGTGGAGTCCATGCCCATCACCGGCACGGGCGCCGACCTCGAACGTGCCGCCGCTGGCGTGTTCGCCGTGGCCGTGGCGAAGGCCGGCACCGGCCCCGCCTATGATTTCGATGTGGTGGTGGTGTACGAAGGCGTGCGCTCCTAATGAAGTCCTACCGGCTCGTTGGATTGCCGCACTACGCCGGCACGCGGGAGGGCTTGACGGCTCTCTGGCGTGCGGGCGAAGAACGCGCGCTGTCTGACGAGTCGGCGGCCTACATGCTGGCCACGTTTCCCGGCTCGATCGAGGTGGCGACGGTCGCCGCCGCGATGGAGTCCCCGCCGGTTGACAAGGCCATGCGCTCACCCCGGAAGGGCTGAGCCATGGCGTTGATCACCGCAGCCGAGGCGCGCGGGCACATCCCGCAACTGACCGGCACGGCCGAGGATACCCTTCTCGACCTGTGGATCGGACGCATCGGCGCCGTGTTCGCCGCGTGGTGCGACTACCCACCGTCAACGGCGGGCGCAGCGCCTACGATGGAGAGCACGAGTTACACCAGGTACATCGACGGCCCCGGCGGGCGTGAGCTCACGCTTGATGTGTGGCCCGTTACCGCGGTGGGTTCGATCTACGACGATGCCAACTGGACGTGGGCCGCTGCGGACCTTGTGGCCTCCGGGGACTACGCGATCCTCGACGGGTCCATTGGCCTCGTGCTGCTCACCGAGACGGCATCGCATGGCAGTTGGGGCACGGCGCGCCGTGCGCTCAAGGTGACGTTCACGGCGGGGTACACGACCATTCCCGCGGCGCTGAAGATGGCGGCCATCCTCGCGGTTCGCAACGCTTGGAACCTGCGCGCTGAGCAGGGCCGATCCAACGTGAGCGGCGGCGGTGTGTCGCTCGGGCTTCGTGACGAGGAGTTGCTATCCCCGGCGGTGCGGCAGGCGCTCGCTCCGTTCCGTTTGCCGCGGGCGCTCCTGTGACGGTGGCGATGATGGAGGCCCGCCTGTTGGAGTTGCGCGCGGCGGTGCCTCTCGCGGCTCGCGACGCGCTGGGCACGCTCGGGCAGCGTTCTACGGCGGTGGTGCGCGGCTTGCTGAGCGGCAACCGGCTCGCGGTTCGTTCGGGCCGGCTCCGCAACTCCGTGGGGATGGAAGTCAAGGCGACCGGCGAGGGCATCGAGCTGGAGGTGTGGGCCGGTCGTGACGCAAACGTGCGATACGCCGCGCTGCAAGAGCACGGCGGCGTGGTGCGCCCCAAGCGCGGGCGGTTCCTCGCCATCCCGGTAGGGCCGGCAAAGACGGGCGCGGGCGTCACCAAGGGCGGTTGGGAGTCGCCCCGGACGGCGCCGGTCAAGCTGCGGTTTGTGCCTATCCGGGGCGGTACGATGGGCCGGCTCGTGATGGACCAGCGCGGCAAGAGCACGACCGCCTACATCCTCGTGCGCTCCGTGAGGGTGAAGCCCACGCACTACATGCGCGACACCGAGAACGCGGCTCGTGCGGCGTTCCCTGACCTGTTCGCGGACGCTCTCCAGCGGCGGGTGAGCTAATGCCCACCAAGCTCACCACGCTGCGCGAGGGCATGGTTACGGCCCTGAGCGCCTGCACCATCGCGGGCGGCTACTACTACGACCTGAACGGCGACGGTCAGGTGATTTGCGGCGTGTACGAGTCGCCCCCGCGCTCGGGTGTGGCGGTGGTCATGCTCGCGGCGCTCGACGTTTCGAGCCGCATGGGGGAGCCCCTGGGGGCCTACACCCGCACGGCGACGTGGACGCTTGCCTGTTGGGCGCCGGCCACGGTGGACAAGCCGGCAGAACGGATGCTCGCGCAAGAGCGGTTGCTTGACGACGTGACCCGCGCGCTTGAAATCGCGGTGCGATCCTCGTCGGGCGGCTTGTTCGGCTCCGGGTGGTACGACGTGCAGCTACTTGAGATGTCGGAAATCAGCGGACTCAACGGCGAGGCCGCCGGCTGTGTTACCTTCGGGGCACGGTTCGAGTTCTTCTGCCGCGCGAGCAAAGTGGGGGGCGTATGAAAGCGGTCAAGGTCGAAAGCACGGGCTACCGGGGCGAGTACCCCGCGGGCGTGTACTGGTCGCCCGGCGAGGTGCGCGAGGTGCCTGCGGACGCCGTGGAGGCGCTGCCGGTTGGCCTCGCGGTGGTGAAGCCTGCCCCCGCTCCGAAGGCCGCCAAATGAGCTGGCGCAGCTCCCTCGACACCTACCGTCAGCCGTTGTCGATCGACAACACGGCGGGAGCTGGGGGCGCATTCGACGCGACGATTTCGATCCCGGCGGACTGGGATCACTTCTGGACTACGGTGCTGGCGACCGGCTACGACATGCGGGTAACGGGTCCGGACGGCACGACCGTCGTGAGCAAGCTCGATCTGGCCTCGTTCAACACCACGACGAAGACCGGCACGATCGAAATCCAGGACACCGCCCCCGCGGCGGGGATGCTGCAATACTGGCTCTATTGGGGCGATGCGACCTTGGGAACGGGGATTACCGCGTTCGTGCCGGCCTCGGCAAAGACGGGGCATATCGACCTGGGCGCCCCGGTGCCCGGCTACCTGTTCGCGGCTCAGTCGCAGGAGCGGTTGGGCGATACGTCGCCAAAGAACGTGATGGCGAAGACCTCGGATACGACGGTGTTCGCGTGGATCGACTTCTCCGCGCTCATGCAGCGGCGGGTGCATGTTCACCCCGTGGCGGTTGGCTCGCACGAGCTCGAGTGCCTGAGCTACGTCACGGTTGCGGCGACGGGCGGGCTCACGGTCACGACTACCGGCACGCGCTACGAGGTGGGCGCCGCGGGCGCTGCGATCGTGCGGGTGCAAATCAGCGGCGGCACCACCGCTACCGACTACATTCTCACCGTCACGGCGGTTACCACGCTTGGCCGTACCCTCACGGCCAAGGTCGAGGTACTCGTGCGCGACATGAACGCATAAGGGGGCTCCCATGGCCTATTCTGGTTTCGGTTCATTCGTTGGGTTCGGCGCGGAAAGCACCTGGGGAACGGCGGTCAGTCGTACCAAGTTCTTCCGCCTGCTCTCCTCCTCTCTCCGTCGCAACGTGTCCAAGGTCAAGCGGGAGACGCTGTACGAGGGCACCGGCCTCGTGTCGCGCCGCTCGTTCGTGGCTCAGGACGACGTGGGCGGCTCGGTGACCTTCGAGGGCACCTATGAGGACATGGGCCTCATCCTGCATCACGCGATGTGGTCGAGCTCCACGACCGGCCCCAGCGGCTCGGACTATACGCACACCTACATCCTCGGCGCGACCGCCCCGGCGGGCGGGCTGACCATCGAGATCGCACAGGGCACCGGCTCCGCGATCGTGTACGAGGGCTGTCGGATCGCCAAGATCAAGATGAGCGTCGAGGCCGGCGGGCGGTGCGTGGTGGAGATCGAAATCATCGGGCAGACCTCGGGCGCTCCCACGTCGGCGGGTACGCCCACGTTCGGCACGAACGAGGTGGAGATGGAGCACCACCAGTTCTCCCAAATCACCTGGAACTCGACGGCCTACGACCTCCGCACGTTCTCGCTGGAGCTTGACAACAAGCTGGACCGTCGGCAGGTGCTCGGGACCAAGCTGACCGCGGACCCCAAGCCCTCGGCGCTTCGCGACGTGTCCATGATGGTCAGCTCGGACTACGAGAGCGACAACTGGCAGAGCGGGCTCACCGCCCACACGCAGGCGAGCGCGGTCATCAGCGCCACCGCGTCGGCCCGGTCGATCACCTTCACCATGCACAACGCCTACATCGAGACGGATGAGATCGGCGTGAACACACACGGCGTGCTCCCCGAGTCGATCAAGCTCGTGGGCCAGAGCGACGCAACCAACCGCGGCCTCGCGGTCGTGGTCGTCAACACCCAGAGCACCGCCACCTCGTAGGAGTTCCCGTGAGCCTGATCAACAAGTGGAGCGAGGGCAAATGCAAGGTGGTCCCCATCACCCATGATGGCGCCACCGTGTACGCTCGCGTTCGAGCGGCCACTCAGGGCGAGATGCAGGCTCAGGCGCTCTTGCCCGGCAAGGCGGGCGCCAAGCCGAAGGCGACTGACCCTGAGGTCGCGACCGCCATGCACGAGCGGCTTCTGAACGCTTGCGTGCTCGCCATTGGCGAGACGGAAGCCGAACTGGAGCCTTGCACCATCCAGCGACACGAGCGCGATCCGGTTCGCCCTGGTACTCGCGGGATGCCGTTGTACGCGCTGCCCGCGGCGGTGGCCAACCAGCTTTCTGGCGTCGTCCTCGACCTGACGATTGGAGGCGGGTGGCGCGAAACGCTGGCCACCTTTCCCGGTCCCGCTGCTCGCGACGATGGACGCGATGGCGGCGAGGTATCGGGTGCTACCGTCTGAGCTGCGGGACATGAGCGCGGAGGACTTCGCGTTCAATCGCGCGGCCTACGATGCCGGGTTTGAGCGGCGGCAACTCGCGGTGCAGAGCCTCGGCGGAAAGGCTATGGCGGTGGTGGAGGTCGGCCAATGAGCACCACGGGGGTATCGTTCAAGGTCGAGGCGCAGACCCCCGGCTCCGCTTCGCTCGACGGCATGGCTCGTGCGGCGGCGCTGCTTGCCCAGCGAGAGGCAGAGCTAACCGCGCAGATGAGGGCGGCGGCGGCGGCCTCGATGTCCGTTTCCGACGCAGAGCGAGACGCGGCGCAAGCGATCCGGACGGCAACGATTGCGGTCGAGATGAAGGCCGATGCGCTTGGGCTATCGGTCGCGCAGTTGCGGGCGATGGAGGCTGCAACGTCGCAAGCGGCGGCGTCAGAGGAGCGCGCAGCCGCGGAGGCCGCGCAACTTGCGGCGGCCTTGTCGGCGGTGTCGGCAGCGGAGGAGCGGGCAGCTACGGAGGCCGCGCAACTCGCCGCACACGCTGCATCGCTCAGCACAGATGAAAGGCAACTTGCGGCCTCGATTCGCGAGACGACCGCCGCGGCCGAGATGAACGCTAAGGCCCTTGGGCTGACCGGCTCGCAATACTCGCAACTCGTAGCGGCGAAGGCGAAGGCGAAGGCGGAACAGGACAGGCTTACGGCCTCGATGGCTGCGGGCTCAAAGGGCATGGACGCCGCCGGCTACGCGGCCGGTAACCTCCGCTTCCAGATGTACGACGTTGGGCAATCGCTCGCCATGGGCATGAACCCCATGATGATCCTCGCCCAACAGGGGCCGCAAGTCGCGCAGGCGTTCACGCAAGCGAGCCAATCGGGCGCGACGATGGGCGCCACGATCAAGGCGGCGCTGGGGCCTCTCGCGGTGGCTTTGCCTGTGGTGGCGGTGGCCGCGGCTGGGCTCGCTATGGCGTACCAGGGCCTCACCGCGGAGAGCGAGTCGGCGGCGGCCGCACAAGCGGCGCTCGCGCTTGGGCTAAGCCACACCGAGGAGTTGACCCGCGAGGCCACGCGCAGCACGGCGCGGCTTCAGCTCATCATGGAGGGCGCTTCCAAGGAGGCCATCGCAGCGGCGGACACGTTCTATTCGACCGGCGATGCCTACCGCGAGGCCACGAAGGAGAGCGACGCGCTGATCGCATCGCACGTCAAGCTGCTGGAGCTGAAAGGCGTACCCGACTCGTGGGAGGAGGCCGTCGGTGGCGTTTCGCGCGGCATGGGCGACCTTGCGGACGCGATCGACCGGGTGGACGGCGGTATCTCCGGGCTCGCTGTCAACACGGGCCTATTCGCCTTCCTGTCCTCGGCGATGGACGGCGTAAGCACGAGCACGAAGGAGTTGGAACAGGAGTTGCAGGCGGCGGTTGCCGGGCAACTCAGGATGCGCGATGCGACGGACGACGTGCGCCGGTCGAAGTCGGCCGAGTCCAACGCCACGCACAAGCAGACCGAGTCGAGTAAGGCCCACCGGAAGGCGGCAAAGGAGGAAGTGGAGACGTTGCAGGCTCAGGCGCGGGCCTTGCAGGCGATTACCCTCGGTTGGATCGCATCGGCCGCCGCGGAGATGGACGCCGAGCGATTCGCCCCGCCCCCGGTGAGCGAGTGGGAAGCCCTCGCGAACCAGATTGACCAGTTGGTGCCGCAAAAGACCCTGAGCGACATGGAGAAGTTGGCCGAGCTGTCGGCGCGTGTGACTGAGGCGCTTGCGATGGGCAAGCTCACGCCCGACCAAGCCAAGGCCCTGCTGGCGCAAATCGACACGACCGGCACCGCCATCACCGCGGCGAACGTGCCGAGCACGGCCGGCACCGCGGGCAAGGTGGGGCAGGCGCTCTCCTCCCCGCTTGCGGCGGCCGTCGGCGCCGACCCTACCGGGATTGCCGCGGCGGTGCTGGCGGGCCTCCAGAGCGCCGCGAACGTGCAAAACGGCAAATCCGTGTTCACGGAGGCGGCGGACCTCATCACCGACGCGCTGGCCAACCTCGGCCCGTTCGTGGAGTCGGCGTTCGCCGCGGTGGCCGACATCATCGCGCAGGCGCCAGTATTGCTCATCCGTGCGATTCCGAGCATTCTGAGCGCGGTAACGACGGGCATCCCGAAGTTGATCGGCGCGCTGGTCGGCGCCGTCCCGGATGTAATTGTAGCCCTCGCCGGCATGATTCCCGAGATTCTGCCCGACCTACTCGCCATGTTCATCCAGTTGCTTGTTGGCGCGGTGCCTCAGTTGATCATCGGGCTCATCCAAGCGTTTACCGATCCGGCCTTCTACGTCGCCATCGCGGAAGCGTTCGCCGCGGGGATTGAGCGGGCGTTTGCGGGCAAGGATGGCGGCGCGGAGGAAAACATGATCCTCGGCTCGGGCACCACCGCGGGCGGCGGATTCCAGTTGTTCGGCGCTCAGATCGTTGCAGACGAGAAGTCGGCCGCCAACCCACGCCCGACGACGATTTGGATTCAGGCGGGCGATCTGTGGGGCGACTTCACGCGCGAGATCGGCATTGAATCCGGCAAGCTCGGGAGGACGTGATGGGTACGCCAACGCTCTACTACTACCCGACCGGCGGGCGCACGCTCGAAACGGTGGACCTCGGCGAAGAGCTCACCGACCTGACCGCGGTGCCGGCCATCCGGCGCGAGGACGCCGTAGCCCTTGACGGGTCCATGTCTACCGTCGTTCTCGGCCCGCTGTGGACCGTGCGTATCGTACTGGAGCGGTTCGGCTCCCCCGGCGCGTCAGCGTTGGAGCGCAAGTTGCAGGCGCTCGCGAACCACCTACGCCGCGGGGGCTTGTGCGGCGTGGCGCTCAACAGCGACAAAGCGTGGTGCGGGAGCCAGCGTGGCGCGACCGGACGCGGGTACACCTACGTCGCCACGGGCGGTAACGCCTTCGCCCCGTGGGCCTCGGGGGCTACGCTGGCGAGCGGCGACGAGGTGGCGGTAGAGGGTGCCCCGCCGGACTTCTCGCACGAGGTACACGGCGTCTCCTCGATGACCGGGACGCGGCAAGTCAACCTGAGCGAGCCGATCATCTTCGACCGGGTAGGCGGGTGGACCCGGCATCGTGACTTCTGGCCGGTCTGCTACATGAGCGCGGAAGAGGCGGCGAAAGACCCGATCACGCACGACCATCGGCGGAACTACACGCTCGACCTTCGCCTGGTGTTCTCGCCGGCCATGCTGGCCACGTTGCTCGGGAGCATCGGCACGGGCGCCCCGGCGGGCGCGTTCAGCGTCGGGAGCGGCGGTGGCTGGTCGCCGTCGGTGTCGAGTTACGCCAAGCTGCCCGGTGACGGGTCCATGCTCGGCGCCCCAAGCGGCTCCGCAGGGCTTGGGCTCATCACGACCCCGACCTATTCGAGCAACGGGCGCAGCCTGGAAGAGCTTACCGGGCGCAAGACGATGGGGCCGGCGCGGTGAGCTGGTCCGCCAAGTTCATTGACGATCTCGCGTCGTCGTCGCTTACGCCCGTGTGGAGGCTTCAGCGTGTTGAGCTTCACACGGAGGCGGGCGCCGAGACGCGCATCTACTCGCACTCGGGTACGCCACGGATTCGCCGGGTTCGGATCGACGGCGCCAAGCTCAACGACTACGACCTAACGACGACGTGGGGCCGTACCGTGGTCGAGCTCGTCGGCGATGACCTCGGGGCGCTTGCGGACGCAGGCCCGCGTGGCACCTTCTGGGCGCTTTACCTCGGGTTTCCCGGCTACGCAGAGTCCGACTTTCAGCGGGTGGCGTTCGGCCAGTGGCGGCAGCTCAGCGGGCGCAAGCCGGCGTGGGTGATGGAGTTGATCGACGCGGCCACCGGGCTACGCCAGCGCCCGGTCAACGAGACGGCGGGCATGACGCTGTGCTACGACCTCGACCCGGACCTGACGACCTCGACCACCGCCGACTATGTGACGGCGGACACCACGCTCACGGTGAGCAGCACGAGCGGGTTCGCGAGAGCAACGGGCGACAGCGGCATTATCCACGTCACGCCAACGAGCGGCGATGCCTTCTGGCTGCGCTGGTCGGGCAGCACGGCGACGACGTTTACCGTCACGGCCACCGACGAGCTCGGGAGCACGCGGGTTGACTCGCTCACCGGCTCCACGGTGGCGAGGGCGGCGCTGTTGGAGGCGCATCCGATCGTAATCGCGCTCCAGGTGCTCACCTCGACCGGGGGCGGCGCGAACGGAATGTGGGACGTGCTCCCGACGGCGTGGGGGCTCGCGGTGCCCATCGGCTACGTCGACTACTTCGACTCCTTCCAGTACGCTACGAAGGTGGCGATCGTATCGTCAGGCGCCTACGAGTGGAGCATCGCGCTACTCGCGCCCGAGGCGGACGCGTTCGGCTGGCTTCAGACGACGTTGCGCGCGTGCGGCTTCTTCATGACGATGCGGCAGGGGTGCCTGACCGTGCGCGCCCAACAGCAGAGCATCGCGCCGATTGCCGCGCTGACCGACTGGCAGATTACCGACGCGGACATCGTGGAGGTGTCGCAAGAGTGGTGGAGCAGCGAGCACCAGACCGAATACGGCTCGACTACGGTAGCGATGGCCTCGGCCTCGTCGTCGCACACCGGGACGGTCGTGTACCAGCGGCCCGGCGAGGTGAACTACACCTACGATATGTCGGCGATCGTGTGGAGCAACGAGGCCAACATCCGAACGGACATGCTCAACCGGCTCGTAGAGGCCAAGGAGCGCACGCCCGAGGTGCTGACGCTCACCCTGCACGGGTGGTGGTGGGCGCAGATGGCGCCGGGCGACCTCGGCCGGATCACCACCACCCGTGTGGTGTCGCGCTGGTTTGGCGCGGGCGGGTTCGCGGCGAACAGGTGCAAGGTGGTGCAGGTATCTCCGTCGTGGGATTCGGCCCCGGTGACGGAGGTTACGATCCTCGTGTACGCCTCGGAGGCTACGCGATGGGCCTGATTCCGGCCAAGCTGCGGAAGTGGATCGAAGCGGGCGCCGTGGTGGTGCGTGAGCAGGCGCGGCCGAAGATCGACGCGACCGGGTGGGGGCTCCTCTACGTTGACCAGCGGAGCGGAAAGCTGCGGATTCACACGTTGCGCGGTGGAGATCGCACGCTCGAACCCGCGGCCGGCGGCGGCTCTGGCGATGTCGTCGGCCCGTCCTCGTCGGTGGCGTCGGAGGTGGCGCTGTTCGACGGCACCACCGGCAAGCTGATCAAACGGGCAGCCATCACCGGCCTCGCCAAGCTCACGTCGGGCGTGCTCTCGGCGGCGACGACGTGGACCGGCGCAGGGCTCACGGGCACGGCCTCGCGCCTCGCCTCGTTCGATGGGAGCGGCAACCCTACCGACACCACGCTGGCCGCAGCGATGGAGGCGCTCAGCTCCACGCAGGGCGCGGTCCTGTACCGCAACGCCTCGGCGTGGGTAGCCCTCGCCGCTGGCACCGCGGGGCAGCGACTCCGCGCGGGCGGGAGCGGCGCCAACCCCGCCTGGGCGGACATGCTCGGCCTGTACGGCGACGGCAGCGACGGGGCGCTCAACTTCGACGGCGCCGCGACCGTGCTCGGCATGGCGCCGAGCAGCGGCGTCTACACATTTACGCGCGAGGTCTTCGCGACCGACGTGACGGTGGGGAGCGGCGTGCGTCTCGCGCTCGAATCATATGGCCTCTACGTCAACGGCACGCTGAGCGGGGCCGATGCTACCTCGTTCGTTTCGGCCAACGGCCTGCCAGCGAGCGGGGTAACGGCGGGCGGCCAACAGACCGCTGCGGCACCCTTTCACTTCGTTTCGACGGGCGGCGGTACAGGGCGGCAAACGACATCGGGCGCTGGCGGCAACGGCGGCACCGTCAACCCGTCGCCGTGTGGCGCTGGTGGCAACGGTGGCGCGGCGGGTGCCAACGCGGGCGGGAATGGCGGATCTGTGATCGCTCCGGTCGCCAGTCGTGGCGGGTCGCAGTCCCTGGATTGGGTGTTTCGCAAGTGCCGATACCTCGACAGCGCGTCATTTGTCGGCGCACACGCCGGCTCCGGTGGCGGTGGCGGTGGGCTTACGACCGGCGGGGGCTCTGGCGGCGGTGGCGGTGGCGGTGGCGGTGCGCGTGCCGCGGTGGTGTTCGCGCGGCTGGTTGCCGGCACCGGCTACATCGAGGCCAACGGTGGCGTGGGCGGAAACTCCACGGCGGCGGGTGGCCACACAGGCGGCGGTGGTGGCGGCGGAGGCGGCGGCGCTGCGATCCTCGTTACCAGCTCGCCAACGCCATCGTGGACGGTGCGCGCGAACGGCGGCACGGCGGGGAGCGGTGCCGGCGGCGGCTCCGCTGGCTCCGCTGGCGCCGCTGGACTCACACTCACCTTCATCCTGTAGGAGCTGCCGTGGCCAACCAGACGATCAAACCCAACTACTCAGCCTCAGACGCGGCTTGGCTCGCGGCCTACGTCGCGCGCAACGGCACGATCTCGCTCAACGTAGGCGGGCACGCGGCGACGGTGCAGGCCAACGGTTGGATTGTGGTCGAGGACCGGGAGGTATCGGTCGCCACGGTGCTGGCGGTGCCGATGACGACGCAGGACGTAGCCGCTGTGGAGGCATCGGCCGTGGATTGGGTAGCCTCGTGGCGGGCCAGCGGCGCCGCCGGGGTAGACGAGGGACGCAAAAACCTATAGGGTGGGCCTATGGCCGAGCCAGCGACCAGAGACGACGTGCGCGAGATCGCCGACGCGGTGCGCGACCTCGCGTCAGCGATGGCGGCCGGCGCGGGCGCTCGCGAGGCCCAGCGGCAGGAAGGGCAGGCGCGCGGCGAAACGGTCGTCGCTCAGATCGCCGCCCACCACAGCACGAGCACGGCGACCATGGGCGAGCTGGTGCGGCGAGTTGACGCGCTCGCCAACGCGAAACCGGGCGCGCCCTACGCCCTGGTCTACATGCTGATTGCCGCGATTGTGGTACAGGGTGGCGTGGTGTTGCACCTTTACGGCCAATCGAAAGGGCAGGATGCGAGCGCCGCATTTCGCGACGCCTCCCACGCTGCCGAGACGCTGGTGCCGACGATGCCCGGCGAGGAGTCGCCCGAATGACGACCGACCACGCGACCGAGATGGCTTTGATCGAGGCCGCCCGCGCGAAGGCAGAGGCGGTGTGGCTCCGGTGCTCGGCCCCTGCCCCGTCACAGGCTCAGCCCACAAAGGCCATCGTCACACCACGTCGCCCTACCGCCCCCGCTTGCGGGTAGGTCGCTGGCGCACCTTCGCCGCCCGCTGGCGTCGGGCCTCGACGGCGGCCACGGCCTCATCGAGCGCGGCGAGGCTCTCCGCGTTCGCGGCATCGATCGCCTGC